>Ga0184612_10000186_pt1 | contig 28074 bp, 23 predicted proteins | sample PLM3_60_coex_FD_133163 | JGI IMG/M metagenome (GOLD analysis project Ga0184612, IMG submission 133163) | Groundwater sediment microbial communities from an aquifer in East River, Colorado, USA - PLM3_60_coex | ecosystem: Environmental > Terrestrial > Soil > Riparian zone | place: USA: East... | reverse complement strand
TCGAAGTGCTGCTGACGCACGCGCTCGAGCGCCTCGAAGCCGTCGTTGGCCCGCTCCACGACGAATCCGGCATCCTGCAGTGATTCGGCGACGGCCGCGCCGAGCGCGGCCTCGTCTTCGACCACGAGTACTGCGGCGCCTTCGACCGATTCCGCCGTGTGTTCGACCGGCCGGGGGATCGGTGCCTTGAGTGCGCCGGCACCGACGGGCAGCTCCACCGAGAACGACGCGCCGCGCTCGGCTTCCGAGTTGATCGTGATGCGTCCGCCGTGCTCCTGCACGATCGCGTAGGCGACCGTCAGGCCAAGGCCCGTACCCTTGCCGACGTCCTTTGTCGTGAAGAACGGGTCGAAGATTTTCGGCTGCACGTCTTCCGGCACGCCGGGCCCATCGTCGGTCACTTCGAGGACGACCGCATCCCGATCGAGGTCGTGCCACGTGCGGACGATGAGCGTGCCGTGGCCGTGCGCGCCGATCATGGCCTGCTCGGCGTTGATGATCAGGTTGAGCAGGACCTGCTGGATCTGATGTGGGTCGGCAAACGCCTGCGGGAGACCCGCGGCCAGCGCCTCGATCGTCGTCACGTTGTTGACGCGCTGCTCGTAGGAGCGGAGCGCCAGCGTTTCCCGGACGACCTGATTGAGGTCGACCATCGCGCGCGTCGTGTGCCGCTTGCGCGCAAAGGTCAGCAGGTTGCGGACGATCTTGGCCGCGCGCTCCGACTCGCTGAGGATCGCTTCGAGGCCGCGGCGCGTGTGGTCGTCGGCCGGCCGCTGGGACAGGCGTTCGGCCCAGGTGAGGATCGTCGCGAGCGGATTGTTAAGCTCGTGCGCCACCCCGGAAATCGTCTGCCCGAGCGCCGCGAGCTTCTCGGCCTGCAGCAGCTGGTGGTACAGATCGCGCGCCTGGTCCTCCAGGCGCTTGCGGTCGCTGACGTCGCGCACGAGCGCTTCGACGCGCAACCCGTCACGTCCGCGCTCCGCGTGCGCGGTCACCTCCACCCACATCGGCGTCTTGTCGGCGCGCCGCAGGCGAAGGAGGTAGTCCCTCACGGCGCCGTCCCGCTGGAGGCGGCCGAAGAACCCCTCGCGCGCCTGCGGATCGACAAAATGTTCGAGCTCGAAGGGCCGCACCTCGTGCTCGGCGGCTTCGACGCCGAAGCCGAACATCAGCTTCAGGTGGGGGTTGGCCGCCAGCGTCTGGCTCGACGCGCCATTGACCGTACCGATGTAGACACCTTCGTGGACGGACTCGAACAGCCGGGCAAACGCTTCGGCGGAAGGTTTCGTGCGAGCCATCAGTGGGGATGCGGCGTCGGCGTACTGGTCGGGTACTCCGACTTGTATTTCTGATCGATGGCGCGCCGGATGTCGGCGACGGCCGCGCCAGACGAGTGCATCTGCATGGCGGCCACAGCCACGTCGATGCAGATCCCGCAGCCGATCCCGTGCGGGCTCCACCGGGGGCTCCGGTCGGCGTTCCGGCGCGCGATGAAGCAGTCCTCGTTGTTGCCGTGGCCGTTGCGCTCGCATCCGCAGAAGCAAGGAATGTGTCGAAGCACTTCGGGATGCCGCGCGGCGAACGCGTAGGCGGCCTGTGTGAGCGGCGCCGGTCGCGCCGAGGCGAACTGCACGGCCGGAAGGGGAGGCAGCGGACCGTCGTACCCCTGACGGACTGTCGACGCTGCGGCCGCGGCCGCCGGCGGTGGCGGGGAAGGCGCGCCACCACATGCGGTGATCATCAGCGCGGATGTGGCCGGGACCAGAAAACCACGCACCGCTGTCGAGCGCATGTCTCGCATGGCGCGATAGTAACACCTCGCCGCGCGCGCGTGGACAGGATGCAGCCGGGGCGCTAGAGTGCCACATGCTGTCCGAGAACTCCCTGAAGGGTAAGGTCGCGATCATCACCGGCGGCGGCACGGGGATCGGGCTCGCCATCGCCAAGCGCTTTGGGGCGCTCGGCGCCACACTGGTCATCGGCAGCCGAAACTCGCGCAACCTCGAGCGCGGGAACGCCGACCTCCGGCTCACCGGCTTCGATTCGCTCGCCGTGCAGATCGACGTGCGGAAGACCGAGCAGGTCGACGAGATGGTTCACCGTGTCCTGCACCATTACGGCCGGATCGACATCCTCGTCAACAACGCCGCGGGAAACTTCATCAGCCGCGCCGAAGATCTCTCGCCGAACGGCTGGGACGCCGTCATCGGCATCGTCCTCAACGGCAGCTTCTATTGCTCGCGTGCCGTTGGCCGGCACATGATCGAACGCGGCAAGGGCGGGTCGATCGTGTCGGTGCTTGCCAACTACGTCTGGACGGGGAGCGCCGGGACCGTGCATTCCGCGGCGGCCAAGGCCGGCGTCATGTCCATGACGCAGACGCTCGCCGTCGAGTGGGCGCGGCACGGCATCCGGGTCAACGCCGTCGCGCCCGGGCCCATCGAATCCGCCGGGGCCGCCCGCCAGCTCTGGAACAGCGCCGAGGCCGTCGAGCGCATCACTCGGACCGTCCCGCTCGGCCGATGGGGTCAGCCCTCGGAAGTTGCTGACGCCGTGGCGTTTCTCGTTTCCGAGCACGCCTCATTCATTACCGGGGAGACCCTGACCATCGACGGCGGCGCCCGGCTCGGGCCAGGAACGTTCGGCTTCCTGGGCCAGTGACGTGTAACAGAAGAATCAACTGCAAGTAAGCAGTCCAACAGAATATTGGTTGGTCAATCGAGGCTTATTCAGCCATAATGGACTGTATTGTGCAGAACGACAGAATACTCGATGATACGGATCTCCAGATTCTAGAGCTCCTGCAGGCCAACGCCCGCGAGACGCAAGTAGAGATTTCGAGGGCGGTTGGCCTCGCGCCGTCGGCGGTGCTGGAACGCATTCGCAAGCTCGAAGCCCGCGGGACCCTCAGAGGCTACGCCGCTCAAATCGACCCCAAGGCACTTGGCTTGGGCCTCCTCGCGTTCGTGGCCGTTCGCAGCGACGAGGCCGGGTCCGAAAACCGGATCGCACAGGCCCTCGCGGAGCTGCCCGAGGTTCTCGAGGTCCACCACGTCGCAGGCGACGACTGTTATCTCATCAAAGTGCGCGCGCGCGACGCCGAGCACCTCGGGCATCTCCTCCGCACGCGCTTCTCCAGAGTTCCCGGCGTGCGATCGACCCGAACGACCATCGTGCTCGAAACCGTGAAGGAAACCCCGCGCCTCCCGATTGCAAAACCCGAGGAGGCGCGCACATGACGCCGGCCGCGCATCATCGCCGACTGGCGTACTTTGCCTGGGGCGCCGTCTGCTTGATCTGGGGCACCACATACCTCGGGATTCGTGTCAGCCTGGAATCGATTCCGCCGGCACTCATGGGAGGCCTTCGCTGGGTGCTCGCAGGCTCGCTGCTGACCGCCTACCTCGTCGCGCGCGGCCGCCCGCTTCCGCCTTCGTCGCAGTGGGGCGGAATAGCGCTGCTCGGATTCCTGATGCTGGGGCTCGGCAACGGCGGCGTCGTGTTTGCGGAGCAGTGGGTGCCGAGCGGCCTCGCGGCCGTGCTGGTGGCGACCTCTCCGTTCTGGATGGCCACGGTCGAGGCGTTCTTGCCCGACGGCGAGCGGCTCCGCAAGTCCGTCGTTGTCGGACTTGTAATCGGGTTCAGCGGGATCGTGCTGCTCGTCTGGCCGGATCTGACAGTGGGATCCGCGAGCAGTCGTGGCTTTCTCGGCGGGATCGTGGCGTTGCAGGTCGCCTCGATTGGCTGGTCCATCGGGTCGTCATACTCGAAGCGTCACGGCCAGAAGGCAGCTGCGGCCACGCCCCAGGCTGGCGGCCAGACCGACGGTAGGCCCGATTCGGCGACTGATTCAATGAACGAAGTGCTCGGGACGGCCGCCTACCAGATGCTCGCCGGCGGTCTCATGATGACGGCGTTCGGAACACTTCGAGGCGAGTGGGCGGAGCTTTTCTTCACCACGCGAACGACCGTTGCGATGCTGTACATGTCGACGATTGGCGCTGTCGGTGGATTCGTCGCCTACACGTACGCGCTGCGCCACCTGCCGGTGTCCTTCGTTTCGCTCTACGCGTACATCAATCCCGTGATTGCGGTCGCGCTTGGCGTTCTCGTGCTGCACGAACCGTTCACGTGGCGGATGGCGATCGCCGCGGCGCTGGTCTTCGGTGGTGTAGCCGTTGTGCGCTGGGAGCAGCGGCCAAGCTCGCGCCAGGCCACTGCCCCCGACACTGCTCCCGATGAAGCGCTTGGTCCCAGCGAAGCGCTTAAACAAAGAAGCGTCGCTTGAACGATCAAGGCGTCAGACTCTACGCCCGCTGACCAATCGCACGAGGAACAGCACGATCGCGATGACCAGTAGAACGTAGATGAAATTGCCCATCGTGTAGCCGCTGACAAGTCCCAGCAGCCACAGAACGATCAGAATGATCGCGATTGTCTCGAGCATCTCTCGTCTCCTTTGCGTCGTGACCGACGCGTCATTTACCCGGCGAGGAGTCAGCAACCCGTGTGCCACGGTCGAGCCAGCACGAGCTCAGCCGAAGGGAATCCGCTTACTGCTCTGTCTCGTGATGGTTGCGCCGTATTTCTGCGCTGGCGCCGCGCTAGCTCGACAACAGGAGCCCCCACGACATGTGAATCGGACTGCTGCAGTCAGTGGCTTCCTGGGTGGCATTGTGGTCGGACTGGTTGCCCACGAGGGTGGCCACCTGCTCTTTGACGTGGTGTTCGATGCCGACCCTGGAATCAAGCGCGTGGAGTTTCACGGGATTCCATTCTTCGCGATCACGCATCGCGACGACCTGCCGCCTCGTGAGGAGTTCACGATTTCCTCGGCCGGTTTCTGGGTCCAGCAGGCGACGAATGAATGGCTGCTGACCACACGGCCGCACCTGCGTCGCGAGCAGGCGCCGTTTGCGAAAGGCGTCTTCGCCTTCAACGTCGGCGCGTCGGCGATGTACTCCGTCGCCGCTTTCGCGCGCATCGGGCCACCCGAACGGGATACGCGCGGCATGGCCGTGTCCTCCAGGATCGACGAGCGATGGATCGGTGCGGTCGTCCTCGCGCCAGCCATTCTCGATACGTGGCGCTATTTCGATCCGGACTCGCGCTGGGCCGTGTGGCTCTCGCGGGCGGCGAAGGTGGGATCTGTGCTACTCGTGCTGCGATGACACGTCGGCGCTTTCGGTGCGTGGCCCGAGCGCGAACGTCATGGTGCCCTCGACGACCACGTGGCCATCGACGCGCGCGATGCCGCGCAACACGCCGACGCGGCTGCGCAGCCGCCTGACCGTGGCCTCGATCACGACGACGTCCCCCGGATGGACGGTGCGCCGGTACCGCACACGCTCGATGCTCCTAAAATAGGGCAGCTTCTCGCGATTCTCCGGCTTGGCGAGGATGAGGATCGCACCGACCTGCGCGATCGCTTCGGTGAGGATCGTGGGCGGCAGCACCGGCAGTTCGCCCGGCCGGTGCGCGAGGTAGCGCTCGTTGAGCGTCACGTTCTTGATGCCGACGATGCGCTGGTCGGGCACGAGCTCGGTGATGCGGTCGACGAGCAGGAACGGATAGCGATGCGGCAGGATCCGCTCGATCGCCGAGTAGTCGAGAGGCAGCGTGATGTCCATCGATGTTCGGATTGCCGACGGCGGAGTACCGACCGCTCAATCGATCGGGCGCCAGCACGACGGGAACTTGCAAGTATAATTCGAGACGCCCGTGTCCCGCACGCGGACACGGATTGCGCAACCGAGGGCCATTTCTACAGGTGAGTCACAGAGATTCCGCCGACCAGGACGATGCGGCGCTGTCCGCAGCAGACGAGTTGGCGGCATCGGCCGCCGTCGAGCACGAGATCGTCAAGACGCTGTTCGATCTGGGACGGCAGGTCACCGCAGTCCTGGAGCTCGACGATCTCCTCGCGAAGATCCCGGTCCTCATCGGACGGCTGATTTCGTTCGAGGCGTTCGCTGTCTACCTTCTCGACGAGCGCCGCGCCGAGTTGAAGGCGGCGTACTCGGTCGGGTATCCCCACAGCAGTGAACCGCTTCGCCTGAGGCTCGATCAGGGGCTCGTCGGCGCCGCGGTCGTGAGTCAACAGCCGCTACTCGTCAACGATCTGGCGTCGGATTCGCGATACGTCGAGTTCGTACCGGGGATGGGCTCGGAGATCGTCGTGCCGCTTCTGCACAAGTCGAAGCCGATTGGCGCGCTCAACCTGCTCAGCCGCAACCCGAATCACTTCAGCAGCAACGACGCCGCCGTGCTGCGCCAGATTGCCGCGCACGTTGCGATCGCGATCGTCAATGCGCGGCTCTTCGAGCAGAGCCGTCTCGACGCCGAGGCGCTCGAAACGCTGGCCGAGATCGGGCGCGAGGTCGCGTCGGTTCTGGACCTCGATCAGCTCTTCGCGCGCATCGCGCAGCTCGCCAAGCGGCTGATCGACTACCGGACGTTCGGTATCCTGCTCCTCAACGCCGACGGCGAGCTCGAGATCAAAATCGCGCTGCATTTCGGCGAGAAGCGCGACGTCCCTCGCGTCCGTCTCGGCGAGGGCATCGTCGGATACGCGGCGCTCCATCGCGAGCCGGTCCTCGTGTCGGATGTGTCGCAGGATCCCCGATATATCCGCGTCGTGTCGGACGTGCGATCGGAGCTCGCGATCCCGATGCTCATCAAGGATCGCTGCATCGGCGTTGTCGATCTCGAGAGCCCGGAGCTCGACGCGTTCAGCAAGCGTGACGTCGAGATTCTGACGCTGCTGGCGAGCCAGGCGGCGGTCGCGATCGAGAACGCGCGGCTGTACGAAGAACTGCGGGCCAACGAAGCCCGTCTCGAAAAGGAAGTCCGCTTTGCGCAGCGCGTCCAGATTGCGCTCCTGCCGACTGAACCGCCCAAACGGCTCAAGGGCGTCGAGGTTGCGGCCGCCTTCGATCCGGCCCGCGAGGTTGGCGGCGATTTTCACGACTATCTCGCGCCCGAATCGAACACGATGGTCGTCGCCGTTGGCGACGTGTCGGGCAAAGGGGTGCCCGCGGCCCTCTACAGCGCGTTCGCCGCGGAGCTGGTGCGGGGACGCACATTCCGGCGGCGGTATCTGCCCGAGCGCTCGAGCCCCGCAAGTGTCCTCGCGTCGATCAACACGATCCTGCATCAGCGGCAGCTCGAGGAGTACTACTGCACGCTCTGCTACACGATCTTCGATCTGAAGCGGCGCACGATGACGATGGCCAACTCGGGGCTGCCGTATCCGGTGAGATGTTCAGCCACCGAGTGCGTGCAGATCGAGTTGCCAGGCGTGCCGCTCGGCTCGTTCCCCGGATCGACGTACGACGAGGTGACTTTCTCGCTGCAGGCAGGCGAGGTCTACGTGTTCTGTACGGACGGCGTGTTCGAAGCCATGAACGAGCTCGGGCAGGAGTTCACGGCTGCCCGCCTGCTCGATGTGGTTGGACGATCCCGGGAGCTCCCGGCCGCAAAGATCGTCGCGGCGATCCTTCAAGCCGTCGCGGAGTGGCGCGGAGCCGCGCCGCCCAACGACGACATGACGGCGGTGGTGGTCCGCATCACCGCCTGAAGTCGAGGTCGGTCTCCTGAATATGCAGGCCGACGCTCGATCCCCCGAACGTCGCGACCTCGCTCACGCGTCCGGTGACGCGAACATGCGCGCCGCGCGAGGGCGTCCGCCCTCCCTGTGATACGACCGTCACTTCTCCCGTCCCGTCGTCCACCTTATAGAGTTTGAACGGGACGAGCGGCAAGCCCCACGAGCTCGTCACGATCCCGTCGATGGCGACCTTGCGGTCGTAGTACCGCCCGGGGTTGTACTTGAGCTCCTGGACCGTCGACCGCCGCGTCAGCGCGCATCCCGACACCAGTACGGCCAGCGTTGCTACCGCCGCGACGCGTGTGAGGCGTTTGGTCATAAGTTCTCTCCGTCTTGTCTCTGGCTGAGGAGGCTGCCCAGAGACACGAATGGCCGCGCGAAATCGGGTTGACTTGCGACGGGATGCGGCGATGCCAGCGCCTGCCTGAGTTAACGCACCCCGTTGATTCCGCGCGACCGACATCCCCTTCATCAATCGGCGTGCCCACTTCACGACGCCAGAATCCCAATGTTTTTGCAAGCTGCCATCCTCGGGCGTCACTTTGCGCGGACAGACACTGACCTCCGCGCCGGACGCCGCCGCACAACCTTTTGCGAGGGGGGTGCGTCTACCCTCTGAATCGCAAGCCTGGGCGGCGCTATCAGTGCGCAGCGCCTGCGGCCCGAGCGAGGCGCGCAGTCGCCGAGCGAGAGCGAGCGGGGTGGGGCCCCGCGAGCACTGATGAATGCGAACTCAGACAGTGATAGTGACAAGGAGAGAGACATGACGGGTTGGATAGTTGCGACCGCGGCAGCCGCCGCGCTTGGCGCGGTGGGGGCAGGAACGCTTGGCTGGGCTCACGGGCAATCCCCGGCCTGGACCGGGGACGTGGAGATCGCGGAGGCGGAGCAGGCCGTGCGCGTGCTCGGTGGCTCGGGCAGCCGGATCGGCGTGTCCATCCGGGACTTCAATGACGACGAGCTCAAAGCCGGCAAAGCCACCGCGGGCGTCGTGATCGAAGAGGTGGAGGCCGAGAGTCCCGCGCAGAAGGCCGGCTTCAAGGCCGGGGACATCGTTGTCGAGTTCGACGGCGAGCGCGTGCGCAGCACGCGACAGTTCATGCGGCTCGTACAGGAGACGCCCGCCGGGCGTTCGGTCCAGACCGCGGTGACGCGTGACGGCCAGCGGGTGACGCTCAACGTGCAACCGCGATCGGGCGGATCCTTCAAGTTCTGGGACGGCTCGGGCGACAACTTGGCGGCGTTCCCGAAACTGCCGCCAAAGATGATGCTGAAGCGCGACACGTTTCCGCCGAACCTCGAGGTGTTTCTCGGCTCATCTGGTCAGCTCGGCATCTCGATCGATGAGCTCTCGCCGCAGCTCTCGGAGTACTTCGGCACGAAAGAGGGCGTCCTCGTCACGACCGTGCACGACAACTCGAACGCCAGCAAAGCCGGCGTCAAGGCCGGCGACGTGATCACGTCGCTCAACGGCGGAACGGTCACGACCGCGGCCGATCTGCGCCGGCGGGCGCAACGGCTCGAGGGCGGCGACGAGTTTACGCTCGCGATCGTGCGGGACCGGAAGCCGATGACGCTGAAGGGAAAAGTAGAAGCGCCGCAACCACGGCGTTCAACGACGCGAGCGATCGTTTAACTCAAGCGCCTGAAGCGCTTATGGTCTGGGGACGCGCGGAAGGCGGTCCGACCAGCGTCGCGAGCTGCGCGGCGACGATGGTCGCGGCAGCCAGTTTAGCGCCCTCCCGCTCGGAATCGTGCCTGACCTCGGCGGCCATGACGCCCACGCACCCGCCCGGAGTGACGAGGGGCGCGGCGATTGCGCCGCCGGAGATCTCGTCAGCCATGACGGTCTGCAGCAGCGACGTCCGGAACGCTGCGGCGGTCGCGTTCTCGGCATCCCTGGGAATGGTGCCCAGTCGGTTGACGAGCTGCTGCGGATATCCCTGAGCGAAGATCGGGTTGAGCTCGCGGCCGTCCGGATCGGCAATCCAGAGGATGATGCCGGACGCGTCGAGAAGATGCGCCGTGCGGTCGAGCAGCGACGGCAACGCGCGCGTGTCGACAACGCGCGCGAGGTCGACGCAGAGAGCCGCAACGCCCGCAAAGTCGGTGCTCTGTGCGGCAGAGAGTGCGCCGGCCGGAGCCGTCTGCCCGTCAGCCTCTGTGGCGACTGCCCCGACCCCGGGCTCAGGCGGCGCGAGCGAAGCCAGCGCTGGTTCGGGAGCGGAGACGCGACGTGGTGGACCCACGATTTCGGCATCCGGATGCAGCTCACGAGCCGCGGGCTCGGGCCGATGAGTCTCAGCGGCTCGAGCTGCCTGCAGTGGCGTTGCCACCGGCGTGCGTCTCGCGCCGGGCACGAGTAGCAGGACCACGAGCACTGCCGCGGCGGCGCCGGCCGTCAACGCGAAGACCTGGCGGCTCCTGAAGGTGCTCACCACCGTCTCGCGAGCCTCGAGCTCAGCCAGGCGCGCCTGCTCGAGCGAGGCGAGCGCGGCATCGGCGCCCTCCAGCCCATCACCAAAGACGACATCCGAAGCCAGCAGACGCTGTTCGGTCCGCACATAGTCGACCGCCCGCTTGTCGGCCTTCGTGAACTCGTTGAGCGCAGCCGTCGCCGCATCGAGGGCCGCGTGTGCATCAGGCGCCGTGGTTTTCGCGCGGAGCGCCTGCACGTTGGCCCGCACTGCTTCGAGGCCCTGCGCTACTCGTGGCACCCAGCGGTCGCCGGCCTGACCGGCAGCGGCGTACGCCAGCTGCGCTGCACGGACGTCGATTAGTCCCCGCTCGATGGCTCGCGCAGAGGCGTCGAATGCTTTCGCCTCGAGGCCCGCGCTCGTGGCCTCGGAATCGCCTTTCCAGAAGAGAAACGTCGCTGTGGTGATCGCTGCGAGGAAGAGACAGAGCAAAATCAGGCGGGCCGCACGACTCTGCATGAGACGCTACTATAGCATCCACCGCCTCGGTCGATGCCGACGATTCCTCGTGAGAGATCGGCGCAGGCGCTGGACCCGACGTCATGAGCATCGTTGCGATCGTCAATCCTGTCTCTGGTGCCGGCATGAACCGGCACGCCGCCCGCCGGCGCGTCGACATGATTCGCGACGAGTTGGCGCGTCGTCAGCTCAGCGCGTCAATACACCTGACCGAGCGGCCGCGCCACGCTCGCGATCTTGCGCGTGCCGCCGTCGCCGAGCGCGCCAATCTCGTGATTGTGTGGGGCGGTGACGGGACGGTCAACGAAGTCGGCGGGGCGCTCGCCGGCAGCCCGACCGCTCTCGGGCTCATCCCCGCCGGTTCCGGCAACGGATTGGCCGGCGGGCTGGGCGTGCCACGGGATCCTCATGCGGCGCTCGCGACCGCTCTCGGAGAAAAGACGCTCGCGGTCGACGTCGGGATGCTGGACGATCGTCCCTTCTTCAACATCGCGGGGATCGGCTTCGACGCGCATGTCGCCCGGCTGTTCAACCTGCGCTCGCAGGGCCGGCGCGGCCGTCTGCCCTATGTCCTCATCGGCGTGCGAGAAGGCTGCCGCTATCGAGGGAAGGAGTACGCAATCACGCTCGACGGCGCCTCGCTGCGCTCCCGCGCGCTCCTCATCGCGTTTGCCAACGGCCGGGAGTACGGCATGGGAATGCAGATCGCGCCAGGCGCGCGGTTGGACGATGGACTGCTCGAGGCGTGCGTCGTGGAGGACCGGTCGGTGCTGGCGCGGTTTCGAGATGCGCGACACCTCGCGCTCGGCTCGATCCACCGCGCCCCGCGGATGGTGTTGCAGGCTGTCCGGACCGCGACCGTCGAAGCCGACGGCGAGATCGAGTTCCACCTCGACGGGGAGCCCGGCGTCGTGCAGGATCGCCTGACCGTCACGGTCCGGCCGGGGGCGCTAGTAGTGAAAGTGTGACCAACTCAGGCGAAACCTTAACAGGAGATCAGGAGGTCAGAAGCTATTAAATCTCCTGATCTCCTTATCTCTTGTTCAAGATCATGACTGACGACGGCTCGCCCTACTTCACTTCCTTCATCGGGATTGCGGCCAGGAGCGACGACAGGCCGTGGCGGCCTTCGAACTTCACGGGCGGCAGGTCCTGGAACATGAAGTCCCACTTCCAGCGCTCCGACGGGTTCGATGTCTGCATCCATGTCCGCGCCGAGACGGGTCGTGCAAACGTGACGGTCGTCAGGTTCGCGTAGGTCGGGTTGCCGGTCATCGCCGCCGCGAGCTCGGATCGGATCTCGGCGCTGCTCGGATACGCGACGGCGGCGCCGAGCGCCAGGCCGACGTCGGTGAGAATCTTCCAGTCGTCCTGCGCTTCACCGGGCGACGACATCGCCCGCGCGGAGGCTTGAAGCCGGCCGTCCTTGTTGACGTAGGTCGCGTCCTTCTCGATCCAGGACGCGCCGGGGAGGACGAGATCGGCGGCCTTCGCCAGATCCGTCAGCAGCACGCCCTGGACGATGAGCAGCTTCAGACGTTCCGCCTTCCTGGCCTCGATTACCCACGAGACGTCGCCGATTGACCCGTCGGGGCCGGGATCGAACACGTAAAGTGCGGCCACGCGGCCGGCCTCGACGTCGGCGCGGAACGCCGACAGATCGGCCTCGCCGGAGGCCGTGGCGTTCACTGGAAATCCGAGGTCACGCGCGCCCTGCACATTCGGGGCATCCACTGGTGGCACCTTGAACTTCACGTTCGGCGGTTGCGACTTGACGCTCGTGCGCCAGCTGATCGCCACGCCCGCTTCCGGCACGTTGAACGCACCGCCGAGCCGGCCGAGGACCAACAATTCTTCGAGCGACGCGTGTGCCGAGATCAGGAACCGCAGCGCCGAGGGTCCGCCTGCCGCCCCCACCCGCTCCGACAGCGTCGCGAGCGCCTCACTCCAGCTGACCGGCGCCGGTGTCTGCCTGCCGGCGCGTACCAGCGGTTGTTCGAGCCGGCCGTCGCCCTCGATCCAGTGGTAGTTGAAGCGGCCGACGTCGCACATCCAGTAGCCGTTGACGTCGGGGTTGAAACGCGGCGTCATCCGCGCCAGGCGCGCGCCTTTCGCCCACTCGGGCTTGGCCATGAGCCATGCCGTCGTGTTGCACCCTTTTTCGCAGAGCGTGCAGATCGTGTCGACGGCCTCGGGGTTGTCCCACGGGCGTGCCTTGAACCGGTAGTCGCGTGTCGTGATCGCGCCGACGGGGCAGACGTCCATCAGGTTTCCCGAGAGCAGCGAATGGACGCCTTCCTCCTGGAAGGTCGCAATCTCGCTCCCGTACCCGCGATCGACGATGTTGATCTGCGCGTCGGTATCGACCTCTTTCATGAACCGCACACAACGCGTGCAGAGGATGCAGCGATTGCGGTTGAGCATCAGCGTAGGGCCGAAATCCACGTCGGCCTTGACGCCCTCGCCGTCGAACACGCGGCGCGGGAAGCCCATTCGGCTTTCGTTCGGACCGAAGCTGTAGGAGAAATCCTGGAGCGGACACTCGCCGCCCTTGTCGCACACCGGGCAGTCGAGCGGGTGGTTGATCAGCAGAAACTCGAACACGCTCGCTCGCGCGTCGACGACATCCTGGGTCTGCGTGTGCACCACCATGCCCTCGGCGACCGGCGTCGAGCACGACGTCTGCAGCTTTGGCATCTTCTCGATCTTCACGATGCACACGCGGCAGGACCCGTCGATCCCGAGGCCCGGGTGGTAGCAGTAGTAGGGAACCCTGATGCCGGCCTCGATGGCCGCCTGAAGGACGGTCCGGCCCTTCTCGGCCGTGACGGTCCGCCCGTCGATCGTCAGCGAAACGGTGTCCATAAGCCCCCAATTCTATATTGATTCTGCAGGCTTGACTTGCACCGCCGACCGTCCTACATTGGGCCTCTCGCCCCGGCCAACCTCAACCCTGCAGGGGAGGCCAGTATGGACGCGCTTCGTGTCCGCCAGCGGTTCCGGTTGGCGCCCGTGTTCGAATGGGTCGTCGCCGCGTTGTTCCTCATCGCCACGCTTGCCGTGGGCTCGATGATCCTGCGCGAGCTTCGCCCATCCCCGACCGTCCACACGGTTCAGGCTGCCCGGCCGCTCGTCGCGAGTATTCCAGCCGCGGTCCCCGCCCGCGCCGTCTCGGTGCCTGTGCTGCCGTTTCTCGATGGGAAGGAAATCCGGATTGGGGAAACGGTGTCGGCTGTGGCCGCCCGTCTCGGCCGCGCCGCAGAAAGCGGCCGTCAGGAAGTCGACCGCGGAAGCCTCGGCGAGCGGCTGACGCGCTTCTACGAGTACGCCGGCTCCCGCTTCATTCTCGTCTTCGAGCCGTTCGAACGGAACGGAGAGGTCAGGGTCGCGGCCATTTATTTGCCGTAGCGAGGCAATGCTGAATGCTGATTTCTGAATGCTGAAGTGAAGTGTGAATTTGTGCTGGAAGCTGGCAGCGGGAAGCTGGCAGCGCCTCAAGACCCCTGCTTCTCGATTTCGACCAGCGCCGCGTTGTCCTCGTTCGCTTCTACTTTCCGCAGCGCGCCCCGGCCAGGCTTGAGCGGCAGCGTTCGCTCGACGACGCGTTCGGTCACCGCAACGACGACCGATTCGGTTTCGCCACTCGTGTAGGTCAACGTCACCGTGATGGGCACGGGCGCGACGTCCCCGCGGTGCTCGAACTTCACGACAATCGAAGTGGCATCCGGTGACCGATAGGTGAATGCCACACGCGGGATCGTGACACCGAAAATCCACGCCTCGAAAAACGGCCCGAGGTCCCGCCCCGTCGCCGCTTCCATCGCGACGCGGAAATCGTCGGTGCCCGCCTTCTTGAACCGCCACTCCGAGTAGAAGCGCCGCACGCCCCAGAAGAACGGGTCGTCGCCCACGAGACGCCGCAGCATGTGCAACACGATCGCTGACTTGTTGTAGACGAGCGAACGGAAGACCGGCCGTTCGCCGCGGATGTGTCCAAGGCGGTAGCCGAGGTAGATCGGTCCCTGGGGCGACATGTCGATGCCGGAGCGGCGCATCTGCCGCAGCACCGACGGGAAGACGTTCGAATCGAGCGACTTCTCGGCGTAGAGTGCCGCGAAGTACTGTGCGAACCCCTCGCTCAGCCACTGCTCGTGGTAGTTCTTCCAGCCGACGGCCTGTCCCCACCACTGGTGCGCCAGCTCGTGCGCCAGGTAGAACGTCGGAAAGTTCTCGAAGTTCACCGGATCGTTGCGCCAGATGATCGGCGCCGTCGGCAACACCTGGTTGAGGACGGCAAAGTACGCGGGGCTGTGACCACCTGGCGTTTCGTTCTCGGTAACCGCCAACGTGAAGGTGGGGTACGGCGCTTCGCCGACGATTGACGCGTAGAACTGTAGAATCGCGGTGGCCTGCTCGGCCAGCGTTCGCGCGCGTCCTATCTGCCGCGGGTTCGCCTTGACCGTCAGCGTCACGCTCGCCTCCTCGCGTGCGGCGCCGGCCGGCGCGCTGGGCTCGGCGACGCGTGACGACCGTGCAGGCCCGGCAGGAGCCGGCGACAGCGGATCGGGGACCACGACGCGGAGATCGCCGAAATCACCCGCTGACGCTCGGATCGGCAGCCGCGTGGAGACGACGGGCGACAGCCGGCTGACGACGCATGAGAGATACCGGACGGGCCGGTCGTTCTGGAAGACGAACGTCTTCTGTGCGCGCGTCCCGATGCCCGTTTCGCTCGCCGGCGTCGGCCGCCCGATGAGCGTGCCCGTCGCCACCACCTCGAATTCGGTCGGCACCGTGACGCGGAGCGTGCCGAGCGCGTAGTCGCTGACCGTCGACTGCGGATACCAGAACGAGCTGTTGCTGTAGATGAATCGCTGCTCGAGCGGAATCTGTGTCGTCTCGCGCTCCTGCTGGGCCGCCTGGACGTCGACCGCCTCGCGATCGAGCTCGCTCGGCTCGAGCCGGCCGCTGTAGACGACCGTCAGCGTGAACTCATTGTCGCGAAAAACCGGGGCCGGCAGATTCACGATCAGGCTGTTCTGGTTGATGACGCGGAGATGGAGCAGACGTCCGAAGCCTGGCGCGTAGACGCCGCGCACCGCGAAGGCTTCGGCGAGCTTCAGCGTCATGGTGGTCATCGCGCCCGCGCGTACCCTGACGCGCAGATGCGCGGTGCCGTTGATCCAGAAGCGGTCCGGCGCGAACGTCGTATCGACCTCGTAGGCAAGGACGTCGTAGTCGACCAGGTCGTCCTCGCTGTAGAAGCGTCCGCGCGAGGCGAGCTTCGCGGCCGACGCGTATAAAGAAATATTGCGGCGCCGCCGGCGATCGAACACGGTGATGTCCTCGGCCTCGTTGCCGGAGCGCGCGTAGGTGAGGTTGCCGAAGCGCCGTGTGCGCACCTCGGCGATCATGTCGCCCGAAGAAGGGACGAGCGACCAGCGATCGCGACTCAGATCGGTGAGATCGATCTGAAGTGTGCGGCCGAGGAACTCATCGAAGACCTCAGTGGCGCGCCGTAAATCGGTCTGGGCGACAGCGCGCGGCACAAGCGATTCCGCGCGAAACCTGGATTCGAAGTCGGACGGCCTGATCCGCACGAATGCGGCGTCGAACTCTGAGGTCAGATCGTCGGCGCCGGAAAAGATCCGAATCTGCGTGCGCTCGGCCTGCTCGGGCGGCGCAAACCGCAGGCGTCCGCGTCCCAGCAGCACGATCGCCGTGGGGCCGTCGGGAATCTCGGCGACAAACGCGGTGCCCGCGGCCATATCGATGGTGACATCCGTGCCGGCGACGACGAGGTTGCGGACGTCGAACTGACGTGTGGCGTTCAGCGCGAGCCGGTAGAGCCCCGAGACGTTCGAGACCGGCTCCACGCGCTCGATGCGCCAGTCGTTCGGATTGGTCTTCGCCGCCGGCGGCCGGAGGTCGACGCGCCACGTCGCCAGCTTCGCCTCGATCCCCCGCTCGACGAAGACCTCGATCAGCAGTTGCTGCCGGTTGCCTTCGAGCGCCAGCCGATCGCGTTCCTTGATGACGACCCGTGTCGGGTTCTCGCCAGCCGCGTCGGCGAACTCGTCCAGCGTGGACGCGTCGGTATCCCGGACCGTGAGCGCCAGGAGCGCCCCACGATCGCCACCGGCGAGCGCCTGCTCGAGGCGCGCGACCAGCTTCTCGATCGCGTCGGGTGGCGTCGGCGGCTGACCGGCGGCCGCCTGCGCGAACGAAAGGCACGCCAGCGCCAGGAGGAGGACGCGAAGGGCCATGGATGGTCACATATTAGACCCCTCCGGGGCGGTTGAGGAGTCGAGGGATGAATGGTGGGATGAAACGGCGGGAGGTTCGAGATGCGGGATTCCTGGTTCGGGCTTCGGGTTCGCGGTTCAAGGTTCACGGTTCACGGGACTTAGCTTCGATTTACGCGGAGCGTTTGACTACGAGAATCGTCAGGTCGTCGGTGAAGCGGGCGCGGCGGGCGTGGGACTGGACGGCGGCGAGGACCTCGGAACCGATGGCGGACGGAGACTTGTCGGCGTGCCGTTCGAGGACGAGCTCGAGGCCGCTCTCCTCGAGCGGCTGGCCCAAGGGGTCCTCGGCTTCGGTGATTCCGTCGCTGTAGAAGACGAGCAGGTCGCCCGGCTCGAGGTGCGTCTCCGCGGCGGCGTACTCGGCGTTGTCGAAGAGCCCCAGGGCGATGCCCGTGCCGTGCATCCGCTCGAAGCGGCCATCGCGCCGCCGGATGAGCGGCGGGTTCTGCCCGGCGTTCACGTAGGTGAGCCGGCCGCTGGCCGGCTCGTAGATCGCGTAGACGAGTGTGACGAAGCGCGACGCCGGGCTGTGGCGGCAAATCTGGATGTTCAGCCGCGCGACGAGCGCCGCCGGTTCGAGCCGCTCCTCGACGAGCGTGCGAAATGCCGCGAGCAGCAGGGCCATGAGCAGCGCGGCCGGACTGCCCTTGCCCGCCACGTCTCCAAGCGTCAGCACGATGCGTCCATCCGACTGCGGCAGCACATCGTAGAAATCGCCGCCCACGGTGTTGGCGGGTTTCGTGAAACCGGAGATATCGATGTCGCCCGCCGTGTACGTGCCGCGCGGCAGCAGCGCCAGCTGGATTTCTCTAGCCACCTCGAGCTCGCCCTTGAGCGAGAGGCGCTCGGCGACCTCGAGGAGCACCAGCAGGTTGACCAGAATCAGGCTGAGGACGAGCGTGAACGTACCGTCGGCCCAGACCGGCAGCACCACGGCCACGTGGAACAGCGGGAGACCGACCGGCACCTCGACGGCAGCGAACCCTCGAAACAGCTGAATGACGCCGAGGAGCGCGAAGATGAGCGCGACGAAGTAGACGGCCCGGCGGGCCGCCGGAAGCTTGAGCGTGAAGGCGACGAAGACCTGCCGGAACCGCAGCGCCACGCGCCTCCACCACGGCAGGCTCGCGAGCTCTCCCTCGTCGAGGCCTCGCGCGAAAAAGTCGTACGCGTCGCGCGTATCGTGCGTGAAGAGGCGCTCGAGATCCTCGCGCGACAAATCACGGGTGTACGTGTGAAACCACTCGCGGGCTCGATCGGCCGTCGATGACGTAGACGCCATAAACCAGAGTATACGGGCCGGCGACGTCGAAGGTTTGGCAGGTCTGCCCGTGGTCTGACCCCCGGGAACCGGAGGTCAGGCGTTTCGCAGGAATGTCTGCGTGAACTGCGCGATGTCGTCGTAGATCCCGGAAAGCTCTTCGGGTGAGGCGAGGAAGACGATGCGAAAGAAGCCGTCTTCGGGTCGCGTGCCGAAGCCCGAGCCGTAGACGCAAAGGACGCCCGTCGAGCGCAGCAGCCCGAGGACGTAGTCCTCATCGGTCTCGCCGCGCGGCAGCGCGACGCGCGGCATCGCGTAGAAGGCGGCGGTGGGCGCCACCGCCGTGATCCCGTCGATGGCGTTGAGCCGGTGGGTCGTCAGCTCGGCACGGAGCCGCAGCGCGGCACGAAACACGTCCTGATGAGACCGATCCCCGTTGAGGGCGGCCACTATCGCGTGCTCCATTGGCCCGGTCGCGCACAACCGTCCATCGGCCAGTTTTTTGATCGCCCCCAGAACATCGTCCAGGCGGGGAGTGCTGCTGACGCCCATCCAGCCCGCCCGCCAGCCAGGCGCGAGGTACGCCTTCGAAAGCGACGAAAACGTGATCACCGGGGCGTCCGGGTAACCAGCTGCAATCGCCGGAACCGGGCCGTCAAACGCGAGGTCGGCGTACACCTCGTCGGCGAGCAGGGGAACGTTGTGGCGATCAGCCAGCTCGACCAGCGCGCGGCGGATTTCGACCGGGTAAGTGGCACCCGTCGGGTTGTTGGGGTCGATGACGACCAGGGCGCGCGTCGCCGGGGTGATCAGGCTGCGCACGTGGTCGACGTCGGGCATCCAGCCGCGGTCCGGGTCCGTGCGATAAAACACGGCGCGTGCGCCGATTTTGGCGAGCACGGCTGTGTACAATGGATAGGTCGGTACCGGGACCAGCACGTCGTCGCCCGCCTCGGCGAGCGCGGTCAGCGCCAGCTCAATCCCCTCCGACGTGCCCGACGTGATGACGACACGATCGGGCGAGACCGGCATGCCCCGCCGGTCGCATTCGGCCGCGACCGCTTCGCGCGCCGCCAGGATACCGACTGAGGGCGCGTAGCCATTCTGGCCCGCGCGGATGGCCCGGTCGACCGCTTCGATAAGGTGCGGAGGCGTCTCAAAGCCGAACGTAATGGGGTCGCCGATGTTCAGGTAGCGGACACGTCGACCTGCAGCCTCAACCTTTCGCGCTTCCGTCACGATATTGCGGATTGCGTAGACGAAGCCACCAATTCGTGATGCGACCGGGATGGCGGAGGTCGTTCGCGCTTCCATTCACGCAAATGTTAGCAGTAAAAAGCCCTCTGTCCGAACGGGCCCGGCTTTTGTAGAAATAACAGTCGGCGATCTCACGAATCGCGTAAATTCTACGCGACTTGAGCAGTTTTTAGAGGACACCAAGTATGTCATCTACTTTAGAATCAGTTCTTTACTGGCATGGCAGGTTCTTTGGAAGAGCTGAAGGCATGCTGGGCCGTCTGGCCGTCCTCACGGCGTCAGCGGTGTTGGTGATATGGCCTGGTTTGGTGTCTGGTCCTGCGTGGGCGCAGAAAGTGTCGGCCCCGCCTCAGGATCAGGCGCCAAAGTTCAAGTCGGCGGTCGACCTGGTTTCGGTGTCGGCGGTCGTGAGAGATAAGAAGGGCCGTTTCGTGCCCCGCCTCTCCCGCGAGGACTTCATCGTGGTCGAGGGCGGGGAACGGCGGCCGATTGTAGGGTTCAACGCCGAGGCCGACGGGCCGGTCAAGGTGGCGGTGCTCTTTGACATCAGTGGAAGCATGCGCGTCGGCACCAAGTCTGTCGATGCGCAACAGGCCGCGCGTCACCTTTTCAGTTCGCTGAAGAAGGGCGACGAGGCGGCCCTTTTCGCCTTTGACACGCAGTTGGACAAGGTCACCGGCTTCACGACCGACTTCAAGGGCCTCGAGTTGAAGGTCGATACGATCGAGCAGCCGTTCGGCCAGACATCGCTCTACGACGCGATCGCGGAGACGGCAAAGGCGGTTGGCGCGGCGGCCGGGGGGAACGGGCGGGTCCCTCAGCGTTCGGCAATCGTGGTCCTGACCGACGGTATCGACACGAAGAGCCGGTTGACGGCGCAGGACGTGTCGGCGATCGCGAGCAGTATCGACGTGCCGGTCTATATCGTCGCTGTGATGTCCCCGGTGGACGACCCGCGGAATCCGGACTACGGCACGGGCGCGATGAGCAGCGGCCTCACGGATCTGGCGCGATGGACGGGCGGCGACTTTTTCATCGCGATCTCACCGGCGCACGCGAGCATCGCGGCGCGGCAGATTGTCGGGGAAATGCGGAACCAGTACATGCTCGCGTTCGAAGCGTCGACGAGGGCAGGCTGGAGATCGTTGGAAGTGCGAGCGCGGGATCGGGAACACATCGTGCGTGCACGAAGTGGGTATACCGCTGGGGGTGGGTCGCCATCCCCGGACGTGGCGCGGCAGCGGTAGGTAATTGGAGAGGTCGGCATCGTTTTGGCGTTCGCGTTCCTATATAGGACGCGAGGTTCATACTGGAGGAGTAGTTATGAGGAAAGTCGTGCTGGCGGTACCGTTGCTCGCGCTGGCTCTTGGCAGCACCACGGCGTGCGCGACCAAGAAGTTCGTGCGTGGCGAAGTCGGACAGGTCAACAACAAGGTGGACACGCTCTCGCGCTCGCTCGAAGAGACGCAAGAGCGGACGCGTGCGAACGAAGCGCGCATCGGTGAGGTGGATCAGAAAGCCGCCGCCGCCGATTCGCGCGCGATGGCAGCCGGGAAGACCGCAGACGCCGCGGGCGCTGCGGCGGCCGCCGTCAACACTCGCGCGGATGCGATCGAGAGAGCGTCCAAGCGGATCGTGTACGAAGTCGTGCTGAACGAAGAGAAGGGCAACTTCAAGTTTGGCAAGGCTGCGATGCCCGAGACGGTGACGCCGGAGCTCGACCAGCTCGTGCAGCAGCTCAAGGCGAATCCCAACGGCGCGTTCATCGAGATCGAGGGCCACACGGACAACGTGGGCGACAAGGAGATCAACTACAAGCTCGGCCTCGAGCGCGCCGAGAACGTGAAGCGCTACCTGTATGAAACGCATCAGGTGCCGCTCCACAAGATCAACGTCATCAGCTACGGCGAAGACAAGCCCGTCGGCGACAACAAGACCAAGGACGGTCGCTCGCAGAACAGGCGCGTCGTGATCAAGGTGCTCGCCTAAAACACGAGCATCTGTCCACCTCGTCGGAACCCTGCCTCCCGTCCAGGGTTCCGCGAGGTGGATTTTTGTTGTGTACGTCGCTGCAGTCAACCGGGGGCGGAACGCTGGGGGCCGTACCGGGCTGGTCCGGTATCGGTGTCCATGATTAACGTCAGCACTTTCGCAGGGTGCTTCGCGCTCCGCCTCCGGTCGACTGCAGCGGCCCTTCCTTCCCCGTTTTTTTCCCGAGCTGAAGTTGACGCGTCGCCCTGCCGATAGGGGATACATGCGATCTATTCTTCGCCGATTGGCTGGAACTGCGTTCCTGAGCGCCGCGGGCCTTCTCGTGGCGACGCCCGCCGCCGCTCAGGGCTTCGGAATCGGCGCCCGCATGGCGTGGGTCAACAGCGACTCCGATAGCGACACCGATTCGGTGCGGTTCACTGGAGGACAGATCCGCCTGGGGCTGTCCCAGCGGATCGGTGTGGAAGTGTCCCTCGACCGCCACACAGAGTCGTTCGAGCTACTCAACCAGCGCGTCAAGGAAACACCCATTCAAGCTTCCCTGCTGCTCAAACTCGCGGGCGGGGGATTTCAGCCTTATCTACTGGGCGGTCCTGGTTGGTACAAACGGAGCATCGAGCCAATCGAAGGACCGGCGTCTGACCTCGAGGTGAGCACCACCGACTTTGGCTGGCATGCCGGCGGGGGCGTGGAGCTCCGCCTGGGGAAACACGCCGGCATCCACGGCGACTACCGCTATACCTTCCTCGACTTCAATAGCGACGAGGATGAGGAAGTCGGCGGGGGTTTCATAGGCCGGTTGCTCCCGGGCCACAAGGGCTCGATGTGGACGGTCGGCGCGACCGTCTACTTCTAGCCCGGCCGTCGTTCAAGTCAGCCGCGGCGTAGTACCCACATCGCGCGGCCAGCCTCCCGGCTGAGGCAGTGACGCGCTGCAACTGCATGGAAGAGCGGTCTCGCGTTAAGATGCTGAGCGTGCCTGCCTCGGCGCCCGCACACGGGAGTTACGACACAATCATTCTCGGCGGCGGCCTTGCCGGCCTCACGCTGGCGCGCCAACTGCACCTTGAAGCTCCTCACGTGAGGGTGCTGGTCGTCGAGAAGCGCAAGCACCCTGTCCGCGAAGCTGCGTTCAAAGTGGGTGAGTCCTCGGTCGAGATCGGGGCGCACTACTTCCAGGTCGTGCTCAAGCTCGAACCGCATCTGCGCTCACGCCAGCTTGAGAAGCTCGGGCTCCGGTATTTCTTCCCTCAAGGCGACAATCGCGATCTCGCGCGGCGCGTCGAGCTGGGACCTCCGATGTTTCCGCCGGTGCCGTCCTTCCAGCTCGATCGCGGCAGGCTCGAGAACCTACTGCTCGTCGAGCTGCGGCAGTCCGGCGTCGAAGTACTCGACGACTGTGCTGTGAAACAGGTCGCGCTGGCTCCTTTGAACCACACGGTTAGCATCGAAACCCGTGAGGGGCAGCCGCGAGAGGTGCGGGCGCGATGGGTCGTGGACGCTAGCGGCCGCGCAGGTTTGATTCGCCGCCAGCTCGGGCTGACGCGAACGGCCGACCACGGAGCCAATGCGTGCTGGTTCCGTGTACCCGAGCGCGTCAAGATCGACGACTGGAGTGACGATCCCGAGTGGCGCGGGAGAGTTCCGAGCGGTCAGCGCTGGCTTAGTACAAACCACCTGATGGGACGTGGCTACTGGGTGTGGCTCATCCCGCTAGGATCGGGGAGCACGAGCATCGGCATCGTGGCCGACGGCGATCTGCATCCTTTCTCGCGGTTGAATCGGTTCGAGCGGGCTCTTGACTGGCTGCGCGAGTTTGAGCCTCAATGCGCAAAGGTGGTGGAGGCCTACCAGGATCGCCTCGAGGATTTCCTGGCGTTACGACACTACGCTCACGCCTGCGAGCGCGTGTTCTCGCCCGACGGGTGGTCGCTCGTCGGCGAGGCCGGCGTCTTCACGGATCCCTTCTACTCCCCCGGATCCGACTTCATTGCCATCGGCAACGACTGCACCGCCGATCTGATCGTCCGCACCGCCCGCGGCGAGGACGTCCGCGAGCGGGCGGAGGCGTTCAACACCAACTACCTTCGGCTGTTCGAAGCGTTCTTGCGTCTCTACAGCGGCCAGTATCCACTCATGGGCAACGCGCAGGTGATGACGGCCAAAGCTGCGTGGGACAACGGCGCGTACTGGGCGATCACCGGTCTTCTGTACTTCCAGCGCCGGTACACCCGTCCGGAGTTCATGCAGTCCATCGATCCGCTGATGAGACGTTTTTTTGTCCTCCACGCGCGCATGCAGCAGCTCTTCAACGCATGGGACCTTGCCGATCGAAGTCAGTATGAGGGGGCGTCCGCGAACATCGTGAGCGTGGACTTCCTGCGTCACCTCCAGGCGAACCTCGCCGCCCCGACGATGGACGACGAGACGCTGCGACGGAAGCTTGATGAGAATTTCTCGCTGCTCGAGACGTTCGCGGCAACCTGGCAGGCACTGGCGTCAGAACGAACCCCTTCCCTCCGACGCTTTGTGCCTGCGAGCGAAGGCCGCGCTCTAGATGTTACTGCGCTCGTGCTGCAGCCAGTTGCGGCGATGGGGAAGGGCTGACTTCGACGGGCCATCACACCGCCGTGATGACAACTGCGGAGTCGTTCCCACCGAAGCCGAGCGACGTCGAAACGCCGCATCTGATTCGCGTGTCCCGCGCGTCGTTGGCTACGATGTCACCCGGACATTCCGGATCGGTCTGCACGTGGTGAATGGTTGGAGGGATGATCCCTCGCGACACGGTCAAGGCGAGGACGGCCGTCTCGATTCCGCCCGCGGCGCCGAGGCAGTGACCCAGCATAGACTTCACCGACGTCACCGGAATCTGGTTCATGCGGTCGCCGAACAACGCTCGATAGCCGCGGGTCTCCGCGCGATCGTTCTGAGGTGTCGCGGTGCCGTGCGCGTTGATGTGCTCGACCTTCTCCGGAGGAACGCCCGCATCGCGTAGCGCGTTGTGCACGACGGCGGTGACCGGCTTTCCCTCCGGTTCCGGCGCCGTTGGATGAAACGCTTCGCACGAGAAGCTTGACCCCGCAAGCTCGCCGTAGATCGTCGCACCGCGCCCTCGTGCGCGCTCCATTTCCTCCAGGACCAGAATCGCCGCGCCTTCGCCGATGTTCATGCCGGCGCGATCGCGGTCGAACGGCCGGCAAGGCTCGGGATCCATCAACTTCAGCGCGTTGAAGCCGCTGAAGGTCAGGCGAGCGATCGCATCAGTTCCTCCTGCGAGGGCTGCGTCGAGCCTCCCTAAGCGGATCGCGTCCGCCGCCTGGCTGATAGCGATGGTGCTCGACGAGCACGCAGCGACCACGCAGGAGCGAAGTCCGCCGAAACCGAAGCATGACGCGATGATATCAACCGGCGTGCTGGAGAAGTGATTCCACGCATGGGACGGGCGCGCGTATTGGATTCCACGGAAGAGGGTGGTGTGCTGATACACCTCGTTCCTCAGGAGATCGGCCGTGCCGGCGCCAAGCAGGACGCCGACTCGCAGCCTGTCGCATGCGCCCGTCAGCAGTCCGGCATCTTCGATCGCTTCCCTCGCCGCCACGACGCCGATTTGATCGCTGCGCGACCACCGGCGCCGCTCGAGCGGCGTCAGCAGCGCCTCGACGGATGCCATCGGCACTTCGGCCGCAACGCGACTGCGGTACCCTTCGGTGTCGAATACCGTGACGGGACGGATCGCACACCGGCCGGCGGTCAGCGCCTGCCATGTATCCTCACGGGTCGCCCCGAGGCCAGTAACGAGACCGATTCCGGTGATCGCGACCCGTCTTCTACTCATGCCTGTGTTTCAACCGCTTGACCGGCATCCGCTGGACGCTCGAGCCAGGAGGACAGCTCGTGACGGACCCTCTGCACCTCTCGCCCTTCGCGACGCTTGCCGGAGGCGACGATGGCCAGGGGCAGGAACTGAGCCGGAAGCGCAGCCAGCGAGAAAGCAAGACAGCCCGCTCGGCGAAGCGCCCGGTGATCGCGTGGGCCCGCCCCGAGCAGGCACGCGTAGTACCTGGCCACGACACCGTACGTATCACCCGTCACGCTCGCCGTGCTGCCGTGAACTCCCGCCGGCCTCGAGCGGCACTCGCGGAGGCTCGTCAAGAAGCCAGAGATGTCCTGGACACCTTCAACTGGAGCCTCTGTCCATGTGCGCGCGACTCGCCTGAGCGTGTGCGCGTCGCTGCCGCCAACCATGGCAAACGTTGACGCGGTTGCCCAACGGCTCGCGATCTGCTCGGCCAGCGCGTTGTGCTCCGGAATCATGGCGCCGTTCCGCGCTTCGATCCCGGGTACCTCGTTGAGAAGCCGGAGGTAAGCATCGAGCGGAAGCTGACGCCGGTAGAAGTGGAGCAGATGATTGAGCACGAAAAAGACACCGGCCTCGCGCAGTCGTGCCGCGACCTCGAACACATCCCGGCGAAGCCGCTGCAGCTCGCGGTGCAGCCGTTCGTCCATCCCGTAGACGCCGAGGTGGACCTCGACATCGCCCTGCGGCAACCTACAGGACACTTCCTCGGAGATGAAGAAGTCCGTGGAGTCCGGATGGCGGTCCAGGTATTCCAGGCAACCGCCAATAGAGTCGTGGTCGGTGATCGTCACGAGGTCCATCCCGCGGGCCTTGGCGACCCGATAGACGTCCTCGGGACGCGAATAGCAGTCGCGGCTCTTCAGGAACCGCAGTGTGCCGCTCTGCAACGAGTGGCATGAGTGGACGTGAAGATCGGCTCTCAGCGTGCGCATGCGTTGTCAGCGGAGCGGTTTGAGCAACAGAATCTGCAGCGTGGCCGAGCCAATCCCCTGATAGCGCTCGGGAAGAAAGCTCTTGCCAGCGTCCACCCGGAGAATCGTACCCCATGGCGCACGCAGGTTCACTGCGGCGCCGATGCCGGTGATCGGCTGCCACGCGGGATCGAGGACGCGGTCCCGGCCCCAGGCCTGCTCGAGGAACAAATCGAGACGGTAGAGCTCGAAAATATTGAACGAGTATGAGCCGCGCATCATGCCGAGCTCTTCGAAGCGCGCGCCGGACGCTGGAACGCCATGGATCCGTGTGTCGTCGAACATCCCGAACTGATACTTTGCGAAGCGATCGAGATCGCGCCCGCCGAACCAGGCGCCGTTCAGGTGCACTTTGTGGAACACGTTGAAGTAGAAATCGCGGGAAATACTTGCGCTGTATTTCAGATAGGTCGAACCCGACGCAGGATCCGGCTCGAAGCCCCAGTCGCGCCACCCGATTCTCGAGAACCACGCCCCGTTTACGACGACGCTGTAGCCGCCCCGCCGGTACTCCCAGCCGCTGCCAAACCCGTTGGTGACGGTGCTCGCGGGCACGACAAACGCCTCGGATGTCGTGCGATCCCGCGCGTACCCATCGAATCTGAACTGATACTGCGCGCTCACTTTCTGGAACGGCGTGAACTGCCAGCCGAGATTGAGCCCTGTCGTGAGCGGCCAGGTGAGCAGACGTTCGTCCTCCCGCTCTCCAGATGCCTCGTAGAGTCTGTCCGACGATGGGACCGCAATTGCGAAGAAGTCGACGCTGGCATCGAACGGCGTGCCGCCGAGCTTGGGCCGCTGGATGTTACCCGCCGCGAGCACCCCGGCAAACAGCACCGCGAGCTGCGTATCTTGGCGTCCGCGAAACTCGAAGTTCAGGTAGTTGATGCCGAGGATTGGAAGCGGGAACGCGTATGACGGATCGAGCGTCACGCCCATCGCCATGGCCCGTGCTGTTCGCGTCGCGCGCTCGCTGATGACGCGTTCGTTCCCCCGTTTCACGTAGTACCGCAGCCCCTTGTCGGTTTCTCGATACATGACGCTGTCGCTTCGTCGTGCGCTCGTGCGCGCCTCTTCGAAGCCGGGATCGTTCACGCGAAAATCCTCGAACGCGACGATCTTTTCGACAAGAATGTTCCGGCCGGCGATCAGGATGATTTGCCGGGCGGTAAGGCCTGTAAAGAGAAATACCGGTCTGTTGCCAATCGATGTGATCGGCAGGTAGGTCTGGATCTCCTCGTTGGATACGACCGGCGCGGAGAGACCCGTCTGGACGGCGGACACCTTTGCGCGCGCGAACGTCTTGCGCTCGATCCACACGGTCCCCCGGTACAGCGACTGCGCGTTCTCCAGAGGATCGAACCGTACGACATAGCAGTCGTACTCCCCGACGCGCTCGGTGCCCTCCAGTCGATAGCGATAGTCGTTGCCGAATCGCAGCTGAAGCGGCAGAGACAGTACTTTCTCCGGCTGCAGCAGCGGAAACGGCGGACGGTCGGCGCCCCACTTGGATCCGTTCACCGAGAACGAGAGCTCTTCCCACTCGATGCCGTCGCTCGCGACGAAGTACCGGTTGTCGGTCACCACGTCATAGCCGGGATCCGTCATGGTGGGACGGAAATGCTGCTCCGTGCGCGCCGAGGCGATGTAGCTGCGGACGAGCGCGTCCTGCGCACGCTGCTGCTGCTGGTGTCGGGCGATGATCTCCTGCACCGACAATCGGCGCTCCGCCGAAACATCAGTCCGCTCGACGAACACCGCCGAGGCCCCCTCGTTGAAATCCACGAGCATTGGCCCATCGGGCAGAGGCACCCGCAGTCGCACGCGTCCCGTCTCGGTGGTTCGCGAGTAGTCCGACGCGGTGAGCCTGGACCCGTC
>Ga0184612_10000185_pt1 | contig 28084 bp, 29 predicted proteins | sample PLM3_60_coex_FD_133163 | JGI IMG/M metagenome (GOLD analysis project Ga0184612, IMG submission 133163) | Groundwater sediment microbial communities from an aquifer in East River, Colorado, USA - PLM3_60_coex | ecosystem: Environmental > Terrestrial > Soil > Riparian zone | place: USA: East... | reverse complement strand
TCGGCAGACACGTAACTGAACATCGCATCGGGCTGGCGGTCGTCTCCTCGCATGCCGCCCATGGTAGTACGCGATCGACGATCTGTCGATCCCTAAACTGAAGGGTTTTTCAGCGGCCTCCTAGAGTGCCAGGGGGCCTCAGTGCCTGAAGTGCTTAGGCACTAACGCCCCTTCGCACCCTGGCAGCCTAAGCACCAGGCACCAAGGCGCCCTCGCACCATGGCCCTTTCCGCGGTGCTACACTCCCCGTGTGAAGCTGACCGTAACGGTCATCACGCGGAACGAGGCCGCCAACATCGAGGGCGCGCTCGAATCCGTCAAGTGGGCCGACGAAATCGTCGTCGTCGACTCTCATAGCGCCGACGAGACCGTCGCGCTCGCCGAGCGCTACAACGCCCGCATCGCGCTCCACGACTGGGCGGGCTACAGCGACCAGCGCAACTACGCCGCGGAGATCGCGTCGCACGACTGGATTCTCGCGCTTGACGCCGACGAACGCGTGCCGCCGGAGCTCGCGGTCGAGATTCAGCGGATCATGCGCGAAGGCGCGGCCGCAGGCGGCTACCGCATGCCCCGCGTGTCCTACTATCTCGGGCGCTGGATTCGGGGCACGGACTGGTATCCCGACTATCAACTGCGCCTCTATGATCGCCGCATGGGCCGCTTCAACGGCAAGCGCGTGCACGAGTCGGTCGAGCTGAAACAGGGGCGGCCGGGAACGCTCCAGCACGACCTCCAGCACTATCCCTACCGGGATATCTCCGACCACGTCACCAGCATCGATCACTACACGACGCTCGCGGCCGAGGAGTGGTTCGCCGAGGGACGCCGCACGACTCCCCTTGAAGTCGCCGTGCATCCGCCCGCCGCGTTCCTGCGGAATTATGTCGTGCGGCGAGGCTTTCGAGACGGCACGGCGGGATTCCTGATCTCGATCCTCAACTCGTACTATGTCTTCCTGAAGATCCTCAAGCTCTGGGAGCTGCAGCGGGGCTTTCGGTCGTCCGGGTCGGGCGCCGCTCCCGGCACGAACAGCGCACGACGCCGCCCGAAATTCGCCCGGACACCGAACGTCGAAGGCCGCAGCGTGTCCGACGCACCTCCAGACCCGCGACCGGCCGACCACGGCTCATCTCCGCCATCGACACTGCGCCATCCGCGATAGATGTTCTCGCTCCACATCGACACGGCGCGAACGTGGCGTGGTGGTCAGAATCAGGTTCTCGTCACCGTCCTGGGCCTGCGGGGTCTCGGCCATCGAACGATGCTCGTGGCGCATCCGGGTGGCGAGCTGCGGCAGCGCGCGCAGGAGGGCCTGGACCTCATCCCCCTCGCGCCGAAGACCGAGATGGATCTCAGCGCGGCCTGGCGGCTGTCGCGCCTCCTCAAAACGCTCAAGCCGGACGTCGTCCACGCGCACGATCCGCATGGCGTCGCGATGGCCGGCCTGGCGCTCTCGATGAGCACGCAGCTGGCCAAGCCGCCGCTCATCGCTTCGCGCCGCGTCGATTTCCACCTGCGCAGCGGGGCGATGTCGCGGTGGAAGTATCGTCAGGTGGACTGCTTCATCTGCGCGTCCGAAGCGATTCGAGGCATGCTCGTGGCCGACGGTGTGCCGGCGGCGCGAACGGTCACCGTGCACGAAGGCATCGATCTCGAGCGGGTCGGCACGGCGCCGCGCGCCAACCTTCACGAGGAGCTGTTCCTTCCGCATCGGGCGCCGATCGTCGGCAACGTCGCGGCCCTCGTGCCGCACAAGGGACAGCGACACCTCATCGAAGCGGCGATGCTCGTCGTCCGCAAAGTCCCCGACGCGCGCTTCGTCGTCGCCGGCGAAGGCGAGCTGCGGCCGGCGCTCGAGCGTCAGATCAAGGAGCATCGCCTCGAGAAGCACGTCCTGCTCGCGGGCTTCCGGCCCGACGTCCTCTCGCTCCACAAAGCCTTCGATGTTTTCGTGATGAGCTCGATCACCGAAGGCCTCGGCACATCGCTCCTCGACGCTATGGCGGCAGAGAAACCCATCGTCGCGACGGCAACCGGAGGCATCCCTGAAGTCGTGGTCGACGGCGTGACGGGCATCCTCGTCCCTCCGCGCGACGCCGCCGCGATGGCTGAGGCCATCGTGCGACTCCTGAAGGACCCCGCGCTCCGGGAGCGCATGGGGATTGCCGGCCTGGCGCGCGCGCGGGAACTGTTCAGCGCCGACCGGATGCTGCGGGAAACGGTGCGCGTGTATCAGCGCGTGGCGCTGCGGCCGCATGTGGAGGACGACCGCCAGGAGACGGGAGACCGGAGGTAGGAGATAGAGCCTCGAGCACGTACTCGCAGAGTTTGCTTAATTCCTAGTCTCTTGTCCGCATTCTTCAATGCTCGCGGGGCCCCACCCCCGCTCGCTCTCGCCCTTCGACGTGACTCGGGGCGACCCTGAGCTTATCGAAGGGTCGCGCGGCGACTTCGCGCCGCGCTCGGGCCGCAGGTGCTGCCGAGTCAGCTCCCGCGCAAGTGCCACCGACAGCCCGGCACGCCCGCAGTTCCGCCTCTCTCCTGTCTCCTACGTCCTGTCTCCCGTCACTGCGGCACTCCCACCACGCCCGCCCGACAGCCCGAGTGCGTGCGCGGACAGTCGTCGAAGGTCGCGGCGCGGCCGTTCTCCGAGAACGTGACGCCGCGCGCGACGCGAGTCTGTGTGGCTTCCGACGTCAGGAGCCTGACGGTTCCAGCGAGTTTCAGGGTCTGGGCGTCGTAGATCGTGATCTCCGACCCGTCGATCAGAAACGCCACGCGTCTGCCGTCGGGCGTCCACACGATCTCCGAGCAGGACCGGTTGCTGAGCGAGGCGACGGTATTGCTGGTCTCTTCGGAAATGCCAAGCCGCAGTTCCTGACACAGGCCATCGGGGCACGGAGCCTCGAGCGCCACGGCCACGCGGGACTTGTCGGGCGACAGTGCCCGCGCCGTCACGCGACGCCGCGACGCGTCGGTCGTCCGCGCGGTGACGAGGAGCGCGGCGGCCGCGCCGAGCGCAATGCCGAGGAGCAACGCAGCGATCAACCGGATCGTCGTGCGCGGCGCAGCCGTGGGTGACAGAGCCCTTTGAGCGGACATTGCAAGTCTCCCTGCTTTCGGCCGAAGCCGCAGGCGTTCATCATGCCGACGTGGCAGATGGAGAAGTCGAAGCGCACGGGATCGACCGCATCGAGGTTTCGTAGCGACGCCGTAATGTCGGCCGCCATGCGCCAACCGGGGCTGGCGTAGCGCGTCAACCGCAGGCAGCGCCCGAGCCGGATGACGTGTGTATCGAGCGGCACGATGAGCCGCGCCGGCGACAGGCGCGTCCAGACGCCCAGATCGATCTCGTCGCGCCGCACCATCCACCGCAGAAAAAGGTTCAGCCGCTTGCAAGCGCTGCCGGCCGACGGCCGCGGAAAGAAATAGCACACACCGGGACGCCTCGGCACGCGGCCGTACGCGCGCCGGATGTCGAGCGCGAGCGCCCTTGTCGAGAAGCTGTCGAGCGCCGCACCCACGTCGGGCGTCCCGGCGGAGTCTCCTTCGAGGAAAAAGCCTTCGATCGAGCCGGACCGGTCGAGCATCTGCCGCAGCACCCAGAGCAGCGCGGCGATGTCCTCGCCGCGCGTCCACCGGTGCACCATCGCCCGCAGTTCCGGATGACTCGCGGCCGGATCGAAGCGCCGGACGTACTCCGCGGGTCGCGGTCCCAGGATGCCGAACAGCGTATCGATCGTGTTCAGGACACTTGCGACACGGCCGAACGCGAGCGCCGCCGCACAGAACCCGGCGACCTCCCGGTCCTGCGGGTCAGCGAAAGGCCGGACCCGGTGCACCGGATCGCTGGCGGACTCCTCGCGGTTGTAGTCGCGATAGAGCGTGTCGAGTGATGAGGCTAGTGAGGGTCGCAAGGTGAGGCTGTGAACAAATCGAACACCGTAGCTTCCGCCTTGTCTTGACCTCGTTCCACTCAGCAGGACGCGTTGCGGTAGACCACCCGGCCCCCGACAATCGTCGCCGCGACGCCGCCGCGCAACTCCCAGCCGTCAAACGGCGTGTTCTTGGACTTTGACCGCAGCGCCGCCGCACTCACCGTGACGCGCGCGTCCGGGGCAATCACCGTGATGTCGGCAGGCGCGCCTTCGGTCAGCGATCCGCCTGGCAGATGAAACACGCGGGCCGGATTGACCGAGAGCAGCTCGACCAGGCGTGTCCAGGAAATCTTCCCCGCATGCAGCAGGCGGTCGCAGACGATGGGCACGGCCGTCTCGAGCCCGACGATGCCGAAGGGGGCGTGGTCGAACTCGAGCATTTTCTCGTCAGCGTGATGCGGCGCGTGGTCGGTGGCAATCACGTCGACGCTGCCGTCGGCTATGCCTTCGAGCATCGCGTCGCGGTCCGCGTCCTCGCGCAGCGGCGGATTCATCTTGAGGTTCGTGTCGTACTTCGGCGGTCCCTCGAGCGCCTCGTCGGTGAGCGTGAAATGATGCGGCGCCACCTCGCACGTGACGTGCACGCCGCGCTCCTTCCCCGCCCGCACGGCCCTCAGCGACTGCCGCGCGCTCATGTGAGCGATGTGCACGTGGCCGCCCGTCAGCTCGGCCAGCGATACGTCGCGCTCCACCATCAGCGATTCCGCCACGCCAGGAATCCCGCGGAGGCCCAGCGCCGAGGCGTGGTACCCCTCGTGCGCGACACCATCTCCCTTGAGCGACGGATCCTCGCAGTGGTTGACGATCGGCACGCCGAGCATCCCCGCATACTCGAGGGCGCGGCGCATGAGCAGCGCGGTCGCCACGGGACGACCGTCGTCGGTGAACGCCACGCAGCCGGCCGCTTTCTGCTCGCCGAGCTCGGCGAGCTGCTCGCCTTTCGATCCGAGCGACACGGCGCCGATCGGATAGACGCGTGCCAGCTTCGCTTCGGCCGCCTTCTTGAGGATGAACTGCGTGATGCCGGCGTGGTCGTTGACCGGATCGGTGTTCGGCATGCACGCGACCGCGGTGAATCCGCCCGCAACGGCCGATGCCGCGCCCGTAGCGACGGTCTCCTTGTGTTCCTGCCCGGGCTCGCGCAGGTGCACATGAATGTCGATGAGTCCCGGCGTGACCACCCAGCCGCGCGCCACCTCGAACACGTCCGCGCCCTCGGCCGGCAGGTCTCTGCCCACGCGCCTGATCACGCCGTCCTGAATCAACACATCGAATTCGCCATCCCGGCCGTTGCCGGGATCGACCACGCGCCCGTTCTTCAGCAGTAAGTTCATCAGAGACTACCGACCCTCCCCGGGCGACTCGTCGTCGCGTCCCTCTCGCCCCGACAGCAGATACAGCACGGCCATCCGCACGGCCACGCCGTTCGAGACCTGCTCGAGAATGACCGAGTACGGGCCGTCGGCGACCTCCGAGTCGATTTCGACGCCGCGGTTCATCGGCCCCGGGTGCATCACGATCACGTCCTCGCGCGCGCGGCGCACGCGCTCGGGCGTCATGCCGAACAGGGCGAAGTACTCCCGCACCGACGGGATGAAGTGGCCCTGCATGCGTTCGTGCTGGATGCGCAGCAGCATCACCACGTCGGCGTCCCGCACGGCGTCGTCGACCGAAGTCGTGGGCCGCGCGCCGAGCCGCTCGAGCCCCGGCGGAATCAGCGTGGACGGGCCGCAGGCCCATACCTCGGCGCCCATCGTCTTGAGCAGGAGGACGTTCGACCGCAGCACGCGGCTGTGGAGCAGATCGCCGACGATTGCGACCTTCAGACCCGCGAGACGGCCCTTGTGCGACCGAATCGTGAACGCATCGAGAAGCGCCTGGGTCGGATGCTCGTGCATGCCGTCGCCGGCGTTGATGATAGTCGAGCGGCAGATCCGCGCGAGCAGGTCCGGCGCACCAGACGAGGCGTGACGCATCACGATCATGTCGGGCGACATTGCTTCGAGGTTGCGGACGGTGTCTACCAGCGTCTCGCCCTTGGTGACGCTCGACGTCGCGGTCGCGATGCTGAGCGTATCGGCGCTCAGGCGCTTTTCTGCGATCTCGAACGACGTGCGCGTGCGCGTGCTCGGCTCGAAGAACAGGTTCACGACAGTGCGGCCCCGGAGGGTCGGTACCTTCTTGATGGCGCGTCCCCCGATCTCCTTCATCGCTTCGGCTGTATCGAGGATGAGCGTGATCTCATCGGCGTCGAGGCCGGCGATGCCCAGCAGATGCCGCGATTTCAGTTGCGCGGCGGCGGGAGGGGCGGGGCGGCCCGCCAGGCGCTCGGCGCTGTCGGGCCGATCGGCAGCTCGTGTAGTCATGGCTCACCCTCGATGACGATCTCGTCGGTCCCGTCAATCTCCTGAAGCCGGACCTGGACGCTCTGCTTGAGCGACGTCGGCAGGTTCTTCCCCACGTAGTCTGCCTTGATGGGCAGCTCTCGATGCCCGCGGTCCACGAGCGCAATCAACTGGATGACGCGCGGCCGGCCGAAGTCGATCAGGGCGTCGAGAGCGGCGCGGATGGTGCGGCCGGTGTAGAGCACGTCGTCGACGAGCATGATCTTGCGATCGTCGATCGAGAACGGAATTTCGGTGCGCCGGACGAGCGGCTGGGGCCCAACGGGATGGCGCATCAGATCGTCGCGATAGAGCGTGATGTCGAGGGCACCGGTCGGCACGTCGTCGCCGTTGATCTCTTTGAGCGCGCGGGCCAGCCGGCGCGCGAGGGGCACGCCGCGCGTCCGGATCCCGACGAGGGCCAGCTCGTCGAGCCCGCGGTTCCGTTCGAGAATCTCGTGCGCGATGCGCGTCAGCGCGCGCGACATCCGGTCGGCGTCCATTACCTGAGGCATGCAGGCCTCCAGGCACCGACAAGAAGCAATAGTGAACGGGCTGAGGGCGGACGGGGATTCGTGGGGGCAGTCGTCACTTGGCACCTCTTGGCGACCTCACAGGGTCGCGTTTAAAGAGTCCGCTCAGTGTAGCACAGACTCGCAGGCGCCCTCCCCAGGAGCGCGCTTAGTTCACCAAAAACGCTGCCACGACATTCACACGACCGCCTTCGCCAAGGCTACGGCGGTCCGCCGAAGCTTTAGCGGAGGCGGAAGGTCACGATGACACGATGGCCACGATGAAAGGCACTCAAGAAAAACCATCGTGTACATCGTGCTTGCCGAAGGCCCGTTTCCACGGACAAGAGGTGAACATGCGAGCTATCGATTGTGCGTCGGCACAAACGCAATCGGCCGTCTGGTGGTGAACGTGCTCTGGAACAAATCCAGCCTCGCGTAGCCATCCATGTCGCGGCCGACCGGCAGCCCGAGGAAATAGAGCACCGTTGGCGTCACGTCCACAATCGATCCACGCTGGTGACGACCCGGCTCGACTGTCGTGCCGTACGCGAGCAGGAACCCGTCGGGCGCGCGCTCGTGCGTGCCGCTCATGGGATCTCCGAGCAGTCTGGCGATCAGACGCTTGACGGCATTGGGCGACTCCATGCCGAACCCAGAGACGATGAGGAGCAGATCGCCCGGCATGAGGCCCGTGAGAGCCTCGCCGATCTCGCAGTCGATGTAGCCGTAATAGCGATCGATCACCTGGAGTCGTCTGCGGCGCTCATCCTCGCTCGCCCCGCCTACCTCTCGCGGCTGCGTGTACCGCAGGTTGTAGTGCCCGGCGGTATCGAGGCCCTGGTAACGCACCGCCGAAAACTGGATCGGCCACTGGGCACGCAGGTCCCGCATCGCACGACTGTAAAACCGGTCGCGTAATCCGGCGGACGCTTCCGGCGACGGCGCCCCGCTGTCGGTGGAGACCGGGCATGGCAGCCATTCGGGCGCCTCTCCGGGGTCGGCAAACGCGTTGCGTGCCACCGGCAACACGCTCGACGGATACGCGGCGCTCTCGTCGAGTTCGGAGAACGATCCGAGGAGCTGATGGAAACGGTCGCTCAGCACGAAGCCGTGCACCGGTTGCGCCGGGAACGTCAACGGCCACCGCACGATGCCCGCGGTGATGCCCGCGTCTCCCAGGATGCTCCAGAGCGGCCGCGCGCGCAGCGACGCGGAGGAGTTCGGTTCGCGGCGCAGAAACCCGAGGTGAACGAGCACGTGCGAGAAGCAGTGATCCGGCAGCAGGGCCAACGGCCGTGTATCGCCACGCACGTAGTACTCGGAGGGCGACCGCACACCGTTCTTCGCGGGGTACATGCCGGTCGCCACCGCTCCCCACACCGGATCGGGGCCGGTCGGACGCACAGTCGCGAGATCCATCGACGCACCGGCCTCGAGGAGCCGCGCGAAGTTCGGGAGTCGTCCGCCGGCCGTCCGTGGCCAGACGTATTCGAGAGACGCGCCGTCGAGCAGCAACATCACGACGCGCGGGCCGGATACCGGCGCAGCGCCCGGGACGATCACGGAGGGCAGCGGGCCTGCCACGATCGGCACACCGGGGCCGCGGGCAGCTACGGGAAGCGCCAACGAGCCGAACACGGCAATCGCCAGCAACGCGGCGCCGACGCGGCTGCCGCGTCGGCCGAAGGAATAGTGCGCGGCCGCGAGTCCAAACAGAACGATGGCGGTCGCGGTCGTAGCTGCCGCGCCGGCTGTCATGCGCCGGACCGCAGTTTCGCCGAGCGCGGCCGAGAACCCGTTCACGTTGAGCCACATGAGCCCCGACGCCACCGCAGAGGATGCCGCCGTGAGCCACGCGAGGACGCGGACGCTCACCCATCCGGGCGAGATAGCGTAGAAGCCAATGAACTCGCGCCCGACCATCAGCAGATAGAACAGCACCGCCAAGTGGACACCGTAGAAGAGCCCGAGCGCGACGAAGAGCCGCCACGTGGTCTCGGACACGAGGGGCACGTGCGGATTGAGCTGCAGCACGATGATGGTGAGGAATGCCGCACCGAGCGCGCCCGCGAGCAGCGAGTTGGTCAGCATCCGGAGGAACCGCATCACTCGAAGTGTATACTTCGGATGTGCCTTGCGATATCGACGCGACGGTCCTGTCCAACACGCGGCTGTCTGACGAGTACAGCGTGTTGGCACTTGACGCGCCCGAGATCGCCGGGCTCGCGCGGCCGGGCCAGTTCGTGATGGTCAAGCCGTCGCGAAGCACCGATCCGCTGCTCAGGCGGCCGTTCTCCATCTTCGAGATCCTGCGCGACGCCAACGGTCACCCGAAGGGAATCTCGATACTCAACAAGCGCATCGGCGTCGGCACGCACCTGATCTACGACGCGGAGCCTGGCACTCGTGTCGCGTGCCTCGGGCCGCTCGGCCGGCCCTTCGAGCCGGTCGAACCGCCACTGCAAGCGTGGATGGTCGCGGGCGGCGTGGGGCTGGCGCCCTTCCTGACTCTCGCCGAGGCGCTCGTCAGCCGCAGTACCCCGGCAACGCTCTTCTACGGCGCGCGCCGGGCGCGCGACCTCTACTACATGGATGTGTTCGAACGCCTCGGCGTTCGCGCTGTCGCGGCGACAGAAGACGGGAGCCTCGGCGCCAAAGGGTTCATCACCGGACCCCTCAACGACGCACTCGCCGCGCTCCGGCCTGGCGAAGCCGTCAAGCTCTATGTCTGCGGGCCGACACCGATGATGCACGCGGTCGCAACGATCGCCGATTTCCACGGCCAGCCCTGCGATGTCTCGCTCGAGCAGGTCATGGGATGCGGGCTGGGCGGTTGCTACAGCTGCGTGGTCCTCACGCGGCAGGTCGGCGCCCCGCCGCACTTCGTGCGTTCGTGTCTCGATGGCCCCGTCTTCGACGCCGAGCGCATCGTCTGGGAAGCGTTGACGCATTGACGATGGACCTTTCGGTTTCAATCGGATCGCTGCGACTGCCGAACCCGCTCATCGCGGCGAGCGGGTGCTTCGGCTACGGCGTCGAGTACAGCGACGTCGTGGATCTCGCGACGCTCGGCGGCGTAGCCGTCAAGGGCTTGTTCCTGGCGGAACGCCAGGGTCACCCTCCGCCCCGCATCGTCGAGACGCCGTCGGGCATGCTGAACGCGATCGGCCTGCAGGGCATCGGCGTGCACCGGTTCGTGCGCGAGAAGCTGCCCGAGCTGCGCGATCGTCGTGCGATCGTCTTCGTCAACATCTGCGGGACGACGATCGACGAGTACGTCGAGCTCGCGCGCATCCTGAGCGACGCCGAGGGCGTCGCGGCTCTCGAGCTCAACATCTCGTGCCCCAACATCAAGGAAGGCGGCATTACATTCGGCTGCAGCCTCACGGGCACGCATGCCGTGGTCAGCGCCGTCCGCAAGGTCACGACGCTGCCGGTCATCCCGAAACTGACGCCGAATGTCACCGACGTGGCGTCGTTCGCGCGCGCGGCGGAAGAGGCCGGCGCTGATGCCGTGTCCCTCGTGAACACCTTCCTCGCGATGGCCATCGACGTCGAGACGCGTCGTCCGAAGCTCTCGAACATCGTCGGGGGGCTCAGCGGGCCGGCCATCCGCCCCATTGCCGTGCGCATGGTCTACGAATGCCGGCGGGCCGTGAAGCTCCCGATCATCGGCATGGGCGGCATCAACAGTGCGGCCGACGTCCTCGAGTTCATGATTGCGGGTGCCACCGCCGTGCAGGTCGGCACGGCCAACTTCGTGGATCCCTTTCTCTGGCGCGCGCTCATCGAGGGACTTCGCGCATACATGGAGCGCCAGGGCATCACGCGACTGGCCGAGCTCACGGGCAGCCTCGACACAACGCGGCGGGAACAGGCGTGGATCAGCTCTTAGTTGCGCTGGATGTTCAGGACGGAACCGAAGCTCTGGCTCTCGCCGACAACCTCCGCGATATCGTCGGCGGGTTCAAAATCGGCAATCGCCTCTTCACCGCCGAAGGCCCCGATATCGTCCGGACGTTGTCGAGCAATGGCGGCCGCGTCTTCCTCGACTTGAAGTTCCACGACATCCCGAACACGGTAGCGACCGCGGTGGCTGCGGCCACATCGCTCGGCGTCTGGATGGTGAACGTACACGCGTCGGGCGGCACGCGGATGATGCAGGCGGCGCGTGACGCGGCGCTCGAGACCGCTGCGCGCGAACGGCGGCAGCCGCCGCTCGTCGTCGCCGTCACCGTGCTTACGAGCATGAACGCGGCAATGCTGGACGAGACCGGCGTGCATGCGCCAGTCCTCGATCAGGTCCTGCGGCTGGCAGATCTCGCGCAGGCGGCTGGCTTGGACGGCGTCGTGGCCTCGCCACAGGAGACCGCGCTCATTCGGAAACGATGCGGCCCGGATTTCGCGATCGTGACGCCAGGCATTCGCGGCGGCGCGGCGACGAGCGGCAAGAGAGACGACCAAGAGAGAACCCTCGGGCCCGCTGAAGCGATTGCCGCCGGCGCGAGCTACCTCGTGGTCGGCAGACCGATCACCGCCGCGGCGAACGCGCGGAAAGCGGCTGAGGAGATTGCCCGGGCCGTGGGGGCCGGGCACTGAGATTCGTAGTGTCCGGCTTCCGCCTTCGCCAAGGCTTCGGCGGACCGCCGTAGCTTTAGCGGAGGCTGGTCAGCCGGACCAGAACAAGTCCGCCTGAAGGCGGACACTACGGCGATTCACGCACCGGCTCTACTTGGCAGTAAAGACGAAGTAACCCACGCGATTCTGCTGCCAGCAGGCCTCCGTCTCTTCCTTGCAGAACGGCTGTTCTTCGCCCTTCGCCACCGTGCTCACGCGATCCGCCGTCACGCCAAGGCTGACCACGTAGTCCTTGACCGCAGACGCGCGGCGTTCCGTCAGCGCGAGGTTGTACTCGTTGGTCCCGCGTGAGTCGGCGTGCCCCTCGACCATCACCTTCGTGCTCGGGCGCTTCTTCAGGTACTCGACGTTCTTCTGCAGGATGCCGCGTGCCTCTTCGGTCAACGCGATCGAGTCGTAGGCGAAGAAGACCGGCTTGAGCACGCCGCTCTTGGTGAGGTCGTCCGGCGTCGCCTTTGCGAAGATCTCGTCCTCAGTCGGCGGCCGGTCCGGTGTCGATGCCGGTGGCGCGGGCGCCGTCGGGGGCGGCGGCGGTGGCGGCGTCGTGGGCGGCTTCTCGGCAGGTGCGGGTTGCGGAGTGGGTTTCACGTCTGGTTTCTTCGGTCCGCACGCGCCAGCCGCGAGCGCACAGACGAGCAACGCCGCGGCGCCAGTTCGAAAGCTCGGAATCATCACCGTCGTCTCCTCGGAGTAAGATGTCGCTTACCGTCCAACGGCAAGCTCAGCCAATTCTCTCACACACACTTTCATGGACCGACTGCTCGAAGCCACGGCGCGCGCCGAGCGGGACCACTTCTGGTTCCGCGGATTTCGTCGCTTCGTCGAACCGTTGCTCGAGAGAGCCACCGGCGGCCGCCGAAATCCCCTCATCCTCGACTGCGGCTGCGGCACCGGCAACAACCTCGCGATGCTGCGACGTTACGGCCGCGCGTGCGGCATCGACATCACCTGGAGTGGACTCGCGTACGCGCGCAGCCGCGGCGAACTACGCGTCGCGCGCGCATCTGCTACTCGACTGCCGTTCCCGGCCGGCCAGTTCGACGTCGTCACCTCGTTCGACGTTCTCTACGCCTTCGACGACGAGATGGAGCGGGACGCGCTCAATGAGATGTATCGGGTGTTGCGGCCAGGAGGACAGACCATCATCAACGTTGCCGCACTAAAATTGCTGACGGGCAATCATTCTGTCCTCGGCGGAGAGGTCCGCCGCTACCACCGCGCCGAGCTCCGGGACCATCTGGTGAGAGCGGGCTTCACGGTTCTGCGCATCACTTACACGAATTTCACACTCCTGCCCATCGTCGCCGGCGTCCGCTTCGCCCAGCGCGTGGCCGGCCATAAGGAGTCGACCACCGAGATGACGGTGCCCTCAATGCCCGTCAATGCGGCGCTCTCGGGCCTGTTGGCCGTCGAGGCCACCGCGCTGAAAGCCATCGACATGCCGCTCGGGAGCTCGTTGCTGGTGCTGGCGGAGAAGCCAAGCGAGTCGGCAGTCGGCAATCGTTAGTCGGGAGTCACAGTCATCAGTCTGAGTCGTCAGTCCCAGACGTCAGTCCCGTCGACGGTCGGCGGTGGGCTATCATCCCCGACGGACGACTGCGACTGTCGACTGTTTTCGACTAACGCGTCTCCACAGTCAGCGAATAGACGCGGATGGCCAGCCGCCGTCGGTCGGCGGTGCCTTCTTTCTCGCCAGCGACGAAGCCGCGATCCGAAGTGAGAACGATTCGGCCGTTGGCGGCGGCGAGGGCGTCGGCCGGGATCGAGACCTCGGCGGTAAAGTCGGCGGTGGGCGCGAGCTCCGATAGCACGCGGTCGCCGACGCTGACGCGAATCCGCGGCGCTTGGTCGAAGTAGCGAAGCGGCGATTCGCCGGTCAGCCGCATCACGACGCTCCGGCCAGCGTGATGCACTCGAACGACAGCACGCTCGCTCATCCAGCGCCACGATTGAGCCGTCCGCGGGTTGTATTCGGGCTCATACCAGCCCTCGTCGAAGCCGTACTGAACACGGTCTGATGCCTGAAGGTTGAACTGCTCGACTGCAACGGGTGGCGTGGCGCCGGTCGCTGGCGCCTCAGCGTTGACCGTCAACTTCGCGTAACGACCCTCGCCCACCAGGGCGGCCGCCGGGACAGTCACAAAATCCAGAAAGAATCCCGGGCGCACCACCATCGTGGTGAGCGGGCGGTCGTCGAGGCTGACAACGAGGAAGACCGGCGGGTCACCGCCGAGGTGGCGACCGCCAATCATCATCAGCGCATCAGTGGAACGCCGGCGCACCCAGCCGATGCTCGGTTTGCGGTGCGGTCCCCACCCGTCGCGTTCCGCGATGCCCGCCGTTTCCGGAGTCAGTGCCCAGCCTTGCTCCAGAAACCACCCGGGCTCGCTCACAACGTGCCAATCCATCTCGTCGGGGCGGGCGCCGCCGACGTAGACGGCACCCTTGAATGGCCAGCGGTACGGGCGCGTGCGCGCATGCGCCTGATCGATCAATGCGAGATCGGTTCGGCGCGGATCGGCCACGAACCACGACTCCCCGTCGTGGCCTTCACGCCAGGCCCGGGTCATCTCGAGCCATTCGTAGTCGCGTGGCGTCGGCAGCAGCGTGCCCGGCACGTCGCCCGCATACAGGCGCGCACGCCTGGACTCCGTGAACACGCGGCGGTGCATGCCGACGACGGGCTGGGCGCCGCGTTCCTGCAGCATGCGCATTTCAGAGAGCAGCGCGAAGGTCGGACTCGGCGTCCTGACGTACGCAGTGGTTGCCGGCACGACCAACAGGAGGCTGGCGCCGGCGAGCGCGACGGTCACGACGCCGGCCGCACGTGGATCGGCTTCGGCGAGGACAACGGCAGCGAGATAGCCGATGAGCGGAACGAGCGGCAAGGCGTAGCGGATGGTGAGGGTTTCCTGGAACAGGAGGTGAAACACCGCGTACGGTCCGAACGCCACCGCGAGGATCGCCAGCACGCGCGGCGATCGCGTGAGCAGCAGGATCATTCCTGCCGCGGCGAGGATCAGCATGACCCCCGCCAGGATTGGCGAGTCCCACGGGCGAACGAAGGTCTGTAGGATGGCCGACACGGCGACGCGCGGCGTGGGCTGCGTCCACAACATGACGACGCCGGAGAAGTCTTCGCCCGCTTGGCTGCCGAGCGCCTCCACGTATCGCCGCAGGCCGCCGCTGAACCAGACAAGCGGCAGCGCCCAGACGGCGACGCCCGCGATCGCGGCCGCAACCGCCGCGACGCGGACCCGCGCCACGGCCACGAGCACCCACACGAGCACCGGGAGCGTCAGGATCGCCATCTGCGACCTGAAACCGACGGACAGCCCCGCGAGAAATGCCCCGAGCACCAGCGGGGTCAGAGCGGGGTCCGACCGGGGTCCGACCCCGGTCTGACCCCGGTCTGACCCCGCAAGCCCTGACCCCAAGGCGGCAAGCGCGGCCCATGCGGCGGCCAGGCCGGCCACATCTGACAGCGGGCGCGCGGCAGTGAACCAGAACAACGGGCTGCAGACAGCCAATACCGTGCCGATCGCGGCGCGGCGCTCCGCGTCGTCGCCCTTCAATCGGCGGAAGAACCCAAAAAAAAGGAGGGGGAGGAGGCCTGCTGCGAGCGCGCTCCAGACGGCAAGCCCGCGCACGTCGGGCGTCGCGAAGCCCGCCCGCGCGAGTGCGGACGTGCCCAGCTTGCCGAGCGCAATGAACATCGGGTAGCCGGGCGGGTGGGGCTGATGATGGGCGACGTCGAAATGGCGCACGCCCAACGCGAAATTGACCGAGTCCAGATCCTCGAGCGTGGGGGGCAGCACGGCCAGATGCGCCGCGAACGAGACGACCGCGAGCATGCCGACGAGTGTGCGCACCAAATCAGACTGGGCGGAGTCGAAGCGCGTCGTTGAGGCTGCCCAGCCGGTACCCACGCAGGTCGAGCGTCACGTGGCGATAGCCAAGCGCACGCAACGCGCGGTCGATCGCGTCGGCGACATCCGGCTCGAGCGCCCGGGCCATCTCGTCACGACCGATCTCGAGCCGCGCGATCGGATCCTCATCCCCGTGATGCCGGACGCGGCACACGCGAAACCCGTGCTCTCGCAGAACCGATTCGGCCTGCTCGATCATCCGCAGCTTGGTGTCCGTCACCTCGCTGAAGTACGGAATCCGCGACGACAGGCATGCCGACGCGGGCTCGTCCCATGTCGGCAGCCCCGCACGGTGGGACAACTCGCGAATCTCGCGCTTGGTCAAGCCGACCGCATCGAGGGGACTGACGACGCCGAACTCCTTCGCGGCCTGGCGCCCCGGGCGGTAGTCCCCGCGATCGTCGGCGTTGCTTCCGTCGCAGATGGCGGGAATCCCGCGCTCGCGCGCGAGCGCGGACAGGTGCGTGTAGAGCTCGTGCTTGCAGTAGTAGCAGCGGTTCGCGGGATTCGCCCGGTACTCGGGCCGGGCCATCTCGTTCGTACGGATGATCTCGTGCGCAAAGCCGAAGGCCCGAGCGATCTGGAGTGCCAGGGAGCGGTGCCGATCGGGATAGCTGGGGCTGTCGGCCGTGATGCAGAGCGCCCGGCGGCCGAGCACGCGTGTCGCGGCCCAGGCAAGGTAGGCGCTGTCGACGCCGCCACTGTAGGCGACGATCGCGGCCGGCCACGTTGCCAGGGTGCGGAGCAGGGCGTGTTCTTTTTCTGTGAGCGCTAGTTCTGTGAGCGCTTCGCGCTGGGGCTCAGCCGCAGGGATGTCGACTGTGCGTGCGGGCCACAGGGCTGCTCGAGTGCCCGCAGCGCCCCACGCCGTCGGGGCCTGGCTCACTTGTCCCAGTCCTCCCCGTTCGCATCGTCGTCGTCTACCTCGTCTTCGTCGTCGACTTCGGCGACGTCGTCCTCCTCTTCCACGTCGTCGTCATCGTCGTCATCGTCGTCATCGTCGTCATCGTCGTCGTCGACTGCTTCGAGCTCGACCGGAGAGGTAGTGGTCACTTCGAGATTGGAGCCGCACTCGGGGCAACTAATCAGGTCGCCCTTATCGACGTCGAACTCGTCGATCTCGATTTCGGCATCACATTCGGGACAGCTGGCCATACAGACTCCTCACAACTCAGCGCTCCGTTTCGGGCTCAACGCTCCGCTTCGGGTCAATGCTTGACTGGCCTTGACTGGGCTCCGATCGGCTCGACGCCAAGTGATCGCAGCAAGGCTTCGAATTATAGCGAGAACCTGATAGATTCTGCAACGAGCCTAACGCCCGGAAACGCAACGACCGATAGGTCAAAGCGTGACGGCCATCGCAGTGACGACCAACAAGACCGTCATCGTTGCCGACGACACCGCGTTCGTGCGCGACCGTTTCGCTACGGCGCTGCTCGGCGCAGGCCACACGGCGCTCACCGTCAAGAGCGCCGTGGAGCTGCTCGCGCGCGTGCGCGCCGATCTTGCGCGCATCGATCTCATTGTCCTCGATCTTCGGCTGCCGCACGCAGGCGGCGTCGACCTCGTGCGGTCGATCCGCAAGCTCGACGGGGGAAAGCTGCCGATCCTCGTGTTCAGCGGCACAATCGCGACGGCCGAAGAGGTTCGCGACCTGGCGGCGCTCGGCGTCTCGGGCTACGTGAACGAGTACAGCGCCGTGCAGCACATCCTGCCGTCGCTTGCGCCTCATCTCTTCCCGGACAACTTCAATCGTCGCGGCAGTCCGCGCGTCGTTCTCGGCATCCCAATCAATTATCGCTTCGGCAACACCATCGCCGCAGCACTGACGCTCAACATCAGCAAGGGCGGACTCGCGATCCGTACGATGAGCCCGCTGCAGCAGGACGCCAAGCTCCGCGTGCGCTTCCGCCTGCCAGGATCGAAGCGCGACATCGAAGCCGAATCCCGCGTCGCGTGGAGCGACCGCCGCGTAGGAATGGGATTGCAGTTCGAGAAAGTGGATCCCGCCGACCAGGCCAAGGTCGACGAGTTCGTCGATCAGCACTTTTTTTCGAATAGAAAAGCGTGATTGGTTCTGGGTTCGACGTTCGGCGTTCTAGGTTCCTGGTTCAGGGTTCAGGGTTCCGCGTTCCGGGTCAATCGACCAGCGAACGTCGAACCTCGAACGACGAACCCAGAACCACGAACTCCGAACCACGAACCCCGAACTACTCCCGCAACAGCCGTAACGCGTTTCCGATGACGATGAGCGATGCGCCCATGTCGGCGAGCACGGCCATCCAGAGCGTGGCGTTGCCGGTCAGGCCCAGCACAAGAAACACGGCCTTGAGCGCGAGCGAGAAGCCGACGTTGACGCGGATGTTCCGAATGGTCGCCCGGCTGAGGCGCAGGGCGTAGGGAATCTTCGCCAGCTCGTCGGCCATCAACGCGATGTCGGCGGTTTCGAGCGCGGCGTCGGTGCCGGCGACGCCCATAGCGATCCCTACGTCAGCCGCAGCAAGCGCCGGCGCATCGTTGACGCCGTCACCCACCATCGCAAGCGCGCCGTACCTTGCCCGCAGCGCTTCGACTGCGGCGAGCTTTTGCTCGGGGAGGAGCGCCGAACGATAGTCGGCGATCCCCACGCTCTCAGCCAGCGCGCGCGCCGCGAGCTCGTGATCGCCGGTCAGCAGCACGACGTGCTCGATCCCGTGCCGGCCCAGCATATCAACGGTGTCGGAGGCCCCCTCGCGGACTTCGTCAGCCACTCCGATGACGCCAATGGCCCCGCCGTCGGCGGCGACCACGACAGTGCTTCGTCCCTGAGCTGCCAGCGCCTGTGTGGCGCGGTCAACCTCCGGCCCGGACCAGCCCCGCTGCTCGAACAGCCGATGGCTGCCCACGACGACCGCACGCTCGGCGAGCTGCCCCTGCGCGCCGAGCCCCGGCAGCGCTTCGACCCGATCGGCCCGCGTCAGCGCGACGCCGTCTGCGGCCGCGCGTTCCACGATGGCGCGCCCGATGGGATGTTCGGATCGCATTTCGAGCGAGGCGGCGACCGCGAGGATCTCCGCGGGCTGCGCGCCGTTGACGGGCACGACATCGGTGACCCGCAGGCGGCCCCGGGTCAACGTGCCGGTCTTGTCGAACGCCACGCACCGCACGCCGGCGAGCCGCTCGAGCCTCGCGCCGCCCTTGATGAGCACGCCCTTGCGCGCCGCCGCCGCCAGCGCCGAGACGATCGACACCGGCGTCGAGATGACGAGCGCGCATGGACACGAGATGACGAGCAACACGAGCGATCGATAGATCCACGTGCTCCATACTTCGCCCGAAGATCCGGCAAAGACGAGCGGTGGCAGCACGGCGACCAAGATCGCCAGCACGAGCACGATCGGCGTGTAGACGCGTGCGAAGCGGTCGACGAACGTCTGGCTCGGGGCCCGCTGCGCCTGCGCGCGCTCGACGATGTGGATGATCCGGGCCAGCGTCGAATCGCGGCGCAGGTGTGTCACCGTCACGTCCAGAACACCGCGGCCGTTGATGGCGCCTCCGAACACCTCGTCGCCCCGCCCTTTGAACACGGGCAGCGACTCGCCGGTGATCGGCGCCTGGTTGACGTGACTCTCGCCGTCGTGGACGCGTCCGTCCAGCGGAATCTTCTCTCCCGGCCGTACGATGACGATATCGCCCACGGCGACAGAGTCGATGGGGACCGTCCGCTCGGTTCCGTCGCGGCGGACGAGCGCCTCCGCCGGGGCCAGATCCATGAGCGCCCGAATCGCACTGCGCGCCCGCTCCATCGCGCGCGCTTCGAGCATCTGCGCGAGCGCGAACAAGAAGACCACCGAGGCGCCCTCGGCCCATTCGCCCAGTGCAATCGCGCCCGCGACGGCCACCATCATCAGCACGTGGATGTCGAGGCGGCCCGCGGCGATCGATGTCCAGGCGCGGCGTGCCGTCTGCGTGCCCGCCAGCACGACCGCCGCCACGTAGAGCACCAGCCAGGTGAGCGGCGCCGCACCCGACAGCTGCAGGACCAGGCCCAGGGCGAGACACGCGCCCGACAGCAGGACCAGCCGCTCGCGCCAGAGCGACGACGAGGTCGGACGCGGCTCCTCGTGCTCCAGCCAGGCACGCATGCCCGTCTGGGCCACTGCTTCAGCGATCCGCGACGTCGTCAGCTTCGCGGCGTCGTACTGGATCCGAAGGCGCTGGCCGACCACGTCGGCGTCGAAGGCCTCGAGGCCGGCAAGTGACTTCAGCCGGTGCTCGAGAATCGCGACTTCCTCGTGGCAGTCCATGCCCTCGATCTTGAAGACCGACTCGGCGTGCAATTCGCAAACAGAACAATCAGCCATCGTCGACTCAGCGAACTCCGCCTTTATTCCTCAACGTGCGTCAGTCCCTGCTTCAGCAGTTCGATGATGTGGTGGTCGTCGAGCGCGTAGAAGACCAGTCGGCCGGCCCGGCGATGACGCACGAGGCGCATGCCGCGCAGCAGGCGGAGCTGGTGCGAGACCGCCGACTCGCTGATGCCGGCGAACGAGGCGATGTCGCAGACGCACAACTCGCCGCCCGACAACGCATCGAGGATGCGGACCCGGGTCGGATCGCCTAGGACGCGGAACGTCTCGGCGAGTGCCTCGACTGCGTGCGGCGACATCAGCAGCCGGCGTCGCGCCTCGCTCGCGCCAAGGTGCGGCGCTCTGCAAGGCTCCTCTGAAACCGAGACGGCCGCAGGAGCGTCTGAAGCTGACGGCGGGAGGGGTTTCTTGAGCGTTGGTAACATATGAATACCTGAGCAGATGTTCATATATAGTATAGCGCACTCCTTGACACCTTTTTCCGCGTCCCGATAGGATTCAAGGATCGGTCTGTAATCGGCTTCTCTAACTACATGTTAACGGCGGCGATTGGAAAACCCTCGGGAAACCGGGGGTTTTTCGTTGTGGGAGGGCGTTTTGCTAACGGTACGCTAACGGGGGTCATTCCGGAGCACCCTCGGTCATCTGTGCCAGCTCCTCGCGCAGGGCCCAAACCGTATCCTCGTCGCCGTGCCGCTCGCAAAAACGGATCGACGCGTCGAGCGCCTGCGCCTCCGAAGCCCTGTGGTTCCGGGCGTGAAAATATTCGTGATGCAACAACATGCAGAGTCCGGTCAGCTCGCCAGAGTAGTACTTCGACGCCGGGCTCGCACCTGCAACAACAACTGCGGCGCATGGTCGAGGATGAACCCGGCATCGGACATGACATCTCGCCAGTGCTGGGTCTTTTTAGTCAATTGACTATTATCTCCCTCGGCTGGGCTGGACCCGGGGGCCACGGGGGACCGAGCCTCGGAGCCAGCGGGGTTTGCCCTTCTCGTCAAGGACCCGGCAGCGGCCAGAGCGTTCGACCATGTCTTATTCCCGGATTCGGGAATATCTCCCTCGGCTGGGCTGAAGCCGGCTTGCGACATGGCAACCTGCCAGGTGCTCTTACCATGGGAATCCATAGTATCTCCCTCGGCTGGGCTGGACCCGGCCATGCTCATGACATGTCTCCAGTTGTTATTGTTGGAATCTACAATATCCCCCTCCCCTCCCCCGGGCCCGGGGGCCACGGGGACCGAGCCTCTAACGGGGGTCATTCCGGAGCCTCTCGCACGGAGGCGACCAGCTCCGGACCATGCGCACTGGCGAATCGGATCGCCCCGGCGAGAAAGCGATGTGGGCGGCGATGATGGACCCGGAGGGCGCAGGCCAAGGTGCCCGCACGGACCTCACTTCGGACCCGGAGGCCGAAGTGGACACAAGTGTCTCAGAACGACACATGAGGAGGGCGCGGTTTGTCAATCGGTGGACGCCGCCGCAACAAACGCCGGTCACACAGGAGCCTCTCGCACGGAGGCGACCAGCTCCGGACCGTGCTGCTCGGCGAACCGAATGCTCGCCGCGCGCGCCTCCTGTTCGGTCGCGTGCGGGTGCACGAGATGATAATTCTCGTGGTGCAACAACAGCGCGAGTCCGATCGCACTGCCGCGGTAGAGCGCCCCCTCCGGGTTGACCAGGACGTACCCGTTCGAGGCGACGCCCTCGTAGCCGTCGCGCGCGTACACCCGAATCTTGTCGAGCGGCGGGCATGAACCTGGCTCCAGCCGGTGTAACAATTCATGTGCGGCGACGACCCGCGGGTCCGCGCTTCCAGCCTGACCTACGCGGAGCATCCACGCGCCGCACGTGCACGGGGCGCTTCGCTCGCATCGGCACGACTCATCCCTTACCGACTTGCCGCGAGCTTGAGCCATCAGCGCCCGCGCACGGTCCGGTGCGAGTGGTCGACAGGCGAGCTCTTCCCCGAGCGTACGCGCCTGCGCACGAGGCATGCCCGTCGTACGGGCGACTCGTTCGATCGCGTGCGCGGTGCGAAAATACGTTGGCCAGTCGGTCTTCATCGTCACTCCTTACACGCCGACGCCGGATCGCGATCGATCCACGTGGCGCCCGCTTGGGTGATCTGCAACACGTCGATCGGCGGCCGCGCCAGCGTCGGGGTAAAGGCGATCTGTCGCCGGATCCACTCGCGGGCAGCCGCTCCGTTCGCGGCCTTGAACCAGTCGGGCAACGACCTCAACAACTGATTTGGTGGCGCGTCGCCCGGCTCCCCGACGAGGTAGTAGCCCCCCGTCGGGCAGAGCGATCCGGGACACGTGCCCGACTCCGCCATGACCTCGAAGGGGTCGGAAGCTTTCAGGCTGACGATCACGACGCCGACCGTGAGGTCTTTTGCCGCAATGACAATCGTCATGAGCGGACTGCCTGCCTGTCGATTGCTCCAGAGGTTTCGATTCGCGCTGATGCGAGCGTGCAAGCTGCGGTCGTCGATAGAAGCTAACGCCTCGGTCACCGTGGAAGCTCCTGCGAGGCGGTCGGCGACCCAGTCGCGCATGTCAACGTCGGTGTCCTGCAAAAATCCTCCAAGCAAAAACCACCAGCGCCCGCTCTGCCGAATCTTGCAATCGACTTGCATGTGGTGGCGACCGGTTCCGTCCTGGCGCACGGCGGCTGAGTCTGTCGCGAGGATGACCGACGTCGGCGTGCGGAAGATCACGAGCGTGGTGGCGGACAGGGTGACGGGGATGCACGCCAGCGCGAGCGCTAGCAGGATTCTCATCGTTGGCTCGCTGGCGTAGAAGAACCTGCGAGCAACCGCTCGACCAGCGCGCGCAAGCTCGCAACCTCCTGTTCAAGCGCCGCGACCCGCGTGTCGGTCACCTTCTGTACGCTCGCAAGCTTCTCTACGCTTCCGTCACAGGTCGAGTTGAGCCGATACAAAAACTCTCCGTCATCCAAACACACGAACCCCTGCCCTGACCCGAGGAACGCGGCGTTGGAAAAGTGGACTTGTGTGTCGGCGTTCAGGATGTAGCTGCTGCCGCCTTGCACCGCAAACCCATTGTGGGCCACGCCCCCGTAAAATTCGAGGATGCCGCCACTGGAGACGGTGAACGTCCCGGAGCCGATGTCGAGGCTGCCCCCGCTGATCGTCGTGCCGGACAGGCTGCCGCCGCTGATCGTCGTGCCGCTGATGCTGCCGCCGGTGATCGTGACGGCGTTCAGGGTGCCCGCGGTGATCGCGCCCAAGTTCTCGCGCGCGACGACGGTTGAACCTGTCACGAGGGCGACGAGGGCGAGTAGCAAAAGTACTTTTCTCATAGTCAACTCTCCTTCTAAGGGTAAACGGCTGCCCCGACCGCTGCGGAGAGGCTGCCGCAGCGATCGGGACCGTAGACGGATGCCCGCCGTGGCGTGTCGTCCACGGGTGGCTGACGCTGGCCGTCCGTCGGCTGCCAGGGAGGTTTTATGTGCGACGTCGGTTTTCATGACCCCCGCGCGGACGTTGCCGTCCAGCGCGGGGAGGCGAGGGGGCCGACGTCTCACTGACCCGATGAATTACTCCATCGGATAACCCCGCGTGCGAACCTCCGTTCACGCGTTGAAAGGAACCCCCTGCGCCTAGTTCGTGACCGTCGCGCCGAGCACCGCCTCCGCTTGGAGCTTGTACGCGTGATGCTTCGCTTTCAGCCGCGCGATCTTTTCTGTCAGTTCGCTGATCCGGACGTCCAGATCGGCGAGCCGTGGGTACGCTTGACCAGGCGCATACAAAAGCTCCCCACGGTCGAGCAGCCTCAGCTGCTGTTCGCATCGATACCGTCGGTCATGCTCATTGTCGCGCGCCCGAGAGTCGACAAACGATGTGACGACCACGGCAAGCTCCTCTTCTAGTTCTGTCCGCTTCGCGAGATATGCATCCCGCTCGGCGATCTTCTCGGCGAGCTGGCGCTCCGGTTTCGCGAGATCTGAATCTATGTTCATGAGCCCTGAGATGATCGACTGGACCATGACGCGGTCGGCATACCAAACAGCTTTCGCATTGTCAGACGTGAGGTCGCGACCATCGCCGAAGCTGTCGAGGCGGACCTTTAGTTGTGCGATGAGGTCTGTGTAGTCGGTCATCGCTTCCACCCGTTCGGCGGTTCGTACGCCGCGAGGTCGGTCTCCTGATAACTCTCGTGCGCCGCGCGCAACGTGGCGATCGTGGTGGGCTCCGATCGCAGCTCGGCGGCGCGCGCGCGTTGAAACTCTGCCTCGAACGCCTGCAAAGCTGTCGGCGGCGCGCTCGCAGCACGGAGCAGTTTGAGATCTCGTGCGAACGAGTCGGGCGGGAGTTCGTTTGTCATCTGATGAGCCTCCAGGGTGAACAAGCTTCGCGCGTGGTGCGCCTTACACTGGTCGCAGAGTGCATGCGCCACGGTGCAGCACTTGCGACCATTTTCGAGTGTGCGGGGTACGAACTTTTTCATCACGTCCTCCTGACGGATTGATCCCAGCCGCGGCGGGCGCGCTCCGCGGCTTGCGCGTCGAGATGAGCCTTTACGTCCGGTCGTTCTTGGTGGGTCGCGAGCCAGCCTCCGTGGTCACGGATCACGACGCAGCCGGAAAAGGCGGCGTGGCAGTACTGGCAAAGTACCGGCGCCGCTGGTGCTGCTGGTGCTGCTGGTGGTGGTGGTGGTGGCGGTTCCGGTACTTCCGGTTCCGGAACTTCGGTGCCGTACGATCCAACGTCGGCGAATTCTTCCGTGAGTCTCTCGGCGTCTGTAAGGGGTGCTTCCGCATCGGCACGGGTGTGCCGTGCCAGCATCTCGGCGCGCTCGACGTTCTGCCGCGCGTGCCGAAGGGTTATCTCGTCTGGCCGGAGGGCCGGATTCGGGTGATTCCACTCCAGGCGCGCGAGGTAGTCTCTCGCGGCCTGCGCGATGTTTTCGGCGTGGTCGGCAAATTCCGACGGACTCAGGGTCTCTAGCTTGTTGGCCTCGGGCGTGCGCGCCACTCGTGATTCTTCGAGGGCTGCGCCGAGCAAAACGGACAATTGCACCAACCGCTGATGGTCCGGTGAACCCGGCTTCAAGACCTCAAGTTGTTCGAGGATGCCTGCAAGCGTGTCGCACGACGATCGCAGCATCGTGTTTCCCGGGCGATAATCGGCTTCGAGCTGCTCTCGGATCTGTACCTTGCGAAATTTGTTGATCGGATGGCGGCGCGCAGTGAAATTCAATGCGAGAAACGCGTTGCAGCGTTCGCATTGCCCCTTCCCAATCGGGCGGACCAGGGCCTTGCAGACCTTGCACCACCGTTGGTCCGTGGCTGCCCCGGGCTCACCGGTCAAGAAGCCTTGGACTGGGTCAGGGGCCGGGGAGATCGTGGCTCCCGGGGCATCCTGGGCTGCCGAGCTTGGCTCTTGGTCAGCCATGCCGTGCGGAGCGGACGGATCTTGGTCCGTTAGCGTTCGGTGAGCGTCGTCTTTTTTGCTCAATGTTTTCTGCTCTTTTCACACACTTTTTAAGAGGTTGTTAACGACGGAGGCTCGATGCCGTGGGTCCGGGATCCGAGTTCCGAGTTCCGAGCACAAGCGGCACTCGTGGCTCACATGTCCCACGTGTCACACCTGTCCTAAGCTCCCCATCCCCCTTCGTGACAAGTGGGACACATGTGACACGTTAGACAAGTTAGTAAAGATAGACAGGATAGACACGTGAGCCACGTCCTCGTGGTCATGCGCTTACCGCCTCCTCGTCTGTTTTCTCTTCCAGCCAGACCCAGCATTTCGTTCCACCTGTTGGACCCGCGGCGTGCGCCTTGTGCTCCACCATTTTGATCAGCTCGCGGTCGAGCAACGTTCGCTCAACATCCGCGAACAACCGGCTGTCAACATGCAGGCGTCGAGCGACGGCGCGCCTCGCAACAGTCGGGTTCTTCCTCGTGCGCATGAACTCCGACGCCCGTCGCACCAGCACCTCGGTCTTGCTCTCGCTCAGCCGCTCCATAAAGGCTCCTGCAAAGCGCGTCCATCGGCTCACGACTGTGATCGCGGCGCTCGCGTCCTCGGCGGTTACGATGATGTCGTTGCCGATCGTCAGGCGGAATGCGCCGACCGCCGACAGCACCGCCACCTTGAGCACCATCGGCATGAGCCGCCGAAACATCGCACCGGTATGCCGCTCTTCTTGCTCTTTGGCGAACTGGTCGATCACGTCGAGTGTTTGTGGCTGGAAACGCACCTCGCGCGGCGCGCCGATGACCTGTCCGTCTTCGCCGCGCTTCGGGCACAATTTGTTGAGTTGCGAGACGAGGTTGTTCCGCGCCGCCGTGTCTTCGTCGCCGCTCTCGAAAAACGGCAGCCGTGAGGGTTTCGACTCCGGCATCACGATGGCGAACCGAGGCAGCAGTCCCGACTCGATGTCGTGGAGATGGAGCGCATCGAACACGGTATCCGCCGCGCAGCCGATGACGCTCAAGTGCGGGCTTCTGATGATGACGGGCTTCTTCGTGCGGGAGTATGTGTACTCATCGACGCCGTTATAGAGTTCGAGCAAGACATCCACGAGTCCGGTCATGTAGTCGCGGCGCTGGAACTGCACCAGCAGCGCCGCGAACTCGTCGACCGCCCAGAGGGACGATTGCCTCGGGCGATCCTGCAACTGTTCGGCGAACGCCTCGGGCGTCGTCTTGGACGACAGCAGCGCCCGCGGCAGGACGCGGGTCAGAAGGTCGACGCCGATATCCTTCGCGGTCGATTTCCGGGTGATGCTCGTACTGCCGAGCAGGGCGACATACAGGTTCGTGCGCAGCCCCTTCGGAAAGGGCTTAAAGCGAGCGCGGAGGTCGGAGGTCACCGTCGAGAGCAAGACGAGCGCGACCGCCTCGTGATATTCATGCGCGGCGTCGGTCAGCTGACCGGCGTAGGCGGTGTAGGCGCCGACGAAATGGTCGCGAGGAAACGCTGCGTCGAAGACGTACTCACTCATAGGAGATCTCGCCGCCGACAACGACCTCTAACGGATCACGTGTGCCGAACGGTCGATCCGGTTTGTTCCACTGTCGCGTGAACCACTTCTCGAACGTCTCGTCCTCCACGAGCGGCGGGTCGCACCGCTTGGCGTTCACGAGCGTCACGATCTCGCGCACCGTGTCACGGTCGCAACCGGAGCCTTTGAAGGATCGCAGCAGGCGGAACAACTGGTCGTGGCGTTCGCCCGCGCGGACCACCGCGGGGAACTCGTACGGCTCACCGGCGATCGATCCGCGCGCCTCGATAGGTCGGTCGTCCCAGTGGAACTCCTGCACGGGAAAGAACGGCACGTCATGGATGTTCCACGACCAGTCATCGGGCGTGTACAACACACCATCAGGACGAACCGAGCCAGGACCGATGACGTACTGACCTCGGTGGCGGAACTCGATGGTCAGGCCGTCACGGTGAATGAAGTGTGGCGCGTCGCCTGCGAGTCGATAGTAGCGGTGGCGTCCACGACCGGGAGATCCATCGTGATACGGACCGGTCGTCACTTTGAACGGGGTATCAGGCAGATGCGCCGCGTTCCAGCTTTCAGTCTTTTGGCTGTCGCTATCGGCGACCGCCAACGGGCCGAGCACCACGCCGTATTCGCGGAAGCGCGCCGCCTGCTCACGCGAGCAGCGGTAGTCGAATTGCGAGGTACCCTTCGGGACAGCCGGAACCTTGTTGACGGTCGGGAAGACGGGGACGCCGAGGGCTTGGAACCAGATGGCGCCCTGCGGCTCTTCGTCGGCGTCGGCGAAGTGTTGATCGCTCGGTGACAGCGCGGAAGGGTCAGCGAGCGTCATCGCCCACCCCGGTCACCCCACTGCACGAGTGATGTTGAGAAATGCCGGACCGGGTCAGGTGCGGCGACTACGTCGACGATCGGTGCCCGTACCCGAGGCTGCGGAAGAATCAGATCATCGGCAGAAACGACCCGCATCAGTACGCCGTGGACGACCGCGAGGCGGAGTGACGGAGGTACGGCGGTCTGTCTCATCTCACCCGCTCCGGCGCCGCCTCCGGCACGAAGACCAGATTCACCTTGTCGTTGCCGTTGTGATCCAGGTCTACGGTGTTCCGGTAGATCCATCCCCCCGGAACGCGGAGCCTCTCCATGCGGTCCCAGGACAACATCCCGCCGCGGGTGTCAGATTCCAACACGATCTGCCACCGTCCGTGGATTATCGAGTTGAGTTGGTCTAGGTCGTCTTGGTCTAGGTCGTCCATCTACGCCGCCCTCCACGCACGCCTCGCGTGAATCAACGCTTGCCCCTCTCGGAAGGTCTCCCATCGACTGCGCGAGAGCATTTTCC
>Ga0184612_10000184_pt1 | contig 28110 bp, 21 predicted proteins | sample PLM3_60_coex_FD_133163 | JGI IMG/M metagenome (GOLD analysis project Ga0184612, IMG submission 133163) | Groundwater sediment microbial communities from an aquifer in East River, Colorado, USA - PLM3_60_coex | ecosystem: Environmental > Terrestrial > Soil > Riparian zone | place: USA: East... | reverse complement strand
GGACTACAAGGTCGCCGATATCGGCCTCGCCGATTGGGGCCGCAAGGAAATGGCCATCGCCGAGACCGAGATGCCCGGCCTGATGGCGTTGCGCGCCGAATACGGCAAGCAGAAGCCGCTGAAGGGCGCGCGCGTCGCCGGCTCCCTGCATATGACCATCCAGACCGCGGTGCTGATCGAGACGCTGAAGGCGCTGGGCGCTGATGTGCGCTGGGCCTCCTGCAATATTTTCTCGACGCAGGATCACGCCGCCGCCGCGATCGCAAAGGCCGGCACGCCGGTGTTCGCCTACAAGGGCGAATCCCTGGAGGAATATTGGGACTACACCCACCGCATCTTCGAATGGAGCGACGGCGGCTCGCCCAACATGATCCTGGACGATGGCGGCGACGCGACGCTGCTGCTCCATCTCGGCCGCCGCGCCGCCAAGGACGCGTCGCTGATTTCCAAGCCGACGAACGAAGAGGAGGAGGTGCTCTACGCCGCCATCAAGGCGCGCCTCAAGAGCCATCCCGGCTGGTACGAGAAGACCGGCAACGCCATCAAAGGCGTGACCGAGGAAACCACCACGGGCGTGCACCGCCTCTACGAGATGGCCCAGAAGGGCACGCTGCTGTTCCCCGCCATCAACGTCAACGACTCCGTCACGAAGTCGAAGTTCGACAATTTCTACGGCTGCCGGGAAAGCCTGGTGGACGGCATCAAACGCGCCACCGACACCATGATGGCCGGCAAGGTCGCCGTGGTCGCCGGCTTCGGCGATGTGGGCAAGGGCTCGGCCGAATCCCTGCGCAGCCAGGGCGCCCGGGTCATGGTCACGGAAATCGATCCCATCTGCGCGCTCCAGGCGGCGATGGAAGGCTACCAGGTGGTGACCATGGAGGAGGCCGCACCCCAAGGCGACATCTTCGTCACCGCCACCGGCAACGTGGACGTCATCACCATCGAGCATATGCGCGCCATGAAGGACCGCGCCATCGTCTGCAACATCGGCCACTTCGACAGCGAGATCCAGATCGGCGCGCTCCGCAACTACAAGTGGGAGCCGGTGAAGCCCCAGGTGGACGAAGTCGTGTTCCCCGACGGCAAGCGGCTGATCGTGCTGGCCCAGGGCCGGCTGGTGAATCTCGGCTGCGCCACCGGTCATCCCAGCTTCGTCATGAGCGCCTCCTTCACCAACCAGGTGCTGGCGCAGATGGAGCTCTGGGGCAACAACGCCAAGTACGAGAAGAAGGTGTACGTCCTGCCCAAGCATCTGGACGAGAAGGTGGCGGCGCTGCATCTGGCCAAGGTCGGCGCGCACCTGACCAAACTGACCGACAAGCAGGCAAAGTATCTGGGCCTGGAGCCCGCCGGCCCGTTCAAGCCGGACCACTATAGATACTAGGAGGAGATACGATACGAGGGGGCGGGGGCCGTTTGCTTGCTGGCGGGGGGCGAAACCCGGTAAGGTCTGCGGCACCTATGTACCGCCCAGCTTTACCTATCTCCGCCGCTTTGCTTGCGGCATGCTGGCCCGGCTTGGCCCTGGCTCAGGCCGCCGACCCAGCAGCCGACGAGATACTGCCGGCGACCGCCATGGCCGGCATCCTGGTGGCGACCGCGGGCGGGCTGCTGCTCCTGGCCCTGGCGGTGATCCTCTGGCTGCGCCGCCGGCTGCACGACGCCCACACCCAGGCCGCCACCCTGGCCGAGGGGCATCGCCGGATGGCCCAGGCGCTGGATGGCCCGCTTTCGGGCATCGTGCTCTGGCCGCCCGGCGCCAAGGCCATGGCCCTGCCGCCGCAGCTGGCCAGGCTGCTCGGGCTGCCCTCCGGCGACAGCCTCGGCCTCGACCGGCTGACCTACGCCGTCTCGAGCCCCGACCGCCCCATGCTCGGCACCGGGCTGGAACGGCTGGACCAGGACGGCACGGGCTTCGACATGGCCTGCCGCCTGGCTGACGGCGTGCGCACCGTCGTGTTCCGCGGCGACCGGCTGCCGGGCAACGCCACCGACGGGCCGCAGAACCGGCTGGTGATCGCCGAGGTGTCCCAAGTGGCGGCCGCCGCCACCGTCATCGCCAACGAGAAGGACCGGCTGCAGGCGGCGCTGGACGTCATGCCCATCCCGGTCTGGATGCGCCGCACCGACCTCTCGATCGAATATTGCAACCGGGCCTACTCCGACGGCGTGGAGGCGCCGCGGGGCACGGTGGTGGCCAGGGGAATCGAGTTGATGGGAGGTACCGGCAGCCGCGAGATGGCGCGCCGCGCGCTCGAGGAAAACAAGCCGCAGGCGGAGGAGAAGCATATCGTGCTGCGCGGCGACCGCCGGCTCATGACCGTGTCGGAGCTGCCGCTGGTCGGCGGCGGCGTCATCGGCTTCGCCGCCGACAAGACCGCGCTCGACGAGGCCCAGGGCGAACTGAAGCGCCATGTGCGCGCCCATGCCGACGTGCTGGAGAGCCTGTCCGCCGCCATCGCCATCTTCAATGCCGACGGCAAGCTGCGCTTCCACAATAACGAATATGCCAAGCAATTCGGCCTCGACGAGGAATTCCTCACCAGCGAGCCGACCCTGAACGAGGTGCTGGAGGCGCTGCGGGAGCGCCGTCGCATCCCCGAATATGCCGACTTCCCGAAATACAAGCGCGAGCTGATGCGCGAGCTGTTCGCGCTGCTGCATCCGATGGAAGAGCTGCTGCATCTGCCCGACGGCTCGACGCTGCGCATGGTCGCCGCACCCCATCCGCTCGGCGGCGTCACCATCAGCTACGAGGACGTCACGGACACGCTGCGGCTCGAACGTTCCTACAACACCCTGATCCAGGTACAGCGGGAAACCCTGGATCATCTCTATGAAGGCATCGCCGTGTTCGGCAGCGACGGCCGGCTGAAGCTCAGCAATCCTGCCTTTGCTCGCATCTGGGGGCTGGAGAGCAGCCAGTTGGAGAACGAGCCCCATGTCGGCGTCATCGTCGACGCCATCCGGCGCTTCTTCGCCCAGGGGCCGTTCTGGGGCCGGCTGCGCAACCGCATCATCAGCCGCGTCGCCGACCGCGATGCCCGCAGCGGCCGCATCGAGCGCACCGACGGATCCGTACTGATCTTCAGCTCACTGCCGCTGGCCGATGGCGGCTGCCTCTACACCTATCTCGACGTCACCGACAGCACCCGCGTCGAACGCGCGCTGCGCGAGCGCAACGCCGCGCTGGAAGCCGCCGACCGGCTCAAATCCGAATTCATCGCCAACGTCTCCTACGAGCTGCGCACGCCGCTCAACGCCATCATCGGCTTTGCGGAAATGCTGGATCAGCGCTATTTCGGCGAACTCAACGAGCGCCAGGCGGAATACAGCCAGAATATCCTGGAGGCGTCGAACCGGCTGCTGACCCTGATCAACGACATCCTGGACGTCGCCACCATCGATGCCGGCTACCTGCAGCTGGAATGCGCGCCGGTGGATGTGCAGGAGCTGCTGTCGGGCGTCGGCATGCTGGCCGGCGAGCGCGCCCGCTCGCGGGATATCCATTTTTCGATCCAATCCAACGGCGATCTCGGCAAAATCATCGCCGACGAGCGCCGCCTGAAGCAGGCGCTGTATAGCGTCATCAGCAATGGCCTGAAATTCACGCCGCCCAGCGGCTCCATCGTCCTGGCCGCCACCCGCACCGATGGCCATCTGGAGTTCCGCGTCACCGACACCGGCATCGGCATCGATCCCGAATATCACGCGGCGGTGTTCGAGAAATTCGCCCGGGTCAGCAGCCAGGGCCGCAGCTTCGGCATGGGGCTGGGCCTGGCGCTGGTGAAGAAGCTGATCGAACTCCATGGCGGCCGCGTGGAGCTGGAGTCCGAGCCCGGCCAGGGCACCACCATCACCTGCCTGGTCCCGTTGGACGCGACGGGAACGGCCAAGGCGGCTTGAGCGCCTATTCGGCCGCTTTTCCCGCCGGCACTCCCGAGGTGGTGGAGTATTCGAAATGCAGCACCTGCCCGGGAAAGACGAGGGGATGGATGCCATGCGCCGCCGCCGCCGCCTCGGCGAATCCCGACAGGATCAATTTCAGTTTTCCGGGATAGGACGCGATGTCGCCGATCGCGAAGATGCCGGGCTGGCTGGTCTCGCATGTCGCCGGCGCGACCGTGATGTGATGCTTGTCCAGATTCAGGCCCCATTGGGCAATCGGGCCGAGGTTCATCGCGAGACCGAAGAACGGCAGCAGCACATCGGCCTCCAGCCGCCGCTCCTCGCCATCCAGGGTGCTGACGATGACGGCGTCGAGCTTGCCGTCGGCGCCTTCGATGCGCGACAGCTGATAGGGTACGACGATCTCCACCCTGTCGCCCTTGGCCAGCGCTTCCAGGCGGGCGACGCTTTCCGGCGCGCCGCGGAATTTCGGCCGGCGATGGATGACATAGATGCGCGCGGCGATGTCGGCCAGCGCCAGCGTCCAGTCAAGCGCCGAATCGCCGCCGCCGGCGATGACGATGCGTTTGCCGCGGAAATCCTCGCGCTGTTTCACATAGTAGAAGACGCTCTTGCCTTCATAGGCTTCGATGCCTGTCAGCGGCGGCCGGTTGGGGCCGAAAGCGCCGACGCCGGCGGCGATGATGATGGCCTTGGCGGCGATGCGCGTGCCGGCCGAAGTCTCCACCAGCCAGCCCTCGCCGGTCCTGGTCAGGCGGTTCACCTGCTGGTTCAGGTGGAACGCCGGCTGGAACGGCGCGATCTGCTCCTCCAGCTTGCGAATCAGATCGGCGGCCTCGATCCGCGGATAGCCGGGGATGTCATAGATCGGCTTCTCCGGATAGAGCGCGGCGCATTGCCCGCCGGTGCTGTCCAGCGCATCGATGACATGACAGCGCATTTTCAGCATGCCGCATTCGAAGACGGCGAACAGGCCGACCGGGCCGGCGCCTACGATTGCAACATCGGTGCTGTGGGTCGCTGATGTCATGGGTTCCTGAGAATGAAAATCGGTCTGCGACTGCCCTAAAATGCGGGGCCAGGCCCGCCGGCGCAAGGGGCCGCCGGCTGCTTTCTTTCCGTTGTCGCCCCCCACGGCGGCGGCTACAAGACTCCAAAATGGACCCGATCGAAACGGCGATCTATCAGCAGGATATGGATCTTCCCTCCGAAGCCGCCACCATCTCCATCGCACGGCGCCTCGCGGCAGTGGCGCGCGCCGGCGACGTGATCGCGCTGAACGGCGACCTCGGCGCGGGCAAGACCAGCTTTGCCCGCAGCTTTATCGCCGCCATGACCGGCCAGGCCGAAGAGGCGCCCAGCCCCACCTTCACGCTGGTGCAGACCTATGACAGCGAACGGGGCACGATCTGGCATTTCGATCTCTACCGTTTGGAACGTGCCGATGACGCGCTGGAACTCGGCTTGGAGGATGCGCTGGCGGAAGGCATTACGCTGATCGAATGGCCGACGCGGATCGCCGGCCTGCTGCCCGACGAGCGGCTGGATGTGACGCTGTCATTCCAGCGCGACCGGGATTCGGCGCGGCATCTGCATCTTGCCGGCCGCGGCGGCTGGGCTCCACGTTTGCAGTCGGTGATCGGCCATGGCTGATCCGGCGCGCGCGATGCCGAGCCTGGCGGATCGCTCCAAGGCGATCGGCGCCTTTCTCGCGCAGCATGGCTGGGGCCGCGGCGACCGGCGGCCGCTCGCCGGCGATGCCTCGTTCCGGCGCTATGACCGTCTGACCCTGGATGGCAGGAACGCGGTCCTCATGGATGCGCCGCCGCCGCAGGAGGATGTGCGGCCTTTCGTGCGCATCGCCGAACTGCTGCACAATCTCGGCTACAGCGCGCCGCAGATCTACGCTGCCGATGCGGCGCAGGGCCTGCTGCTGCTGGAAGATCTGGGCGACGATACCTACACCCGCCTGCTGCGCGCCGGCCATGACGAACGCAAGCTCTATACGCTGGCGATCGATCTTGTCATCGATCTGCACCGGAAGTTCGTGCCCAGCCGCTATGCCGGCTTGCCGCCGTTCGACGATGCCCGGGCGCTGCGGGAGGTCTCACTGCTGCTCGATTGGTACTGGCCGGCGACTCAGGAAGATCGGCTGACGCCGGCGCTGCGCGAAAGCTATCTCTCGGCCTGGCGCGAAGTCCTGCCGAAGCGGCGTGCCGCGCCCGATACGCTCGTGCTGTTCGACTTTCATGTGGACAATCTGATGCTGCTGCCAGGGCGTGCCGGCAATGCCGCCTGCGGCCTGCTGGATTTTCAGGACGCGGTGATCGGGCCGCGGCCGTTCGATCTGGTGTCGCTGCTGCAGGATGTGCGCCGCGACGCCTCGGACGATCTGGTAAAGGATATGCGCCAGCGCTATCTCGCGGCGTTTCCGGAACTCGGCGCCGATGCATTCGACACCTCCTATGCCGTCATCGGCGCGCAACGCAATACGCGCATCCTCGGCACTTTCACGAGACTGCTGCTGCGCGACGGCAAGCACGGCTATCTCGGCTTCATACCGCGCACCTGGCGCCATCTGGAGAGCGATCTGGTGCATCCGGCGCTGGCGCCGGTGCGGGCCTGGTTGGATGCCCATCTTCCCAAGGCCATGCGCCGCACCCCCGAATTGTCCCAGGACCTGCTGCGCCGCGCCGGCCAGCTGCCCGATCTCAAAGCACCGCAGATCGAGCGGCTGTCCTCCATCGTCACTCGCCACGCCGTCGAGGCCGGCGCAGCCGAAATAGCGCCGAAGGGGAAAGCCGCTGCCGCGACCTCAAGCTACGTGCCCCGCCATGCCATGGTCCTGGCGGCGGGATTCGGCACGCGCCTGAAACCGATCACGGAAACAACGCCAAAGCCGATGGTGGCGGTGGCGGGCAAGCCGATGATCGACACGGTGCTGGACCGCTTGGCGGCGATCGGCGTGCAGGATGTGGTGGTCAACACGCACCATCTCGCGGAGATCATCGAGGCCCATCTGCAGAAGCGCGCGGCGCCGAGTATCAAATTCTCGCGCGAGGAGGAGATCCTGGAAACCGGCGGCGGCGTGACCAAGGCGCTGCCGCTGCTGGGCGCGGATCCGTTCTATGTCATCAACGGCAAGATCATCTGGCTCAACGGCAAGACCGATGCGCTGATCCGCCTGGCCGAGTTCTGGGACGACGCTCGCATGGATGCGCTGTTGCTGCTGCAGCCGACGGCGACGGCGGTCGGCTATAACGGCCCCGGCGATTTCTTCCTCGATCAGGTCGGCGCGATCCGGCGGCGGCGCCATTGGGAAGTGGCGCCGTTCGTCTATGCGGGCATTCAGATCCTGCATCCCCGCCTGTTCAAGGACGGTCCCCCGGGCGCATTCTCCTTGAACGTCTTGTATGATCGCGCCATCGAGGCCGGCCGCCTGTTCGGGCTGCGCCATGACGGCGAGTGGTTCCATGTCTCCACGCCGGAACAGCTGGCGGAGGTCGAAGCGCGCATCGCCCACGGCATCGAACGCTACATCTGAACGAAGGCGCGGGAGGCGCGGCCGCTGCCTTGCCCACATCAACGCCGACATCGTCGATGACCAAATCGGTGTTCACGATCGCGCCGGGCGTCTGCTTTGTCGATGCGCTTGCCGCGGCCCTGTTGGCGGAAACACGGCCGGATCCGCTGGCGCTGACGCGCTACACCATCCTGCTGCCGACCCGGCGCGCGCGGCGCTCCCTCGCCGAGGCTTTCCTGCGCCAGGGCGATGGTCGGCCGCTGTTGCTGCCGCAGATGATGCCCTTGGGCGATCTTGATCCCGATGAGGCAGGGCTGTTCGGCAGCGACGAGACTTTGCCAGCCGGCGAAGGCGGCGCCGAACTGCCGCCGGCGATTCCGGCGCTGCGGCGGCAATTGCTGCTCATGCGCGCCATCCTCGCCGCCAATCCCCAGGGCATCACGGCGGATCAGGCGGCGCGGCTGGCCGGCGAGCTGGCGCGTTTTCTCGATCAGATGCAGACCGAGCAGGTCGATTTTGATCGGCTCGAGGACCTGGTGCCGGAAGAATATGCGATTCATTGGCAGCGCACGCTGCGGTTCCTCGGCATCCTGACGGAAAACTGGCCGAAGATTCTAGAAGCTGAGAGCTGCGTCGATCCGGCACTGCGCCGCAATCGCGTCCTGGCAGCACAGGCAGAATTCTGGCGCGCCCAGCCGCCGGACAGGCCGGTCATCGCCGCCGGTTCCACCGGCAGCATCCCGGCTACGGCGGCGTTGCTGGAAGTCGTCGCGAGCCTGCCGAACGGGCGTGTGGTGCTGCCCGGACTCGATCGCGATGCCGATGAAGCGACATGGACGGCAATCCTCGAAGATATCACTCATCCCCAGCATGGCATGGCGCGGCTGCTGCAGCGCTTCGGACTCACGCCCGGCGAGGTCCGCGAGTGGCCTTCGGCCCTGAGAACGTCCGCGCCGCCCAGCCGCGCGCGCCTGATCAACGAAGCGTTGCGCCCGGCGGAGACGACCGAACGCTGGCAATCGACGGCGGAAACGCTAAAGGCCGACGACGTGCAACGATCGCGCTTCGAGTTGGCGTTGCGCGATGTCCGGCGCATCGACTGCGCCAATCCCCAGGAAGAGGCGCAGATCATCGCGCTGCAGATGCGCGGCGTCCTGGAGGAGCCTGGTCAGCGCGCCGCGCTGGTCACACCAGATCGCGGTCTCGCGCGCCGGGTCGCGGCGGAACTGAGCCGCTGGGGCATCGCCGTCGACGACTCCGCCGGCCAGCCCCTGGCGGAAACGCCGCCGGGAATCTTCCTGCGGCTGGCGCTCGATTTGCTGGCGGAACAGGCGGCGCCGGCGCCGCTGTTGGCGCTGTTGAAGCATCCCCTGGCGGCGGCGGGCATGGCGCCTGCAACGCTGCGGCAAATGGCGCGCAGTCTCGAAATCGGCGTGCTGCGCGGGCCGCGGCCGGCGCCGGGCATTGCCGGATTGCGTGCGGCCGTCGAATCCGTCGATGGCAAGGAACTGCTGCCGCTGGTCGACCGGCTCGGCCAACTGGCCGCGCCGCTTGCCGATCTCCTTGGCGTAACGAATGCACCGTTGCTGGAAATGATCGATGCCCATATCCGCTTCGCCGAAGCACTGGCAGCCACCGATGAACAACCGGGCGCCGCAAGCCTGTGGGCCGGCGATGCGGGCGAGGCGGCGGCAAATTTCTTCGCCGAGTTGCGGGAATCGGTGACCAATCTCGGCGCCATTCCCGGCCGCTCCTATCCCGCGCTGTTGCAGGCGCTGATCGGCGGTTCGGTGTTGCGGCCCCGCTATGGCCGGCATCCCCGGCTCGCCATCTGGGGGCCATTGGAGGCACGCTTGCAGCAGGCTGATCTGCTGATCCTCGGCGGACTTAACGAAGACACTTGGCCTGCGGACCCGGCGGCGGATCCTTGGCTCAGCCGGCCGATGCGGCGCGATCTCGGCCTGCCCGCGCCGGACCGGCGCATCGGCCTTGCCGCCCATGATTTTGCCCAGGCCTTCGGTGCGGCCAAGGTGGTGATGACGCGATCCCTGCGGGTCGAGGGCACGCCCACGGTGCCGTCGCGCTGGCTGCTGCGGCTCGACGGATTCCTGCGCACCATCGGCATCCCGCCGGAGAGCTTGCTGGACCTGCCCTGGCGCGCCTGGCAGGCAACGCTGGACCGGCCGGCGGCGGTGAAGCCCGTGGAACGTCCGGCGCCTTGTCCGCCCATCGCTGCGCGGCCGCGCCGGCTGTCGGTCACGCAGATCGAAACCTGGCGGCGCGATCCCTATGGCATCTATGCCCGGCATATTTTGAAGCTGAAAGCGCTCGAACCGCTGGATGCGGAAATCGGCGCCGCCGAGCGAGGCACCGCGATCCATCAGGCGCTCGATGCTTTCGTGCGCAAATATCCGGGGCCGCTGCCAGCCGACGCGGTGGGGCAGCTGATCGCCATCGGCGAGCGCTGCTTCGGTTCGCTGCTGTTGCGGCCGGCGCTCTGGGCCTTCTGGTGGCCGCGTTTCCTGCGCATCGCCGACTGGTTCGTGGCGGAAGACGGGAAGCGCCGGGAGCGGCTGGCGGAGTGCCACGCGGAGATCAAGGGGGACTGGCCGCTCGAGACCCCCTCAGGCTTGTTCACCCTGACCGCGACCGCCGATCGCATCGACCGCCAGCGCGACGGCATGCTGGAAATCATCGACTACAAGACCGGTACCGTGCCGACGGAGACGGACATTGCGAATGGGCTCGCGCCGCAATTGCCGCTGGAAGCGGCCATGGCGGCAGCCGGCCGATTCGAAAACCTTCCGGCCGGCCCGGTGACCGCGCTGGCCCACTGGAAGCTTTCCGGCGGCGAATCACCCGGTGAGATCAAGGACGTCAAAGGCGACATCGCGGACCTGGCAGAGGAAGCGCTCCAAGGTCTGCGCGACTTGATCGAGGCCTTCCATCAGCCCGACAGCGGCTACCTTTCCATACCCGATCCTGATGCTGCGCCACGCTACAGCGATTACGGGCACCTGGCGCGCATCAAGGAATGGTCGGTGGTCGAAGGAGAGGAGACGTGAACGACGCCGTCTCCGCAGCGACGGCTCGCGCGACCGCGGTACAGCGCGGCGCGACGAGCCCCGGCCATTCCGCCTGGGTTGCGGCCTCGGCCGGATCGGGCAAGACCAGGGTGCTCACTGACCGGGTGCTGCGGCTGCTGCTGGACGGCACGGCGCCCGAGCGCATCCTCTGTCTGACGTTCACCAAAGCCGCGGCGGCGGAGATGTCGAACCGAATCGCCGAGACGCTGGAGCAATGGACCTCGCAACCGGAATCGGACCTGCACAAGAGCCTGCAGGAACTGATCGGTGCCGGCACCAGTGAGGATACGCGCCGCCGCGCGCGGCAGCTCTTTGCGCGCGTGCTGGATGCGCCCGGCGGCATGCAGATTCTCACCATCCATGCGTTCTGCCAGTCGGTACTGAAGCGCTTCCCGCTGGAATCAGGGATCGCGCCCCATTTCCAGGTTCTGGATGAGCGCAGCGCCGGCGAGCTGTTCATCGATGCGCGAGAGCAGGTCCTCAACCGCGCCCGCGACGGGGGCGATCCGGCGTTGACGGCGGCCCTGGCTCAGGTGACGCGGCATGTGAATGAATCGGATTTCGTCGAATTGATGCGGGAGTTGGCCAGCAAACGCAGCCGGCTGGAAGCGTTGATCGGATCGCCGGAAGGACTGTCGCGAACCGTTCAACGTCTGCATCGCGCTCTCGCCGTCGGCGAGTCGGAGACGGTGGAGTCGCTGCGCGCCTCGGCCTGCCGGGATAATTCGTTTGATGCGGCGTCGTTGCGCCGGGCGGCGGAGACGCTTGGCAGAGGATCTGCGACCGATGTCGAGCGAAGCCAAATCATGACGGCTTGGTTGGCCAGCGATGAACCTGCGCGTGTTGCAGGCTTGGAGCGATACGCTCTGGCATATCTCACTCAGGCCGACCGCGCCGTGCGAAGTCGCTTGGCCACCGTTCAGGTCGTTCAAGAGTATTCACAGATCCTCGAGATTCTCACCGCGGAAGCCAACCGTCTGCTGAGATTGATCGCCCGCTGCAACGCCATCACGCTGGCGCGCGCGACGTCGGGTCTCCTCACCATGGCCGGGGCGATGATTGCAGCCTACGAATCGCGCAAGCGCGTGCGGGCCATGCTCGATTATGAGGACCTCATCATGCATGCCCGTGCCTTGCTGCGGCAAGAAGGCGTGGCGCCCTGGGTCCTGTACAAGCTGGATGGCGGGCTCGACCATATTCTGATCGACGAGGCTCAGGACACCAGTCCGGAACAATGGGATGTGGTCGCAGCCCTCGCCGAGGAATTCTTCGCCGGCGAAGGCGCCAGCACGGCGCGGCGCACGATCTTCGCCGTGGGCGACGAAAAGCAATCGATCTTCAGCTTCCAGGGAGCCGATCCCGCGGCGTTCGCGCGCATGCGCGATCATTTCGACGGCCGCATCCGCGCCGCGCGCCAAACCCTTCAGCAGGTTCCGCTGAATATCTCCTTCCGCTCGGTGCAGCCGGTGGTCGACGCCGTGAACGGCATCTTCGCCGGTGCCGACGTGCATGATGGCGTAATCGCCGGCGACCTTTGGCCAAAGCATGAAACCTCCCGGGTCGGCCATGCCGGGCTCGTGGAGCTGTGGCCCCCGGTTACGCCGGCAGAAAAACCGAAGACCGAACCCTGGCAGCTGCCGCTGGAACCGCGGCCGGGCGATTCGCCGCGCCAGCGTCTCGCGCTCTACATCGCCGCCTTTATCGCGGACCAGATCCGTTGCGGGGAGCTGCTGGAGTCGCAGGGACGGCCGGTGACGGCGGGTGATTTCCTCGTGCTCGTACGCCGGCGCAACAGCTTCGTGGACGAGCTGATCCGGGCGCTCAAAGCGCGCAATGTGCCCGTGGCGGGCATCGATCGCCTGGTGCTGACGGAGCACATCGCGGTCATGGACCTCATCGCCCTGGGCCAGTTCCTGCTGCTGCCCGGCGACGATCTGACGCTGGCGGCCGTGCTGAAAAGCCCGTTCATCGGTCTGAGCGAGGAAGCGCTGTTCGATCTGGCCCATGGCCGCGGCGCACAATCGCTGTGGTGGGTGCTCACGGCGCGCGCGGCCGAACGCGCGGATTTCGCCGCCGCACACCGTTACCTCGCCGATCTGCTCGCCAGGGTGGATTTCACCCGGCCGTTCGAGCTCTATGCCGATCTCCTCAGCCGCGGCGGCGGACGGCGCGCGCTACAGAGCCGCCTGGGGTTCGAGGCACTGGATCCCATCGACGAGTTCATGACCCTGGCGCTGGCTTATGAGCGCGAACATGTGCCATCGCTGCAGGGTTTCCTCCATTGGCTGGCGAGCGGCGCTGTGGAGGTAAAACGCGAGCTGGACGAAGGGTCCCGCGACCAGGTGCGCATTATGACCGTGCACGGCGCCAAGGGCCTGCAAGCACCCGTCGTCATCCTGCCGGATACGACGCAGCTGCCGCAGTCGCGGGAAAAGCTGCTGTGGCTGCGGGATCGGCGAGGAGGCGATGCGGAGGAGCTGCTGGTCTGGTCGCCCCGCGTCGGACTCGACGAGTCGGTGGCCGGCGCGGCGCGGGCGGCCGAGCGCGAGCGCAACATGGAGGAATATCGACGCCTCTTCTACGTGGCCCTGACGCGAGCGGAGGACCGGCTCTATATCGGCGGCTGGCAGGTGGGGAAATCGGTGCCGGACGAGAGCTGGTATGGGCTGGCCGCGCGCGCGTTGCGGGGCCGGACAGCATCCGTGCCCTTCGACGCGACGGCGCTGATCGGCGCCGAAGGATGGCGGGGCGAGGCGCTGCGCATCGCTGCCCCGCAGACGGCGGAGCCGAAACGGCGCGAACCGAGGGGCGCGCTGGTTTCCGATGTCAGGGAGCCGGCGCCGCTGTGGTTCACTGCGCTGCCGCCCGCCGAGCAGCCGGGCGCGCGGCCGCTGGCGCCGTCGCGGCCCGAGGGCGAGGAGCCGCCGGTGCGCACGCCACTGGGCGCCGATGACGGCCTGCGGTTCAAGCGCGGCCGCATCATTCACCGGCTGCTGGAGCTGCTGCCGGCAGCACAGCCGGCGCGGCGCGATGCTGCCTGCCGGCAATTCCTGGATCGCGCGGTGCATGGCTTGACCGCCGAAGCGCAGGAAGAAATCGCCCGCGAGGTTTTCCGCGTGCTCGATCATCCGGAATTCGCGCCGCTGTTCGGGCCGGACAGCCAGGCGGAGGTGCCGCTGGTAGGCGAGGTGCAGGGCCGCGACGGACCGTTCATTCTCTCCGGGCAGATCGACCGCCTGGTGGTGTCGCCGGAACGGGTTCTTGTCCTCGACTATAAGACCAGCCGCCCGCCGCCGACGCGCGAGGAAGACGTTCCTGACATCTATCTACGGCAGATGGCGGCCTATCGGGCGGCGCTGACCCTCGCTTATCCCGGCCGTCCCGTGAACTGCGCGCTGCTCTGGACCGACGGGCCGACACTCATGCGGATTTCACCGGACAGACTCGACCGCCACGCACCTTGACGCTGCCGGGGTCGGTTCCTAGATTCCAAGGCCTGTTCGGGGCCAAACGACGAAACCACCCCGAATCATCGTTTCCAACGGGTAACCTTAAAACCCCATCCGGAGCCCCCATGAGCAGCACTAAGATCTCCGACACCTCCTTCGAAGCCGATGTCCTGAAATCCAGCAAGCCCGTGCTGGTGGATTTCTGGGCGGAATGGTGCGGGCCCTGCAAGCAGCTGGCGCCCCATCTCGAGGAGATCGCGCAGACCATGGGCGAGAAGGTCACGGTGGCGAAGCTGAATATCGACGAGAATCCCCGCACCACCAAGAACTATGGCGTGAAGGGCATCCCGACGCTGATGCTGTTCAAGAACGGCCAAGTAGCCGGCACGCGAATCGGCAATCTGCCGAAGAGCCAGCTCGTCGCCTGGGTGCAGTCGGTTCTGTAAGCGCCGCCGCCGAGTGTCATGCCGGCGGGGTTTTTGATTCTGAGACGCGGCGCCTATCCATTCTCCGCCAGCACCGATCCCGCGAGATAGAGCGAGCCGCAGATCAGCACCCGCGCCGGGTTTTTCGATGTCGAGATGATGTCAGAAAGGGCGTCGTTTACATTGGCGGCAGCTTTCGCGGCGATACCCGCTTGCTGCGCCGATTCGGCGACCGATTCCGCCGGCAAGGTCTTGTGATCGCCGGGCACGATCACCGTGCGAATGGCGCTGATATAGGGCGCCAGGGGCCGCAGCAGGCCGAGGGGATCGTGGGTGCTGAGCGATCCCGTGATGAGATAGAGCGGCAACGCGCCCGCCCCGTTGGCCCAGTCTGCGGCCATCAGCGACATCGCCTCGCCGCCGCTGGCGTTGTGAGCGCCGTCGAGCCAGAGCTCCCAGCCCGCGGGCAGCATCGCGGCCAGCGGCCCCTTGGTGAGGAGCTGCAGCCGCGCCGGCCACTGCACCTCGCGCAGGCCGCGCTCAATCGCCGCCTTGCCGATGTTGAAGGCGCTGAGATACTTCAGGCAAGCGATCGCTGCGCCTGCATTGTCGATCTGATGCCGCCCAGCAAGGCCCGGCAAGGGCAGACGCCGCTCGCCGGAATCGTCGCGAAAGACCATGGCATCGCCCTCGCGAGCCACCTGCCACTCATGGCCGAAACGGTGCTGCTCGATACCCAGCTCGCGCGCCTTGGCGTCGAACACGGCGGCGGCTTCCGGCGGCTGCGGCGCCACCACCGCGGGTGCGCCAGCCTTCATGATCCCCGCCTTCTCGCCGGCAATGGCGGGCAAGGTATGGCCGAGGAACTGCATGTGATCGTAGGAGATCGGCGTCAGCACGGTGAGCAGCGGCCGGTCGACCACATTGGTGGCGTCGAGCCGCCCGCCCAGCCCCACTTCCATCAGCAGGATATCCGCCGGCATGCGCGCGAAGGCGAGGAAGGCGGCGCAGGTGGTGATCTCGAAGAAAGTGATGGGCGTGCCGCCATTGGCCGCCTCGCACTCCTCGAGCAAGCGCAGCAGATCGGGTTCCGAGATCAGCGTGCCGTTGAGGCGGATGCGCTCATGAAAGCGCACCAGATGGGGCGAGGTATAGACGTGAACGCGCTTGCCCGCCGCCTCCAGCATGGCGCGCAGATAGGCGATGAGCGAGCCCTTGCCGTTGGTGCCGGCGACATGCACCACCGGCGGCAATTGCCGCTCCGGATGGCCGACTTTCTCCAGCAGCCGCCAAACGCGGTCGAGCGACAGGTCGATGATCTTCGGATGCAGCTTGGTCAGCCGCTCCAGAACGAGATCGGTGCCGGCGGTCATGGGATGGTCGGTGAGCGGGGCGATGCACCCGCGATCAGCCGGCCAGGGCGGGCAGGTTGGTGCCCGGACGCGGCGAGGCGCGCAGCAGGCCGATCACGCGGATGATGGTATCGCGCAAATCCTTGCGCGCTACCACCATATCCACCATGCCATGGTCCAGCAGATACTCGGCGCGCTGGAATCCTTCCGGCAGTTTTTCGCGGATCGTCTCCTCGATGACGCGGGCGCCGGCAAAGCCGATGATCGCGCCGGGTTCGGCGATGGCGATATCGCCGAGCATGGCGAAGGAGGCGCTGACACCACCGGTGGTGGGATCGGTCAGCAGGACGAAATAGGGCAAACCCGCTTCCTTCACCTCATCCACGGCGATGATCGAGCGCGGCATCTGCATGAGCGACAGAATGCCCTCCTGCATGCGCGCGCCCCCGGATGCTGGGACGACAATAAGCGAGGCGCGCTGGGACACCGCCAGCCGCGCCGCGGCGATCAGCCCGTCGCCAACGGCCATGCCCATGGAGCCGCCCATGAATTCGAAATTGAACGCCGCGATGACAACGGCATGCCCACCCATACTGCCATAGCTGACGACGATGGCGTCGGTTTCGCTGGTCTTGCTCTGGGCCTCTTTGAGGCGGTCGGTATAGCGCTTCTGGTCGCGAAATTTCAGCGGGTCGATATCGACTTTCGGCAGATTGATCCGCTCATACTTGCCATCGTCGTAAAGTATTTCGAGCCGCTTCTTCCAGCCGATGCGCATATGGTGATTGCAATGGGGGCAGACGCGATTGTTCGATTCCAGTTCGCGATGAAAGATCATCTGGCCGCAGGCGGAGCATTTGAGCCAGAGATTGTCGGGCGGCTCGGTCTTGCGGGTCAGCGCCTGCAGCTTCGGGCGAACGAAGTTGGTCAGCCAGTTGCTCATGATCTACCGCTTTCGGGCGTTGCGCACGCCATCGGCCAATTCGCGCACCAGCTTTAGCATGTCGCCGGCGAGACCGGGCTTCGCCTTGCCGACCCCGTCAAGCCCATCCGCGACGCGGCCGACCAGCGCCGATCCCACCACGGCGGCATCGGCGACGCGCGCCACCGCGGCGGCTTGGTCCGGCGTCTTGATGCCGAAGCCGACGGCCACCGGCAGGTCGGTGTGGCGCTTGAGGCGCTGCACGGCGCTCGCAACGTCAGCGTCGGCGGCGGAGCGCGTGCCGGTGATGCCCATGATGGAGACGTAGTAGACGAAGCCGCTGGTGTTGCTCAGCACCTTCGGCAGCCGCTTGTCGTCGGTGGTCGGCGTCGCCAGGCGGATGAAGTTCACACCCGTCTTCAACGCCGGCAGGCACAGCTCGTCATCTTCCTCCGGCGGCAGATCGACGATGATTAGACCATCGCCGCCGGCGTTCTTGAAGTCGGCGAGGAACCGCTCGACGCCATACTGATAGATCGGATTGTAGTAGCCCATCATGATCAGCGGCGTGTCGGAGTCGCCGGCGCGGAATTTGCCCGCCAGCTCCAGCGTCTTCCTCAGGGTCATGCCGTTGTTCAGCGCCCGCAGGCTGGAAGCCTGGATCGCCGGCCCGTCGGCCATGGGATCGCTGAACGGCATGCCCAGCTCGATCAGGTCGGCGCCGGCTGCGGGCAGCCCTTTCAGGATCTCCAACGACGTCTCGAAATCGGGATCGCCGGCGGTGACGAAGGTGACGAGTCCGCCGCGTCCTTCCTGCTTCAGCTTGGCGAAGCGGCCGGCGATGCGGCCGGAATCGGCGGCGTAAGCGGGCTTTGCGGCAGCTTTGGCCGTGGCGGCGCTCATGGTTTGCGACTCACAGCTTGGTGCCGAGTTTATCGGCGACGGTGAAGATGTCCTTGTCGCCGCGACCGCACAAATTCATGACGATCAGGTGATCCTTGGGCAGCTTGCCGGCGATGCGCGATACATGGGCCAGCGCATGGGACGGCTCCAGCGCCGGAATGATCCCCTCCATGCGCGAGCAGAGCTGGAATGCCGCCAGTGCCTCGTCATCAGTGGCGGACACATAGTTCACGCGCTTGAGATCGTGCAGCCAGGAATGCTCCGGCCCGATACCCGGATAGTCCAGACCGGCGGAAATCGAATGGGCGTCGTTGATCTGCCCATCGTCGTTCTGCAGCAGATAGGTGCGATTGCCGTGGAGAACGCCCGGCTTGCCGCCGTTCAGCGACGCCGCATGCTTGCCGGTCCCGATGCCATAGCCGCCCGCTTCGACGCCATACATCGATACCGACGCATCGTCGAGGAAAGGATGGAACAGGCCCATGGCGTTGGAGCCGCCGCCGATGCAAGCCACCAATGAATCCGGTAGCCTACCCTCGGCTTTCATCATCTGCTCGCGTGTCTCGCGGCCGATCACCGATTGGAAGTCCCGCACCATCGATGGATAGGGGTGCGGTCCGGCCACCGTGCCGATGATGTAGAAAGTGGACTCGACGTTCGCGACCCAATCGCGCAACGCTTCGTTCATCGCGTCCTTCAGCGTACGTGAGCCGCTCTTCACCGGCACCACCTCCGCGCCCAGCAGCTTCATGCGGAAAACGTTGGGCTGCTGCCGGGCAATATCGGTTTCGCCCATATAGACGACGCAGGGCAGGTTGAAGAGCGCGCTCACCGTCGCCGTCGCCACGCCATGCTGGCCGGCGCCGGTCTCGGCGATGATGCGGCGCTTGCCCATGCGCTTGGCTACCAGGATCTGGCCAATGCAATTATTGATCTTGTGGGAGCCAGTATGGTTCAGTTCGTCGCGCTTGAAATAGACCTTGGCGCCGCCGAAATGCCGCGTCAGCCGCTCGGCGAAATAGAGCGGGCTCGGCCGCCCCGCATAATGCTCCAGATAGTAGGCCATCTCGGCGGCGAAGCCGGGATCCTTCTTGGCGGCCTCATAGGCGCGCTCCACATCGAGGATCAGCGGCATCAGAGTCTCGGCGACGAAACGGCCGCCATAGATGCCGAAACGGCCCCGCTCATCCGGGCCGGCGCGATAGGTGTTGGCAAGGGTCAAGTTCGTGCTTCCGCCGAAATGGTCACTGGGAAGGAGGGCATTTCAATCACAGGGGCCTAGAAAGGTCAAAGGCCCGCCCCCAAAGGAGAATTAAGGCTTAAGAACCCAGTATTTCTGCCCGCCATCGGCGGGATGGAGGCCGAAGCGCTTGTCCGGCGACATGCCGGTCTTCAGCAGGTTAAAGACGTCGGCCAGGATGGCGCGATTCTCGCCATAGTAGGAGTGACCGACCATATCCGACTCCGCCGCCGAGGCATCGATCGTGTCGACTCCCGGAAGGATCAGAACGCCGGCGCTGGAATCGCCGGCGCGCGGCTTCTCGTTCAGCAGGCTCGAGAGATACAGCGCCGTGTCGTTCTCCGAGACATAGAGAGTGAAATGACGCGCCGCACCTCTGGCGCTGGCGACGAGCGGACCGAGCTCATCCGCCGCCACATCCGGGGCCGCGAGCACGACTTCGTCCACCAGAGGCACGCCGGTCGCGCCGGTCGATGCCGCATAGCGTCCCAGCGCCGCCAACACCGGCTCGTTGCCCATGCTGTGGGCGATGACATGCACCTGCGCCGCGCCTGAATAGACGGCAACCATTTCGATGAATGCCGCCAGATCCGTCGCCGCCACCAGCGCGTTTTCGCGGTCGGAGTCATAAATGTTGGTATCGGCATGGGACGGCCAACTGTAGAAGATGGGGGTTCCATCCCACTCCAGGTCATAGGCGATCTGCGCGGTCCGCCGTGCCGCTTCAGCGAACGATACGTTATAGCCATGCACGAAGATGAAGACCGCATGATTGCCGGTCTCGCGAATATGCTGCTGCAAGGCAGCGATGAATGGCGCTTCCGGCTTCGGCGTCAGGCTCTTCAGCACGACATGCCGGGTTGCCTGTGCCGAGAATTCCAAAGCGATCAGGCTGGGTTCTTCGATCTGACCGACCTGATGATCGGGCGGCATGCTGATTTCGGCCAAGCCAAAGGATTGCGGCCCGCGATCCGCGCCGTAGACCTCCTCGGGATCGTCGGCAGCGATTCCCACGCGGTCGGTGCCATAGAAAACTGGCACGACGACGGGCTGAGGCTCCGGCGCCTCCGGTGCACTGCTACATCCCGATACCGATAAGACCAGACAGGCGAATAGCAACGCCTTGTTCATGATTTCCCCGAGGTAGGATTCCGCAAGGAGCCACTGCAATGCTCAAATATGGCGCTGTCAGGGCAGAGGCGCCAGGATTGGCTAGGGGTGCAATACGCCCCGCATTTCTTACAGGCTGCGCGCCAGCTTCAGGAATTCTTCGATCTTTGCCGGGCTCTTCACCCCGGGCCGATCCTCCACGCCGGAAGACACATCCACTGCCCCGGCGCCCGTCATGCGTACGGCGTCTGCCAGATTGCCGGCATTCAGGCCACCCGACAGCATCCACGGCCGGTTCCAGCGCCGGTCGCTAAGCAGCGTCCAATCGAAGCTCAGCGCGTTGCCGCCGGGCAAAGCCCCGGTCATCTGCGGCGGCGCCTTGGCGTCGAACAGCAGCCAGTCGGCAGTTCCGTCGAAGGCGGTGGCGCTTTCGACATCCGGTGCCGCAGCGACCTTGATCGCCTTCATCACCGGGCGCCCGAACCGCCGCCGGATCTCCGCGATGCGCGCCGGCGTTTCCTGTCCGTGAAGCTGCAACATGTCCAGCGGCACGTGGCGCAGGATCGCATCGAATGTTTCATTGGGCTCGTCGACGAACAACCCGACGCGGGTTATGCCGCGAGGCACCTGGCCAACGAGCGCCGCCGCGCTCTCGGCGTCGAGCGCGCGGGGACTGCGCGGATAGAACACGAAGCCGACAAAACGCGCGCCGCCGGCGACCGCTGCCGCCAACGCCGGCGCGCTGTTGATGCCGCAAATCTTGGCGTCCACCGGCATGTTAGAACTCCGCTTCGCGAAAGCCGGTCACGCGGATCTCATAGACGCGGGCGATGACGGCCAGCAGCAAGGCGTTACAAAGATAATACACAGCCGATGCGGCAAGAGTGGTGACAAGCGGAAATGCGGCAGCGAAACCTGTGCCTTTGGCAATGCTGAAAACAATCATGAGAACGATGAAGCCGGGAAGAAAACTGAATGCGGCGCCCCAGAAGAATCGCCCTGCACCGTCTCGTGTTGCCGCCCAGGATTGCTGCAGGCTGATTTCTTGGTCGAAAGCCCGCGCCGTGAAAAACAGCGAGAAGCGCAGGAAGGCATAGAAGAACACGACGCCGAGGAGAAATGCCAGCAACGCGATCACCGTCAGCGGGAAAATTGCAGCGACGAAACTGGCTGGAATGGCAGCGATGATCATGAGGATATAGAGCGCAGCGAGTCGCGCGGCAAATCCGGTGTGGCGGCGGGTCCAGCGATAAGGCAGCGGCGGATCGCCGCCGGCGGCGCGGAGCAGATGGCGGAGCCATGCCACATCGAACAGAGTTACCGGGATCATGTTGAGCGCAGCGACCACCAGCAGCATCGGATCGGACTGGCTCAGAGGACCTATCAGCACGGCGATGAGGAACTGCAGGGCGACCGGAATTGCACCGATGCGGAACAAGGCTTCGCGCTCCGCTTCGATCTTGCGGTATGCATGGCGAGCGAGTTCGCCTGGAGAAGGGATTTCGCGGTCGGACATCGGGCGCTGGGCCGGCGGGTTCTGCGATCAGCGCAGTTCGGCTTCGACTTGACGCGCCGCGTCGGCGGGATTCTCGGCGGCGGTGATCGGACGACCGATGACAAGATAGGAGGCGCCGGCGCGCAACGCCTCGCCGGGAGTCATGATTCGCTTCTGGTCGTCGGCCGACGTCCAGCTCGGGCGGATGCCCGGAACCACCAGAAGGAACTCTGGGCCGCACTCTGCGCGCAAGGCCGCCACCTCATGGGGCGAGCAGACGACGCCGTCGGTACCTGATTCCCGCGCCAGCAGCGCCAGCCGGCGCACCTGGTCCAGCATCGGCCCTCGCTGCCCCGTCGCCTGCAGATCGCTGTCCGCGAGACTGGTCAGCACCGTGACGCCGATGATCTTCGGCCGCGGCTTTGCCAGTTTGGTCGCGGCGTCGCCCGCAGCATCCAGCGCGGCCTGCATCATGGCGCGGCCGCCGGCGGCGTGAGTCGTCACCAGATAGGGGCTCAGCGGCACGATCGCGCGAACGGCACCGGCGACGGTGTTGGGAATGTCATGGAGTTTGAGATCCAAGAACAGTCTTTCGCCGCCATGGACGACCTGCCGCACGCCCGAGGGCCCGTTGGCGTTGAAGAATTCCAGGCCCAACTTTATGCCGCCCGCATGGCCGCGTAGCCGCGACGCCAACTCGGCGGCTTTCAGCGGATCGGTCATGTCGAGGGCGATGAAGAAGGGCGGTTTCATCCGGGCGTCTCGGCGGCCTATGGGCGAAGAGCTATAGCAGATCGCCCCGGCGACCGCATGCCGGATGGACGCGGGGGCGTCATGCGCTGCGGGCAGATCAACAACGATTCCAGCCGGTCAAGGGCCGGCGAGCGGCGTGAGATCGGTCGAGCCGCCGCTTTGCATCTGGCGCGCCTGTGCCGCCGCCTGGTCACGGCGCAGCTCACCGATCTGTCGGGCGAGGTCATCGTTGCTGTCCTGCAGATTGCGCGTTCGCTGCCGCCGGTGCCGGTCATGCACCCAATGCACGAACACGCCGCCAGCAAACCCCAGGACCAGGGCGACATAGATCGCGCCGCTGAGGGGCAGATTGAAGAGCGACAGAAACGGCCAAAGATCGATCGGCACGAAGCCGGAATTGTTGATGGCGAACAATCCCGCCGGCGCCAGCACCACCACAGCAATCACCCAGAACAGCCACCGCGGCATGCGGCGGCGGCGTCGCCGTTGCGGTCCTTCGAGTGTCGTCAACTAATCGTCGCTCTCTTCGCTGGTCTCTTTGCCGTTGAGCCGATCGCGCAGTTGTTTGCCTGTCTTGAAAAACGGAATTGTCTTTTGCGACACCGGCACCGGTGCACCCGTGCGCGGATTGCGGCCGAGGCGCGCATCGCGCCTCTTCACAGAAAATGCACCAAAGCCGCGCAGCTCCACCCGGTCGCCGCGCGCCAGTGCCGCGGTAATTTCATCGAAGATCGTACTGACGATACGCTCCACATCCCGATGATAGAGATGCGGATTGAGTTCGCCGATCTTCAAAATCAATTCTGACTTTGTCATTGCGCTTTGCCCCCCAATTTTCCCATCCCCTGGCCTTGTTGCCCAAGCCTTGCGCCAAAGGGTGCCAAACCCGGCGCGCAGCGTCAAGTTTAAGTAGCTCAAAATTCAGTGTTTTTTTGACTTCTCCCCAGCTCAACCGGCGTTCGGCGGTGAGGCGTCGGCGTTGCGGGCCCGATTCTGGCGCAAAAGCAGAAGGGCCCCGACGAATGGGGCCCTTCCTTAGAACGGTTCCAGTAAAATCTGCAGCCGACTTCAGGCTTCGGCGGCGGTCTCGTCGTCGGCCTTGGCTTTCTTGCTCTTGGCTTTCGCCTTTGCCTTGGGCTCGCCGTCGCCTTCTTCGGGTTTGCCCTTCTGCGCCTTGGACAGGGCCGCGCCGAGGATATCGCCCAGGCTGGCGCCGGAGTCCGAAGAGCCATACTCGGCCATCGCCTGCTTCTCCTCCTCGACCTCGCGGGCCTTGATGGAGAGCGACAGCTTGCGGCTCTTGGCGTCGATCGCGGTGATCTTGGCGTCGATCTTTTCGCCGACGGCAAACCGGTCGGCCCGTTGATCGCTGCGGTCGCGGGACAGGTCGGCCTTGCGAATAAAGCCGGTCACGCCCTCGCTGAGCGATACTTCGATGCCGTTATCTTGCACCGCGGTGACAGTGCAGGTGACCACGTCGCCCTTCTTGTGGACGCTCGCCGCCGCCGCCAGAGGATCGGCGGAAAGCTGCTTGATGCCGAGGGAGACGCGCTCCTTCTCCACATCGATATCCAGCACCTTCACCTTGACCATGTCGCCCTTCTTGTAGGCGGCGATGGCCTGCTCGCCGGGCTTCTGCCAGTCGAGATCGGAGAAATGCACCATGCCGTCGATCTCGCCGGGCATGCCGACGAACAAGCCGAACTCGGTGATATTCTTGATCTCGCCTTCCAGCACCGTGCCGACCGGCTGCTTGTCGAGGAACGCCTGCCAGGGATTGTCCAGGCACTGCTTCAGGCCCAGGCTGATGCGGCGCTTCTGGGAATCGATGTCCAGCACCATCACTTCCACCTCCTGGCTGGTGGAGACGATCTTGCCGGGATGCACGTTCTTCTTGGTCCAGCTCATTTCGGACACATGCACCAGGCCTTCAACGCCGGCTTCCAGCTCCACGAAAGCGCCGTAGTCGGTGATGTTGGTGACGCGGCCCTTGAACTTTGTGCCGACCGGATACTTGACCTCGACGCCCTCCCACGGATCGGCCTCCAGTTGCTTCATGCCGAGGGAAATGCGCTGTGTTTCCGGATTGAAGCGGATTACCTGCACTTTCACGGTCTGGCCGATATGCAGCGCTTCGGACGGATGATTGATGCGCTTCCAGGCAATGTCCGTGACATGCAGCAGACCGTCGACGCCGCCGAGATCGACGAAGGCGCCGTAGTCGGTCAGGTTCTTCACCACGCCCTGCAGGACCTGGCCTTCCTTGAGGCTGGCCACCAGTTCCGAACGGGCTTCGGCGCGGCTCTCTTCGAGAACGGCGCGGCGCGACACCACGATGTTGCCGCGGGCACGGTCCATCTTGAGGATTTGGAACGGCTGCGGCGTGCCCATCAGCGGGCCGACATCGCGCACCGGGCGGATATCCACCTGGCTGCCGGGCAGGAAGGCGACGGCGCCGGACAGGTCGACGGTGAAGCCGCCCTTGACGCGGCCGAAGATCACGCCGGTCACGCGCTGATTTTCTTTGAAGTTCCGTTCGAGCTGCGCCCAGGCTTCTTCGCGGCGCGCCTTCTCGCGACTCAGCACGGCCTCGCCATGCTTGTCTTCCATGCGCTCGAGATAGACCTCGACCAGATCGCCGATCTTGATTTCCGGCGCCTGTCCCGGCGGCGTGAATTCCTTGAGCGCCACGCGCCCTTCTGACTTCAGGCCCACATCGATCAGCACCGAATCGCTTTCGATGGCGACGACGGTTCCCTTGATCACGGAGCCCTCAAGCCCGCTCGATCCGCCGAAGGATTCCTCCAGCAGCGCGGCAAAGTTCTCCTTGGGCGGTTGCATAGCAGTGGCTGCTTTAGCCATTAAACAAGTTCCTTTCCGACTCTATTCTGGCCAGCCGGTTGGTTCCGGCGGTCTGGCAAAAAACACACATCGCTACGCCGCTGCCACGGGCGCATCGACGAAATCCATGCACTTAAGTTCTCAGAGGTCGAGTTCCGAAGGCCTGTCCGGCTCTGATAGCAGCCGGCATCTTCCTCCCGGCGACCATGGCCTGATTGCGGTCTAACCGCGCCATAGTCGATTTATGTGATCAACGGCCACCTGAAAGGCCGCATCCGGTGACAGTGTCGTGGTATCGATCACCAGCGCATCCGGTGCTGCGGCCAAGGGCGCGACAGCCCGGGTGCGATCCCGTTCGTCGCGTTCCTTCATCTCCTCGAGAACGCGCGAATATATACTCGTGCCGTAGCGGCTGAGCAACTCCCGGTGCCGGCGTTCGGCCCGGGCCTCCAGGCTGGCGGTAACGAAAAACTTAACGGGGGCTTCGGGGCAGACCACGGTTCCGATATCCCGGCCGTCCAGGACGGCGCCCGCGGCCCGGCCCTTGGCCCCCGGTGGCGGGTGAGCGGCGAATCCGCGCTGAAATCCCAGCAAGGCGGTGCGGACCCCGGGGTAGGCTGCCACCCGGGAAGCCGTCTGGGAAACAAACTCATTGCGCAGTTCTGGATCGGATAAATCTTCTGATTTCAATGCCTTGGCTGCCTTTTCCGCGCTTTCCGCATCTTCGGGCGATTGTTTCTGGCGTAGCAGGGCAGCGCCCACCCCGCGATAGAGCAGGCCGGTATCCAGATAGGCGAGGTTGAAGCGGTTGGCGATCCGCTTGGCCAGCGTGCCCTTGCCGGCGGCGGATGGCCCGTCCACCGCGATTACCAGCAGCCGCCCGCTGCTACCCGTCCCCGACATCCCTGGCCCCCAAAAAGCCGGGCTTCAGCCCGGCTGCGCAATTCTGCCGCCTAGCCCATTCATCAGGGTCGTGAACCCTGGAAAACTGGTCTCGATCGGCGACCCATCATCGACCCCTACCGCCTTTTCGGCCACCATGCCCAGCACGAGAAAGGCCATGGCGATCCGGTGGTCCAAATTGGCGGCGATCAAAGCGCCACCCCGCGGCCGGGTCGCTCCGCCCTGGACCACCAGGTAATCCGGCCCATCTTCGACCTCGACACCACAGGACCGCAAGCCATTGGCCATAGCGGCCAAACGGTCGCTCTCCTTGACCCGCAATTCGCCCAGACCGCGCATTACCGTGCGGCCCTTCGCGAGCGCCGCCGCCACCGCAAGGATCGGATATTCGTCGATCATCGATGGCGCCCGCGCCGCCGGAACCTCGACGCCGGTCAGCCGGCTGCCGCGGATGCGAAGATCCGCTACCGGTTCGCCGGCCGCCTCCCGCCGATCCGCCAAGGTGATGTCGGCACCCATTTCACGCAAGGTCTCGATGAGGCCGATACGGTGGGGATTGATGCCCAGATCCGTCAGCGTAACGTCGGAGCCCGGCAGCAGCGTCGCCGCGACCAGGGGAAATGCCGCCGACGAGGGATCGGCCGGCACTCGAATAGGTCGGCCGGTGATTTCCGGCTGCCCGACAATCGTGCTGCGGCGGCCCTGGTCGGTCGCTTCCACCCGCACTGCCGCGCCAAAATGGCGCAGCATCAGCTCCGTATGATCCCGCGTCGGTTCCGGCTCGATCACGGTGGTCTCGCCAGGGGTATTGAGGCCCGCCAGCAGAATCGCCGACTTTACCTGGGCCGAGGCGACCGGCAGCTTGTAGGCGATCGGCAGCGGTTCCCTGGCGCCAGTAATTGCCAGCGGCAGGCGGCAGCCCTCCCGGCCGACGATTCTGGCGCCCATCTGCATCAGCGGCGTGGCCACCCGGGCCATCGGCCGGCCGCGCAGCGAGTGGTCGCCGGTCAAAAAGGCGGTAATGGGATGGCTGGCCAAGAGCCCCATCAGCAGACGCGCGCCGGTGCCGGAATTGCCGAGATCCAGCACCCCGTCCGGTTCCGCGAGGCCGCCGATGCCGCGGCCCTCCACCAGCCAGCTGCCATCGGTCCGCCGTTCGGCATGGGCGCCGAGGGCGCGCATGGCGGCGGCGGTCATCAGCACATCTTCGCCTTCCAGCAGGCCGTGAATTTCCGTGCGGCCAACGGCCAAGGACCCCAGCATCAGCGAGCGATGGGAAATCGACTTGTCCCCCGGCACCCGGCAGGTCCCGGACAGGGCCGCCGCCGGGCTTGAGACAAGGGCATGGGACGCCAAGGTGGAACATCTCCTATGGGGAGGGGGACGAAATCGGCTTCAGGGGCCGGCGGCGCTGTCTAGCACAGGTGAAAACGCCCTGTACAAGCCGGAACCGCGGCAAAATGGCTGAGGGCACGGCAGCGGCCTTGCCGCAGGGCCGCCAATTTCTTTTGACAGGCGCAACCCGGCATGGCAAAGGGCTGCCCTTCCTTCGCACCATTACGTTGACAGGAGTGGAAACCTTGGCCAGTCCAGCTTGGGGTATGAAGCGCACCTGCCAAAGCTGCGGCACGCGTTTCTACGACCTCAATCACAGCACGATTGCCTGCCCGAAATGCGGCACGGTCTACGATCCGGAAGCGGGTTCGCGCACGCGCCGCGGGCGTAGTGCCGCCGCAAAAGCCGTTCTGCCCCGGCCGGTGCCCGTGCCGGCAGAGGTGCCGGAGGAGGTTGCGGAAGTGGCGGTCGCCGAGGAGGAATTGGGGGCCGAAGTCGAGGAGGCCGACGAGGAGGAGGAACTGATCGAAGACACCTCCGAACTCGGCGAGGACGAAGACGACATGGCCGAAGTGATTGAAAAAGTCGAGGGCGAGGAAGAGCGGTAAGAGAAAGCCGGCGTTAACGAACGTCGCTTAGTTTGCGCTTGTATCGCCGCGGGGCGATTCATTAAGGTTCCGCCCGTCCCGGGCCGGCGGACAGGATTTTCCGGGGCCATAGCTCAGCTGGGAGAGCGCTACAATGGCATTGTAGAGGTCAGCGGTTCGATCCCGCTTGGCTCCACCAATTCACGATAGGGCTCGGCCGCCGGCGGCCGGGCCCTTGTGTTTTTCGGAACATCCATGTGGGCTTGCCCTTCGC
>Ga0184612_10000183_pt1 | contig 28235 bp, 23 predicted proteins | sample PLM3_60_coex_FD_133163 | JGI IMG/M metagenome (GOLD analysis project Ga0184612, IMG submission 133163) | Groundwater sediment microbial communities from an aquifer in East River, Colorado, USA - PLM3_60_coex | ecosystem: Environmental > Terrestrial > Soil > Riparian zone | place: USA: East... | reverse complement strand
CCGTCAGCCGGAACCCATGCAGCTTTCGAGCAACCAGGTGACCGATCCGGCCGAGACCGATGATCCCGACGGTCCTCGTCGACAGGCGATGGATCTCACCGAGCAGTGGCCACTCGTAGACGCCCCATTCGCCTTCGCGGGCCGCCATGGCGAGCGGCAGCAGCCGTCGCTGGGCGGCCAGGATCAGCAGCACGGCGTGATCCGAGACCTCCTCGTTGTTCGAGGTCGGGCAATTCCAGACCGGGATCCCGCGGGCGGTCGCGGCCGTGGCATCGACGTAGTCCATGCCGACGCTGTAGCACAGGATGCCGACGCAGTTGCGCAAGGACGCGATGTCGTCGGCGGTGATTGGACTCGAGGTGAAGATCACGTCCGCGTCTGGCATCGCGGCCCGCGCTTCGTCCCTGGACGCCGGAACCACGAGATCGACGCCGTGCTGCTCGAGGATCCCCCGCTCGACGTCGTACTTCCAGTCCATGATGTCGATCGGCGCCGGGATGACCACGACCGGACGCTGCTGCATGCCACACTCCCATCGGGACATCCATCGCGCTTGGCGGACCCGCAATTTGGCGAACCCGCAACCTGGCGGACCCGCAACCTGCCCGCGGACGTATCGTAGATTGTCGACAATCCACGCGCGCGCCGTTCGCGGCGAATCGGCGTCCGCGCTGAGAACGGAGGTGGACCGTGCGAACCGCGGTGATCGTCGGGCCGATCGCGCTCACGACCGAGTCCTGGGTAGAGTCGCAGGCCGACGGCACCCGCGAGACCGGGTGCCGCGTCCAGGTGCGCCGCGTCCGCGACACCCCGCCGCCCGTGCCACCGCCGCTGCCACGCCGCGATGCCGTGTTCTGGTCGATCGAGGAACCGATCTGGCGAGCCGATCTCTTCTCGGTCGTCGGCGGCGGGTCGGCGTTCGATGCCGCCCACTATCACCCGACCTTCTCCGGGCTGGTCCCGTGCGAGCGTGTGGCGGATCCGGCGATCCAGGGCGACCCGTTCGGGTGGATCGCGGGACGCCTGGCGGACCTGCCGGCGATCTTCGCCGAATCCGGTCACCCGGAGCTGGTGGACGCCGTCTCCGCCGATGAACTCCGCTCGGCGATGCCGGCCGTGCTCGCCACGATCCGGGCCACGCTCGATGACACCTCCGACGTAACGGCATGACCATGCCGCCGGACGGCCCTCGTCGATTGCGGGTCGGTGTCGTCGGCCTGGCCCACTATCACGTGACCGGCTGGGTCGAGACGATCGAGGGGTTCCCCGACGAGCTCGAGATCGTGGCCCTCTACGAGCCGGATCCCGACCTGGCCCGCACCCTGGCGCCGGCCCACCACGACCCGTCACTGCGAGCCGGCCTCGGCGAGCGCTACCGGGAGCACCCCGTGGAGACGGAGCTGGACGACCTGGTGGCCCGCCACGACCTCGACCTCGCGCTCGTGACTCTAGCGAACGCCGACGCGCCGGCCGCGATCGAGCGTCTGGCGGGAGCCGGGCTGCACCTCATCGTCGACAAGCCGGCGGCCCGCAACGCGACCGAGGCCCGTCGCGCGTTCGACGCCGTCCGGGCCGCCGGCGTTCGCGCGGTCGTCGGCCTGACGCGTCGCTATTCGCCGGCCGCTCGATCCGCGCGGGAGATGATCTCGGCCGGCCGCCTCGGGCGGCTCATCTCGGCCGAGGCGATCTTCGCGACCTCGTCCGTCCAGGTGCGCGACCCGCACAACCTGCTCTTCGATCCTGTCCTGAGCGGTGGCGGGATCCTCAGCTGGCTTGGGGTCCACGACATCGACAGCCTGCTCTGGCTGAGCGGCGAGCCGGTGGTCGAAGTCCAGGCCATGGCGGGTCGGCTGGGAGCCGCCGGACTGGCGGTCGAGGACGTCATCTCGGTCGCCCTGCGCTTCGGCGGGGGCGCCGTCGGGACCGTCCATTGCGCCTACGCGCTGCCGGCGCGAGGATACCGGGCCCGCCTCGCGTTGCGAGGCCTGGATGCGTCGCTGGAGCTCGGCCTCGATGACGAGCTGATCGTCCTCACGGCCGGCGGCGCGGACGGTGGGTTGCGCGAGGAACGAACTGCGTTCGAGGTCCCGGCGATACCCGGCTATGGCGCGTCCGGCCACGCCGCCGTACGAGACCTGCTGGATGCGATCAGGAACGGGCACGAGACGCTCGCCGGCGGCGAGGCTCTCGTTCGTGCGCTGGAGGTGATCGATGCGGCCTACGAGTCGGCGCGGACCGGCTCCCGCGTGCGACTCGCCTAGCCAGGGCTACGCGATACGGCGCCTCAGCGCGTCAGCTCCGATGGGTCGAACCGGTCGGACGAGCCCGTCGGTCGCCAGCCGAGGACGTCCTTGGCCGGCGTCGTGTCCCGCCAACGGGTGCTGTTCTCGGAGATCGCGTCGAAGATGCCGAACTTGACGCTCGTCGGCGCGGAGAGGCAACGATCGATCATCTGGACGGCGTCCTCCTGGGCCAGGAACCCCGGAAAATGCCGGATCAGCTGCGGGCGGTTCGAGGCGAGGACCGCCCCAAGCCGGATGACCAGCACGCTCATCGGGGTGCGATCCGAGAACCACCGAGCGGCGGCCTCGCCGAAGAGCTTGGCCACGCCGTAGGGGCTGTCGGGTCGTGGCGGTGTCGTGTAGTCCAGCAGGTCCCAGGCGGGCAGGTCCCGCTCGCCCGCCGCGAGCCTGCCGTAGGGAAGGCTGTCGTCCCATTCCCAGCCGCACATCGTGCTGCCCGTGCTCATGAACACGACTCGTCGCACGCCCCCTTCCGAGGCCGCGCGCAGGACGTTGATCGTGCCCCCGGCGGTGACCTGGAAGTGATCGTCCCAGTTGTCGTCGTTCTTCGTCTCACCGGCCAGGTGGAGGACCATGTCCATGCCGGCGACCGCGTGGCGCACCGCCTCGAGGTCGGTCACCGAAGCCTCCGTGTACGGGATGCCGGCAACGGCGTGCCGGCTCAGGCCGCTGAAGTCGTAACGGTCGGCAAGATCGCGGAGGACGAGGCCCCCGATCAGCCCGCTCGCACCGGTGATCAGGACCTTCGGCTTCGACATCGTCGTCCCTCCATGTGTCAGTCGATGGGCGCACGCCAAACGAGCGCCCGGGCCGGGTTGGTGACGGTCATCGCGAGGATCTTGGCCGAGTCGATGCCACGGGCCTCTAGGAGAGGGTACAGATTGCGGATGACGTTGGCGTAGCCCGGGCCGCCGTAGGCCAGGAGCTGGTCGCGGCGGCAGATGTCGTTCCCGAGCAGGATCCGCTCGCCGAACCCTTCGGCCCACAGAGCCGCAACGTTATCGGCTCGTACCTCGAGCGGCGCGTAGCCCGCCGTGAAGGCGAGGTTGTCGACGCTCAGCCAGGCGCCGCGCTCGGCGATCGGCAGGAGGTGGCGGATGCCGACTTGGTCGCCGAGGTGGCCGACGACGACCTGATCCGACGGCACCCGCTCGTCCGCAAGGAGATCGAGCTGCTCGATGCCGAGCTCTCCGAAATGGGTCGTATGGGTCACGATCGGGCACCCGGTTCGACGGGCCGCCCGAGCGGCGGAACGGAAGACGCGTTCCTCGGCCGGGCTGATGGCATCGCGGCCCGTGCCGATCTCGCCCACGAAGCCGGCGCGAACGTCGGTCCCGTCGGCGCCGGCGATCAGGTCCCCGACGAGCCGGTCTGCGAGGTCGTCTGGCAGCTCCCTGGCGATCGCCGGCGGATAGACCCGCTCGCGGTACCAGCCGGTGCCCATGATGATGTGGACGCCGCTCCGCTCGCTGATCCGGCGCAGGGCCGCCGCGTCGCGCCCGAGCCCGATGTTCGTGGGGTCGCAGATCGCCCGACCACCGGCGTCCCGGAACGCCGTCAGCTCGGCGACCGCGACCACCTCGTCGTCGATGATCCAGGCGTAATCCGCCGACGCCTCGCCGTACATGCGGAACGCGTCGATGAGGACGTGGTCGTGGCAGAGGGTGACCCCGAGCGTGGTAGGCTCGATCGGCCCCCGCACGGTCACGATCCGACCGATCGACGACACGATGCTCGCCTCCAGCCTCCTGATTAGGCGGCTACTGTATCGCCAGCGCGTGGTGTTGGAGGGGCTGGTGGCGAGCAGGCGGGCTTTCCTCGCGCGTCGGATCGCGAACGAGGCGCTGACGGGTTGGATCGACGACGCGGCGGTGTTGGTCACCGGTGGCCGGATCGAAGCCGTCGTGGACCGGGCGTCCCTCCCCTCCGACACCGCTGCGACCCACGAGCTGCACGACCTGGGAGACGTGTCCCTGCTGCCTGGCTTCGTCGAAACGCATGCCCACATGCATTTCCCATCGCCGCTGGACTATCGCGAGATCGCCCGGCCGGAGGGCGTCGAACGGATGCTTGTCCGGGCTACGGTCAACATGCGCAGTCTCTTGTTGTCGGGAGCGACGACCGCGCGCGACACGGGCAGCCGCGATGACGTCGCGCTGGCCATCCGTTCCGCACTACGAGACCGCGTCGCGGTCGGTCCACGGCTGCTCGTCGCGGGGGCTCCGATCACCACGACCGCCGGCCACTACTGGTTCCTCGGCGCCGAGGCCGATACGACGGACGAAGTCGTCCGGGAGGTCCGCCGACGCCGGGTGCTCGGCGTCGACTGCGTGAAGATCATGGCCTCGGGTGGGGGCTATACGCCCACCTCCAACCCGCGCTCGCAGCAGTACGGGGTCGAAACGCTGCGGGCCGCGGTCGTCGAGGCGCATCGCCTCGGGCTCCCGGTGCTGGCACATTCGTTGACGGCCGCGAGCAACGAGGTCTGCGCCGAAGCGCGCGTCGACACGATCATCCACGGAGGCGTGTGGTGGACCGAGCACCCGGTCCGCGACCGCGCCTACGCCTACGACCCGGCGGTCGCCGACCGTATCGCGGCGCGCGGCATCTGGGTGGACCCAACGATCGGCGAACTCGAGCTGCATCGGGAGCACCAGGAAGCGGGGCTCCCCGAAACGCCCGAGTTCGAACATTGGGCGTTGCCGGACGTGCCAAGCGACCTCGAGCCGCGCCTCGACTTCATGCGCGACATGGTCGCCCGCGGGATCCGGTTCATCGGCGGGATGGGGATGGGCATGCCGATCGTCACGTTCGATTCGGTCGCCTGCAGCGCCCAGGTCTACGCGCGCCTGCTCGGCTTCGAGCCTTGGCGTGCCATCGCGTCGATCACCGCCGATGCGGCCGAGGCGCTCGGCCTGGGCGCGACCGTCGGAGCGATCCGCCCCGGGCTGGCGGCCGACCTGGTCGCTGTCGAGGGTGACCCGATCGGTGACCTGTCCGCCCTGCGGCGGGTCCGGGACGTGGTGCAGGGCGGCTGGCTGGTGGTGCGCGACGGCCGACCCCTCGTCTGAGGGTCGCCGGCCGGGCACCTACGGGGCGACTCGCCGGAACGCTTCGACGATCGCGGTGACGGCGTCCTCGTCAAGGTTCTCCGGATCCAGTCGAAGGATCCCGGCCTCTGCCTCATGGTCGCCCAGCATCACGATCGGGTCGGCGGTCTCGAAGGCACGGACGACCTCGACCGCGGTGCGCCCGTAGACGTCCGGATCGACGCAGACGATCGTCATCGGGACGGGCCGCCCGTCGGCCTGCGCCGGCTCGGTGCGGGTGGCCAGGCCGGGGATCAGCGCGAGCTGGCCCGCAAGCTCGTCGGTCAGGGCCACCCAGCGCCGGCGTTCCGCTGCCTCATCCCGCTCGGCGTAGTCGCGCAGCGCCACCAGCAGCCCGACGATCTCCTCCTTGCCCGTCTTCATGGAGCGTCCGATCCCGTGCTGCGGAGGTCGTGGCAGGGCCCCGGTCTCGAGCAATGCGCGGCGCGCCCAGGTGGCCGGCTGGACGTCCATGTCCTGCTGTTGCAGGCCGACCGAGAGCAGGAGGTCGGCGCGACCGGCCAGGAAGCCCGACGCCTGCGGCCCGCCGATCGTCTTGCCGCCGCTGAACGCGACGAGGTCGGCGCCGGCGGCGATGAACCGGCGGAGGTTGTCGCGCGGTGGCAGGTTCATCGACGCATCGACCAGGACCGGCAGGCCGTGCTCGTGGGCGGTCCTCGCGAAGTCGACGATGGGCAGGCCGAGGGCCTCGGCCTGGCCGTGGTAGAACGCCCCGGCCGTCGCCGGCCCGATCCCGGCCGCCATCTCGTCCGCCGTGCCGCCGCCCGCGTCCCCGAACTCGACGAGCCGGGCACCGGATGCCCGGACGAGGTGGTCGTAGGGATTGCGGTGCGAACGCTGGACGAGGATCTCCGACGGCCCGTCGCGGGTGTCGGGGAGCTGGTCCATCCGGTCCGGCTCGAGCCGGGCCAGCATCGCCGCGGCGCCCAGGGTCAAGGCCGCGGCCGCACCGCTGGTGACGTAGCCACCCTCCGCGCCGGTCAGCTCGGAGATGAGCTCACTGGCCGCGTCCTGCAGGTCGCCGATCCTGACGAAGGAGCGCGCGGCTTCGACCATCGCCTCGACGACGTGGGGCGCCATGAGCGTGCCGCCGGCGAGCGTTGCGTTGCCGCGCGCATTGACGACGGTCCTGACCCCGAGCTGGGAATAGATCGTCATGCGGCACCTCGTGGCTCGCTACGATGCGGCGGGGACGACTGCGCGCTCGATCGTACGGCAGGCCGGCCCCGAGTGGAGGACTCGATGGACCGCTTGACCTTGCGCGGCGGCCGCGTGATCGACCCGAGCCAGGGCATCGACGGCGCATTCGACCTCACGATCGAAGGCGATCGTATCGCGTCGCTCGAGCCATCGGGCGCCGTGCCGCAGGAGCCCGGCGAGCGAGCCGAGGACGTCTCCGGGTTGCTGGTCGTGCCCGGCCTCATCGACCTGCACGGGCATTGGTACGAGGGCAGCCCGTACGGGCTCGATCCGAAGGCGAACCTGCGCGGCGGGGTCACGACCGCGGTCGACGCCGGGACCGCCGGCTTCTCGAACTTCGGGGAGTTCCGCCGGCACACGATCGAGGTGGCCCCTATCCGCGTCCTCGCCTTCGTCCATGTCGCGGCCGGTGGCCTGGTCACGACGGTCGTCGGGGAGCTCGAGGACCTGCGCTACGCCCGACCGCGCGAGACGGCCGCGATCGCCAGGGACCACCGCGACGTGGTCGTCGGCGTGAAGGTCCGGCTGGGTCGCGGGGCGTGCGGGGACAACGTCGACGCGGCACTGGGGGCGGCGCTCGAGGCCGCGCGGCTGGCCGCGACGCCGCTCATGGCCCATATCGCCGAGGGTGCCGACGTGCGGGCGGCCCTCACCCGGCTGCGCCCCGGCGACATCGTGACCCATGCCTTTACGGCATCCGGCCCGGGCATCCTCGGCGAGGACGGACGGGTCCTGCCGGAAGCCCACGACGCCCATCGCCGGGGTGTCCGCTTCGACGTGGGCCATGGCTGCGGGAGCTTCTCCTGGCAAACGGCCGCCGTGGCCCTGTCAGAGGGGCTGGCGCCGGACGCGATCAGCACCGATCTCCATCGCTACTCGATCGAGCGGCCGGTCGTCGACCTGCCCACCACGATGTCGCGATATCTCGCCCTGGGCTTGTCGCTCGGGGAGGTCGTCACGGCGGCCACGTCGGGTCCGGCGTCGATCCTGGGCCGTCCCGAGCTCGGAACCCTGCGCCCCGGCGCTCCGGCCGACGTGAGCGTGCTCCGCCTCGAGAAGACCCCGGTCGAGCTGGCCGACGCCCAGGGCGTCCGCCGGCACGTCCCATCCAGGCTCGTCCCCGTCGTGACCATCGCGGCCGGCGCGATCCATTGGGCAGCCGAGGTCGAGCTCCGCCTCCGGCCCTATCTCGACGCGGATCGCGAGGTCGACTGCGCGACGCCGATCTGATCGTTCGACTCAGGAGATGTCCCGAAGGCGAAGCCAATGGAGCTGGATCCCGTCGGCGTTCGGGTAGCAGTGGAGCACGGCACCGACCTCGTCCCCGCCGAGCGCGACCAGGTCTGGGTAGCCGCAAACGCTGCCGGGCTCGTGGAGCGCCTCCGGGCCCGCGGCGTACAGCTGACCCAAGGAGGTCCACGATTCGCCCAGGTCGCCGGTCAGGCTGATGCTGACGCCGCGCCGCGCGGGATCCTCGTCGCGATAGGCGCACACGACGTCGCCTGAGCGAAGCCGGAACAGCTTGATGTTCGAACCCTTGAACGGCGTCGGGCGGATCGGCGACCACGTCGCGCCGTCGTCGGCCGACGTCGACCACACGCTCTGGCGAGTCTGGTGTTCCCGGACGACGGCCAGGAAGCGACCGTCGTGGGCGCGTACGACATCGATATCGCTGTAATCGCGGCCCTCCGCCTGGGCGATGATGGTCGGCAGCTCGAAGTGCTCGCCGGCTGCATCGCTCAGGCTGACCCCGGCGTGCCAGCCGATGTCGCGACCGACGGTGCCCATGACGGCCCACAGCAGCCGGCCGTCGGCGAGCCTGTGCGGGTTGCTGGCCCCGTACATCTCGGTCCAATGCGGGAAGAGGCGGATCTCCGGTGAGGGCTCGGACCAGCTGCTGCCGCCGTCGCGGGTCGTCGACGAGGCGACCCACCAGCCGGTCATCGGCTCGGTGCCACCGATCGAGAGGTCGATGAGGATGCGGCCGAGCAGCAACTTCACATTGTCGTCGGCCACCCGGGCGAGGCCGCCCATGGCGAGGCTGAACCAGCCCGGGTAGGCATAGACGGCCTCGGGGTCGGACCACGTCTCGCCGTCGTCGTCCGAATGGCTGGCCATGAGCGCTGCCTGGTTGCGCAGCGCCGCGCCGACAACGTGCGAGAAACACATGAGCAGGCGCCCGGTCGATTCGATGCGAACGACGCTGGCCGCCGACCGCCGACCGATCGGTGCCGTGTCGAACAGTGACCGGGCCGCGATCAACTGCAGGGGACTGTCGGCGGCGAGTCGCGGCGTCGGGGTGCCCATCGGATCTCCTTGCTTGTCGATCGTTCGCTTCGGACGGTCAGAGAAGGTTGCGCGGGATCCGCTCGTCCCAGCGACGGGTCACGGGTGCTTCGTCGTCGACGGTCACGGCGAGATGGATCGTCAGGTGGAATTCGTCGGCGTCGGAGGCGAGCACGACGTCGGCCGTTGACGTCACGGCATGGTCGTCGCGCCTGCTCGAACAGCGGTGCCAGCCCGTTACGAGCGCGTGCGCCGGGTCCCTCGGGTCCACCTCGCAGACGCAGCCGAAGTCGCGGGCGATCCGGCTGCCCTGCGGCGTCGTGAGCGCCGTCTCGATGCGGACCTTCGCCGCCAGCCGGCCGGTCAGCGCGTCCTCGGTGACGGACCACGTCGCCGGCGGCTCGAGGTCGGCCGCGTGGCGGACCGCGACCGGCGACGCCACGAAGGTCGGTGGCGTGGCTTCGCCTTCGTCGGGCACGACCGGCAGGATGAGGCACGACCGCCGCGCGGGGCCGTGGTGGACGGTGAGCGTTCCAAGTTCCGGGGTTGGCCAGACGTTCGGCCAGTCCGCTGCTGCGATGGCCAGCCGCACGCGATGGCCCGGCAGGAACCGCCACGCGGTGGCGTCGATGTCGATCGTCAGTTCCTCGACGATGCCGGGCTCGAGCGGTTCGGGTTCCGTGAGCGAGCGCCGTCGCGTGCCGTTCAGCATCCCCTTGGCCACGAGGTGCGACGCACCGTCCGGTCCGACGTCGGCGAGGCTGGCCACCACGCCCAGAACATGCACGGAGAAGGCAACGTGGAGCACCGCCCGGGCCCGCCCGACGATCGTCAGCGGCGCCGCGAGTGGAGCCGAGGTGTAGCACAGCGAGCGCGCCTCGTCGGGGCGCTGGTCGCCCGGCAGACCGAACGGCACGCCACCCGACCACAGGCCGGCCGTCGTTCCCACCGTAGGGTCGTAGGCGAGCGTGTCGGCCCCATCAGTGAAGGCGGTGTCGGCGTCGGGCTCCCACGTCCCGCCGGCCGGGGCGTCCGCGACCAGCGTGCCGCCGTCATCGAGACGCCAGGCCGGTTCGGCTGCGCCCCTGGGCGGCCACGACCAGTCGGCCCGCCAACCCCCCGGCGTCTCGGTCCGATCCGGAGCGAGCGAGCCCGCCTGCTGGACGTAGACCACGACGGGCGGCTCGGCCATGACCCCGTTGTCGACGCCGCGACACCAATGATCGAGCCAGCGGATGACCTCGGGCAGGTGGTCGATACGCGGTCCCGGGATCGCGGCGTCCGGGTAGCGATGATCCCACGGGCCGATCAGCAGCCGACGAGGACCGGCGAGCCGCGCGAAGAGGCGCAACGGCGGGTTCGGATACCCGTCGCGCCACCCGCCGATGAGGAAGGCCGGGCAGGTGATCCGCTCCGCGATATCCGCGACCGATCCCTGGCGCCAGTACGGCCCATCGACTTGATGACGCAGCCAGGCCAGCAGATATGGCTCGGCCAGCGCGACGGTGCGCTCCACCGACGCCCGCGCGTCGGGCGAGGATGCGACCTGGTCGGTCGGCATCGCATTCCAGGCCACCATGCGCGTGCCATACCAGCCGAGGTCGTAGTACATCCGCAGCAGCCCGCCGCGATAGTGGCAGTCATCGGTATAGCGGTCGTCGGTGAAGTCGACCGGGATGATCGAGGTCAGATGCGGGGGCTGGAGCGTGGCGACCTGGAGCGCCGTGAAGCCCCCGTACGAGATGCCCATCATGTTGACGTGCCCGTCGCACCACGGTTGGGCGGCGATCCACTCGATGGCGTCGTAGCCGTCCCGCTGCTCCCCGGCCACGTACTCGTCGACCGCGTGACCCTCGGAGCCGCCGGTCCCGCGGATGTCCACCCGGGCCACTGCGTAGCCGTGGCGCGGCAGCTCCAGGTACTGTCGCGCCGCGGCTGGATCCACCTCGTCCTTGCGGTAGGGCACGTAGTCCATGACGACCGGCAGCGGACGCTCGGGCAGGTCGAGTCCGCTGCCGGCCGTGTCCGGGACGTACAGGTCGGCTGCCAGCGTCGTCCCATCGCGCATCGGGATCAGGACGTCGCGGACGAGGCGCACGCCGTCGCCGGCCCGAAACGTCCTCACCGCTTCGTCCGGGTCATCGGCCGCGCCCGGATCAGGCCGGGATGCCGTCGAGACCGCGGATCGGCTTGGGTCGCGGCGGTGTCGGCTGGATGCGCCGACCCGCGCGCAGCACGAGTCGGGTCCGGCGAAGGTCCGTGATCTCGCGATCCGGCGCACCGCTGACGACGAGGACGTCGGCCTGCAGGCCCGGGCGCAGCGTCCCGGTCGTCCCCTCGATGCCGAGGTGCCAGGCGGCCCGTTCCGTCGCCATGCGGATGACCTGCGCCGGGTCGATGCCGATGCCGACGTGGGCCTCGAGCTCCAGGAAGAGGTCCTCCCCGAAGTCGGTGAAGTTGATGCCGACGTCCGTGCCCGGCACGATGGTCACGCCTGCATCGAACAGGGCACGGGCGTTGGCCCACCAGTCCTTGCGCGTCATGGCGCCCGGGTTGGGCTGGAGCTTGTTGATGTCGCTGCCGGTCTCCACCTCGTAGCGGGTCCCGGCCGAGAAGGTCGGAACCGCGCGCGTGCCACGCTCGACCATCCCCCGGGCGACGGTCTCATCGAACGCCCACTCCCAGTTCGGGCCGAGCATCGTGCAGTGCTGGATGGAGTCGATGCCGGCCTTGGACGCGTTGTCGATGCCGGGCACTCCGTGGGCATGCGAGGTGATCCGCGCCCCCAGCCGATGGGCCTCGTCCGCGGCCGCCGCGAGCTCCGCGATCGAGTAGGAGGCGCGCCGCGAATCCGTTCCGGGGGTCAGGCCGCCGCCGGTGGCCATGATCTTGATCCCGTCCGCACCTTCGTCCTCGAGCAGGCGACGGACCGCCTCGCGGACCCCATCGACACCGTCCGCCTCCCCGCCGAAGAAATGGCAGTGGCCCTTCGTCTGGGTGACCGGTCGGCCGCTCACCAGCAGCCGCGGGCCGATCGAGAGGCTGCGCCCGATCGCGTCGCGGATGGCATAGGCGGTCATCCCCCGGGACCCGCAGTCGTACGCGGTGGTGATGCCGGCCCGGACCATCCGCTCCGCGGCGACGGTGCCGCGGACGACCAGGTCCTCGTCGGTCTCGGCGGCCATCGACGCGAGCGGGTCGATCGTGGGCGGCAGCGCGACATGGACATGCGCGTCCATCAAGCCGGGCAGGGCGGTGGCGTCCGGCAGGTGGAGCTCGCGGGCGTCCTCGGCGTGGGCGACGGAACCGTCCGGCCCGACGTCCGCGATCCGCTCGTCGACGACGAGCAGGGCCGCGTCCTCGACCACCGGCGCGTCCGTGCCGTCCAGCAGTCGACCGACCCGGATCCGGAGTGCCCGGCGAACACTCGCGTCGATGCCCATGGATGCCTCCCGTGCGCGTGCGCTAGGCGCGAAGCGCGTGGCGCTCGAGGAACGCCAGGCGCTCAGCGTGTTGATTGGACCCGCCGCCCTCGTGTCCGGCGAACGGCCAGACGGTGATGGCCTTGTCGCCTCCGTAGTGGTTGTAGGCAGCAAAGACCGTCGACGGCGGGCAGACCGAATCCATGAGTCCGACAGAGAAGATCGCGGGCGCCGTCGCCCTGACCGCGTGGTTCACCGCGTCGACGTAGGACAGCGTCCGCAGGATCGTGGTGACCTTCGTCCGGTGCACCCGGAGGTACTTCGCCAGCTCGCCGTACGGATGGTCGTTCGTCATCTCGATCGCTCGTCGGTAGTGGCACAGGAAGGGCACGTCGACCAGGGCTGCCCTGACGGTCGGTTCCAGGCCGCTCGCGGCGATCGCGATGCCGCCGCCCTGGCTGCCCCCGAAGACGATGATCCGCTCGGGATCGACCGCGTCGTGCGCCCGGGCCGCGTCGATGGCCAGGACGGCATCGGTGAACACGCGACGGTAGAAATGGGTTCGAGGATCCAGCACGCCCCGCGTCAGGAAACCCGGGAATGACGGGCTCGAATCCTCGGGCTCGGCATCACCGGTGTCGCCCGGTTGTCCGCCTTCAGAGCCCTGGCCGCGGGTGTCCATCACCAGGTGGGCATAGCCGGCGGCCGACCACAGCAATCGATCGTGGGCGAGCCCGCGACCATCGCCGTAGCCGAGGTACTGGACGACCGTCGGCAACCGCTCGCTTCGCGACCGCGGAGCGAGAAACCAGCCACGGATCGGCTGGCCGCCATAGCCGCTGAACGTCACGTCCCAGGTATCGACGGTCGCCAGGCCGGCGTCGACGGGTTGGAACTGCGGCGCCCACGCCCCTGCGCGCGCTTCGCCGATCGTCTCGCGCCAGAACGCGTCGAAGTCGGGTTCCTCGTCGCGCTCGGGCCGGTAGCGCTCGAGCTCGTCCAGCGGCATGTCGATGAGCATCGTCAGCGCACCGTGGGTCGGGCTACGGCGTTGGAATGACCGCGGCCGCCTCGTCGACGTCGGGGATCACGTCGCTCGGTCGCTGGGCCTCCATCTCCGCCGCGAAATGGCAGGCCACGAACTGGTCGGGATCCCCACCGCTGATCGGCGCGAGCGGCGGATCGTCCGTCGCGCAGACCTCGGGGTTGTGCAGCTTCTCGCGCAGCCAGCAGCGGGTATGGAAGCGGCAGCCCTCCGGTGGGTTGGAAGGGCTCGGGATGTCGCCCCTGAGGATGATCCGTCGGCGCGAACGCTCCTTCCGGGCATCCGGCACGGGCACCGCCGACAGCAGGGCGACCGTGTACGGATGGAGCGGCGCCTGGTAGAGGGTGTCGGCGGGTGCGAGTTCGACGATCTTGCCCAGGTACATTACCGCGACCCGGTCGGCGATGTGACGGACGACGGCGAGGTCGTGCGCGATGAACAGGTAAGTCAGGCCGAGGTCGCGCTGGAGCCGCTCCAGCAGGTTGATGACCTGCGCCTGGATCGATACATCGAGCGCACTGATGGGCTCGTCGCAGACGATCAGCTCCGGCTCCACGGCGAGGGCCCGGGCGATCCCGATGCGCTGGCGCTGGCCGCCACTGAACTCGTGGGGATAGCGCTCCACGAACGCCGGGTCGAGGCCCACCAGCTCGAGCAGGTCGGCGATCCGCTTGCCGCGGGCGTCGCCCTTGGCGAGATCGTGCACCCGCAGCGGCTCGGACAGGATCTCGCCGACCGTCTGCCGTGGGTCGAGGCTGGCGTACGGGTCCTGGAAGACCATCTGGAAGCGCCGCCGGCGACGGCGAAGGTTCTCGCCCTTGAGGCCAAGGAGATCTTCCCCGCTCAGCTCGATCGAGCCTGCCAGCGGCTGGACGACGCGGACGATGGTCCGGGCGACCGTCGTCTTGCCGGAGCCGGATTCGCCGACGAGGCCGAGCGTTTCACCGCGTTCGATGTCGAACGAGACACCGTCGACCGCCTTGACCCAGCCCGTCCGGCGACGCAGGAGGCCGTCGGTGATCGGGAAGTAGACCTGCAGATCCCTGACCCTGAGCAGTGGCCGGTCGCCGCCGGCGTCCGACCCGGAAGCAGCGGTGTTGATGGGCTCGGTGGATCCCGCGCGCGTCGGAGTCGGTTCGCTCGACGTCGCCGGGGCCGTCACAGGTCCACCCCCTCGGTGATCCCTTCGACGGCGAGCACTTCGGCGACGGCCCCGGGCGGGGGAGCCGGCGCGAACCCTTCGCGAAGCGGGACCCCGTCGACGGTCTCGGCCCGGGTCGGCGTGTTGTGGCATGCCACCTGGTGCTGGGTGACGAGCGCGTCGGCCTGGCGCTCCCCGGCGGCCAGGTCGAGCGGCGGGTCGTTCACCCAGCAGGTATCCAGCCGCCACGCGCAGCGAGGTGCGAAGGGACAGCCCTGCAGGTTGGATGCGAGGTCGGGCGGCGAGCCCTCGATCGGCGACAGGGCGACCTGTCGCGGACGGTCCAGGCGGGGCAGCGAGCGCAACAGCCCGACGGTGTACGGGTGCGCCGGATCGGCCAGGAGCGTTTCCGTCGGGCCGAGCTCAACGAGCCGGCCGGCGTACATCACGGCCAGGCGATCGGCGAACCCGGCGACGACGCCCAGGTCGTGCGTGATAAGCAGGACCGCCATGCCCAGCTCGGTGCGGAGTCGCCGGAGCAGCTCCAGGATCTGCGCCTGGATCGTGACGTCGAGCGCGGTCGTCGGTTCGTCGGCGATGAGCAGGCTCGGCTCGCAGCTGAGCGCCATGGCGATCATCGCCCGTTGTCGCATCCCGCCGCTGAATTGGTGGGGGTAGTCGTTGATGCGCTTGCTGGCCCCGGGGATCCCGACGAGCTCGAGCAGCTCGATCGCCCGCTTGTGGGCGTCCTTCTCGCTCATGCCACGGTGCGTCTCGATCGCCTCCGTGATCTGCCGGCCGATGGAGAGCACCGGGTTCAGGCTGGACAGCGGATCCTGGAAGATCATCGCGATCTCCGCGCCGCGGATCTTGCGCAGGCGTTCTTCCGGCAGGCCGAGGATGTCCTCGCCCTTGAAGACCGCGGTCCCGGCCGTGACCTTGCCGACCCGCTTGGGGAGCAGGCCAAGGAGGGACAAGGCGCTCACGCTCTTGCCCGAGCCGGACTCGCCAACGAGCCCGATCGTCTCGCCGCGTGCGATGTCGTACGTCAGGCCGCGGACGGCGCGGACCACGCGCCCGCGGCCGCTGAACTCGACGTACAGGCCGTCGACCGCGAGCAGCGGCGTTCCCCGTCGCCCGTTGCCGCGAACGATCGTCGGCGCGTCGGCGACAGGGTCGAGGTGGTCGGCGGATGCCTCGATCATGGCCCCTCAGCTGGCTGTCGTGACGCGGCCGTGGGACCTCGCCGCGGGCGGGATAGAAGCGCGCCGACCCAGGGGCCGGCATCGGCGACTATGTGCAGGGCGGGCGTAAGGTGTCAAGTCGTCTCCATCGGCCTTCAACGACGACCGTCGCCGCGGACCACGATGCCGGGTCGCCGCTCGGTCGGTCGACCCCCGTGCACCACCGTCTCGCCGTTGACCACGATGACATCGATGCCGACCGCCGGTCGGCGCGGCTCATCCCAGGTCGCGGCCGCACCGACGGTGGCCGGATCGAGGACGACGAGGTCGGCCGCGAGCCCCTCCGCGATCCGACCTCGATCGCGGATGCCGAACCGCTCGGCCGGCAGCGCACTCATCAGCCGGATCGCCCGCTCCAGGGTGACGGCACCGCGCTCGCGGACGAAATGACCGAGGACCTGGGCATAGCAGCCGTACCCCCGCGGGTGTGGTCGGGCGCCGTGGTAGATGCCGTCACTCGCGATCATGAACGCCGGGTGACCGAGGGACCGTCGCGCGACTGCTTCGAAGGCCTCCTCGGAGATCCCCCGACGGAACACGAGGAGGGCATCGGGCGACTCCTCGATGATGAGGTCGACCGCGGTCTCGCCGACCGGCATCCCGCGTTCGGCCGCGATCTCGGTGATGGACCGGCCGATGTGCTGGCCCGTTCGCGTCTCCGAGAAATACTCCCGTCCGCCGTCCGCCGCCATGGACCGGATCTGCTCTTCGATGCGCGCCCCGATCCGGCGTCGATGCTCGGGATCCTCGCGCAGGCGGCGCACTGTGGCGTCGAACCCGCCGAGCTGCTCCTCGGGCAGCAGCCACACGAGCAGGTGACTCGAGCCGGCCGGGTAGAGGTATTGGTCGACGCCGAGGTCGACGCCCGCCCGGACGGCTTCCTCGAGCAGCGGCTCGGTCACGTCGTCGACCAGTTCGTGGGAGATGCGAACCGGGACACCCGCCTCCAACCCGACCGCGATCGATTCGCGATACGCCTCGGGCTTGCCGGCCCCGTTGTAGCGGATGTGCGCGGCGTAGACGCCACCGTACTCGCCGACGACCCTGGCGAGCTCGATCAGCTCGGAGGTCTCGCAGTTCGCCGCGGGTTGGTAGTCGAGCCCGGTGTTGAGGCCGACCGCACCCGCCTCCATCCAGCTGCGGGTGAGGTTCCGCATCTGGTCGAGGTCGTCCGGGCCGGCCGGCCGATCATCCCAACCCAGCACCGCGAAACGGATGGCCTGGTGCGGCGCCATCGGGACCACGTTGATCGGCGTGGCACCGGCGAAGCCGCCGAGGTAGTCCTCGATCGTGCGCCACACGGGACGCAGGTCCGGCTGTCCGTAGGCGAAGGCCGTCGAGCGCCACAGGTCGGCGCTTTCCTCCGCCGAGAGCGGAGCCCAGCCGAAGCCATCGGGCGCGGTGAGGTGCGTGGTGACGCCCTGCAGGACCGAGCCCCAGATCTCGCCGTTGCCGCGGAGCGCCGTCTCCGAATGGACGTGCACGTCGATGAATCCCGGGCACACGACCCGTCCCGTCGCATCGACGACGTGCGCCGCTTCGGCTTCCGGCATCGTCCCGACGGCCACGATCCGGCCGCCGACGACGCCGACGTCCGCCGCGACGGCCGGTTCGCCGCTGCCGTCGACGACCCTCCCGCCGCGGATCAACAGGTCCAGGTTCACAGGATCACGTCAGCTTCCCGCGGGCAGCGAGCGGGATCACGGCCTCGACGATGTCGCCGCGCATGCCGACAAACGCATCGTGGCGGAACGTCGTCGTGTCGTGGTAGTCGGGGATGATCTCGACCCGGGTGCCGATCTTGAGGTCCTCGCTGCCGGCCTCCCGCCGCCACACCCCGTGCTCGGCTGACAGGTACTCGAGCTCGATGCCTGGCTGCCCGGCCATGATCGGCTGGCCGGCCTCGCCCGCGGACAACGTCTTGAAGCCGGCGTCGGTGATGACCCGCTCGCTCGTCGGGCGGCTCGTGACGGTCGCGAGGATGGTCAGCGCGTACTCGAACCCGAGCTCGTCGAGGTGACACAACGTCCCGTAGAACTGGTCCATCAGGCACGCGCCACCGGCCTGCAGCTCGGTCAGGCCGTCGAGTGACGCGGCGAACATGTAGTTCCCGGAGCCGCCCCCGCTGACGATGCCGACGGCCATGCCGTCGTCCTCGATCAGGCGGCGCGACTCGATCAGGCCGGCGATGGCGGCGATCGTCTGATCCCGCTTCTCCTCATTCGGCCAGGCCGTCAGGACGTGACCTTCGTAACCCATGATGCCGGCGAGTCGCAGCCCAGGCGCCCGATCGATCGCCCGTGCGATCGCCAGGGCCGGCGGACCCGGCGCGACGCCGGTCCGCTCCATCCCGACGTTGATGTCGACGATCATCGGGATCTCGACGCCGAGCTCGGTCGCCACGTCGGATGCGAGCTGGACGTGGAACGGGTCGTCCGCGCAGATGAAGACCTCCGCCCGCTCCTGCAGTCGCGCGGCGCGTTCCACCGCCCGCCGGCTCGCGAGTTCGTTGGCAATAAGGACCGATAACACGCCGCCGTCGACCATGACCTCGGCTTCCGACACCTTGGCGCAGGTGACGCCGATCGCCCCGAGCTCGATCTGGCGGCGGGCGATCCAGGGCGCCTTGTGGCCCTTGCTATGCGGTCGCCAGTCCTTGCCGCCGGCGGTGATGGCTGCGGCCAAACGGCGGACGTTGGCCTCGAAGCGGTCGAGGTCGAGCAGCAGCGCGGGCGTATCGAGCTCGGCGCGGGTCATGCCCATGGCCGGCGGCACGGGCGGCGCGGTCGGCGCGAGCGGCGGGCGTGGCGACGGCACGGGCGTCTCCGTTGGAAGGTCGGCGCAACGACGTCGCTGACGTCGGCGGCTCGGGATATCGTATACATTCGACACGGAGCGCGAGACGAACGCGCGACGCCCGGCGGCATCCCGGTCCGACATCGTCGACCCTCGCACCTGGAGAGAGCTGATGGAGGTGGTGGGCTCCGGCGTCATCTGGGACGCTCGGACCGCGCCGGTCAACGAGCGCTCGGCATCGGCCACGTCCGCCGTCCGACTGGCCGACGGCACGGTCCTCGCGACCTGCCGGCTGGGCACGGACCGGGAAGGTCCCGACGGACATACCGCGGTCTTCGCGTCGGTCGACGGCGGCGATCGGTGGGAGCTTCGCTACCTCAGCCTGGCCGAGCGCGAATGGGACGGCTGGCCGGGCGAGACGCGTGGCTGGTACATCGCCGAATTGACGCCGGGCGCGCTCTCCGCGTCCGTCATGTGGACCGACCGCTCCGACCCGTCGCAGCCGTGGGTCGATCCGGTCACCCAGGGCCTTCTGGGCATGCGCGCCTACCACCTGATCTCGACGGACGGTGGACGGAGCTGGCCCGAGCGCCGACGGATCGATCTCTCGCCGCACCCGGGAGCGTCGCCGACGGGACCGATCCTGCGGCTGTCCGACGGCGTCCTCGCCCAGCCGTTCGAAACCTGGAAGGATCGAGATGATCCGGCGCCGGGTCGGCCGGCAGCGTGGCTCAAGCTGTCGAGCGACGAGGGCCTGACGTGGCCGACCGACGTGCTCGTCGCCCGCCATCCCACTGACAGCGTGTTCTACTGGGACCAGCGGCTCGAGCGTCATCCGACCGACGGGCGCCTCGTCAACATGTTCTGGACCCGTGACGACCCGGCCGCGCAGGACATCGACGTCCACGTGGCGTGGGGGACGCCGGACGGGCTCACCTGGACCGTCCCGGTCGGTTCCGGGCTGCCCGGCCAGCATTGTCAACCGATCTCGCTCGGGGGCGATCGACTGCTGGCGGTGTATTCGCACCGCAACGACCCGCCCGGGATCCGCGCCGCGCTGAGCGAGGACTTCGGCAGGACTTGGGATCGAACCTCCGAGATCGTCGTCTGGGCGAGCGACGCCGGCGTGGAGCTGGGCGCCGGCCGCCCACGCTCGCAGGACGAGTACTGGAACGACATGGGCGCGTGGCAGTTCGGGCACCCTCGCGGAACTCGCATCTCGGACGAGGAGGTCCTCGTGACGTTCTACGGGGGGACCGGCGTCTCGAGGAGCGCGCGCTGGGCGCGCCTTCGGGTGTGACCGACATCGGCGCCGCCGCCGGCGGACCGCGACGACCCGTGCCGTCGCTGCTGCTTCGCGAAGCCTGGGTCGTCGACGCGCGCGGCGCCCGACCCGCACCGGTCGAGCTCCTCCTGCGCGACGGGCGCATCGCGGCCATCGGACGCGGCCTCGACGCATCGGCCGCCGAGGTCGTGGATCTCGCCGGGCGGTGGGTCGTTCCCGGGTTGATGAACGCCCACGCGCATCTGTGCCTCGACGGCGGGCCTGATCCCGAAACGGCGCTTCGGCACGAGAACCGGACCGAGACCGTGCTGCGTAGCGCCGCGCGGCTCGAGACCGCCCTGCGGGCCGGCGTCACGACGATCCGCGATGTCGGCGGGTTCGACGGCGTCGACATCGAGCTGGCCCGACTCGTCGAGAGCGGCGAGATCAGGGGTCCGCGCGTGATCGCGAGCGGTCGCGTGGTCACGATGACGGGCGGGCACGGCTGGTGGATGGGCATCCAGGCCGATGGCGCCGACGCCGTCCGCCGGGCGACCCGCGAGAACCTGCGAGCCGGGGCAGGCTCGATCAAGCTGATGGCGACCGGCGGGATGATGACCGGCGGCCGCCAGGCCGGCCAGCCGCAGCTGACCGTGGAGGAGATGGCGGCCGCCATCGAGGAGGCGCACAAGCGCGGCGTTCCGGTGGCGGCCCATGCCGAGAGCAGGATCGGCGTCCTGAACGCGCTGCGCGCCGGGGTCGATTCGATCGAGCACGGCCATGGCGGCGACGAGGGGGCGATCGAGCTGATGCTGGAGCGCGGCGTGGCCCTCGTGCCGACCATCCTGTCCGACCGGCGGATCATCGAACACGGCGTCGCGGCCGGCATCCCGGCCTTTGTCGTCGAGCAATGCGCCGCCCTGCACGAAAGCCTGGTCGTCTTCCTCGAGCGCGCCATCGCAGCGGGCGTCGCGATCGCCGCGGGCAACGACGGGGGAGCACCGCTGGTCGCGATCGGGGACATGGTCGGTGAGCTCGAGCTGTACGTCGCGCACGGGATGACGTCGCAGGCCGCGCTCGCCTCGGCCACAACGGCAGCCGCCGCGCTGCTCGGGCTGCGTGACGTGGGGCTCGTCGAGGAGGGCTACCTGGCCGACCTCGTGGTCGTCGACGACGACCCGCTCGCGTCCCTCGCGGCGTTGCGTTCGCCGCGCGCCGTCCTGCGCGGCGGCCTGCCGGTCGACCCGCTGCCCACGCCTATACTGTCGAACCCCGCCCCGGCGCTGCGGTGATCACAGGAGAGCGACGATGACCATCGGCGCGCCAACGGCCGAGTGACCGATCGCGACGCACCCGGATCGGGACTCAACCTCCGCAAGGTCCAGCCGCGGATCCTTCGCCAGGAGGTCCTGTCGGCGCTGCGGACGGCGATCCTGGCCAACGAGATCACGGCTGGATCCCGACTCCTCGAGGCCGATATCGCCGCCCAGATGGGTGTCAGTCGGGCCCCGGTTCGCGAAGCGATACGCCACCTGGAGCAGGAGGGGTTGATCGAGATCTTCCCGCACCGTGGGGCCGTCGTGATCGGCCTGCCGGAGGCGGAGATCGATGCGATCTACGAGCTCCGCTCGGTCATCGAGGGCCGGGCCACGGCGGCCGCCGTCGGCGTGGTGGGGGAGCCGGAGCTGGCCCGTCTCGAGGCGTTGATCGAGGAGATGCGGGCCGCGATCAAGCCTCGCGACGTGGAGGCCATCGCGGAGTTCGACCTGCAGTTCCATGGTTTGATCGTCGAGTGGTCGGGGTTGACCCTGCTGCGTCACATCTGGTCGAGCCTCGATGGCCTGGTGAGGGTCCGGTCGTACCAGGCCCTCGACCGCCCCGGCTCGACGGCCCGCTACTTCCTGAAGAACGCCGCCGCCTCCCATCGCGTGCTCGTGGACGCCCTGCGCGACGGGGACCCGGACGCGGCCGCGGCGATGGCCCGGCGGCACGTCCTGGAGGTGCCGGCGATGCTGGCCGGCCTGGGCAGTCCCGGCCGAGCGCGGCGAGCGCCATCGACGCCGACCGGGGTGGGACTCGGTTGAGCCTCGACGGCCTGCGCGAGGCCTGCCGCCGGATCGATCCGGAACCGATCGCCGGGTTGACGCTCGACCTGCTGCGGATCTGGAGTCCACCCGGCCACGAGGCCGAGATGGCCGATCGCCTTGCCACCGCGCTGTCGGAAGCCGGGGCGACCGTGCGGCTCGATCGAGAGTTCCCGAACAGCCCCAGCGTCATCGGCGAGCTCGGCGTCGGGGACGGACCGACCATCCAGTGGCACGGCCACCTCGATGCGATCGACATCGAGCACACCCCTCCGGAGCGCCGCGGGGACGTCCTCATCGGCCGTGGGGCGGCCGACATGAAGGGCCCCGACGCGGCGATGGTCACGGGCATCCGCCTGCTCAGGGAGCATGGCCTGCCCCGCGGCCGGGTCCTGGTCACGCTCCACGGGTTGCACGAGAGCGGCGGCAACGAGCCCCTCCATGCCCTGATCGCACGGGGCGTCCACGGCGACGCGGTCATCACCGGCGAGCTCGGCGGGGGTGTCGAACTGCCCATCGCCGGCCTCGGCCTGACCTTCTGGGAGATCGTCGTCGAGCGAAGCGGGATGGCCGTCCACGAGACCGTGGCGGAGCCGGGGACGGTCGACCCGGTCGAGGTCGGACGGTTGCTCCACGCCGCGCTCGCCGAGCTCCGGGACCGTCTCGCCGACGGATCGTCGGCCGACCCGAAGCCGTCCCTGTTCATCGGCAAATTCGTCGCCGGTGACTACCCGAACCGGCTGCCGGTGCGCGCCGAGCTGGCCGGCACCCGCCGCCACGATGAGTCGTCGGACCTGGCCGCGGTCGGGGCCGAATTGGAGGCCCTCGTCGAGCGCGTCCGGCGCGCGACCAGCGCGGCCATCGAGTTGCGCGCCGTGCCGATCGCCGAGAGCTTCTCGGTCGATCCGTCGGAACCGATCGTACGCGCCACGCTCGACGCTCATCGCGACCTCTTCGGGCGCGACCTGCGCCTCGCCCGCGGCCGGGTGGCCACGAACGCCGTCCATTTCGTCCGCGAAGCGGGGATCCCGGCCGTCGGCTACGGGCCGGACCCCATCACCAACCACAGCGACCACGAGGAGCTGGCGCTGCCCGAGCTTAGCCGGATCGCCGCCGGGTTCGCGCTCGCCTCCGCCTACTACCTGGAGCGTGCGGTCAAGTGACCGTCGCATCGGCGCGATCCATCGGGGACCTGGACACGCCGGTCGCGTTGGTCGACATCACCCGTCTCGAGGCGAACCTGGCCTCGATGGCCGCCGTCGCCCGCGAGGCGGGGGTGACCCACCGCCCGCACGCCAAGACCCACAAGACCCGTCAGATCGCCGAGCGCCAGTTGGCGCATGGCGCGATCGGCCTGACGGTCGCCAAGCTCGGCGAGGCCGAGGCGATGATCGACGCCGGGTTCGATGACCTGTTCGTCGCCTACCCCCTGGTCGGCGACCTCAAGCTCAACCGACTGGTCGCGCTGCTCGACCGGGCCAGGCTTCGGTTCGAAGTGGACACGCTCGAGGGCGCCGCGGCGGCATCAGCCTTCCTGGATCGGCTCGGGCGTCGGGTCGAGGTGGTCGTGAGCGTCGACGGCGGCGCGGGGCGGTCGGGGGCGGCCACTCCCGAGGCCGCCATCGACCTGGCCGAGCGCGTCGCCGAGCTGCCGGGCCTCGAGCTGGTCGGGGTGATGAACTACGGCAACGCGTACGGGGCGTCCGAGCCGGTCGGGCAGGCGGCGATCGGTCGTCGCGAGGGGGAGGTCGCGGTGGGTATCGCGGACGCGCTCCGCGCCAGGGGCGTACGGGTCGACGTGGTGACCGTCGGCAGCACGCCGACCGCTCGTCACGTCGTGCAGGTGGCGGGCGTCACCGAGCTGCGGTCCGGCGTGTACGCGTTCCAGGATCTCAAGCAGGTGAGCCTGGGCCCGGCCACGCTGGACGATTGCGCGCTGACGGTCATGGCCACGCTCGTCAGCCACGCTCGTCCCGGCCGCTTTGTGTTCGACGCGGGCATCAAGGCGCTGGCCGGCGAGGACTATGGCTGGGGCACCTGGGGGCGGCCGCTGGAGCGGCCCGACCTGGCGATCATCCGGGCGACCGAGGAGCACGGGGTCATCGAGCTGCCCGACGGCGCCGCGGATCCGGGCTGGCGCATCGGCGAGCGCGTGCGGATGATCCCGAACCACGCCTGTGGCGCGGCGAACATGCACGACGAGCTCGTCGCGATCGATGGCGAGCGGGTGGTCGAGCGCTGGCCGGTCATCGGCCGCGGGAGGTTCCGCTAGATGGCCGAGGCCACCCGCGGCACCGACCGCGGGTTCGTCGACGTCCATGCGTCGTTCGGTCCGGCCCATGGGACGGCCGGGACGGCCGGCGCCGCCCTCGACCTGCTGATCGCCGAGCGACGGGCACACGGGATACGACTCTCGCTCGCATCCTCGCTCCTGGCGACCTGGGCCGATGGCGTGACCGGCAACCGGCTCGCGGTCGAGGCCGCGGCCGGGCAGGCGAACGGTCTCGCGGCCATCGCTGTCATCGGCCCTCGCCGGACCGCCGACGCCGGGCGGCTGGTGGACGAGGCCGAGCGCTTGGGCGTCGTCGGCTACCGGCTGGATGGCTGGGACGGCGCAACGGTCGCTCCCGAATCCATCCGCCAGATCCTCGGAGCTGTGGCGCGGACCGGGCGGCCATTGCTCGTGCCGATCGGGCGCTTCGGGGCCGCCAGCGTCATCGGTGCGGAGACGGCGGAGCTCGGGATCCCGGTCGTGCTGCTTGGTGCGCACTACACGCACATCGTGGACGACCTGGCCGCCGCCGCCAGATTCCCGAACCTGCACCTGGAGACGAGCGCCCTGGCGCACTTTCGGGCGGTCGAGACCGCGGTGCGGACGATCGGCGCGGAACGGATCCTGTTCGGGACGGCAGTCCCGCCAGGGCGGCCGCATCGCCGATCGGCGCGGTCCTCGCGGCGTCGATCCCGGAGCACGCGAAGCGGGCGATCCTCGGCGCCAACGCGGTCCGCCTGTTCGGCCTGGCCGACGGGCCGATCGACCTAGCCACGGCCCCGGGGCCGGAGCGCGCGTTCGACGTGCACACCCACCTCGGGCCGCTCGACTTCGACGTGCCGCGGGTCGATGACGGGGAGCTGCTGGGCCAGCTGCGCGAGCCGAGAACCCTCGTGGCGATCGCCTCGGCGGCGATCGCCATCTTCGGTGACTCGGAGCTGGGCAATGCCCAGATGGCCCTCGCCGCGGCGAGCGGCCACGTCGCCGGGCTCCACGGGTACGTCGTGGCCGACCCGACCGACCTCGACTCGTGTACCGACCAGTTGCGCCGCTACCTGGACGCACCCGGCGTCCTGGGGGTCAAGGTTCACGGCGAATGGAGCCGCACGCCGACCGCATCACGGGCGATGACCGACCTTTTCGACCTCCTGGCGCGGTACGGTCGCCCGGTCAAGATCCACAACACCGGGGACGGCTGGGACGAGGCCCTCGGGGCGATCGCGCGCCGGCACCCGCGATTGCCGATCGTGGTCGCCCACGGCGGCCTCGGCGCGCCCAGCATCGAAGGGGCCCGGCTCGCCGCCTCGACCGACAACGTCCGCCTGGAGTTCTCGAGCAGCTTCGCCAACCTGGCCACCGTTCGCGAAGCAGTCGCCATCGCCGGCCCGGAACGGATCCTGTGGGGGAGCGATGCGCCGCTCCTCGAGCCGGCGTTCGTGCTCGGAACCTATCACGACAGCGGGCTGGCGCCGGATGCCATCGACCGGGTCTTCTGGAGCAACGCCACGGAGCTCTACGGGCTGTGAGCGGTGTCGTGGGGCTGGACCTGGTGGTGGCCGGCGGGACCGTGGTCGACGGGACCGGCGCTCCGCCGCGACGAGCCGACGTCGGAGTGGCGGACGGACGGATCGTGGCGATCGGCGACCTGTCCGACCTCGCGGCCGGGGGCGTCGAGCACCTCGACGCGGCCGGTCTGATCGTCGCTCCCGGTTTCGTCGACATCCACAGTCACTCCGACCTCACCCTGCTGAGTGACGGTCGGGCGCGCAGCAAGGTCGCCCAGGGCGTGACCACTGAGATCAATGGCAACTGCGGCATGAGTGGCTTCCCGTTTCCGGCGGACGTCGCCGGCCTGACCCGGGCGGCGGTCGCCACGATCGATCCGGATCCCGGGGTCCGCTGGGATTGGACGGACCTCGAGGGCTACGCCGGGGCGCTGGAGGAAGCCGGCCTCGCCCTCAACTCGGTGCTGCTCGCGGGGCACCTGCCGCTTCGGATCGCGGTCGCCGGCGAGGCGGCTCGGCCGCTCGACGACGCGGAGCGGTCGGCCCTGGTCGGATCGATCGAGCGCTGCCTGGATGCCGGTGCGGGGGGCGTCTCGACCGGGCTGATGTACCCGCCGGCGATGTCGGCGGATCGCGACGAGCTCGTGGCGATCGGCCAGGCCGTGGCCCGCCACGACGGCCTGTTCGCGATCCACATGCGCAACTACAGCGACCACCTGCTCGACGCCGTCGACGAGGCGTTGACCATCGGTCGGTTGAGCGGTTGCCGCCTCCAGGTCTCGCATCTCGCGGTCGCGGGGCGCCGCAACTGGGGGGCGGTGCCGCTCGCCCTGGAGCGGATCGAGCGGGCGCGGTCGGAGGGTGTCGATGTCGGGGTCGACATCTATCCGTACATCGCGGGCAGCGCGAATCTCTCCCAGCTGCTGCCCGAATGGGCCCAGGCCGGCGGACCGGCCGCGATCGTGGCGCGTCTCGGCATCCCGGCCGAGCGGCGCGCGATCCGCCTCGACTGGCGGGAGAGCCTGTTCTTCGGCTGGGACGAGATCGAGATCGCGTCGTCCGAGCCTGGGCTCGAGGGCACGCTGGGACGAACGATCGAGGCCGTGGCGGGGGCGTGGTCGATGGACCCGAACGAGACGGCGCTGGAGCTCATCGCCCGGAGCGACAACCGGATCCAGATGGTGGCCTACGGGCGGTCCGAGGACGACCTGCGCGCCGTGCTTGCCCACGAGCTCACGTCGATCGGTTCGGACGGCCTGGCCATGGATCCGGACGGGCCCTCGAGCGCCGGCCGGCCCCACCCCCGGTCGTTCGGCTGCTACCCGCGCCTGTTCGGGCGGTACGTCCGCGAAACGGGCCTGGTGTCGCTCGAACGGGCGATCGAGATGGCAACCTCACAGCCGGCCGATCGGGCCGGTCTCGCCGACCGTGGACGGATCGTCGCGGGGGCCGTCGCGGACCTGGTGGCGTTCGACCCCGGCACCATCCTCGACGGCGCCACGTTCACCGATCCCAAGCGCGGGCCGACCGGGATCGACCACGTGATCGTGGCCGGACGCCCGGTCCTGGCCGACGGCCGGCAGATCGACGCCGCGCGCCCAGGCCGCGTCCTCCTGACCTGAGGCTCCGGCTCGCCAGGCGAGCGCGGTGCGAGGCTAGCGAGCGGGCGCGTCCCCCAGCAGGCGCGCCACGACACGGTCATCGAGGACCAGCCCGAGGCCCGGTCGGTCGGGCAGCTGGATCCGGCCGCCGACCGGCTCGATCGGTTGCTCGAAGAGCTCCGCGATCTGTTCGGGAGGCGGGCCGTACTCGACCGAATACTCGTGCGGGCGGGACGCGGTCGGGATCGTCGCGTAGGCATGCAGACTGGCGACCGCCAGGATGCCGGCCGACGGGCTATGCGGCATGACCGGCCGGCCGTGCAGCTCGGCGAGCTGCAGGATGCGCAGGACCTCGGAGATCCCGCCGGCATCGACGATGTCCGGTTGGATGATGTCCGGCTCGGCAAGCTCGATCAGGTCCCGAAACTCCCAGCGGTTCTTGAGCTGCTCGCCGACCGATACCGGGATGTCCAGGGCACGGCAGACCTCGCGCAGGCCGGCCAGGTCGTGTTCCGGCAGCGGCTCCTCGAAATGGGCGAAGCCGAGGTCCTCCAGCCGCCGACCCTGGCGGATGGCGGTGCCCACGGAGTAGCCACGGTTGGCATCGAACCCGAGCCACGGGTCCGGCCCGAGCGCGGCGCGACACTGGCGCGCCATCTCGAGATCCTTGCCCGGATCGACGTCGGACTGGACGGGGCCCCAATCCATCCGGATCTTGAAGGCCTCGAAACCCTGGTCGCGGCCACGCAGGACGTCGGCGACCATCCGATCGGGCGATTTCTCGAACCCGGCGCCGACGCTCCAGTACAGCGGGATGTCGGTTCGCGCGGCGCCGCCCAGCAGGGTATGGATCGGCAGACCGGCCACCTTCCCGACGATGTCCCACAGGGCGATGTCGATGATGCCGGCGAACGCGCTAGAGGTCGGGTAGGGGAGCGCCCGGGTTCCATTGACGAGGCGTT
>Ga0184612_10000182_pt1 | contig 28427 bp, 25 predicted proteins | sample PLM3_60_coex_FD_133163 | JGI IMG/M metagenome (GOLD analysis project Ga0184612, IMG submission 133163) | Groundwater sediment microbial communities from an aquifer in East River, Colorado, USA - PLM3_60_coex | ecosystem: Environmental > Terrestrial > Soil > Riparian zone | place: USA: East... | reverse complement strand
TCGCCGAAGATGACCGGCGATGTCGGGTAGTCGACCGGCTCGCCGTCGCGCGTCACCTGCTTGCCCAGGCTTTCCATGATCAGCTGCTGCAGATAGGCGGGGAAGCGGCGCAGCCCCTCGTCATAGGGGATCACGGCCTGATTCTGGAAACCGAAGAAGTTCCCGTACCAGATGCCGATCAGCGCCAGCAGCGCCGGCATATTATGACGCGGATCGGCGTTGCGGAAATGCTCGTCGATCGCGTGGCCGCCTTCGAGCAATTCGACAAATCGCTCATAGCCGATGGCCAGCGCCAAGGGCAATCCCACCGCGGACCAGAGGGAATAGCGCCCGCCGACCCAGTCCCACATCTCGAAGCAGTTGGCGGGATCGATGCCGAAGGCGTGCACGGCCTCGACATTGCTGGACACGGCAACGAAATGCCTGCTGACATCCGCTTCGCCGCCCGCCTGCGCGCGAAACCAGCGGCGCGCCGACTCCGCGTTGGCCATCGTCTCCGAGGTGGTGAAGGTCTTGGACATGACGATGAACAGAGTCGATCCGGGGTCAAGGCCGCGCAGCGCTTGCGTCAGTGCTCCACCATCGACATTCGCCACATACTGGATGCGCGGCCCATCGGCATAGGGCCAGAGCGCCTGGGTCGCCATCTCCGGCCCCACATGGGAGCCGCCGATGCCGATGCTCACGACATCGCGGATCGGCTGGCCGGAAAACCCCAGCCAGGTGCCGCTGCGCACGGCGCCGGTGAATTGCGCCAGCCGCGACAGGCCCTCGGCGATGGCGGGCCGCACATCCCGGTCCTCCACCACATAGGCGCGGTCGCTTCGGTCGCGCAGCGCCATATGCAGGGCGGCGCGCCCTTCGCTGCTGTTGACCCGGTCGCCGCGGAACAATCGGTCGATCCAATTGTTGAGATCGGCCACTTCCGCCAGGGCCGCCAGCAGGTCCAGCGTCCGCGTGGTCAACCGGTTCTTGCTGTAGTCCAGCAACAGGCCGTCCACCGATAGCGACAGCCGTTCGAACCGCTGCGGCTCGCCGGCGAACAGGTCGCGCATATGGATGCGCGCCAGGCTCTTGGCGTGAGACTGCAGGGCGATCCACTCAGGCGATTTGGTCAGGCTGGCCATGGCGCGTCCCCTGTCTGGCTGGAGTTTCATGGGACGAAGCGGCCGATGCAAGCGGCACCGAAGGGCGCCCTTCCTTGACAGGGCGGGGCCGGTGGGGCAGATGGCCGAGTGGGAGATTTTACGGACAAGGCCATGGTTGCAAATTCGGCAACGCGGCGCGAGGGCGGCCAAGTGGTCGGCCTCGTCGGCGATTTCGGCGGCTCGACCGCGCGTTTTGCCATTGCCTCGATAAACGGCAACGACGTGTCGCTGTCGTCGGAACAGGATCTCGCCACGGCCGCCTACGCCGATGTTGTGGAAGCGGCGCGGCATTTCATGGGGCAGCAGCGCATCGGCCCGGTGAAATCAGCCTGTTTCGCCATCGCCGGCCCGGTCACCGGCGACCGGGTCGAGCTGACCAACGGCCGCTGGAACTTTTCGGTCGCGGAGACCCGCTCGGCCCTGGGCCTTAGCCGCCTCAATGTGGTGAACGATTTCTCGGCTCTGGCCCTGTCGCTGCCCTATCTGCGCGGCGGCGATATCAAGCAGATCGGCGGCGGCGAGCCGGCGGCCGGCGAGGCGAAGGCGGTGATCGGGCCCGGCACCGGCCTCGGCGTGTCCGGCCTGGTCTGGAGCGGCCGGTCCTGGATCCCGCTGAAGAGCGAAGGCGGCCATGCGACGTTCTCGCCTGTTGGCGACTGCGAACAGGATATCGCCCGCGTCCTCGGACGGCGCTACGGCCATGTGTCGTGGGAGAGGGTGCTCTCCGGCAGTGGTTTGGTGAACATCTATGAATCGTTGGCCGAGCTGGCGGTGCGCAAGGTCGAAACCTTGGCACCGCCGGAGATCACCGCGCGGGCTCTGACGCGCAGCGGCGATCTCTGCGAGGAGGCCGTCGAGGTCTTTTGCAATGCGTTGGGCACCGCGGCCGGCAATCTGGCTCTGATTCTGGGGGCGCGGGGGGGTGTATACGTCGGCGGCGGCATCGCGCCGCGCCTGCTGTCGCCCTTGCAGCGCTCGGATTTTCGCGCGCGGTTCGAGGGCAAAGGGCGGCTCGGCGACTATGTGCGGGACATTCCCGCCTATGTGATCCTGCGAGAACACGCGGGCCTTCTGGGTGCCGCGGCGGCGCTGGCCCAGGACGAGGGAAACGAAAAGGGAGATTGAGATGGCGGCTGTTCAGATCGTCCGTTTCGGCGTCAATCCGCCGGCCGTGGAAACGGGCAAGCCCAGCAACATCATCGCCGGCACGCCGCAGACCAGCGTGCAGAATTACTACACGGACAAGACCGGGAACTTCTATTCCGGCGTGTGGGAATCGACGCCCGGCAAATGGGCGATCAACTATACCGAGGATGAGTTCTGCACGATTCTCGAAGGGCGGGTCGTGCTGACGGACGATTCCGGTAAGTCAGAGGCCTTCAAAGCCGGCGACGCCTTCGTCATCCCCGCCGGATTCAAGGGCACTTGGGAGACAGTGGAGAAAGTGCGGAAGTTCTATGCGATCTCGGAGCGGAAGGGCTAAAGCGCCGGCATTTTGAACGGCGCCACCGACTCATAAGCCCGCGCTGCCTGCAGCACGCGGGCATCTCCGTACATTGGCCCGACAATCTGCAGCCCCACCGGCAATCCCGCTCTCGTGAATCCGCAAGGCACCGTCGCCGCTGGCTGGCGCGTCAGGTTGAACGGATAGGTGAAGGGCGTCCAGTCAGGCCAGCGGGTCTGGCCGGAGTTTGGCGGCACTTCCACGCCGGCTTTGAAAGCGGGAATGGGAATTGTCGGCGTCAGCAACAGATCCCATTTCCGGTGGAGGACATTCATGGCCACACCGAGCGTCTCGCGTTCCTTCACCGCCGCCAGGTAATCCATCAGCGACAGGCGCGCGCCTTGCTCGGCGATGTCGATCAGGCCGGGATCCATCAGCTTGCGCTGTTCGGCGTTGAAAGCGCGGAGCGCATTGGCGGCGCCGGGGAACCAGTGATTGGCGAAGCAGCGGGCGCTGTCGGGCAGTTGCGTGTCGATCTCCTCAACATTCGCGCCCAATTCGCTGAACCGTTTCGCTGCCGCAGCGACCAGCGCCGCGACTTCGCCATCCACCTTCGCGCCGGCGATGGCGGGCGCATAGGCGATGCGCAAGCCCTTCACGCCGGCTTCGAGATTGTCGAGATAGTTGGCGCCATCGGGCGGCAGCGCATACCAGTCGCGATCGTCGGGTCGCGACAGAACCGTGAGCATCAGCGCGCCATCGGCCACCGTTCGCGTCATCGGCCCGATATGGGCCAGAGTGCCGAAGGGGCTCAGCGGATGGGCGGGCACGCGGCCGAAGCTCTGCTTGATGCCGAAGATGCCGGTGAAGCTGGCAGGAATGCGGATCGAGCCGCCGCCGTCGGTACCGATATGCAGCGCGCCCATGCCCATCGCTGCCGCCACGGCCGCGCCGCCGCTGCTGCCGCCGGGAGTCATCTCGGGGTTCCAGGGATTGCGCGTGACGCCGGTCAGCGGCGAATCGGTCACGCCCTTCCAGCCGAATTCCGGTGTCGTGGTTTTGCCCAGCAGCACGGCGCCGTTCTCGCGCAACCGCGCCACCGACGGCGCGTCTTCGTTCCAGGCTTGATTTCGATCCACGACCTTGGAGCCGCGCAAGGTCGCCCAGCCCTTGGCGATGACCAGATCCTTCACGCTGGCAGGCACGCCGTCCACCAGGCCCTTGGGCTCGCCGCGCTGCCAGCGTTGTTCCGAGTCCCGCGCCGCCGCGAGTGCGCCTGCCTCGTCGACGAAGCAATAGGCATTGAACTTCTCATTGTGCCGGGAGATTTGCGCCAACGCCGCTTTGGACGCTTCCACCGGTGACAGTTTCTTCTGCTTGTACGCCCTGAGAAGTTCGACGGCCGGCAACATCGCCATATCGGAGGACATGAAGAATCAAACCTCTTGTTGATGGAAATGCGTGGCACGCATTCCTGTCATGCTCCCGGGGCATTGTCGAGAGTGCCTCCGACCGCGTACATTTGCAGCCGGGGAAGGGCCACTATCTCATGTCAGTTCAAGCCTTCAACAGCGCGCAACGCACGCGCAGCCTTGTTGCCGTCATCGCGGCCGCGCTCAGCGTCGGCATTGCCGTCGGCGCCATGGTGCCGCTGATTTCGCTCAGGCTGGAAGCAAACGGCTACAGCAAAACGCTGATCGGCATCAACGGCGCGATGTTTCCCATCGGGTTGCTCGTGATCGGCTACTGGTTGCCGCGCATCCTGCGGTTCTTCGGTCCGCTGCGCGCCGTCTATTTCGGCGTCGCCGTGACGGCCACCAGCGTGCTGTTGCTGCCAGTGCTGGACAACTATTTCGCCTGGAGCGCATTGCGCCTGGGAGCCGGCGCTGCGGGCGGCGTCTACTGGGTCATGAGCGAGACCTGGATCAACATGATGGTGACGGAGAAAACTCGCGGCCGGGTGATGGCGCTTTATACCGCCGCCATGGCCTTCGGCTTTGCCGTCGGGCCGGAGATCGTCGCGCGGGTCGGCATCGATGGCTTCCTGCCTTTCATCATCGTCAGCGCATTGATGGCGTTAAGCGCGGTGCCGTTCTTCTTCGTCCATGACGTAAAGCCCGAAATCCCGGAGCATGCCGGCGTCAATGTGCTGGGCGCCGTTCACATCGCCCCTGTCGTACTCTTCGCCGGCCTGGCCGGCGGTGCCGCAGAAAGCGCGGTCTATGTGCTGCTGCCGCTGTACGGCACTGACTCTGGATACGATCCGGCGAGCGCCGCGCGGCTGTTGACCTGGTTCTATATCGGCAATGTCGTGCTGCAGTTTCCGCTCGGCTATATCGCCGATCGCTTCGGCCGCTTCCGTCTGCTTCAATTCTGCATTGCCGGCACGTTGATCGGCGCGATCCTTTTGCCGTTGCTGTTCGCGCATTTGCTGCCGCTGCGCGCCATGCTGCTGCTGTGGGGCGGCGTGACCATGGGAATCTATACGCTGTCGCTGGCGTTGTTGGGCGAACGCTTCAAGCCGAGCGATCTTTCTGCGGCCAACGCCGCCTATGTCATGATGTATGAAGTCGGCGGCCTCGGCGGCCCTATCGTCGCCGGCGGCATGATGGATGCGATGGGGCGGCAGGGGCTGCCCCTGTTTGCCGCTGTTGCAGCCGCTACCTATCTCGTCTACGCGGCGGTGGCCAGGCGCAGGGCCGCGCGTGGCGAAAGAGACTAGCGCTCTTCCAGCTTCGCCAGCAGATGCTGGGCGGTGCCCAGGTCCTCATGGCCGCCGCCGCCGGATTTGAACAGCGTGATCTCGCCGTCGGATTGCCGGCCCGGTTTCTCGCCGCGCGCCAATTGGAAGGTATCGGTGATCGCCTCCTTGGCGATCACGCCTGATTCCAGCGGCTTGCAAATATCGCCGCAATGGGAACCGGCGGTGAACCAGGCATCGATGAAGACGCGGGCTCGCCGGACGGCATCATCGTCCGCCTCGCGCATCTCCGGCCGGAAGCCGCCAACGAGATCGAGATGCTGCCCGGGCCGCAACCATGCACCCTTGATCAGCGGCTCCTTCGCCATGGTCGCGGCGGAGATCACATCGGCCCAGCGCACAGCCGCTTCCAGATCTTGCGTCGGCTCGACGCGCACGCCGGGCAATTGCAGGCTCGCCGCCAGCTGCTGCGCCTTTGCAAGATTGCGGTTCCAGACGTGCACCTCGCGGATCGGCCTGATTGCGCAGTGCGCCATCGCAAGATGGGGCGCAAGCTGACCGGCGCCGAGCATCAGGAGCCTGCTCGCATCGGTGCGCGCCAGATATGTCGCCGCCAGCGCCGAGTTTGCCGCGGTCTTGCGCAGGGTCAGCGCCGCGCCGTCGATCACCGCCAGGGGATAGCCGTTGGCGCCGTCGAACAGCAGGTAGACGCCGACCACGGAAAGCAAACCCTTCGCCTCGTTGCCGGGAAACACGCTGACCAGCTTCACGCCCTGGTGCCGACCATGCTGCCAGGCGGGCAACAGTAGCCAGACATTCTCCCGGCCGTCGGGCAGCTTCTCCGACATATGGATCGACCGGGCCTCATCGACGCCGCGGCGAAACAGCTCCCGCAACGCCTCGATCAGCGGCCGATAGTCGAGCAGGGCGTGAACTTGTTCGGCGGAGATGACGTGCATGGCGGTCGCGAGTTTATGAATTCAAACGATGTGGGACTACCTATGCGCTCGCAGCAGGCGCTACGCCCCCGCTCAGCGGATAGTGGCACGCTACCTGCCGTCCGTCATCCAGGGGTCGCAGCGCCGGCCGTTCTGTCCGGCACAGATCGGTCGCATAGCGGCAACGGGGATTGAAGCGGCAGCCGTTCGGCGGATTCATCGGACTCGGCACATCGCCGGTCAGCACGATGCGCTTGCGCCCTACCGCGCGGTCGGGATCGGGCACCGGCACGGCGGAGATCAGCGCTTGGGTATAGGGATGGGCGGGCGCGCGGTAGACGGTTTCCGTCGCTCCGGTCTCGACGATCGAGCCCAGATACATGACTGCCGTGCGGGTGGAGATCTGCCTGATGACGCTGAGATCATGGGCAATGAAGATATAGGTGAGGTTCAGCCGCTCCCGCAGATCGAGGAACAGGTTGACGATCTGCGCCTGGATGGAAACGTCGAGCGCGGAGACAGGTTCGTCGGCGACGATCAGCCGCGGCTCCAGCGCCAGCGCGCGGGCGATGCCGATGCGCTGCCTTTGGCCGCCGGAGAATTCGTGGGGAAAGCGCTGCAGATGGTCGGGCAGCAAGCCCACCAGGCCGATCAGCTCGTCCACCCGCGCCTTGATCTCGCCGGCGCCGCGCGCGCCATGGACGCGCAGCGGCTCGGCGATCAGATCGCCCACGCGCCGCCGCGGATTGAGCGAAGCGTAGGGATCCTGGAACACCATCTGCATCTCGCAACGCAGCGGGCGCATCTGCCGCCGGCTCAGATGGCCGATGTCGCGGCCCTGGAAACGCAGTTCGCCGGCGGTGATGCTGTATAGCCGTACCAGGCAGCGGCCGAGGGTTGATTTGCCGCAGCCGGACTCACCGACCAAGCCGAGGGTTTCGCCCGGCCGGACTTCGAGTGACACATTGTCGACTGCGTGGACTTTTCGGCGTCCGCCCGGCGAAAATCGTCCGCCGACGGTGAAGTCCTTGCTCACGCCTACTGCTTCAAGCAGTGGTGCACCATTCGCGCCATTGCCGATCATGAGGCACCCGCCGCAACGGGAGTACGGGCGGCACGCGCGGTCTCCCGTTCGGATGGCGGCAGGAAACAAGCAGCTTGATGCCCGTCAGTGCCGGCCAACCCGGGACGTTGGCTGCAACGGTGAAATTTGTGCCGGCAGCGCGGCGCAAAGGCACAGCCCGGCGGCAGGGCCAGCAGCGACGGCGGATTGCCGCCGATGGATTTCAGCCGCCGCGGCCGCGCACCCTCCATCGGCGGGATCGAATCCAGAAGTCCCCAGGTATAAGGGTGCCAGGGCGCCTTGAAGAGCTCGCGCTTGCTGCCGTGCTCGACGATGCGCCCGGCATACATCACCAGCACCCGGTCGGCCACTTCGGCGACCACGCCCATGTCATGGGTAATGAGCACGACAGCCGAGCCGTGATCGCGCCGCAGCTTCTGGATGAGATCCAGGATCTGTGCTTGCACGGTAACGTCCAGCGCCGTGGTCGGTTCGTCGGCAATCAGCAGCGACGGATTGCAGGAGAGGGCCATGGCGATCACCGCCCGCTGCCGCATGCCGCCCGACAGCTCATGGGGATAGCGGTCGACGGCGGCGGCGGGATTTGCGAAACCCACCTCGGCCAGAAGGTCCACGGCCCGTTGCCGCGCCGCCGATTTGGACATCCTGTTGTGGGTCATCACTTGCTCGGCGATCTGCCAGCCGATGGTGTAGACCGGCGTCATCGCCGTCATCGGGTCCTGGAAGATCATGGCGATCTCATTGCCCCGGACATGGCGCAGCTCGCGCTGGGGCAGGCCGATCAGTTCCCGGTTCTTATAGACGATCGAGCCCTCGATAACTGCATTGGGATCGATGATCAGCCCGATCACGCTGAGCAGGGAGACGGTCTTGCCCGAACCGGACTCGCCGACCACGCCGAGGATCTCGCCCTCGCCGACATCGAACGACACATCGTCAACGGCGCGCACGACGCCCTGCTCGGTGCGGAAGGAAACCTTGAGATTGCGGACCTTGAGCATGGCGCTCAGTTGCTCCGGCCCCGGGTGCGCACGCGCGGATCGAGCACGACATAGAGCATGTCGACCAGCGCATTGGCTGTCACGACAAAGAACGAGGCATACATCACCGTCGCCATGATGATCGGGAGATCGAGATTTTTCAGCGCGTCATAGGTCAGCTTGCCGATGCCTTGCAGGCCGAACACCACTTCCGTCAGCAGCGCCGCGCCACCGACCAGCGCGCCGAAATCCAGGCCGAACAGGGTGACGATAGTCACCAGCGAGGTGCGAAGCGCGTGGCGGATCATGATGCGCGTCTCGCTCAGGCCCTTGGCGCGCGCGGTGCGGATGTAATCTTCCTGGCCCGCTTCCACCAGATTGGCGCGGAGGACGCGGCCATAAAGGCCCATATAGAGCGTCGCCAAGGTGATCCAGGGAATGACCAGTGTCAGGAACCAGCCCGCAGGGTCGGTGGATAGCGGCTTGTAGCCCAGCGGCGGCACCCAGGAGAATAGCCAGGTGCCATGCAGCCGGCTCTGGGTCAGCAGATTCATGACTTCGCCCAGCCAGAACACCGGCATCGAAACGCCGATCAGACCCAGCATCATCAGCGAGCGGTCGAGCAAACTGCCGCGCGTCGCCGCCGCGATCAGGCCGATGGCGATGCCGCCGGCCATCCAGAGGACGGCGGCGCCGATCACCAGGGACAGCGTCACCGGCACCACGTCCATGACCGCCGGAATCACTTTCCAGCCGCGATTGACGAACGAGGTCAAATCCCGGGTAATGAACAGCTTGGTCATCATCTTCGCGTATTGCACCGGCAGCGGCTTATCGAGACCGAAATCCAGGCGTACCGCCTGCAAGGTCTCCGGCGAGGCGTTGCGGCCGGCGATTCGAGCAGCCGGATCGGCGCCGGGGGTGGCGAAGAAGATCAAGAACACCAGGACGCTGATGCCGAACATCACGAACAGCATTTGTCCCACGCGGCGTATCAGCGCGAGCAGCATCACGTGGTTCCTATGCGCAGTTTGGACCGGGGGTCGAGGGCGTCGCGCAAGCCGTCGCCGAACACGTTGAGCGTCAGGACCGTGAGAACGATGGCGATGCCCGGCGCCATCGCCACCATCGGCCGCGTGTAAAGCAGACCCTGGCCATCCTGGATGATGGTGCCCCAGCTTGCGTTGGGCTGCTGCACGCCGATGGAGAGGAACGACAGGGCCGACTCCGTCACCATGTTGATCGCCATCAGCAGCGGCACGAACACGATCAGAGTCGTCGTCACGTTCGGCAGGATGTCGCGCAGCAGGATGCGATAGGCCGGCACGCCCAGCCCGACGGCCGCCAGCACGAACTCGCTTTCCTTCAGCGACAGCACCTGTCCGCGGATCGGCCGGGCGACATAGGGCACGAAGATAATGCCGATGATGAAGATCGGCAGCGCCAGGCTGCCGGCGTTGATGGATATGGGGCCGATATCGACGCCGTGGCTGATCAGCACGATCGACAGCGAGATCGCCAGCAGGTAGACGGGAAATGCCCAGAGGACATCCAGGCAGCGGGAAAGGACCCAGTCTATCCAGCCACCGAAGAATCCGGCGACCAGGCCGACGATGGCGGCAAGGATCAGGCAGATCAGCGTGGATGCGCCGGCGATGAGCAGCGAATTGCGGCCGCCATAGAGCAGGCGCGCCGCCACATCGCGTCCTTGAGCATCGGCGCCCAGCATATAGGCGGTGGGATCCCAGGTGGGACCGATGGGCGTGAAGCCGAGGCCAAGCCCTTCGGTCGATGTCGCCATGATCGGCACGGTCTCGCCGCCGACTTCGATCTTGCCGCTGAGATTGGACCGAAACGGATCGGTCTTGGCGACATAGGTCGCGTAGAGCGGCGCCAGCAGGCAGAGAGCGACAATCACGAGGAAGAAGAACAGAGCCAAGACAGCGGCGCTGTCACTTCTCAATTTGCGGAGAGCCGTAACCCAAGGGCCGCGGCCCACATGGGCCGCGCGTGTCGCGGTAGCGAGATCGGCGGGCGAGGCGGTCTGGTCGGTCATGCCGGCTCAAAAGATGGGGGCGACCGCTTTACGACGATCGGCTCTTGGCCGGTCGATCAGCGATCGCCCCCACGCTACTTTCTATCCGTCACTGCACCCAGGATTGCGTGACGATCCAGTAATACTGCGCGTTGAACTTGAAATTGCCGACGCGTTTCGACAGGAAATCCACATGCTTCGGCGTGAACAGCGGTACCGCCGGCGCCTTTGCCATGACCGCCTTGTCGATCTCCGACCACATCTCGTCGGCGCCCTTCGGATCTGTGACGGCGAGCGTCAGTGCATCGTCCATCTTGCCCTGGATCTCCTTGTCGCAGAAGCCGGCGATGTTCACCGAAGAGTCGGAGCCCGGATGGAATGAGCCACAACCGAACAGGATGTTCAGGAAGTCCGACGCGGCCGGATAGTCCTGGTACCACTGGCTGACGCTGATCTGCACGTTGTTGTTGGTGTTCTGGATATAGGTGAACTGGATGTTGGACGAGATTGGCTTCACGCTGGCGTTGTAACCCAGTTCGCTCAGCACGCTCTGCAGATAGGTGCCGACGCTCTTGTCCACCGCGTTATCCTGAACGATGACGGCGACCTCCTGTCCCGCCGTGCCGGATTCGGCAACCAGCGCCTTCGCCTTTTCCATGTCCGGCGCCGACCACTTTTCGCCTGGATCCTTGCTGTAGGTGCAGAACGGCTTGTGGCCGGGGAATCCCGGCGGCAGGACCTGGCAGACCGGCGCCGCCAGCACCGGGCCGCCGAACAGGTTGACCAGCGCATCGCGGTCGACGGCATAGTTCACCGCCTGCCGCGCTTTTTCGTTGTTGAAGGGCGGGATATTCACGTTCATCGGCGCGTACCACCAGGCGGTCAGCGTGTTGACATGCACCTGGTCCTTGTACTTCGTGCCGATCTCGACGAGCCGGTCGGGCGGCGGCGGATCCAGCGTCCAATCGGCCTCGCCGTTGATGATGGCGTTGATCTCCGCTTCGTCGGTCAGGCCGAAATCATAGTCGATCTCGTCCGGATAACCGTCGGGCTGGGCGTCCGCGCTCCATTCCTTGAAATGGGGATTGCGCACGATCTTGAGCTGCTTGTTCGGATCGTAAGCGGCGATGGTGTAGGCCCCGGTACCCGGCAGTGGCTGTGTTCCCACGTCGGTCATCGGCGAATCCGCCGGCACGACCACGGCGTGGGGCACCGCCAACTTCTGGAAGATTTCTGGATCGGGCTGCGTCAGATTGATGGTCACCGTACCCGCGGCCTCGTCGCCGACGACGCCGCCCTCGAGCGTGCAGCTGTCCGGCGCCTCCAGGCATTTGTCCGCGCCGACAATGACCGCATAGAAGCCGCCGGCCGTCGGGCTCTTCACCTTGAAGATGCGCTGCAGCGAGGCGACCACGTCCTTCACGGTCAGCTCGTTACCGTTCGAGAACTTGATGCCTTTCCGGATCTTGAACGTATAGCTCTTGCCGTCATCCGCCGGCGACGGCAGTTCTTCCGCCAGGTCGGGAACGATGGTGAATCCTTCGGTGCCGGCGGCGTGCTTGAAGGTCACCAGCCCGTCATAGATCGACTGATACAGTTGCCAATACTGGAGCGTGTAGTTGACGTGCGGATCGATGGTGCCGCCGGCGCCCACCGCCAGCAGCCGCATGGTGCCGCCCTTGTGGGCGGGATCCAGTTCCGCCGATGCCGGCGCGGCGACGGATAGGGCGAGGGCAGCAGCGGCTGCCAACCCGGCGAATTTGGTCCGGACTGATATCATTTGCGTCTCCTTTTCTCCCTGCTGGGTTTCTTGGACTTAGTGCTCTTCGCGCCGCGGCGCGCCGGCTTGTCATGCTCGGCCAGGAAATCGCCGATGACCTGCAGGCAGCGCTCCTGCTCCTCGACATGGGGCAGGTGGCTCGACTCCTCGAATATCTCCCATCGCGCGCCCTTGATGCCGTCGGCAAAGGGCTGCACGACGGCCGGCGTGGCCTCGTCATAGCGGCCGGAAATCAGCAGCGTCGGCGCCGTGATGCGTCCGAGCTGGCCGATGATGTTCCAATTCTTGAGCGAACCGATGACATGGAATTCGCTGGGTCCGTTCATGGTGTGATAGACGGTGGGATCGGCGTCGATCTGCGCGAAGCTGCGCGCCACTTCGGCCGGCCTCGGCTTCACGCGGCAAACATGCCGATAATTGAACACTTCGACGGCTGCTTTATATTCCGGCGAATTGGTGGTGCCATCCCCTTCGTGTTTCAGCAGTGTCGCCTGGACGTCTGGCGGCAGCGCCTGGCGCAGGCGGTTCGCCTCCTTGACCCACAGCTCCATCGAAGGCGGCGAGTCCGCGATCACGAGAGCGCGCAAACCCTTCGGCCGCCGGATGCCGTGCTCGGCGCCGAGCATGCCGCCCCAGGACTGGCCGACGACGTGATAGCTACCGGCGATGCCCAGCGTCTTCAGCAGATTGTCGAGCTCATCCAGGAAAAGCTGGACCGTCCAGAAGTCCTTCGGCTTGTGGCGCAGATGGGTCGATCGGCCGCAGCCCAGTTGATCGTACTGGATGACCGCGCGGCCGCCTGTGGCGAGCAGCTTGAAGGCGTCGGTATAGTCGTGCGCCGCGCCCGGACCGCCATGGAGGATGACCACCGGCGGCTTCTTGGCCTTCAGGTCGCCGGTGACCCGGAACCAGGTCATGTAGCCGCGGAATTCGGCATAGCCCTCACGGACGTTCACGCCGCCCATCGCTCTTCCGTCCTCCCCGCATTCGACCGGCCGTTGGATCGGCAGCGCCGTGCTATTTGTTTGGGGTCCGTTTTTCCCATGGACCCGCTGGCTCTCGCGGGTCCTGACTATCGACATTCGACCCCGGCGGGTCAACTGCTGTCGGTCCGGCGTTCACGCGGATGTAATCGGGAACACCAGGGCCCGGCGGCCGCTTTCAGGCGCCCATCTGGCCGGACCCGGGTTTCATGCTAAAATGGAGAATGATCGCAAGGATGGCCGGGACGATTGTCCGCATTGGCTTGCTCGCCGGGCTCGTTTGGCCCTGCGCCGCAGACGCTCAGGAAGAAGCCGATCGCTGCAGCTTCCTGCCGGCCGCCGTGCAGCAGAAGCGGGATGCCGTGCGCGCCGCCGCCGCGGCCCAGGACTATGCGGCGTTGGGCGGCCTCGCCGACGATACCGAATTCATCTTCAGCTTCGGCGGCGAGGGCGATCCGGTTCCCTATTGGCAGGGCCTGAAAGCGGAAGGCGTCGACATCCCGCAGATCATCGTGGCGCTGCTGGATATGCCTTGCGCCGTGCTGCGCTACGACAGCGGCACCGAATATGTCTGGCCCAGCGCCAACGAGATTCCCTACGGGCAATTGACGCCCGATGAGATTGACTCCCTGCAGGCGATCTATAACGGCAAGCTCGAGGAGAACTATCTCGATGGTCCGGAGGCCGGCTACTATGTCGGCTGGCGCTTGTTCATCGCGGAGGACGGCCGCTGGACCACGCTGGTGGCGGGGGATTAGGTTGGCCAGCTAACTCATATTGAACAGTGCGGCGCTAGCGCACATCCCGCGGTGGCGATATCTTGAATTCTGCAGCCTCGGCCCAACGAACACGCCAATCATTCGGAAGTTGCCCCGGCTCGGCGGAGAAACCGATGATGTACTGTGTCAAGTCGAGAAGGAAAGCGACATAGTCGTCGCGTGGTGACAGGGAGTTATTTATTGTGCCGCAGGAGGTGCCAAGACAGCCTCGGTTTCCATTGCGGGCGCCGTAGTAAATTGCGTAGAGAGGGGTTTTCAGTTCGTCTATGCGCGCCCCTATGCCACCCTCACCGAAGGAGTCGGGTTCGAAGTAAAGTTCCGCGAGCTTGCCCATGATGGCATTGAGACAGACCATGCGGATGACTTTGGACTCTACCATGTCGGTGGTGATCGGGCTTTCTGCATAGGGTGTTGCCGCGTCCGTGCACTCGCGAAGCCTGGCGATCACGCCGGCCACGTATTCCTTGCCAGGCTCAGTCCGCTGCGCCATCGCTTCTATCCTATCGTAGGCCGGCTCGGGCAATTCTGGCAGAGCGGCATCGGATAGCGCAGGTGCAGTGAGGCAAGAGATAACAAGAAACGCGATTAGTCGGAAAATCATGGAGCGAGCCTCGCGACTGCCAGGTTGTTATGCTATAATGATACTCAACCATAGAGGGAACATCAAGTGGCAACCGAGTTCAATCGATGTCACCGATCGGTGTATGGCTCCACTCGGGGCCTGTTCGATTCCAAGCCTTCGTGAGATAGAATCTCCTCGATGATTCTGACTGCGCGCGGATCTTGGCGCCAGGATGGCGTGCTAGAATCATCCTGCGCCGGCGGCGCTGGTTTTCTGGGTGGAATAGGCGGCACTTCGTCCGATTGCGCTGTTTGAAGACTAGCCGTGCAGCCTTCTCCCGCTCTAATCGGTCGAGCCGAAGGACGGGTTCCGTCGATCTGGCATTGGAATCTCCTTTGAATTTCTGAGAAATCTGGGATTGCCGCAGGCAACAAAAAAACCCGCCGGAGAAGGCGGGTTTTGTGCGGCGTCGGCCAGTTCTGCCGATTGCATCATTTCTCAGCATAGGATGTTCGTCCCACAAGTCAAGATAGGATTGTGCTCCTGTTCACGTCACCGCGTTCGGCAGGTCCGCCTTGCGCCGGGCCATGAAATCCAGCAGCGCCTCGTCAATGGCCGGATCCAGCGGCGGCGGTTCGTATTGCGCCAGCAGGCGCTGCGCCGCTTCGGTGGCGCGCTTGTTGGCGTCCTTGGCGCCTTCGGCTTCCCACTGCTCGTAGCTGTTGTTGTCGGCGATCTGCGAGGTATAGAACGCGGTCTTGAAATTGCGCTGGGTGTGGGCGCAGCCGAGATAGTGGCCGCCGGGCCCGACTTCGCGGATCGCGTCCAGCGCCCGGTTCTCCTCGGAAAGATTGACGCCGCCGGCGAAGCTCTGCAGCATGGCGATCTGGTCGGCATCGAGCATGAACTTGCCGTAGCCCGCCGCGAGACCCGCTTCCAGCCACCCGGCAGAGTGCAGGATGAAGTTCGTGCCGGCCATCAGCGTCGGGATCATAGTGGCGACGGATTCATAGGCTGCCTGCGCATCGGCGATCTTCGATCCGTTGAGCATGCCGCCGGCCCGCACGGGCACGCCGTACTTCCGCGCCAGCTGCGTCGCCACATAGATCATCTGCGCCGGCTCCGGCGTGCCCATCATCGGCGCGCCCGACTGCATGGAGACGGTGGTGGCGAACACGCCATAGACCATGGGCGCGCCCGGCCGAATCAGCTGCGAGAAGGCGATGCCCGCCAGCACCTCGGCATTGAGCTGGGCGATGGCGCCGGCGGTGGAGGCGGGGGCCATGGCGCCCGCCATGATGAAGGGCGTCACCAGCACCGCCTGGTTGTGCCGGGCATAGACCGACAGCGCCGACAGCATGGTGCCGTCCCACACCATCGGCGAATTGCAATTGACGACGGAGGTCAGCACGGTCTTCTCGCCGACGGCCTTTTCACCGAACAGGATCTGCGCCAGGCGCACCGTGTCCTCGGCGCGCTCGGGCGCGGTGACGATGCCCATGAACGGTTTGTCGGAATATTTGATGTGGGAATAGACGATATCCAGATGGCGCTTGGGCACCGGCACGTCCACCGGCTCGCAGATCACGCCGCCGGAGTGATGCAGCACCGGCGTCATATAGGCGAGCTTGATGAAGTTCTGCAGGTCCTCGAGCGTGCCATAGCGGCGCTTGTTCTCGAAATCGCGCACGAAGGGCGAACCATAGGTCGGCGCGAACACGGTGTTGCGGCCGCCGATGACGACGCTGCGATCCGGATTTCGGGCATGCTGGGTGTATTGCGACGGCGCGGTCTTGATGATCTCCAGCACCAGCCCGCGCGGGAAATGCACGCGGTCGCCGCGCACATCGGCGCCCGCCTCGCGCCACAGCTTGATCGCCGGCTCATAGCGGAACTCGATGCCGATCTCTTCCAGGATCGTCATCGACTCCTCGTGGATAAGCTCCAGCCCCTCGGCGTTCAGCAGCTCATAGAGCGGAATCTCGCGGGTGATGTACTTCTTCTGCACGATGGGCGCGGAGGCCCGTTCCGCCCGCCGCGCCGTCTGGCCGCCGCGCCGTTTGACCGCAACATCCGTCATTGCCTGTTTCCCATCGATTCCAAGAGATTCCGGCCCACCGCGGCCCGGTTCAAACCTTATGTCCGCCGGTCGAAGATCGTCAAAGGACCTGTGTTCCCGATACAACAGCCTATCGAATTAGGGCCCGGTCAATAAGAACAATCCGTCGCTTTTGATTGGCCCGACCACCCTTCTGGCCCGCTCGGAGGGAGATATTTATTTTACAAATCAATATGTTATGCCAAGAGCGGCCGGGTCTTTGAGAGGCCGCCCCGTAAAGCCGTGTTAACCAAACGGGCAACCGTTTGTTAATTTCCAAGGAGGACGATGAACCTATCACAGGCGCCTTGGCGCGACCTCAGCGTCCTCCAGGGCCCTTCAAAAGGAAGGACGCAGCGTCGATGGCAAATCTCTCGATCCACCAGGTCTCCTCGGAGAAGCTCGAGCGTAGCGCTCGAATCGGGGCAAGCCCCTCGCCCGTCGCCGCGATCGTCCAGCGCCTGAGCCGCGAATTCGCCGCCGCCGCCAAGGCGCCGCCGGCCGAAGCCGAAGCAACCGAAGCCAGTTTGGCCCCCGCCACGGGCACCTCTTCGATCGCCTTTCTCTCGCGCTGCATCGTCCTTCAGTCCGTGGGCGCTGCCGGCGTCGTCGCTCTTTGGATCGCCGGCCTGGCCACCAAGCCCTTCGAGACCAACGGCGTGCTTGCCGCCCTGATCCTGGGCATCGGCATGCTCGGAATCGTCTGTGTCTTCCTGCAGCGCTGGCGCGACGTACAGTGGATTTCCACCCATGTGGTGCGCATCGGCCTCCTGGGCACGGTGATCGGCCTGATCGCCGCCTTCGCCTCGGTGCGCGGCGGCGGCACCAACGATCCCAACCAGATCCGCGAAATGATCACCGCCGTCGTCGACGGCATGTATGTCTCCCTCTATGCCACCCTGCTGGGCATCGGCTGCAATCTGTGGCTCAAGGTCAACCTGCGCCTGCTGGGCAACTTCCATGGATGAGGAAACCCTTACAGTCTGGCTGGATACCGCTCTGCTGATGCTCGGCGGCTTCATCCTGACGACCGTGCTGATGATGTCGGTGGTCAATCCTCCGGCGAAATCGGCCGATAGCGAAGGCGACAAGGCGCCCGGCAATGTGGTGGTCGAGGCCCAGTGGGGCGACAAGCTCGATGCCGACGTGGATCTCTGGGTTGCGGCGCCGGGCGACCGGCCGGTCGGATACTCCAACAAGAGCGGCGAAATCTTCAGCCTGCTGCGCGACGACCTCGGCAAATCCCAGGACGTCACCGATTTCAACTACGAGATCGCCTATAGCCGCGGCATGCCCTCCGGCGAATATGTGGTCAATGTCCATCTCTATCGCGCCATCGGCGCATCCTTCCCGATCGACGTGAAGCTGGTCGCCAGCGTTCGCGCCGACGAGGAAGGCAAGTCGCGCCAGCTGGTCACGACGACGGTGCGGCTGCTCCGACTGAACGATCAGGTGACGGCGTTCCGCTTCAACCTGGACTCCGAAGGCAATCTGGTGCCAGGCAGCGTCAACAGCCTGTTCAAGGAATTGCGGGTGGCCTCTCAATGATCGCCGCTGCCATCATCTTCGCCCTGCTGCTGGGCTGTTTCGTCTTCCTGGTGCTGCCCCGCGGCCGTTTCTGGCAGCGCGCGGTCTCGACCGGGATGTACGTCGTCCTGTTGGGGCTGGTCTATGGCGGCGCCGTGGAGCTGATGGGTCAGCCGAAGCCGATGCGCCTCGAATGGCGCGGCGATCTGCCGGAAGCGGAACTGCTGGGCGCCTCCATGAAGGAAGGCGAGGCCATCTATGTTCTGCTGCAATTTCCAGGGGGCGGCGCACCGAGCTATTATGAGTTGCCCTGGAGCGAGAAGATGGCGCAGCAGCTGCAGAAGGCGCAGCGCGAGGGCCAGGAGAACGGCACCGGCGTCAAGATGAAGTCCGCCAAGGGCGAGCAGGGCGACGATCCCCGCGAGCCCATGTTCTACGCCCTGCCGCAGCCCGCCCTGCCGGACAAGAATTACGTCGATAGCGGCGACACTCTGGTCTATCAGCAGCCGGAAACCAGCCCGTAGACTCGTCCGCGCGGCGGTTGCTTGCCGCTCGTTCCCGCTAATCCACCACCGACACCGCTTCGATCAGGCTCAAGGGCGATTCCGTGGGAATCACCCGCACCAGTTCCAATCCCGCCGATGCCAGCAGGCCGCGATGCTCCCGCTCCGTGCGCTCCTGGCCGCCTGCGACCACCATCATGCTGATATCGAACAGCTTGGCCTCGGCTGCGCCGGCGCCCGCGGGAATGACGCGCTCGGCCAGCAGCAGGCGGGAATCTGCCTTCATCGCCCGGCGGCAATTGCGCAGGATCAGCATCGCCTCCGCGTCCTTCCAGTCGTGGATGACGCTTTTCAGGAGATAGACATCGCCGCCGCAGGGCACGGACTCGAAAAAGTCGCCGGCGACACTGAAGCTGCGCGACGCCAGCCCGGCCCCCGCCAGCTTGCCTTCCGCCGCGGCCGCGACCGGCGCCAGGTCGAACACCAGGCCGGAGAGCTGGGGATGGCGCCGCAGGATCGCCGTCATCAGCGCGCCTTCGCCGCCGCCGATATCGATGATCTTGCGGAAACCGGCGAAATCATAGGCGGCAAGGATCGCCTCGGCCTCCTGGCCGGAAAAGCCGCTCATGGCATTGTTGAACACGGCCGCGGCTTCGGGGCGGCCCATCAGGAAGTCGAAGAGCGGCTCGCCATGTACCTCTTCGAAGGCGGATTGTCCGGTGCTGACGCTGTGATGCATGTGACCATAGGCCTGCCACAGCCATTCCTCGCCATAGAGCAGGGCCAGGCCGTGCGCCGATCCATCGGCGTCGGTGCGCAGCGCCTGTCCGACCGGCGTCAGCGCGAAGGCGCCGTCTTCGGACTCCCGGAACAGGCCGACAGCAGCCAGGGCTCGCAGCAGGCGATAGAGCGCCCGCGGCTCGGCGCCGGTGGCTGCCGCGAGTTGGCCCGCCGTCTGCGGCTTTTCGCCGAGCCGGTCCGCGATATGAAGCTTGGCGGCAACGTGGATCATCTGAGTCACGCGGAAGCTCATTATCATCTGCCGCAGGGTTGCGGCGGCCGCGTTGTTCTGCGATTCACGGGTGCGTATTGCGTTCAATTCATCCTCCAGATCATTCATTGCCGGAATTGTTCCGTCCGGTGGACGCAGTTCGCGCGCCCTAAGCGCGGCCTACGCCTCCGGTTTGGTCAATTCCGTTTTCTCGTTAGTCCGTAAGTGCTGATCGAACCTGTAACGAGTGTTGGGACCGCAACCTGCCGGCGTTCTTACGGGAACGTCCGGCGCCATTCTCTACGCCTGATACATACGAAGGCTCCCAGCCCATTTCCACAATCGCCGCTGATTTCTGCAGGGTATGTGACGAATGTCACAAAGCGGCGGCATAGCGTCAGACTGTCGCACAACGCCGCGAAATCATGGATTGCAAGCGATTATGGGAAAGCTTCGAAAGCTTCGGAACTAGGCGTCTTCCGGTCGTGCGCCCCGCGCGGACTGGGTGGGCCGAATCGATCAACGCGCCTCGATCAGCGCTCCGTCGCGATGGAACCAGACCCGGCCGGCCTTGGAGTCCAGATGCACACCGGCGCGTCCAGTCCTTGATCCGCATACAATCCCGCCCACCAAGACTTCCTGGCGCCGTGCCACTCCGCGATTGAATCGATCGGCAGCAGGGGTCCGCACGAATAGAGATCGCGGGAGATCAGCAGGTCCTGTGGCGGCTTGAGGCCAAGCGCTTCGCGAATCGTGCCACCCGCGGAGTCACCATTCACGACGTGAATGACAGATTGTTCCATCACAGAGCGGCCCCTACCAGAGCCGGGGAAATCCGAACACCCTGGCGATACACCGATTGCACGCTCCGATGACAAGAACAATTCCCGCAATGTGTGTGACGAGCGCGAGCATGGCGACCGGCCATACCGGCCACGCTTCGTACCAACGATCAAGACTCGGCGGCCAGAACAGAATCGCCAGGGCGAGCCATACTAAGAAGAAGAAGAACACCCCCAAGAACAACGCCAGCCACCGTCTCCGTGGCTTGGGCGGCGATGAATTCCAGAACCAGACGGTGTTCACAAAGTTGCAGTATCTGCAGGGCGTGTTTGGCATGAGGTTCAGGCCGTTCAATTGGTGTGCAGTCTACGGTGCCTCGCAACGAAGTTCCGCACCGAACCTTACCCGATCCGCTTCTGCGTTTCCGGATCGAACAGCACCGCCTTCTCCATGTTGAAGGCAAAGGGCGCGGTCTGGCCGGCGCGGGCCTGGGCGTCGGCGCGCATGCGGGCGATCACTTCCTTGCCGCCGAGGCGCGTCACTACATAGGTGTCGGAGCCGGTGGGCTCCACCACCTCCACATGGCATTGCGCCTCCTGGATGTGGCGGCTGCCGCGGTCGGCGCCGGCGGTGTCGGTGATGGCTTCCGGGCGCAGGCCGAGGATCACGCTGCGCCCGGCATAGGCGGCCGCCTTGGCATCGGGCAGCGCCAGCCGGATTCCCCCGCCATTGGCTTCGAGCCGCAGCGCCGCTCCGCTAGGCTCCACTTGCGCTTGCACCAGGTTCATCGAGGGTGATCCCATAAACCCGGCGACGAATATGTTGGCCGGGCGGTTATAGACCTCTTCGGGCGTGCCGAGCTGCTGCACCTCGCCGGCATTCATCACGGCGATCTGCGTCGCCAGGGTCATCGCCTCGATCTGGTCGTGCGTCACATAGACGATGGTGGTGCGCAGGTTCTGATGCAGCCGCTTGATCTCCGTGCGCATGTCGACGCGCAGCTTCGCGTCCAGGTTGGAGAGCGGTTCGTCGAACAGGAACACCCGGGGCTTGCGCACGAGGGCGCGGCCCATGGCGACCCGCTGGCGCTGGCCGCCGGAAAGCTGGCTCGGCCGCCGCTTCAGCAGATGCCCGATCTGCAGCAGCTTGGCGACTTCGGCAATGCCCTTCTCGCGTTCGTCCCGGGGCACGCCGCGCATCTCCATGCCGAAGGCGATGTTGCCCGCGACGGTCATGTTGGGATAGAGCGCGTAGGATTGGAACACCATGGCGATGTCCCGCTGCGACGGGTGCACTTCGTTCACCCGCGCGCCCTTGATGCGGATCTCGCCCTCCGTCACCGACTCAAGGCCGGCGATCATGTTGAGCAGGGTAGATTTGCCGCAACCCGACGGACCGACCAGCACCAGGAATCCGCCTTCATCGACGGCGATATCGATGCTCTTCAGCACTTCCGTGCCGCCGAACCGCTTGCTGATGCCGTCGATTTCCAGGAACGCCATGCTCTATCCTTTGACGGCGCCGGCCATGAGGCCGCGCACGAAATAGCGGCCCGCCAGCACATAGACGAGCAGCGTCGGCAGCGCCGCAATCATCGCGCCCGCCATATGCACGTTATACTCCTTCACGCCGGTGGAGCTGGAGACCAGGTTGTTCAGCGCCACCGTCATCGGCGAGCTGCCGCCGGCGGCGAAGGAGGCGCCGAATAGAAAGTCATTCCAGATATTGGTGAACTGGAAGATCACGGTGACGACGATAATCGGCCCGGAGCTGGGCAGCAGGATGCGGAAGAAGATGCGGAAGAAGCCGGCGCCGTCGATCATCGCCGCCTTGATCAGCTCGTTGGGAAACGCCTCGTAGTAGTTGCGGAAGAACAGCGTGGTGAATCCGAGGCCATAGGCCACATGCACCAGGATCAGGCCGGGCGTGGAGTTGGCGATGCCGAGCTTGCCCAGCACCTGCGCCATCGGCACCAGCACCACCTGGAACGGAATGAAGCAGCCGAACAGCATCATCGCGAAGATCAGCCGATGGCCGGGAAAGCGCCATTTGGTCAGCACATAGCCGTTGAAAGCGCCGAGCAGGGTGGAGATCGCCACCGCCGGCACCACCATGCGGATCGAGTTCCAGAAATAGCCCTTCAGCCCCTCGCAGGTCAGGCCGATGCAGGCGGTGCCCCAGGCATTGAGCCAGGGCTCGATCGTCGGCTGCTGCGGCAGCTGCAGCATGTCGCCGCCGCGGATCTCGTCCAGCGTCTTGAACGAGGTCACCAGCATGACGAACAGCGGCAGCAGATAGATGACCGCGAACAGGAGCAGCGCGCCATAGATCGCGACACGCCAGAGCCAGGCCGTGCCGACGCCGCCGGCAACTGGGGCGGCGGCTGCGCTACTGCTCATGGCGCCGCTCCCTGAGTTCCGAATAGAGATAGGGCACGATGACGGCGGCGATGGTCATCAGCATGATCACCGCGCTGGCCGCGCCGACACCCATCTGGTTGCGGGTGAAGGTATAGGAGTACATGAAGGTCGCTGGCACTTCCGTCGCCCTGCCCGGCCCACCGCCGGTCAGCGCGATCACCAGGTCGTAACTCTTGATCGCCATATGCGCGAGCACGATGAAGGCGGAGAGGAACACCGGCCGCAGCATGGGAATGACGATGCGGCGATAGATGGCGAAACTGGAGGCGCCGTCGATCTGCGCCGCGCGGATCAGCTCGCTGTCGATGCCGCGCAGCCCCGCCAGGAAGATGGCCATGACGAAGCCGGAGGATTGCCAGACCGCGGCGATGACGATGGTGTAGATCGCCTTGTCGGAATTGATCAGCCAGTCGAAGGTGAAGCTGGTCCAGCCCCATTCATGCATGGTCTTTTCCAGGCCAAGGCCCGGATTGAGGAACCACTGCCAGGCCGTGCCGGTGACGATGAAGGAAAGGGCCATCGGATAGAGATAGATGGGCCGCAGCAGGCCTTCGATGCGGATGCGCTGATCCAGCAGGATCGCCAGCAGCAGGCCGAGGCCGATGCAGATGCCGATATAGAGCGTGCCGAAGATCCCCAGGTTCTGCAGCGCCACGTACCAGTTCGGCTGCGCCCAGAGCCGCGCATAGGCGCTGAGCCCGGTGAAGCCGTAGTTCGGCATCATCTTGGATTCGGTGAAACTAAGATAGATCGTCCACAGGATGAACCCGTAAACGAACAGCAGCACGACGGCGAAGGAGGGCGCCAGCACCAGCTTCGGCAGCTGCCGCTGCAGCCAGCCAATGGTGCTGTCGATGGTCGTTGCCGTGGTCATGGCAAGAACCGTAGGGTCGGGTGATCCCCGGGTCAAACCCGAGGACCGCCCCCACATCTGCGCGACGATACCGCGCCTACTGCGCGCCCGCCACGGCGGCCATCAGCTGCTTCACCGCCTCTTCCGACGATATGCTGCCGTTGAAGTGGTTGGTGACCACGTCATAGATGGCGTTCTTCACCGCCGCCGGCGCCGCATGGCCGTGGGCCAGGCTGCCGATCAGGTGGTTGGCTCCGGCCGCTTCCTTCAGGTCCGCCATCGCCTTCTTGCCGCAATCGTCGAAGGCTTCGTCGGAGACGTCGGTGCGCGCCGGCACCGAGCCCTTCACCACGTTGAACGCCGACTGGAAAGTGGGCGCCATGATCGCCTTCGCCAGCTCCACCTGTGCCGGCTTCTGCTCATCGCCGACCGCGAACAGCACGAACTGGTCGGAGTTGAAGGTGACGTTGCCCTGGGTGCCCGGGAAGCGGAAGCAGAGGAAATCCTGCCCCGGCTTCTGGCCCGCATTGAGGAATTCGCCCTTGGCCCAGTCGCCCATGATCTGCATGCCGGCTTCGCCCTTGATCACCATGGCCGAGGCCAGGTTCCAGTCGCGGCCGGAGAAGTTCGGGTCCAGATATCCCCGGATTTGGCTCATGCGGTCGAACACCGTCTTCATGGTGTCGGAGCCGAGCGTCTCCTGGTCCAGGTCGACCAGCGCCTTCTTGTAGAAGTCGAAGCCGCCGGTGGTCAGCACCACGCTGTCGAAGATGGTGGCGTCCTGCCAGGCCTGGCCACCATGGGCGATCGCCGTCAGGCCGGACGCCTTGATCTTGTCGGCGGCGGCGATGAACTCGTCCCAGTTGGTGGGCGGCGCAATGCCGAGCTTGTCGAATACCGCCTTGTTCGCCCAAATCCAATTCGTGGAATGCACATTCACCGGGGATGCGATCCACTTGCCATCATATTTCGAGAAGGCCTGCAGCGCCAGCGGCACCACGCCGTCCCAGCCCTCCGCCGCGGCGACCTCGTTCAGGTCGGCGACCACGCCTTCCTTGCCCCAGTCCAGGATGTCGAAGCCCAGCATCTGCACCGCCGTGGGCGGTTCGCCGGAGGCGACGCGGGCGCGCAGCACGGTCATGGCCTGCTCGCCGCCGCCGCCCGCCACCGGCATGTCCTTCCAGGTGATGCCCTTACTCTCCAGATCCTGCTTCAGCACATTGAGCGCCGCCGCCTCGCCGCCGGAGGTCCACCAATGCAGCACTTCAACCTCGGCCGCCTCGGCCGCCGAGAATGTCAGGGCGATGCCGATGGCGGCGCTGCCGAGAAGCCGGGCCAGTCTATTCTTGGTCATGTCGATCCTCCCAATGGGTGCGTTAATCTTGCTTGCGGTTGAACCCGCTGGATAAGCTTGCCGTATAGTCTTATCTATCCATGGCGTGCCGCGGGCCGGAATGGCAAGGGGCTTTTTCTTCTGCAAACCCCTGGTTAAGTCGGCGTTTTCGCAGGCGCGAAGATTTGCGACAGGAGCTCGTCCCGTATCATGCCCGACAACGCCCGGCCGCCTTCCAACGGCGAAACCCGCCCCTGGGGCGCCTTCCAGATCCTGGACGAAGGGCCCGGCTATAAGGTCAAACGCATATCCGTCAATCCCGGCGGCCGCCTTTCGCTGCAAAGTCACGCCCAGCGCAGCGAGCATTGGATCGTGGCGCGCGGCACCGCGCGGGTGACCGTCGGCGCGGAAGTGCGCGAGCTCCGGCCGGATGAGGGGGTCTACATCGCCGTCGGCCAGAAGCACCGGTTGGAAAATCCCGGCAGCGAAACCCTGGAACTGATCGAAGTGCAGTGCGGCGGGTATTTAGGCGAAGACGACATCGTGCGCTATGAAGACGCCTATAACCGGCGGTGAGAAGGCAAGGCAGGTTTCACCACAAAGTCACAAAGGACACGAAGAAATTTGGAACCACAGATGCACACAGATGAACACGGATGGTCCGAAACCAATCCGTCGGCATTTATACCCGGCATTACGGGAGGTTTCCCGCGCGCCTAAGGCGCGCAATAATCCATTCTCCCACGTCGCTTATCTGTTCGCGTTCGACTCGATACATCTGTGTTTATCTGTGTGCATCTGTGGTTGAATCCTTTCTTCGTGTCCTTTGTGACTTTGTGGTGAACCCTCTTCTCCCATGGGAGCACTCGCTGTGGCCGATCTGGCAGCCCTGAAGAATTCCAAGGACGCACTCGCCCGAGTCATCCGCGAGACCAAGGCGAAGCTGCGCGCGCTGAATCCGAACTACGCAACCGCCTTTCGCGCGATGGAGGATGACATCCGCCGCGAGGTGGACGGCATCGTCTCCCGGCGAGAGCGCGACGAAGCGATCGTTCCCGAAATCGCCTACGCCGATGTCAAAGCCGGGCGCGTCTCCGACTCCGCCATCGCCTCCGTCAGGCGCACCGGCACCGCCGTCATCCGTGGCGTCTTCCCCCGTGCCCAGGCCGAAGATTGGAACGAGCAGCTCGGCGAATACATCAGCGCCAACGGCTACTACGACCAAAAGATCGATCCCAATCTCGACAAATATTTCAGCACGCTGAAATCCGACCGGCCGCAGATCTTCGGCATCTACTGGTCGAAGCCGCAGATCCAGGCACGCCAGTCCGAGAGCCTGGCCGCCGCGCGCGCCTTCCTCAATAGCCTCTGGCGCCATGACGGCGAAGGCAAAACCTGGTTCGACCCCAAGCGCGAAACCATCTATGCCGACCGCACCCGCCGGCGCCAGCCCGGCGATGTCAGCCTCGGCCTCTCGCCCCACATGGATGCGGGCTCGGTGGAACGCTGGATCGACGAAGGCTATCAGCGCGTCTACCGCCATGTCTTCTCCGGCGATATCGCCCGCTACGATCCCTTCGACGGCGCCTGGCGCACGGCCACCTCGGAGATCCCGTCGCCCGCCGTCTGCAGCGTGTTCCGCACCTACCAGGGCTGGACGGCGCTGACGCCCCAGGGGCCGGGCGACGGCACGCTGCAGCTCATCCCGATCGCCCGCGGCATCGCCTATATGCTGCTGCGCGCGCTGCAGGACGACGTGCCCGCCGACGAGCTCTGCGGCGCCCAGCCGGCCCGCGCGCTCTCGGCCCTGCCGGATTGGCATCCGGCGCTGATGCCGGCGCTGTCGCCGATCCCGCTGGTGCAGCCGGGGGACACCGTCTGGTGGCATCCCGACATCGTCCATGCGGTGGAGGACCGCCATGGCGGCCAGGGCTACAGCAACGTGATCTATATCGGCGGCGCGCCCTGGTGCGAGAAGAACGCCGCCTACCTGCCGCGCCAGGCGGAGCGGTTCCTCAAGGGCGAAAGCGCTCCCGACTTCGCCCCGGAGAATTACGAGGTCGCCTACAAAGGCCGCGCCACGTCAGCCGACCTCACCGACCTCGGCAAGAAGCAGATGGGCCTCGTGGCGTGGTGATCTAGGTCACAGCCGAAATCCGCCGCGCCCCCGCAAATGGGAGGAGTGCCCACATCGGCGATCGGGCACAATCCTGGCCCGTGCCTGGCGCGGGCAAATCATCAAGGGGGCAAACCATGAAAAAACCGCTGAAGAAACCGCCGAAGAAACCGGCAAAGAAACCGCCTGCGAAAGCCGCCAAGAAGGCCTGGACCTTCATGGTCTACATGGCCGGCGACAACAACCTCGATCCCGAGGGCGTAACGGACCTGCGGGAGATGAAGAAGGTCGGCTCCACCGGCCGGGTCAACATCGTCGCCCAGTTCGACCGCGCCGATGGCCACGCGGCAAAGCGCTACTTCATCCGCAAGGGTGGCAAGGTGGACCCGGACGCCGTGCAGAACCTCGGCCGCACCAACATGGGCGATCCCAAGCGGCTGATGGATTTCATCCGCTGGGCGGTGAAGGCCTATCCGGCCGACCGCTACGCCCTCGTGCTCTGGAACCACGGTCGCGGCTGGGACGACACCGACATGTTCGCAGACGAGCGCTACCGCACCCTGCGCCGCCGCGCCAGCGGCCCGATCCGCCACGCCCTCTTCCGCACCCCGGTGCGCCGCCTGATGGCGAGCGCCCGGCGCGACCCGCGCGCCCGCGCCATCCTGATCGACGACGACGCCAAGGATTTCCTCGACAATCTCGAGATGAAGAAGCTGCTCGCCGACACCAAGAAGCTGCTGAAGCGCAACCTCGACCTGTTCGGCATGGATGCCTGCCTGATGAGCATGGCCGAGGTCGGCTATCAGGTCTGCGAGAGCGTCGACTACACCGTCGGCTCCCAGGAGACGGAGCCGGGCGGGGGCTGGCCCTACACGTCCATCCTCGCGGATTTGACCAAGCACCCGGACATGACGCCGCGCGCGCTCAGCTGCCTGATCGTCGAGCGCTACATCGAGTCCTACAAGGGCTCGGGCGAGTCGGTGACGCAGGCGGCCTGCGACCTCGCCAAGACGGGCGAACTGGCCGCCGCAATGATCGGTCTCGTCGGCGCGCTCAAGACCGGCCTGAACGATCCGGCGACGCAGCAGCGCATCCTGGCGGCGCGGATGAAGACCCAGAGCTACACCATCAAGCACAATATCGACCTGATCGATTTCTGCGCCCTGCTGGCAAAGGCCGCCCCGGGCACGCCGGTCGCCCAGCGCTGCCAGGAAGTGATCCAGGCCGTGCACCCCCACTATGTGATCGCCCAAGGCTACGCCGGCCCCAACGTCGGCAACTCCCACGGTGCCGCGATCTACTTCCCGACCGAAGAAGTCTCGCCGCTCTATCCGGGCCTGGATTTCTGCAAGAAGACCGGCTGGGACGG
>Ga0184612_10000181_pt1 | contig 28532 bp, 25 predicted proteins | sample PLM3_60_coex_FD_133163 | JGI IMG/M metagenome (GOLD analysis project Ga0184612, IMG submission 133163) | Groundwater sediment microbial communities from an aquifer in East River, Colorado, USA - PLM3_60_coex | ecosystem: Environmental > Terrestrial > Soil > Riparian zone | place: USA: East... | reverse complement strand
GCGGCCGTCCGGGTCCGGTGCTCGTGGACATCACGAAGGATGCGCAAACCGGTTCGTGTGAGGTCGATTGGGATGCCACGGTGCCGCACCTGACCGAAACCCGCGACGATGCGATGCCCGGAGACGGCACGGCGGCCGAAGCGCTGGCGCTCATCAACGCCGCCGAGCGCCCGCTCATTCTCGCCGGACACGGCGTGACGCTGTCGGGCGCCGAGCGCGAGATCGTCGCGCTCGCGGAAAAGGCGCGGATTCCGATCGCCGTGACGCTGCTCGGGATCGGCGGCGTGCCGGCGTCGCACCCGCTCAACCTCGGCATGATGGGCATGCACGGCGAGGCGTGGGTCAACACCGCGATTCAGGAAGCCGACCTCCTCATCGCGCTCGGGATGCGGTTCGACGATCGCGTCACGGGGAACGTCCGGACCTACGCACGTCAGGCCAGGAAGATCCACATCGACGTCGACGCTGCCGAGATTGGCAAGATCGTTCCAGTCGACGTCGGGATCGTCGGCGATCTGTGCGACGTGCTCGGCGCGCTCGTGCCAGGCGTCGAGGCCGGGCGGCGTGACGACTGGATCGCGCGCATCGACTCGCTCAAGGGCGATTCCGCCGTGCGCGACATTCAGAACCTGGCAGACGACGGGCACCTGTACGCGGCGCACGTCATGAGCGACCTCTGGCGCGCCACTCACGGCCGCGCGGTCGTCGTGACCGACGTCGGGCAGCACCAGATGTGGGAAGCGCAGTACTACCATCACGATTCTCCGCGGACGCTCATCACATCGGGCGGGCTCGGCACGATGGGCTTCGCGCTGCCGGCGGCGATCGGTGCCAAGGTCTCGCGGCCGGACGCCGAGGTCTGGACGATCGCCGGCGATGGCGGCTTCCAGATGACGATGCCCGAACTGGCGACGATCAAGCAGGAAGGGCTCGACGTCAAGATCGCGGTCATCAACAACGGCTATCTCGGGATGGTCCGGCAGTGGCAGGAGTTCTTCTACGAGCGGCGGTACGCCGCGACGCCGCTGCTCAGTCCGGACTTCGCGAAGGTTGCGGAGGCGTACGGCCTGCGCGCCTTCACGGTCAAAACGCGGGGTGAGGTCGTGCCGGCCATCGAGGCCGCACGTGCGCACCAGGGAACGGCCCTCATCGACTTCCAGGTCGAGCAGGAAGACACGGTGTACCCGATGGTGCCTGCCGGCGCCGACCTGCACGCGATGATTCGCCGGCCGTCAGCGCTCGTCGAGACCGCGATGGATGAAGGGTAGTGAGCGACATTGCTCACGATGAATCCTTGCGGATCTCGTGTCATCGTGCTCTTCGTGTCATCGTGTTCTTCGTGAATGTTGGCTGTGGATTCTGTTCAGCTCGACTGGCGTCCGGTTGCGATATGGATCAAGTAATGAGGAGGCTCACGTGACGTCCGCTGCTGGTTCGCATGTGTTTGTGGTCGAGGTCGAGGACGAGCCCGGCGTGCTCACGCGGGTGTCGTCGCTCTTCCGGCGCCGCGGCTTCAACATCATCTCGCTCACGGTCGGAGTGACCGAACGCCCCGGGGTCTCGCGCATGACGATCGTGGTCGACGCACCCGAAGTGGCAGCGCGCCGCATCGAGGCGCACCTCTGGAAGCTCGTCAACGTGATCCGCGTCGAGGACGTGACCAGCGCCGCTGCCGTCCGCCGCGAGCTGGTCATGGTGAAGGTGGCCGCCGACGCCGAGGCCAGGACGCACGTGATGAAGCTCGCCGAGGTCTTTCGCGCGCGGGTCATCGACGTGGCGCCCGAGTCCCTGATTCTCGAATCGACCGGGACGAGCGACAAGATTACGGGGCTGCTCGACGTCCTGCGTCCGTTCGGTCTGCTGGAAGTCGCCAGGAGCGGTCACGTTGCGATGGTGCGCGGCATCCAGGGTCAGACACGCGACGCTGACGCCGGCGTCGCGCACGACGACGTGACGTACTCGGTGTGAGAGTGTTGGGAGGTCCGGCTGAAGCCGGACACTATGTGAATGATTCAGTGTAGTGTCCGGCTTCAGCCGGACTTCTGTTACAGGGCATAAGGAGCGCACACGCAATGGCTGTAATGTTCTATGACCGCGACGCAGACCTCAACCTGATCAAGAGCCGCCGTGTGGCCGTCATCGGCTACGGGTCTCAGGGGCACGCGCACGCGCTCAATCTGAAGGACAGCGGAGTCGACGTCAGAGTGGGTCTCCACGAGGGCAGCAAGTCCCGCGCGGCGGCGGAAGCGGCGGGGCTGACCGTCGCGACGCCGGCCGCCGTGAGCGAGTGGGCTGACGTGATCATGGTGCTCGTGCCCGACACGAGCCAGTCCCAGCTCTACACCGAAGCGATCGCGCCGCACCTCAAGGCCGGGAAGACCTTGATGTTCGCGCACGGCTTCAACATCCGCTTCGGCTGGATCGTTCCGCCAAAGGATGTCGACGTCACGATGATCGCACCGAAATCGCCAGGCCATCGCGTACGCGAGCTCTTCGTCGAAGGCGCCGGCACGCCGGCGCTCCTCGCGGTCCATCAGGACGCGAGCGGTCAGGCGCGCGCCCTCGCGCTGTCGTACGGCAAAGGCATCGGCGTCACGCGCGCCGGCGTCATCCAGACGACGTTCGCCGAAGAAACCGAAACGGATCTCTTCGGCGAGCAGGCCGTCCTCTGCGGCGGCGTCAGCGCGCTCGTCAAGGCGGGCTTCGAAACGCTCGTCGACGCCGGCTACCAGCCCGAGATCGCCTACTTCGAGTGCCTCCACGAGCTCAAACTGATCGTCGACCTCATCTATCGCGGCGGGTTGAACTACATGCGGTACTCGGTGAGCGACACGGCCGAGCACGGCGACTACACAGGCGGACCCCGCGTCGTCACCGAGCAGACGAAGCAGGAGCTGCGGAAGATGCTGGCCGAGGTGCAGGATGGCACCTACGCCAAGGCCTGGATGGCCGAGCACGCGGCCGGCCGTCCGTGGTTCGACGCGACGCGCAAGGCCGAACGGTCGCACCAGATCGAGCAGGTGGGCGCGAAGCTGCGCGACATGATGCCGTTCCTGGATCCGGTCAAGGACCCCTTGCGCAAGTCCGAGAAGGAAGGCGTCGGCGCAGCCTGACGGCAACGAGCCTCACGGCGCCGACGAGCTGACGTCCCTAAAGGAAGGCGTCGGCGCGGCCTGACGCGCGGTGCGTCAGCCGGGTGTGTGCTCGCGGGAGAGCCCCGCGATTTCTTCCACGATCCGATCGACAGGACGGCCGGAGGTGTCGACGGTGTGCGCCGCCGAGGCGTAGAGCGGCTCGCGCGCGGACAGCAGCGACCGCAGATCCAACATCGCTTGCGGGTGGTCGGTCATCGGCCGGCGATCGCCCTGCCTCAGCACACGGTTCCAGTGATCTTCCGGCGTCGCGCGCAGCCAGATCGTCAGGGCTGACCGCCGGAGCAACGCAAACGTGTCGGACGCAGTGACGAGGCCGCCGCCCGTTGCGAGCACGATCGGGCGATGGTCGTCGAGGACGATCTGGAGCACCTCGCGTTCGAGGCGGCGATAATACGCCTCGCCGTGGAGCGAGAAAAGCTCGGCCAGGCTCAGGTTGGCGGCCTGCTCAATGCGGCGGTCGAGCTCCACGAACGGCACGCGCAGGCGGCGGGCGAGACGCCGGCCGACGGTCGTCTTGCCGGCGCCGCGCAGGCCGAGCAGCGCGACGATCGGTTCCTCGTTCTCGGCCGGGAGCGCGATGAGTGCGGCCGGTGTGACGTCGAGCGCACGGGCGACGTCGGCCAGGCGGCGGACCGAGATGTTGCCGCGCCCCGCCTCGAGCTGGACGAGGAAGCGCGGCGAGATGCCCGAACGCTCCGCGACTTCGCGCAGCGTCCAGCCGCGCTCCAGCCGGCGGGCGCGCGCACGCTGTCCGAGCGATCGCAGCAGGTCTGGGGCCATCGGCGCCACTATATTACGTGCACTACGTACGATGCGGGCGCGCCGTGGCCTCTCCTGCGGCCCTTCCGCCCGGCGTGCCGTCACCACCATCCGCGCTTCGCATGACTCGCATGATCTCCGGCGATGGACAGCTCATGCGCCGTGCGCATCGGTGCCATGTGAAAGTTCTGCGCGACACGCATGACACCGCGCCCTATCATTCGATCGTATGAACCTCACGGAGGCGGGCACCGTCGCGACACGTACTCTCACCATCGTTCTGCCTGAGTCCGAATGGCAGGCGCTGCGGACGGCCGAGCCCGACGCAATCGGCTGGCTGCAGGCGCAGATTCGTCGTCGCCTGGGTGACGAGCCGGCGTCGAAGCGGCAAGAAGAGTCGGCGTTCGACGAATACTGACAGTCGAGTGAATACTGCCGACTGTCGACCCTTCGACAGGCTCAGGTCGCCCTGAGCGGCGTCGAAGGGCGACGGCAATATAGTGCACCGACGCTGAACGTTCGCCGCAGTATGTTGCCTTGACACTTCTGCGGGCCACGGGTACGCTGGGCCGGAGATGGCAGTCGGCAGCAAGGCAGTCCAACCCCCGGTGTCCTTCGACACCTCCCCCGAAAAGTATCGGCACTGGAAGCTTTCCTTCGACGGCGCGGTTGCGACGCTGTCGATGGACGTGCAGGAGGACGCCGGGCTCTCGCCCGACTATCGCCTCAAGCTCAACTCCTACGACCTCGGCGTCGACATCGAGCTCGCCGATGCGATTCAGCGCATCCGCTTCGAGCATCCGGAAGTCCACGCCGTCGTCATCACCAGCCTGAAAGAGCGCATCTTCTGCGCCGGCGCCAACATCTTCATGCTGCGCGGCTCGAGCCACGCGTGGAAGGTGAACTTCTGCAAGTTCACCAACGAGACGCGTCTGGCCATGGAAGACGCGAGCGCGCATTCGGGGCTGAAGTTTCTGGCCGCGCTCAACGGGATTTGTGCGGGCGGCGGCTACGAACTGGCGCTCGCCTGCGACGAGATCTTCCTTGTCGACGACGGCAATTCTGCCGTGAGCCTGCCTGAAACGCCGCTTCTGGCCGTGCTGCCGGGAACGGGCGGCCTCACGCGCGTGGTTGATAAAAGGAAAGTCCGGCGCGACCTTGCCGACGTGTTCGGCACCGTCGCCGAAGGCGTCAAGGGCCGGCGGGCCGTCGAGTGGCGGCTCGTCGACGCGGTCTATCCGACGAGCCAGTTCAAGGATCGGGTCACGAAGCGGGCGACGGAGCTCGCCGCCTCCTCCGATCGCCCACGTCTCGGTCCGGGCCTCACGCTTGGCCCGCTGCGCCCGGCGGTTACAGACGATGCCGTGCACTACTCCAGCGTGTCGCTGCAGATCGATCGTGCTGGCCGCGTGGCGACGCTGACGGTCAAAGCGCCGGACACGGCGCAGCCGGCGACACCGGAGGAGATCCTGAGCGCCGGCGACGAATTCTGGCCGCTTCGCGCGTTCCGCGAGCTCGACGCGGCGCTGCTGCACCTTCGCATCGACGAGCCGCTCATCGGGACAGTCGTCGTTCGCACCGAAGGCGATCGGGCCCGCGTCCTTGCCGTCGACGAGACGCTGCTCGCGCACGCGGACCACTGGCTGGTCCGCGAGATCGCGCACTTCATGAAGCGCACGCTGAAGCGCATGGACCTCACCGCGCGCAGCTTTTTCGCGCTCGTCGAGCCCGGGAGCTGCTTTGCGGGGTCGCTCTTCGAGCTGGCGCTCGCGGCCGACCGGTCCTACATGCTCGATGATCCCGACCGGGCGAATGCGATTGCTCTCTCGGGGATGAACGGTGGGCCGTTGAAGATGAGCAACGGCCTCACCCGTCTCGAGACACGATTCCTCGCGACGCCGGAGCACGTCCAGGAGCTCCTCGAAGCTGGAGAGCCCTTCGATCCGCGGGCCGCGCTCGAAGCGGGTCTCGTGTCGTTCGCACCGGACGAGCTCGACTGGCACGACGAGGTGCGGCTGGCGATCGAAGCGCGTGCGGCGCTGTCTCCCGACGCGCTGACGGGCATGGAGGCCAACCTGCGTTTCGCCGGGCCCGAAACGTTGGAGACGAAGATCTTCGGCCGGCTGACGGCGTGGCAGAACTGGATCTTCCAGCGGCCGAACGCCGTCGGCGAAAAAGGCGCGTTGACGGCCTATGGGTCGCAGGCGCGGCCGGAGTTCGATTTCAACAGGACATAGCTTCCAGCTTCCGGCTGCCAGCCGAAGATCGCAGCAGGAAGCCAACTGCACCGGGAGGCTGGGAGCTGGAAGCTGGGAGCTGTCCATGATCTCCGCCGAAAAAATCCCGAACAATGTCGGCCTCTCCAGCAACAAGCGCCTGCAGCGCGCGCTCGAGCACTGGCAACCGGCCTACATCCAGTGGTGGCGCGACATGGGACCGCAGGGGTTTCAGGATCTCCATCAGGTGTACGTGCGGACGGCGGTGAGCGTCGATCCGTCGGGGTGGGCGCATTTCGAATACGTCAAGCTGCCGGAGTATCGCTGGGGCATCTTTCTGGCGGATCCCGTGCACGATCGGCGCATCGGATTTGGTGATTTCTTCGGGAAGGAAGTCTGGCAGGAGGTGCCCGGCGAGTTTCGCAACCAGCTTCGGCGGCTGATCGTGACGCAGGGCGACACCGAACCGGCGAGCGTCGAGCAGCAGCGCTGGCTCGGGCAGCGCTGTCCGAGCCTCTACGACCTGCGGAATCTCTTTCAGGTCAACGTCGAAGAGGGGCGCCACCTGTGGGCGATGGTCTACCTGCTGCACTCCTACTTCGGGCGGGACGGCCGCGACGAAGCCGAAGAGCTGCTCGCGCGTCAGAGCGGCAATCGCGACAAGCCGCGCATCCTCGACGCGTTCAACGAGCCCATCGACAACTGGCTCGACTTCTTCATGTTCACCATGTTCACCGACCGTGACGGCAAGTCCCAGCTGCTGTCGCTCTCGGAGAGCTCGCTCGATCCGCTGTCGCGAACGACCCGCTTCATGCTGACCGAAGAGGCGCACCATATGTTCGTCGGCGAGACCGGGGTGGCGCGCATCATCGAGCGGGCGTGTCAGCTGATGAAGGAGGCCGGTTTCTCAGGAGACGTGCGAAAGCTCGGCGGGATCGACCTCGCGACGATTCAGCGGTTCATCAACCTGTGGTTCAGCCTCAGCCTGGATCTGCACGGCAACGAGATTTCGACCAACGCCGCGTCGTACTTCGCCAATGGCCTCAAGGGTCGCGCGCAGGAAGAGAAGTGGGACGACCATCTGGTGACCGAGCAGTTCTACGAGCTCGACATCCCTGCGTCGGCATCCGACAGCCGTCTCGAGCGCAAGGCGATTCCGATGCGCACGGCGATGAACGAGGTGCTGCGCGACTGGTATTGCGGAGACTGCGAGGCCGGCGTGCAGCGCTGGAACCGCATCCTCGAGCGTCACGGCTTTTCGGATCGCCTGCGCCTCCCGGACCGGAAGTTCAACCGCGGCATCGGCATGTTCTCGTCGCTCCACTTCGATCCCGGCGGCGCGCCGCTCTCCGACACCGAATGGGAGCGCCGGAGGCACGAGTGGCTGCCCGCGCCGTCCGACCGGGAGTATCTCCTGAGCATCATGGCGGAGCCGGTGTACGAGCCCGGGAAGTTCGCCAACTACATCGCGCCGCCGCTCAGAGGCATCAACCGGATGCCGATTGATTTCCAATATGTACGGACGGAGGCGTAGGCCGAATCGGTCAACTGCACGGTCACGATTTCATCACGATGCACGCGAAGCTCACGAAGGCCGCGAAGAACGTCTTTCCCAAGATCCTTCGCGATGAGATCGTGGCACTCGTTGCGCTTTCCAGAGACGCCCCACATGCCATCAACAGTCGTTCTTGATAAGCAACTCCTCATAAACAACGAATGGCGCCCTTCGTCGTCCGGAAAGACGATGGAGGTCGTGAACCCGGCGACCGAAGAGGTGATCGCCTCGGTGGCGTCGGCCGGTGCGGCGGACGTGGACGCAGCGGTCGCGGCCGCCCGTGCGGGGCTCGACGGACCGTGGGGGAAGATGTCGGCGCGCGAGCGCGGCCGCCTCGTGAGCCGGCTGGCCGACCGTCTGATGGAGAAGGCCGACGAGGTCGCCAGGCTCGAGACGATTCACAACGGCAAGCCGATCAGCGAGTCGCGGAACATCGAGATTCCGGCGGCGGCCGAATGCTTCGAGTACTTCGCCGGCTGGGCCGACAAGGTGATGGGGGAGACGATCCCCGTCAAGGGAAACCACCTCACTTACACGCTGCGCGAGCCGATTGGCGTCGTCGCGGCCATCGTCCCCTGGAACTTTCCGCTGCTCCTCGCGGCATGGAAAGTCGCGCCGGCGCTGGCGTGCGGCAATACCGTCATCCTCAAGCCCGCCAGCCAGACGCCGTTGACGGCGATCGCGCTGGGCGAGATTGCCATCGAGGTTGGACTTCCGCCGGGCGTGCTGAACGTCATCACCGGCGCCGGATCGACCGTCGGCCAGGCCCTCGTCGAACACCCGGGGATCGACAAGGTGGCGTTCACCGGCGACACGACGACCGGCAAGGCGATCATGCGCAGCGCGGCCGAGACGCTCAAGACGATCACGCTCGAGCTCGGCGGCAAGTCCCCGAACATCGTCCTGGCGGACGCCGACCTCGATGCGGCGCTGCGGGGCGTCGCGGTCGGCATCTTCTACGGCAAGGGCGAGGTGTGTGCCGCCGGCTCGCGGCTGCTCGTCGATCGCGCGATCAAGGACGAGTTTATCGACAAGCTGGCGGCGCGGACCAAGAAGATGGTGCCCGGCGATCCGCTGGATCCGAAGACGCGGTTCGGCTCGGTCTCGTCGAAGAAGCAGCTCGAGACCGTGCTCCGATACATCGATTCAGGCAGGAAGGAAGGCGCCACGCTCGTCGCCGGGGGCGAGCGCGCCGACATCGGGACGGGCAAAGGGTACTTCGTCCAGCCGACGGTGTTTGCCGACGTCACGCCGGAGATGACGATCTCGCGCGAAGAGATCTTCGGCCCCGTGCTCGCCGCGATCGAGTTCGCCGATCTGGACGAGGCGATTGCCAAGGCCAACGACACGCCGTACGGCCTGGCGGCCGGGGTCTGGACGCGGGACATCAAGAAAGCCCACTACGTCGCCCGCAAGCTCCAAGCCGGCACTGTCTGGATCAACACCTACAACGTCTACGACACCGCCGCGCCGTTCGGTGGCTACAAGCAGAGCGGCTTCGGCCGCGAGATGAGCGCGCACGCGCTGCAGCACTACACGCAGGTCAAGAGCGTGTGGGTGGATTTGAACATGTAATCGACCTTGGTCTTCTGCCTCCTGAGTCCCCCTTCCGTGTTTCGTGAAGCCGGAGCGTCCGGCTCGGCTCGTGCCTCCCGCTTCGCGGCGTGGAAAAACGACCTCTCCGCGATGGTGCTGGCGGTGCCGACGGCGGCTCGGTTGCTGAACCGATGCTTTACTGTCGCCCGGCCTACCCCAGCCGCCGCCGGCATCGTGAGCGCGGTCGCGGCCGGCGCGCGCAAAGCACGCGCCTCACCCTCCCGTGAACTTCGGCTTCCGCTTCTCCAGGAACGCCGTCGTTCCTTCCTGCTTGTCGTCCGAGTCGTAGCAGATCGCCTGCGCCAGCGTCTCGATGAGCAGGCCCGAATCGAGATCGACGCGTGCGGACGCGTTGAGCGCCAGCTTGGCGAGGCGCGCGGCCAGGGGGCCCTGGCGCAGAATCTTTTTCGCGAGTTCCCGGGCGCGGACTTGCAGCTGGCCAGCAGGCGTGAGGACGGTCACGAGACCGATGGCGAGCGCCTGTTTGGCGTCGATGATCTCGCCGGTCAGAATCAGATGTTTGGCCCAGCCCAAGCCGACGACGCGCGGGAGGCGCTGGGTGCCGCCGGCGGCGGGGATGATGCCGAGGCCGAGCTCGGGCTGGCCGAACTTGGCGGTCTCGGACGACATGCGGATGTCGCACGCGAGCGCCAGCTCGCAGCCGCCGCCGAGCGCGTAGCCGTTGATCGCCGCGATCGTCGGACGCGGGAACCGCTCCACCGCGGCGCAGAGGGATGAAGCGATACCGGCCAGGCCGTCGTTCCGGGTGCGCGTCCGGATGTCGCCGATATCCGAACCCGATACGAACGACGATTCGCCGGCGCCGGTGATGATGAGCACGCCGGCCTCGTCGCTGGCCGCCAGCGTCGACAGCGCGGCCAGGCACTCGTCGACCGTCTCTCGATTCAGCGCGTTCTTGACCTCGGGACGATCGATCGTCAGCGTGGCGACCGACTCGTTGATGTCGACGTGGATGTTGGAATAGGGTGTCGACATGTGTCACTGCCATCCGTCTCTGATCTGCGGCTTCAGGCGCCCTTGAGGTCTTTCACAGAAGTTCAGGAGACCAGGAGATCCAATACAAAAACCAAAGAACTCCTGAACTTCTGATCTCCTGTTTTCCTGGGACAGGTCACGCCATCAGTAGTCGTATACCCCCCGCCCGACCTTGCGTCCGAGGCGACCGGCCTTCACATACTGCACCAGCAGCGGACATGGCCGGTATTTCTCGCCCATGCTGCGGTGCAGGTACTCGAGGATGCTCAACCGCGTGTCCAGCCCGACGAGATCGACGAGCTCGAACGGGCCCATCGGATGGTTCAAGCCGAGCTTGAGCGCCTTGTCGATGTCGCGCGCGGAAGCGACGCCCTCCATCAGCATGTAGAAGGCTTCGTTGCCGATGCTGGCGTTGACCCGAGTGGTGATGAAGCCCGGGGATTCCCGGACCAGCACCGTTTCTTTCCCCATCCGCGTGGCGACCTCGCGAACCGCGTCGAGCGTGGCCGGCGCGGTCTCGAGCGCCTGCACGACCTCGATGAGCTTCATCTTGTGCACCGGGTTGAAGAAGTGCATCCCTGCGACTCGAGAGGGATTGGCGAGCGTGGCCGCCATCTCGGTCAGGCTCAGCGCCGACGTGTTCGAGGCGACGACCGCGTGCGCAGGCGCGAGTCGCTCGATGTCGGCAAACACCCCTATCTTGACGTCGATGCGTTCCGGCGCCGCCTCGATGATGAAATCGGCGTCAACGAGTGCCTGCGCAAGATCACTCGTCGTGCTGAGCCGGCGAAGCGTCGCCTCGGCCTCCGCTGGCGTGACCTTGTCGCGCTCGACACCCCCGCGCACGACATCCTCGATGGCAGCGCGTCCCTTCTCGAGTGCCTCCGGCGATACATCGAACAATTTCGCGTCGTACCCTGCGGCCGCGGCGGCATGGGCGATCCCGTGCCCCATCGTCCCCGCTCCCAGTACGGCGATCCGGCGAATCACCATCCCGAACGCGCCCCGACCCCAACGATGTCGTCGAGCACCTTCATCGCATCATCCACATCGTCTTCGTTGTTGTAGAAATGCGGCGAGATGCGGATGCCCGCGTCCGGCCGATAGTCGATGATGATGTTGCGGCGCAGCAGATCTTTCGACACGGCTTCGCCGTTGGGCACGTCCAGGATGACGGCGCCCCCACGCTCCGAGTCGGTGAGGGGAGTGTTGAGCCCGTATCCTGCGCGGGCGGCGTGATCGATGATGCGCCGCGTCAGCCTGAGAGATTTCTCGCGGATCGCGGGCACGCCGATCTCCGCGACGATCTCGTAGCCGGCGCGTGCGGCGTACAGCGCCGGCACGTTCGGCGTGCCGCTCTGGAACCGTTCCGTCCCGTCAGCGTAGACGACAGGGCCGGTCGCAAAAGCAAAGGGCTCGGCGTGCGCCGCCCAGCCGATGAAGCCAGGTTCGAGCGTACGCGCGAGATCGGGCCGCACGTAGAGGTAACCGGCGCCGGGCCCGCCGCAGAGCCACTTGACCGATCCCCCGACCGCGAAGTCGGCCCCCAGCGCTTCGATGTCGAGCGGCACGGTGCCAGCCGCCTGGTACACGTCGAGGATGACGTGCGCCCCGACCTCGTGGGCCTTCTCGATGACGACGCGCGCATCCTGGATGCAGGAACTTCTGAAGAGCACCAGCGAGAGCGGCACGAGCACCGTGCGCTCGTCTATCGCGTCGAGCAAGCGGCCGAGGTCGTTTCTGACCGCGCTGTCCGACTCGACATACACGATCTCGGCACCGTAGCGCGCGAATCCCTCGAACAAATACATGTTGGTCGGGAACTCGAGCTCGGTCAGGACGATCTTCCGGCGGGGACCGTCATAGCGGAAGCACGAGGCGATGATCCCCATGGCGACCGTCACGTTCTGGTGCATCGAAACCGAGCCGGGCTGCACGCCGAGAATCGGCGCCAGCAGATCGCCCGTCGTGCGACCGAGCTCCCACCAGCCCTCGTGCCACGCTCTCACGCCCCGACGCGTCCAGGTCTCGGCATACTCCTGCAGGTTCGCTGCAGTCCGGCGCGGCATCGCCCCGAGCGAATGGCTCACGAGATAGGTGCAGTCCTCGACCGTCGGGAACTCGTCGCGCCAGGCTGCGAGTGCGTCACCGGACAATGATCCGGCCTTTGAGGTTTGGGTTGTCCGGATTCTCGTGGTCGTGGAATCCGCAGGCGCGGACGACGATGAGATTCTCCGTTTCACGGCTCTGGCCGGGCATCAGGAGCCCGACGTTGATGGCCGGGCATTCGTCGTGCTCAGGGTGCGGGTCGGACGTCATCTCGTGGCGGCGCCCGTCGCTGTTGACGAAGAGGACGCGCGCGCCAGGCGCAACGATCAGTTCCTTGGGTGTGACGACGCCTGCCGAAGAGATGGTAATGACGTTGGGATTGGTCGGCAGCGGCGAGGGCCCCGGCGTCCCCCCTCCGTCTCCGCCACATGCCGCAAGCACCAGACAGAGCACCGGTGCCAGTCCTGCTTTGACTGCCATGCCGATTTGCATGATAGGCAGTCATTATCGCAGGTTTGGCACTGAGCGACGCACGCGCCTCATGCTCTCTGCCAGGGGTCCTTCGCGAGCTTCGTGAGCTTCGCGATCATCGTGAGTGAGTCGTGAACCGTGACAGATTATCGAATGACGATGGTCCCGCGGAGGCTGGCGTTCGTGTCGTCCAGATGATCGTGGAACCCGCAGGTCCGCGACGTCGTCATCGCGAAGGTCGCCCGGCTCTGTCCGGCGTCCAGCGTGCCGGCCCCGTTGATCGGCGGGCATTGGTTGTGGTCCGGGTGCGGATCCGAGGCCATCTGATGCGGCCGATTGTGGCTGTTGACGAACATGACGCTCTCGCCGTTGTTGATCGTGACCGTTGCCGGACTGACGGCGCCGTTCGAGCCGATGGTGATGGTCGCGCCAATCGGTCCGGGGCTTCCGCCTCCGGCAGGAGGCGAGGGGGCAGTGCTCGAGCCGCCGCACGCGAGCGCCAGCGCCAGTCCCGCGGCAACGGCCAGGTGTTTCACGATCTGTCTGTGTGTTCTCACGATATCCCCCAAATTGAGCTCGGTCCCGTTGTCCGTGTTGTCCGTGGTGCGTGTTGTCCGTGGTTCTAAAAGAACTTCCGCGAGATGTTGAACCCGAGGTACCAGTCGTCCCAGTCGAAACCGCCCCGTGCCAGCTGCGCCATGGTGGTTCCGAAGCCGTCCGAGAAGTTGATCTGAAACGAGTGTCCGCCCGCTCGCATCTCGATGGCGAAACTGGCATACGCGATTCCCGGGTCGTAGCCGAACCGCGGCGCCGCTTCGGCCACGAAGTACAGCTTCGGCCGGATGCGCAGCCGCGTTCCGACGCCCACGATGAACGTGTCGTTGTCGTCTCCGGCGACCAGGTCGAACGAGTTCGTGTTGCCGACCCAGATTGGCTCAGCATAGATGGCGCCATGCACGCCGAGCTTTCTCGAGATGATGGCGCCCACGGCGGGCGAGTAGATCTCCTGGAAGTTGTTCTTGCCTTCGATGGTGACGATCAAGTCGACGCCGAGTGGCTTGCCTTCACTCTGACGAAGGAGCTGCTGCTGCCCGAAGAACTGAATCGTCTTGTCGCTCGTGCGGTGCACGCCGAGCTGTGTTCCGCTGAAAATCCCGAAGCGATACTCGAGTCCGATCTGCGCACCGCCGTCGGTGCCGAAGCCGTCGGCGAGCAGATCGCCGAAGTTGCCCTGGCTGAGCGAGCGCGTGAACCGATGCGTCACGCGGAACGCGCTGGCATGCCTGGGCATTCGCAGGGTGGTCGGAAGGCCGATGAGGGTGAAATCCGGTTCGCTCGGGTCGACCGCGCGATCGCTGGGAACTGCCGGAGTCTGCGTCGGCTGGGCCGGAGCGGGAGTCGCCTGTGTGGGGTCCTGCGCCGGGCCCGCCGCGGCCGTCTGTGGGGCGGACAAAGTCAGAATCCAGGCAGCCGCGATCACACTCCTCGTCAGATACAACTTCATCGCACAGTTCTCCCCCTCCGCACTTGCGTTGCGCAAACGCAATGCCGGAGTCTTGTGTTTGACATGTTCAGGAAATCGGTCCGATGCGGCCCGGATCCTTACGATCGACGAATCGAGTTACGCGCCACGTAATCAACTGATGCGGTGCTTGGCCAAGTAATAGCTGAGCGCCCGCTGGGTCAGGCCCATGGTCTCGGCGGCGTCTTTCTTCACGCCATTGGCGCTCTCGAGCGCCCGGCGCACGGTCTCGCGTTCCGTCCAGTCGAGATTCTGTCGGAGGTTGAGCGACGGCAACCCCATCAGCGGGGCGCTGCTGACGCTCATGATGCGCACGGCGTCGGGCCCGATGATGGGCGTCTGCGACAGCACGACCGCGCGCTCCATGGTGTTCTCGAGCTCGCGGACATTCCCCGGCCAGTCCGACGCCTGCAGCGCCTGCATCACGCCGGGCGCAATCCCGTCGATGCGTTTGCCGGCGCGCTGCGCGTGTTTCTGGATGAAATGCTCGACGAGCACGGGAATGTCCTCACGCCGTTCGCGGAGCGGCGGAATGTGCACCGGGATCACGTGGAGGCGGTAGTAGAGATCTTCCTGGAACCGGCCGTCGGCAACCATCTGCTGGAGGTCGCGATTGGTCGCCGCGATCACGCGCACGTCGACTTTCTGCGTGCGCTCGGACCCGAGCGATTCGAACTCCCGCTCCTGGATCACGCGCAGCAGCTTCGACTGCAGCGCGGGGCTCATGGTGCCGATCTCGTCGAGAAAAATCGTACCGCCATCGGCGAGCGCAAACTTGCCGCGCTTGCTCGTCGTGGCGCCGGTGAATGCGCCGCGGACGTGGCCGAACAGCTCCGATTCCAGCAATGTTTCCGGAATCGCCGCGCAGTTCACCTTGATGAGCGGCATCTCGCGCTGGGCGCTGTGATAGTGGATGGCGCGCGCGACCATTTCCTTGCCCGTGCCGGTTTCGCCCATGATGAGCACGGTGCTTCTGGATTTCGCGACCACCTCCGCCGTCCGAATCACCTCTTCCATCCGGCGGCTCCGGCCCACCAGACCGTAGTGATTGTATTCGGCGTCCCGCTCGCTGATGAGATACCGGTGCTCGGTGCGCAGCCGCAGGTGATCCAGCGCACGGCTCGCGACCACGAGCAGCTCATCGACTTCAAATGGCTTCTGCAGGTAGTCGAACGCGCCCAGCTTCATCGCTTCGATCGCGCTTTCCACCGTCGCGTGCGCCGTCATCATGACGATCTGCGGCCGCTCCGCTGCGCCAGAGGCGTGCAGCTCGCGGATGAGATCCAGCCCTGTGAGCTCGGGCATGAGGTTGTCGACGACCAGCAGATCGAACATCCGCTGCGAGAGCAGCCGCTGCGCTTCACGCGCGCTCGTCGTCGCCACGACCTCGTGCCGGTCCTCGCGCAACGCCTGGGCCAGCGCGTTGAGGATCTTCGCTTCGTCGTCGACCAGAAGGATTGAGCCGGAGGACATATTGAAATTCTGAATTCTGAGTGCTGAATGCTGAAGTGAAGTAGGAATCTTCCTTTACTTCAGCATTCAGCATTCAGCATTCAGAATTATTCTTACTTCCGTTCCCTCCCCCTGGCGGCTCGATACACCTATCGTGCCCCCAAGGCCTTCGATGATGTTCTTGGAGATCGCGAGCCCGAGCCCGGTGCCCGTACGCCTGGTGGTGAAATAGGGATCGAAGACGCGACCGAGGTCATCACCTGCAATGCCCATGCCCTGGTCGCGAACCTCGATCGCTATCCGGCCGGGGCCCTGCTGCCGCGTGCGCAGCCGGATCGGGTCTCGACGGTCGAGGGCACGGGGCCGGGCGGCCACCGCGTCACGCGCGTTCGCCAGGATGTTGACCAACGCCAGCCGCAGGCGCTCGGCGTCGGTGACGACGATGGGCAGCGAGCGGTCGAGTTCCAGCCGGATGGGGATCGCCGGGCCGTCGGAACCGGCGGCCCGGACGGCGTCTTCGCAGAGCGCGTTGAGGTCGGTCGGGGCGCGGTCGAACTTGATAGGTCTTGCGAAATCAAGCACCCCGGACACGAGGCGGTTGAGGCGCGCCGTCTCCTCGTCGATGTCGGCTACCGCGGCGCGGAGCTCCTCGGGCCTGACGCTTGGCCCCCTCAGCGCCCGCAGGGCGGTCTTGATGATCATCAGGGGGTTGCGAATCTCGTGCGCGACGACGGTCGAGAGCCGCCCGAGCGACGACAGCCGCTCGCGTTGGGCGGCCTCGCGCTGAAATCGCGCGATCGAGTCCGTCATCGTGTTGAACGTCGTCGCCAGCAGCCGGGCATCCTCGTCCTCCCAGGCAGCGCCCCCGGGCGGGGAGGCGATGCGGCGCGTGAGGTCGCCGGTCGCTGCCATCTCCCGCATGGTCGCCGTGATCGCTCCGAGCGGGCGCGTCACCGTTCGCGCAATCGCGTAGCTCAGAAGCGTTGCCGCGAGTACGGCGACGACCGCGATGATGCCCAGCCGGCCATGCAGCTCGTTCAGAAAGCCCAGGCGCTCGGTTCTCGACCGCAGGATGATGACGCTCGCCCCCGTCCCGTCAGCCGTCGCCGAGCTCGCGCCGGATTCGATTGGCGCCGACGAGGCCGTCGAGAGGGCCCGCGTTTTCGCGATGTAGTCTTCGTTGCCGACGGGCACGCTTTGACGCAGGTCTGAGCTTCCGAGCAGGGGCACGAGGGCGGGCCAGACCTCCTGCGGTAGCGTCGAGGCGCGAATCGCGCCGTCCATCCCGAACGCGATATCGCTTCTCGTCAGCGCCTGGAAGCGGTTGGCGGCGCCGCGGTCGAGGCTGACGCCGACGCTGAGCGTGCCGAGGATCTCGGGCTGTTGAAGGTCGATGAAGATCGGTACGGTGACGACCTGGAGGATGCCGCCGGGATGAGGCCAGAAGGAGCTCGATTCGCGTCCCATCTGGGCTGATTTGACACCCGGCATCGACGCGTACGAGCCCGACGAGGCATTGGTCGAAGTGATTTCCGCGAGGGTCTGCCCCTGCCGGCCGGTGATGAGCAGGAGGTCAGCGCTCAGCTGGCGCTGATACTCCTCTGCCATGGGCTGCACCGTCGTGGGGTGATTGGTATCCACTGCGGCCTTCAGGCGTGGCAGATCGGCGATGAGCCGGGCCTCGCGCGTGAAGTGGTCGACGAGCACCCGGCGGTATTCCTCGATGATCGTGCCCGCCTCGTCGAGGCCGCGGCGCAGTTCCTGTTCGGCCTGCCGCGTGACCGCGACGTTGACGTTGTAGATCGCAATCGCGATCGAGCCCACCGCCAGGAGCGCGCTGCCGAAGAAGATGCGGTTCGTGAGCGAGCTGAACACGCTCAGTGGGGTCATTGCCGCCCCAGGGCGAAGTTGGCTTCCACGTCGCCGCCGGAATCCGGGACCACGATGCGCCTCGACTCGGTGTGCGCTGATTCGTTCCACGCCATCACGGTGTAGGAGCCAGGCGGCACGTTGTCGATCCGATACCGGCCTTCGTCGTCGGTGACGGCAAAGTGCCGGTGGGCGAAGACGAGGATGAACGCGCTCATGTGCGAGTGGATGTCGCAGAACACCCGGACGATCCCCGGACTGTCGAACTTGACGGATTTGGAATGGCCCACGGCATACCGTCCGAGGTCGAACGGTCTCGCGCGCGAGAGCGAGAACACATTGTGATACGTCTTGTCGTTGTTGGGGAAGTCGACCGTCGTCCCGGCGACGATCGCCAGGACGTGCGGCACGAACGCTTCATTGCGCTGGTCCAGCTTGGCGCGTGGCTCGTCACGCCGGTCGAACGCCGCCCTCGGCGCGGTCTCGAGATAGACGACGCTCCGCCGGCGATCGGTCGGATCGTGCGCGCGCGGCATCGAGACGTCGCCGACATGCGGGCGCGGCGCCAGATCGGCTGGAGGCTGCCGCAACTCGACGCGCCCCCGGATGGTGCCGTTTACGACGGGGTCGCGACCCGTGGCCAGAGGGATCACGCCGGTGCTGGCCGCCCACAACGCCACCGCGATGAAGACGAGTCGAGCGGACGGCAGTCCGGACCGCATCAGAACCAGTATCCGAGCTGGCCGGAAAAGTACGTGCGCGTGCGCACGCGGCCGCCGTCCCGATCGTTGTGCTGCACGGCAAATCGGGCGACGAGGTTACGTTGAATGTAGTAGCCAACGTCGGCCTCGAGGCGCGTGACGTTCGCGTCCCAGGTCGGCGTCAGGTTCGGACCGACGTCCAGGCGGGAGAACCCCAGCCGGTCTGCGCGGCCGGAGACGACAATCCGTGGGGTCACGCGGTAGCGCGCCTCGACCCACGCGCCGAGCGCGTCGACGTCGATGGTGGTCGCCGGCGACGCGAACGGCACGTTCCAGCGGCTCCACACGAGCTCGCTCCGGAGAAGCCAGTATCCACGCGAGTACTCGACATCGGCGCCGAGTGCGGTCTGCGCGTGCGAGCCCCGCGATTCGGACAGCGCCTGCGTCACGTTGCGATCGAAGAACTCGCCTCGTGCCGCCGAGGCTCCGAGGATCAGCCCGGCTGTCGGGCGATACGCGAGACGGGTCGACACCTGCTTGCCGCCATTGTTGTCCGACATTCGGGGATCGGCGAGCGTGCCGGTCGTGACGCTGCCGGTGACGTCGATCGTGCGCCCCTCCCAGTGCGCCTGGACGCCGGTGTCCCAGCGAAAGGCGGAGATGAGCGGCACGCCGGGCTCCGGCTCTTGAGAGCCGATGGGGTACGAGGCGCGCCAGCCCCGACCGCGCATCACCAGTAGATTGGCCACCGTCGCCGGCGCCGCATCTGCACGCAGCGAGGTCAAGTACTGATAGGCGAGGGGGTAGCCGATGAGGGGATTGTCACTGCCTTGATAGCCCCGGCGACCGTAAGCGCCGAAAGACGGTGGAATCTGTCCCACCTGGACGTCGAATGCGTGTTTGATCCAGGGACGTACACGGATGTACGCCGCGTACGGCCGTACCAGGTTCAGGTCTTCCGACCGGACTTCACCGACGACCGCGACCCGGGCTACAGGGCGCCACGCCGCCGACAGCGCCACGCGGAACATCCGGAGCGTGTTGTGCTCGTAGTCGGTATAGTTGAAAAACGCGACGTTGTCTTTATCCCCAATCGTGGCGACGACCTCGGCGCCGACCGACAATCGGCCGTCGAACGCGCTGACGGGGCCAGCCGGCAGCGGTTGCGCGACGGCTGCCGGGGGTCCCAGGACCCAGGCGGCCGACGTAATCGACGTAATGACGAGCAGAGAGACACGGCACATGTCTGGGTTACATTCGGGTCATGCCCCGGAGGGAACGGCAATTATAATCGTCCTGAGATGACCGACGAGCGTTCAATCTTCTCGCTGAACGAGGCGCGTGCGCTGCTGCCACGGGTGAAGCTCCTGACGGCCGATGCGGTCCGGCGGGCCGAGTTGCTGTCGGTACAGCTGCACGGCATCGCGGAAGGCGACCCGGAGCACGCCACACTCGCCGCGGCGCTCCGCGAAGTCGTCAATGGCTGGGCCGACGAGCTGCAGACGCTCGGTGCCGAGCCGAAGGGACTCTGGCTCGTGGACTTCGACAACGGCGTCGGCTACTACTGCTGGTGCTACCCCGAACCCGGCATCACCCACTATCACGGCTATTCGGACGGGTTCGCCGGGCGGGTCACGATTCAATAGCGTTCGCTTCCGGCCGAAGATCCGCCATCCTCGGCAGAACGCCGGCGGCTGCGACGATAGACGATACTTGGAGGGATAGTTGGCGTACATCATTTGCGAACCCTGCATCGGCACGAAGGACTCCGCCTGCGTGGATGTGTGCCCGGTCGACTGCATTCATCCCCGGAAAGATGAGCCGGAGTTCGAAGCGGCGGAGATGCTTTACATTCATCCCGACGAGTGCATCGACTGCGGCGCGTGCGTCCCGGCTTGCCCCGTCGAAGCGATCTTCGCTCTGGACGAAACCCCGGAGAAGTGGAAGAACTTCATTCCGGTGAACGCGCAGTATTATGAGAAATAGGACAATCGACAGTCGACAGTCGACAGTCACAGTCGATAGTCCCGAGTCGGCAGTTCCAGTCGGCAGTCGCTCTTCGGCGAAGCTCAGGGCGACCCTGAGCCTGTCGAAGGGTCGCAGGGGAGGGGCATGAGACGAGTCCTGCTGATCGTCGGCGCGGTTGTCGCGGTGCGGGCTGCGTCGGCGGCGCTCGGGGCGCAGATTGTGGTCTCGACTCCGGCCGATGTACAAGTTCAACTTGGCGATCTGTTCCTTGCCGACGGGCGGTACGTGGACGCGCAGGAGGCCTACAGGCGCGCGCTTGGGGCCGACGATGCGGCGCTGTCGGTTCGGGCAGGTTCGGGGCTGGTGCTCGCGCTGCTGCGGACGGGCGCTTTTCAAGAAGCGTTCGACGTCTCGTCCGGCCTTGGCAGCCGCCATCCGACGAGCATGGCCGTGCGCGGAGACGCCCTCTGGTCGATGGGGCGCTTCGAGGAAGCCGAGGCGTCGTATGAGGCCGCGCTGGCGGTCGATTCCCGGCAACCTCGCGCGCGCCATGGCCGCGCCCGATCGCTCGCGGCGCGGAACCGGCTCGCCGACGCCCTGACAGACGCACACGAGGCGCTCCGGTTGAATCCGCGCGAAGCGGAGTTCCACCACACGCTCGCGGCGATTCACGAGCGCCTGCGCCACTTCGACGAGGCGGCACGGGCCCTGGCAAGTTACATCGACCTCCTCCCCGACAAGGACCGCAGCGAGAAGGCGGGGTGGGCCCGCGCCGAGATCAGGTTCCTCGAATCGTTCAAGGGCCGCGTGCCGTTCGACATCGACATGCCGCCTGCCGGCGGCGTCTGGACGATGCCGATCCGGATTCGGGGAGACAAGGTGACCGTCGCGGGCAAGGTCAACGGCGGGAGCCAGGAGTTCCTGCTCGATACAGGTGCCGAGCGCACGGTCATCTCGCTCGAGGTGGCGCGCCGGCGCGGCGTGCTGCCGATTACCTCGATGCAGACCGCCGGCGTCGGCGGCGTGGGCCTGCGCGGGCTCGAGGTCGGACGAATCGATACGCTCGAGATCGGCGGCCTGAAGATCAGGAACGTGCCGTGCCTGATCAAGAACCCGCCGCTCGGCGGGTTGCCGGCGCGCGAGCCCGAGAGCTTCTCGCCCCTGGCGTTGGGCCTGTCGATGCGGATCGACTACGAGCGGCGCCAGCTGACGATCGGCCGCTCGCTCGAGCCTGCGGACTACACCGACGAGCTTCCGCTCCGCATGTATCGTCTGGCGTTCGTCCGCGGGACGGTCAACGGATCGCTGGCGGCGACGTTCGTCGTCGACACCGGCGGCGAGCTCATCTCGATCAGCGATGCGACCGCCGGCCAGATCCGGCCGGCCACGCCGTTTCGACGGATTCCGCTGCGCGTCTACGGCACGTCGGGCTGGGACAAGGACGCGTTTCTCATGCCTGACGTCGACCTCGAGTTCAGCACGATTCGGTTCACGCGCATCCCCGTCGTCGTCTTGAACCTCCGGGCGCCGAGCGCGCTCCTCGGCTTTCAGCTCGGCGGAATCGTCGGGCACCGCTTTCTGAGCAAGTATCGCGTGACAATCGACATGAACCGCAGTGTCGTGGGGTTGGAGTCGGCACACTGAGCTCCCAATCAACGTCGGTTCCGCCCAAGAGCCTCACACCACAGAGAGCGCTGAGGACGCGGGGATGTCAGTTCCTGGCTGGTCAGACGCCGGCCCTTTGGGCCGGCGTCCGGATCGCGGGAGGCCGACGGATCGCAAGCCCGCCACAAGATCCAGGCGGGCTTGCGATCCGTCGACCTCCCGCGATCCGCACCGCGCGGAGCGCGGGGGGACCAGCCACAGTCATTTCAAGTGAGCTGGTTTCCTCGGCGGGCTCGGCGTCCTCCGCGGTGAGAGGCTTTCTCGAGCGGAGCCTGTCGGGGTGTGACCGATCGCCAGTATCATCGTCGGGATGCGTCCCCCGAAACGTCCCTCAGAGAGCGCCACGGAGATGGTGCAGGTCGTGCTGCCGAACGATGCGAACCCGCTCGGGTACATCCTCGGTGGCACGGTGATGCACCTCATCGACATTGCGGGCGCGATCGCGTGTCACAGACATACGCGCAGCCTGCTCGTGACGGCAGCCGTCGACGGTCTGCAGTTCCTGCATCCCATCAAGGTCGGCGACCTCATCATCCTGAAAGCGCTCGTCACGGCGGTCTGGAGCACGTCGCTCGAGGTCGAAGTGGAGGTGTTCTCGGAGGAGACGCTGACCGGCGTGCGGCGGATGACGAGCCGGGCGTTCCTCACGTTCGTGGCGACCGACCGCGAGGGCCGCCGGATGCCGATTCCCGGGTTGATCCTCGACACGCCGGAGGAGGAGCAGCGCGCGGCTGACGCCGACGGCCGGCGCGCCGAGCGGCTCAGGGCGAGAAGAGAGCTCGAAGCGCGGCTCGTCACCTGAAGCTGATGGGCCCCGTGTGGTCCGTGTTGTCCGTGTGTTCCGTGGTTTAGTTCGAACAGCGTTTGTCGATGAACGCCTTGAGCTTGCAGCGGAGCTCCTTGGGCAGGTCTTCGTCGCGGATGGAGCGGAGCAGCGACAGCGTTGACTGGTAGGTCTTGAGCTGGGCTACGCACCGCGGGCACCCGGCCAGGTGCTGCTCCAGGTCTTCGTGGACCCCGGGCGGAAGGTTGTGCTCGACGTAGTCGGCTAGTAGCCCAACGAGGTCGACGCAGCGCTTGGGTGGCGTCATGGCAATTCTGAATGCTGGATGCTGAATGCTGAAGGGAATTCTGAATTCCCTTCAGCATTCAGCACTCAGCATTCAGCATTTCTTAAAAGTCATACCCGATCCAGACGCTGAACTTCACCTTGCGGAACCAGGTGCTTCCGGCGTTTGGACCCACGACGCCGTCAACGGCGGCCGGATAGGAGAACACCACGTCCTCGTAGTCCTTGTTGAACAGCGTGCGCCACGACCAGTCGAAGTGAATCGGGAAGCCGAGCGCAAAGGTTTCGAGCCCTACGCCGTACGACGCGCGGCTGTCGATCAGCCGGAAGCCCGAGACCGGCCGCGGCGTGCCATACACCGGCACGAACTGGCTCGGCGAGGTCGGATCGAAGGCGTAGTCGATGAGCGGCGTCTCGATCGTCGTGTCGTTCCGGTACACCTTCATCGGCACGCCTTCGTACCCTGCCGCGCCGACGTTGAAGAAGAAGACGCCGCGAAGGCCGCCGACCACGCCGATGGGTGTCAGGGCCGCTTCGATGATCGGGAAGCGCAGCTCGGCGTCTCCGAAGAACCCCTTGTTGCCCAGGAACGACAGGTAGTCGTATCCGCGCATCTCTGAATTGCCGCCGAAGTACAGATATCCGGGATACTCGCCCCAACTCTTGTAGCCGCGGGCGCGAAAGGCCAGCACGCCGTTGGTGCCGAGCCGCTGGTAGTAGCGCGCATCGCCGTCGAAGGACTGCCGGGACAGCAGGCTGCCGGCGCTCGGGGCGTACTCGTAGCCGAGCGACAGCGTGTGCCCCGCGAGCGGTCCGTACTCGCGGAAGATCGTCGTCTCGCGCACCAGATTGAGCCCGAACGGCATGAACTGCCCGTCGACGAACAGCACGCGGCCGTACTGGTCGAACTGGTACTGGTCGGCGATATCTTGAAGCCCCGGTTCGTTGTACTCCTGACTGAACTGGAGGAATCCGCCGGTCATCTCGAGACGGGTATAGCGGTTGAGCGGATAGATGCCCGAGATCGTCGCGCCGCGCGCCGTCTGCGTCGCGATGGCCTGATCGCGATCGACGTACCCGTACTCGATACCGTAGAGGACTGACGGATCGTACCCGTAGAAGAACTGTGTCTGCGAGTACGCTTGCACCGCATACTGCAGCCGCCGCGACAGGTTGATGTACGAGAACGCCAGCGTGCGGTACTGCGACACGGACGCGGCGAAGACGTTGAACTGCTTGTCGCCGAGCACGTCGGTGAACGTCACCTGCGTGCCTCCAAACAGGTCGCCGCCGCTCGTGACCCCCAGCGCCACGGGTGGCCGGCCTTCCAGGAACAGCTTCTCGAAGGCGCCCTTCTTCCGCTTGTTGCCCGGGACGATGTCGTGGGTCATCGGCGGCTGGAACGGGATCGGCGCGCCGAGTGTCGCGTCGCCGAAGTCGCTCGAGGCGACGGTGTGCAGCGGCTCCTCACGCGCGAGCACGTGGATGCCGTACTCACCCTTGTAGTACGTGACGAACCCGATCCGCGTGGGTTTCTGATCGCGCAGGACCACAGGCGACGTGTTCCCCGTGAGCGTGTCGGTGAACTGCCGCAGCTCCTTCGTCTTCAGGCTCAGGGTCCAGATGTTGTAGATGTTCCCGTTGCGCGCCACCTCGGCCTCGACCGGCTGGTTGGGATCGATGGCCGTCGAAGGGAACACGAGCGTGTCTTCGTCGATGAATTGCGCGCCGCCCTCGTCGTGCGTCCCGAACGTGAGCTGCGTCTTCTGCCCGGTCGCGACGTTCAACATGAACAGCTTGTCGTTACCGCTGGCCCGCGCGAGGTAGACGATGGACTTCCCGTCGGGCGACCAGGTCGGCGCGAAGTCTCCGAAGGCGTCCTTCGTGACGTTGCGGACCTCGCGGCTCTCGAGATTCACGATGAAGATGTCGCCCGTAGCGCCGTCGAGTCCCGAGAAGGCGACTTCCTTCCCGTCCGGGCTGAAGTCCGGCGACTCCGGCATGTCGACCGTCTTCACCTCGATCCGCTGCTCGACCTTGCCGGTGACAGCATTCTGCAGGATGAGCGTCTTCATCTTCTCGGTCCGGGCGAAGTACGCGATACGGTCGTTGGCCGGTGACCAGGACATCCACGGGACGGCGTTGTTACGGAAGCCCCCCGGCGTCGCGATGTACTCGAAGCCGCGGTCCTTGTTGAAGCCGCTCGTCAGATTCCGGATGACCTTGCTGTCCTTGGTCGACAGAAGAATGATGTCGAGCTCCTGCTCCTTGCGGTTGCCCGCCGCAACAGCAATGAGGTCGCCCGAGGGCGACGGCTCGATCGACACGACGCTCACGTAGGGCGTCTTGTCGCGTTTTGGCGCCAGATCGCGTCCGTAATCCGCCGGCCGTTCCTTGTCGCGGAACGGCTTGAAGCGATCCTTCAGGTACTTGTCGAACTGTTCGTCGAACTCCTCCGCCTTCAGCCGGAAGGCTTCCTCATACGCGCTCTCGCCTCCGCCGATGACGTTCTTGCGCAGGGCGAACAGGAACTGCCGGAGCCCTTCTTTGCCCCAGCGCGATTCGATGAACTCGAACGCCGCGTGGCCCAGGTTGTACGGCAGGCGGCCATCCACGAACGCCGCACCCTCGAATTCGCTCATCGCCGGCACGGTGTCCGCGATCGCCGCGTCCCGTACCGTCATCAGATCGAACGAGTTCCAGTGGCTCGTCATGTAGTCGGCCAGCCCCTCGTCGACCCAGAGGGGGAGCCCACGGCGCAGGAGCGATCGCGGGATGATGTCGAACTCGAAGATGTGGGTGAGCTCGTGCGTGATCAAGCGGTAGAGCGCATCGTCGACCTCGTCGATCGGGAGCACCATCCGGTCACGATAGGGCTCGGCAAACGCCAGCACGCCCTCGGGTATCTCGCCCGGCTCGACGTTCTGCTGCTGGAACTCGCTCTGCGTCTTGTAGAGCATGAGCGGCACTTTGAACGCCAGGTCGTGCTTCAGGTCCGAGCTGACCAGCTGGTAGGCGCTCTCCGCGTAGCTCACGATGCGGCCGAGGTGCTGTTCGATTTCGGGGTAGTAGTAGACCTCGAAATGATCCGTGGTGTAGATGTGCCACTTGAAGTTGTTGTACCGGATCTTGTTCTTGCCGTAGTAGGGGATGTAGCCCGTCTGCGCGGACGCGTCGTGCGCAATCCCCGCGCTGAAGACCAGGGTCAGAAGAGCAGTCCCCACCAACGCGACGGGGCCGCGCGTGTTGCGCGTGCACATGGTTCACCTCGGAAGTGGCAGCGGAAGGCCGGCTGCCGCCGATGTTACTGTAGCTAGGACGGTTGCCGCAACGGTTGGGTCCCCGGAGGCCCCTCGGGTGGCGCCGCGGATTCCATGCCGCAGCAGGTATGCCCGGGTCTGCCCGCGGCCGAGCAATCGCGATGCCGCTGACAAATGGGCGATTTGACAGTCGAAACCGGGTCGCCGGAGGGCGGTGTCCTCCAGTGCGAACGCCAGCCGTCCGTCATTGAGTACAATCGGTGGAATAAACACGGGCCCTGGCGGTGTTCTGTCTGCCGGGGTGCGACGTGTTGAGCAACACCCCATGGTCTTTGGCCGACGCCCGAAGCTGTCCGGCCCCGGTTCGCCGGGCGATGAGGACCGCGCGTTCACTGACGAGGCCTTGTCGTACATCGACGCCCTTTACGGGACGGCGCTTCGGTTGACACGGCGGCCGCAGGATGCGGAGGACCTTGTACAGGACACGTACCTCAAGGCGTTCCGCGCCTCGAAGCAGTTTCAGCGCGGCACGAACTTGAAGGCATGGCTGTTTACGATCCTCCACAACACGTTTCGAAACATGCGCCGGCATGACGGACGGAACCCGGTCGATGTGAACAGCGAGACGGTTGAGCAGGCGGCAGACGTCGCGGGCGACGAGCGGACGCCCGAGCAGCTCTTGACGCGTGCGACGCTCGACAGCGATCTGCAGGCGGCGCTCGACGGATTGCCGGACGCGTTTCGCCAGGCGGTCTGGTTGCGCGACGTGGAGGAGTTCACGTACGCCGACATCGCCCGCATCGTTGATGTGCCGATCGGCACGGTGATGTCGCGGATTTCCAGAGGCCGCCGGATGCTCTACGAGCGGCTGGCCCCGAAACGCCGCGATGCGGCGGCGCGCGCGGCTTCGGGCTAGCAGGGACTGTTTGACGAGCGGAAGCGCCGCCGGATAACTGAATGACCGACACGAATCATGGCTGATTGTCGCGACCTCGAGTCGTTGTTTGCGCCCTACGTCGACGGCGAAGCCGCACCGGGCGACTGCGCTGCGTTGGATGCCCATTTTCGGAGCTGTCCCGCGTGCCGCGATCGCGTGGCAGGGGAGCGGGCGGTCCGTGATGCGGTGGCGGCTCGACGCGGCAGCCTCCGGGAGTGTGCGTCGGTCGCGCTGCGACGCCGGTGCGAGGCGCGTTGTCAGGAAGCGGCCGCGCCGCGGGCGGGCGTCTTCTCCGGAAGCCCGCGCGCGGGCGTCTTCTCCGGAAGCCCGCGGGCGGGCGTCTTCTCAAAGACAGCGTGGGTGCCGATGTCGATGGTCGCCACGCTGGTGCTGGCCGTCGCCGGCGTCTTTCTCTACGGCCTCAAAGGCGGAGCGGAAGCGCTTGCCGCGCAGCTCGCCGTCGACCACGTCAAGTGCTTCGAGTTTGCGTCGCCGCCTACACTCATCCCGGACGCCAAGGCGCTCAGCCGGGAATGGGCCGAGGCCCGTGGCTGGACGGTCAAGGTGCCGGAGAGCGAACCCGTCGAGCAGCTCGAACTGCTGGGCATCCGCCGCTGCATCTCGACCGAAGGCCTCACGGCCCACGTCATGTACAAGTGGCGCGGCCAACCTCTGTCGGTGTATGTGCTCAACAGCGAGCACCCGCGTGTGGGGCCCGTTCCCCGGCTCATCGAACAGTTCGGGCAGGAGGCGATGATCTGGTCGAAGGGCGGCCGCACCTACGCCGTGGTCACCCGCGGACGCCCGTCGGATATCGAGCACGTCGCGAACTACGTGCAGCGGTCGGCGCAATAGCAACAGGCTCGAGATCAAAGGTTCAGAGGCGACATGATGATCACTCGCTGGATAATCGCGGCCGCGGGCGCCATTGGCGTAGGCGTGCTGACGGCGTCGGCGCTTCTGGGGCCCACCACGCATGTGCCCGTCGAAGGGTCGGGCGCGGACGCCGGCGAAGGCCGCTCCGGGGTCTGCCAGGCCAAGCAGGCCAATCTCGACTTCACCGTCAAGGACATGCACGGCGCCCAGGTTCGCCTCGCCGACTACAAGGGCAAAGTCATCCTCGTCAACTTCTGGGCAACGTGGTGCGCGCCGTGCCAGGTGGAGATCCCGGGATTCATCGAGCTCTACGCTCAATACAAGGACAAGGGGTTCGTCATCCTGGGTGTGTCCGGCGACGACGACGCCGAAACGCTGCGGACGTTTGCGACGCAGTGGAAAATCAACTATCCGTT
>Ga0184612_10000179_pt1 | contig 28578 bp, 29 predicted proteins | sample PLM3_60_coex_FD_133163 | JGI IMG/M metagenome (GOLD analysis project Ga0184612, IMG submission 133163) | Groundwater sediment microbial communities from an aquifer in East River, Colorado, USA - PLM3_60_coex | ecosystem: Environmental > Terrestrial > Soil > Riparian zone | place: USA: East... | reverse complement strand
CAATTGCTGGCGTTCCTAAATTCGCTCTAACTTAGAAACGATCGAGATCGTTTCCTTGACACAGAAAGAACCGTCCGATAATGGCTAGAAAGAAACAATCTACAGGAGAAAAGCCATGCAAGTCATCGATTCGGACGGGCATCTACATGAGCCTTTCAATCTTTTTGAACGCCATATAGATAAGGAATTCTATTCGATGCGTCCTCGCGTGGTGGAACTGCGGGACGAGCAAAGAGACGAAGGGCGCTGGTTGGTCGAGGGGCGGCTCGTCCCTCGTCTTCCTTTCACCAAGGGCGTTGGTGGCGGTGGTTTCAGATATCAAACGCCGCGCCACGCCCAGATGAGAGCCAAAGATAACTCGCTGGACGACATCGAAGGCCGGCTCCAAGACCTGGACCAGATGGCAATTGATTTTCAGGTGGTATACCCGACGGCTTTGGTGTGGGTTTACGACGTGGAAAACAAGGAATTGGCAGCGGCCGTCTGCCGCGCCTACAATAATTACATCGCTGAGCAATGCGCGAGAGCGCCCAAAAGACTGAGCGGTGTCGCTCTGGTGCCGATTCAAGATCCGCCGGCGGCTGTCGAAGAAGCCCGCCGCGCCGTCCAAAAGCTCGGTTTGCTCGGCGTTGTCATTCCCGGGATAGTAGGAAATAAACCGCTTCACGCCGAAGAGTTTATTCCGTTTTTTGAGACGATGAATGAACTGAACGCACCCATCGGGTTCCACGCCGTGACGGGTATGCACTACACGCCCTGGGCGGACTGCTTCACAGATTTTTTTTCCACGCACGTTACTGCGATGCCCTTCTCGATGATGGTGGCGATGATGTCGATGGTTCGCTCGGGACTGTTGAAGACGTTGCCTCATTTGCGCTGCGCATTCCTGGAGATCGGCGCGAGTTGGTTTCCTTATTGGAATTGGTGGGTAGGAAAACACATTGAGCATGTACTGGAACCGCGCGCGGGCCGAAAAGAAAGCAACTGGGGCGGGGAGCCCTACGAGTTACCGTCCACTGTTCACGAGCCCATCGAAGATATCCTCGAAGGCAGAATCCTGAGCGGCTTTGAAACGGATGAAAACCTCCGTTCGATCATCGATCAACTCGGTAGCAAGGGATTCATGTATGCCAGCGATTATCCGCACAGCGACATGGAATGGAACCGCGTTGAGGCGATCAAAGGCTCTGAGGTTCTAACCGGCGCGGAGAAGGCTGAGCTACTGGGTGAAAACGCCCGGCGCTTCTACAATTTACAGATTTAGAATCTCCGCGACTGTCAATTTCCCTGAGTGTCAACCTCCCGAATTCGATTTTGATATTACCTAGGAGAGCGAGCTAGAAGCCGGACTCTAGTACCGCTCAGCTCTGTCTAACGTCAAGGCCTGTTTTTCGGTATGCCGCCAATAAACTGCTTGACAACACGGCGGAGCGCGACTGAGAATGCACCGAGGTCGACGGAGTTTGTCACCCAATCTCCTGAGAGGATACGTCTTATGCGCGCCCGCCGTGTTTGCGCCAGTGGTTTGGCGTTGTTTTTTTGTTTCTTCCCATTCTTCATGCGGCCGTTATCGAGGGCTGCTACGCCGCTGCAAAAAATCGTCTTTGTCTTTACCGGCTTCAATGAAAGAAGCGGGTTTATCTTTACCGCCAAGGCGGAAGAGCTCATCGACGAGCGCATCGTCCGAAAGCTCGAAAGGGAAGGGGTACTACCCAGGTAAACTGGACGCTGTAAGGCGGCACGTGATATAGCCACGCGTTCTGCTCTCCCCTGTATTGGGACCTAGACCCGCCCTTTCAGCCAGCATCGGAGTCTACTCTGCGTTCACCAACACCAACAACCGACAAAGAAGAAGCAGAGGCGCCGGGTGTCGATGGCGCCGGGGAAGCAACTTCCAGGCAGACCTGGCGCTCTCTCCATGCGTTACGTCAACTGCGGATCTTAGATGCGCTCCGCCATCGCGAGTTCCGTTTGATCTGGTACGGCCAAATATTCTCCTCCATGGCAACATGGATGGACCAGGTCGCTCGTGGTTGGCTAATCTATGAGCTGACAGACTCCGCATTCCAGCTGGGCTTGGTGCGAGGAATTCAAGCTATCCCGATTCTTTTGCTCAGCCCGCTGGCCGGGAGCACAGCTGACCGCTATTCGCGCAAAATGCAGGTGCTGGTGGCCCAAATTGTGGACGGGCTGTTGTACGGCGTGGTCGCACTGCTCATACTTACGGGGAAGATCCAGCCGTGGCACGTGTATGTGACTGCCTTCGGCATGTCGATCGTCTGGACTTTTCAGCAACCCTCAAGAGCTGCCATGGTCGGCGATGCCGTGCCACTGAATCAACTGACCAACGCCGTCGGTCTCAGCTCGATTGTCTTTAATGTGGCTCGCAGTGCAGGCCCTGCCCTAGCGGGCTTTCTCATCGCCATCTGCGGCACCGCCGGTTCGTATACGGCTCAGGCGATTTTTTACCTCTTGGCGACGATTTGGACCGTACAGTTGCGTTCCGGCCAGCAGTCCCGCGCCCGCTCCCACGGTGACCCGGCTCACACCCACTCGTTAGGCCAGAGCATCATCGAAGGGTGGAAGTTCAGCTGGCAAAACGAGGCCGTTCGCGCAAGCCTCCTTATCGTAGTCTTCGCGTCTCTGTTTATCATTCCCTTTATGACCCTCTTGCCTGTGTTTGCGCGTGACATCCTCAAAGTCGGAGCCACGGGCCAAGGGCTGCTCCTAAGCGCGATGGGCGTGGGCGCCCTCTGCAGCTCTGTCCTCCTGGCCTCCTTTGGTGACCGGTTGCCAAGAATAAACCTGATGCTAGGAGGGGTGACGTTATATGGGATCATCATCGTGGCCTTCGCGGCGTCTCCTTGGTTCGAACTTTCACTGGTGTTGATGGGGATCGTCGGCATTGTCCATGTGACCTCCCACGCCCTCGCGCAAACAGTGATTCAAACTTACTCGCCTTCCGACTTCCGCGGCCGGACAATGGCTGTTTTTCATATGACCCATGTGGTGCTGTTGGCAGGGGGGATACTCATCGGGGCATTCTCCACGCTCGTTGGAGCGCAGTGGGCTGCGGCCTCGATGAGCATCGTCGGCGCGCTGGCCATGGTTGGCATATACTTGGCTATGCCGCGCGCCCGGCTCATCCGATAGGGAGACACGTGCGTCCATCGCGACTCGCTTCAGTCGATTGTTCATCCGTGTGCGCAATACGCAACACCGTGCGCATTCTTAGCTGCATGGATACGGGCTTCGCGCTTCACAGGCGAAGCATGATTTCAGGTGATTGGGGTGAGGAATGGAGGAGGGGCTGGTACCAGCTTAGTGTTCGAGCTGTTTCGCACTCTTCGTTTTGGCAAACGCCATGTCCAAGGCAATCCCTGTGACAATCGCCTGCCAGGCCTCGTCCTCCGAAAGGCCCTTGCCCTTTATAGAACGCCACAGGTAAATGATTTCTTCTTCCGTAACGCTTTCGAAAATATCCTGATCACGCTCTCTGTCTAATGTCGGAAGTGGGTTAAATCGCATAAAAATTTACATCGAGCGTATCGTCCGAAAGTTTGAAACAAAAAGGGTTTAATAGCTAGTTGCGATATAATTTAAAGCGAACGTTGCGCTTGGACAAACCCTTTCGGGCGAAGGCAATGATCCTGTAGGTTGAAGATGTCTTCAGGCGCCTCGATGAGAGCCGACATCAGGGAAAGGAGGGAGATCATTGCCGAGCACCTAAGAGGCCAATGCAGCTGTGTGCTCGAGTACCTTCGCCCTTCGGGGTTCACCCCTCGGCGCGCAGAGTGTCGTGTTTTTCCAGGGCCTGCGACTAAGATGCTTCTTCGTGCGCCAGGCCGAGGACTTTTTTCCACATTTTGCCGCCGTTGGTGGAGTGTCGCGGTTTATCTTGCAATCGTCCGATCAGTAATCGCTTTTCACAAAGTTCCGCACTAAGCTTTTCGCATTCAGAAGATAGCCGTTCAATAAACCTGCCAATTTCAGTTTCGCGGACGGCGGCCGCATCGATCAGGCTCTCTTTTTGTTTGAGTTCCCTTTCGCGGCTTGCCAGTTTTGCTTCAGTCTCTTGTAGTCTGAGGTGTAGATTTTGAATGCTGGTTCGCCAATCTGCTTCCTGCCGGCTTAGAGCCAATTCTCGGGCAGCGAGGGATTCCTCGCGCTTCTCCAGCTGGAGCCTGAGGTCAGTTAATTTGGCCTCAATGGCCTCGCCCGAATGACCATTGCCGTCGACCTTTTCGGCAACGCCATCCGTCTCTTGGAGTTTCACAATTTCGTCAGACAAAATAACCCCCTGAATAGCGGCGAGTTCGCGCTGTAGAACTCGGACGGAAGCTGAGCAACTCTCATACCATTGAGAGAATTTTTTCGTCCTCGCGATAACTCGTTGAAAAAACGGTGGGTTTAATACGTAGGGTTTTCGAGACACTCGCAAAAATTACGAAACAGATGAACATTTCACGCCAAAGTTGGACATTTTGGGACAGACGTTGACCAAGTTTTAATCGCAGTGATCCTAAATTGGAGGAAACTGTCGCACTCGCCTACTGGCCGGATTCAAACTCATGCGGATATACGATGCAGTAACTGTACCCGTAGTTTTCCCGTATTGATTTGCTGTCCCAGACTTTCACAAGTTTTGTCATAGGAAAAAGGGTGCTTTAATTTACGGACGGTCGAGACAACATATAGCGTCTGAACATTGCCACCAGCAGATTTTTCCCACAAGCCCTCGTCTGCTGTCGAGCTAACCTCCTTATTCTTTAACTGCTTCTGGCCCCTCTATCGGGGTGATGTAAATCAATCCTGTCTCAACACTAGGCCTACCACGCAGAAAGCCCTGTGCCATAGCCACAGCCTTACAAGGTGGGCTGACCTTCGCTTTCATAACATCGGTGGCGCACCCTGTAGTGGACTTCCACGTGGCAGCATCGTCCCCTACAACAATCCGAAACGTTAAACTTTGGCCAGGCGCTATTTCGGCTCCTGGTTCTTTTGCATACCAATAGACCGACTGCTCAGCCATGCCACCTTCCCACCCATAGGGTGCACCTCCAGAGAAAACTCCTATCTTACGCCCAGACTCGTCAAACCGATTAACAGGCCAGTCCCGACCTTCTATCTGGAAAATACCGATAGTTGCTGCGTCCTTGCCGCTCGTGAGATTCTTTACTTCATAGGTCCAAGTGTTTCCATAGTGTGAGACAACAATCTCAGCCTTTAAAGACTGGAAGAATTTCTTATAAGCCTCAGTTACTGGCTCAGGTAAGCCTGCGCCCATACTAACGGCCCAAGCCAACAGTAGAATCCCTACACTTAAGATCAATGGGATAATAGCCCCTGCCACGTAATCTTTTATCCGAGTCAATTTACAGTCTTCTCCCTTCGGTCTTCCTAGCCTTCAGCACACGTTTGAGAATGTTTCTACGCCATTGGTTTCGATCTCACTGGTAGGCGGGAAGGACGGTGCTTATAGTCCGCTGAATCTTGGCCAATTGTTGCCTCCTGTCGTTCGCAATATCCTCCGGCTTGGTTCAACCTGTCAAGATTGTTTTGGGTCTATATGATTCAAGGAGGCGGAATGTGACGTGTTTAACCTAATTCCTTAAAAGGTTAACTACATAATCTGCGCTACCCAGTGCGCCGTTTACCACGCGTCTGGGTTGAGCGTTGGGTTCGTTCAGCGTTATCTTTTGACACCGATTCATCTGAAATGGGTGGGACACCAAGCAGTTCGCGAACTTCGTTGAAGTATATCCGGGCCGCGTCCCCGGCAGTACTACTACTCGTGAGTACATCGTGCAACCGCTGTCGAATACTCGGGTCAGCTGTAATTGTTTCCGCGAAATCATCAAATGTTTTTGCTCTCTTCATTGCTTCAACGAAATCGTCAAATGTGAACTTTTGTTCAGGATCGATCCTAGACGTAACGAACGTGTACCACATGCTATCACGGATTTTTTCGTTCCTTTTAACCTCTTCCAGTCTCTTGTCTTCAGAAGCGATAAGGCGCGACGAGTCATCTGGACTGACTCTAGTCATAACTGCCTCGAGGTATTTTTTTAGAGTTTCATTAACCGCCTTGAGTTCAGTAACTTGAGACGTGAGTGTCGCCAACTGTTGCTGTTGTGATTTTCTATTAAGCAGATCTCGAAACGTACCTGCCCATTGGTCGCGGAGCCAGGATTCAATGTCAGCAAATCTTTCGAACGGATGGACGGGGTTGCCTATCTTCCGTGCGTAGATTTCGTCAATTAGATGGAAAACATTTACTGAGTCAACGTGTGCGTACTTGATGGATGAATTGTCCCTGTTGCGAAGAAATATTTCATATTCATAGTAAACGGGGGCTTCAACAAGTATGTAAGTAGGGATTCCTCGCTCCACTGCACTCTCATATTCCTTTTTTGTAATGCTATCATATCGTTCATTGAACGAATGATCAGACTTTTTGTTATCCGAACTCGCTTCCGACCCATATCGCCCTCCCACAATTAACACAAAAATATCAGCACTGGAGGCCTCGCGATAGCAAGAATCATCCAGAGGCCTGTCGTGTGCATATGCTATATCCCCTTTTTCTGAAAGCACCGACTCATAGCCGAGGGAGTCGATAAACGAACTGAGCGAGGCACGGATGTGTTTAAGGTCGTAGTAGGTCGAGCTTACAAAAACTCGCGGCCGAGCCATCTTTGGTCTCCTTTAATTGCATAGAGAGAGTAACAGCTATTTCATTGCTTCTTTAACGTAACCACGTGCTCGTAAGCAACGTTCTTGAAATTGTTGTGCGTTGGCTTGCCCAACAAGACCTCCACCGAAGTAGGCACTTTGGCGCATGTCCCGTTCACACTCGTAAGAGTCCTTGTTCCAGGTCGCCTCCGACCAGTTTGGGTGAGTCCACTGATACTGAGTGCAACCACCTAGCCAGAACATTGCTAGTCCAATCGTTGTAGCCCTCTTCATTCTTCCTCCTGTAACTTTTCTTCCCATCCACTCCCAAGTGCACCTGTGCGAAGCGGAGTGTGCCTTAGCTAAGATGCAGAGGTCGGACGAAGTTAGAAAAAATATTCGAACAAGAAAAAGGCTACGGAAGTTGTGGAAGGCGCACTCATAGCACTGTAGGGAATGACGCGTCAAGAAAATAATCATGTCGGGCCTTGCAGAAGATAGCTGCAAGAATTTTCGGTAAAGATAGAGTTAACAAATCAGGGTAATAGGTTTAAGCCATTGGAAGGCCCAAAATGCCAATTTTGGCAATTCAAAATAACCGGGAATCGAGCGGAATTGGGTCAAGGCACCACTTCCCCACCCCACCCTTGTCATGGGATAGGGAAAAATGGGAACAGAGTCCTTAATCCGACGGAAAATTAGTCAAGGAGTGGACTGCGCCCCTCCAGCTGGAGGGGCGCAGTCCAACGTAACCCAAGTGATCTGGTCTTTGTGGATGAGCTAGGCCAGCCATGGAACAAGAAAGACACTTATAAGATGCTTAGAACCACCTGTGAGAGGGCAGGTGTAAGAGCATTAAACGTGCATAACTTACGTCACAGCTTCGCGAGCCAATGCTTGATAGCCGGAATACCACCACTCAAGGTTAGTCACATGCTTGGCCATAGCAAGCTAACTACAACCCTGGACACCTACAGCCACTGGTGTGAACGTGAAGAGTGTGATGCTGAAGCCATGTTGGCAGTTAGAATCTTTACCAAGGAATCGGAGGAGGAGAGGGAGGCACGATAGATCAATATAACATCCATAAAGGAGATGCTTTTTCATGGAAAAAATTCAAGATTTCATCACCTTGTTTAACGTACTCTGGTACCGAGACTTTCCACTTACCGTCGATTGGCGGAAGCACTATCAAAAAACCGACTGGACGATTCATATTGCGGTTTGCGTTCGTTCCGCTGCCGACCTACTAGGTTACTTCACCTACTTCGAAGCCGGGAGAACAGACGCCGTGATAAAAGATGGCAATGAACGTGTAATCGCAAACGTCGAATGGGAATGGAAGCAACCTCACGAGGACGGATTTAACGAACTCGAAAAGCTCAAACGGGTGAGGAAGAATGCAGACTTTTCAGTACTCGTGACGTATTCCCGCAATCCGAACATCAAGGACATTAAAAAGTACCACGATCTGAACATGAATCGCATTTCCGAGACCTGGAAGTGTGATGAGACACTGCTGCTTTTCCTTGTACGTTACGACTGGATTCCTGGTCGTGGTTATAGTGGTCGTCGTCAATTCAACATGCTTGAAACGTATTCTGTACAACAGGGAAAATGTGATTTGATTCGTTCGCAGCAAGCACTTCCGTGGAAGTTCCCGGGAACCCGGTGGGCTAAATATGAGGGTGGCAGCAACGAGGGCTAAACCGTCGTTCGAGGGGACTCTTCGTCCAGGAGAATGGCTTAAACTCAAGCCAGCGCCAAAACAACTTTGTGCTTTGGTCTTTTGGGTGAGAGTAAATGACTTAATATGACTTGCCAGGGTCTCTAACGCTGCCTAACCAGTTGAGATTAAAAATAATTTCCACGAACAATCCCAAAATTGGACATTTTAGTCACACAGACAGTTGGGGTACTTTCTGGTTTCTCGCGTTGACCGCGCGGTTCAGAGTCGTGGTGGGCGAAGGGAGATAATCTGTAAGTGACTTAGGGCGGTTTGCTACAGTCGTTCTTTTCCGTCGCGTAACCAAGGTTAACGGGGGGCAATTCGGTCGACGATCATATCAATTGTTCTTGAACTGCTATCTTCCCGGCGTCTTATACAGGCGGTCAATGTAGCCGCTCTCGTCGAGCTCCTTGAGGAAATTTACGTTGACGAATTGAGCGGGCTGGGCCTCTTTGGCTCTTGGGTTTCTAACTGCCAGATCACTCAAGACCGCCTGGATGCCTTTTAAGGTAGGGTAGGGCTTGCGAGCAACCTTATCGACGTAGAAATTATAAGTCTCTTCGATGACTTCCGAATCGGAGGTTCTAAGGTATTTGCGCAGGACTTTCAGGCCAAACTCTTTGTCGGTCTTATAAACTTGTATTCCTTCGACCAGTGCTTTGATGAAACGTCTGGCCAAGTCCGGCTTTTTCTCGACGACGTCTCTGCCGGCGGCGATGGCCGCGTTCTGAAATTCCACCCCCAATGATCCGAGATCGAGAAGGAGATTAAGCCCGAGCTTTTTTGCCACCAGCGTTTCAGGAGGTAGGAAAACCGCGCCTTGGATGGAGCCCGATTGCACCGCGGTCAGCCGGGTCGGCGCATTGCCGATGGCCAGGATAGTTACGTCACTCGGTTTCAGCGCAAAATGCTGCAGGACGCGCAAGGTAGCCAAATAGGTCGAGCCACCCAGGGAAGCGACGCCGAGCTTTTGCCCGCGCAGCTTGTCGGGGGAAGTGATATCCCTTGCGGTGACGAACTTAAAAAGAATCTCATTTTCCAACCCGGCCAGAATCATGGTTCCCGAGCCGGCGAGATTGGAGGAGATCACACCGCTTCCTCCCGTCATGGCAAAGGGAATGTCTCCAGTGATCAAAGCCTGAGCGGCCTCAGTACCGCCTTTGAGGAAGATCAGCTGGACGTTGAGGCCATTTTTTTCGAACAAGCCAGCTTCCTTAGTTGTCCAAAGGGGCGCCGTCATCCCCGAATAGATGCTGTAGCCGGCATTGAGTTTTTCCGGCTCGGCTGCCATGGCGCCAATGCTCAGAGTCCATAACCAAAAGGCAGAGAGCCATAGCAGCTTTCGAGAAAACACGTTAAGGGACGCCTTGCTGCCGATTTCCGATCGGAGCCGGGCAACTTTATAGAAGTCGTGTCGAATAAGCATCACAGTCAACTCTGCGCGTGACGCGGAATTCTATTGCTAGCTTGCTTACTTGGCAAGAAAAATTTCTAACAAAAAAATCCAACGGCTTGCTGGCGTCAGGTGTCAATCTAATGTCGCCGAATGTCAAGACAATTACTCTTCGAATCATTACCTCTGTCTGCGGGAGGTTCATAATGGATTTACAAATTAAATTATTCAGCGGTTTGGACCGGGGAAATCACGTGATAATAATCACCCGCGGTTCAATTGATATTGAGGGATTTAGAGAGATATTTCGCAACGTTGTGAACACAACCCGCTCCCTCCTTGATTGCAAGGTTCTGATCGATCTTCAAGACGCGACGTACAAACTGGAACCGGGAGATATCCGTGCTTTTGCTGACAATCTAAGGCCCGAGCAGTGGCCCCCTACTAACAGAGTCGCCTTGGTTTCTGAGCCAGACCCACAGGACTACCGCCAGCTCTGCGTGCTGAGCACGTTTTTATCGAACCGGGCGATCAAAAATGCGGTCTTTAAAGATACAAGAGCCGCCGTGAGTTGGCTGGCGGACGCAATGTAGCTTCCTGGGTAGCAGCCGAGCAGCAACGTAGTTTTTCCCCGATACGTGTTTACACGGTAGCGCGGTGAAAGCTAGATTTCGCCGTTATTCGTAAGGCTTCTGCGCGCAATTCTAACTGTCGGATCGTATGAGCTTCGCCGTCAAGCGCCCCAGGGTCGATAAAGACTGCTCAATTCTGTCTGACATTATCTGACCGCAGTTTAACCGAATAAAATTCTTGGCACGCTGCTTGGCTGAAAAGAGGGGACCAGGGGTAATGCTGATCTTCTCCCGCAGAGCCATCTCATGCAGCTTTAGCGAATCTACCTCTTGGGGCAGCTCCACCCATAAAAGGAATCCGCCCTTTGGTCTAGCGACGAAAGCAAGACACACCAGGAAGCTCGGTTCCCGCTGGGTCATAGCTGCTACTCCCGACAGGAAGTCAGGCGTTACCAGTCCTTTCTCTCGGCTTGGGGTCACATATGGTCTCTTGCAAGGCACGCAGTTTCTCGGTGCCTTTCATGGAACAGGTTAAGTGGAGCGGATAGCAAACTGCTTGACGATCCGGCGATAGACAAAGCGAAGAGAAGGACGCTTAAGATTTCGACCCTGAGCCGATTGAGAGCTCGCAGTGGGAGAAAAGCGCGAAGCATCCAAGATTAGAGCTTTGGAAATCAGTGAGGACTTAGGACGAAAACGGGCACGGGTGATCGGTCGCGATCCTGACATTTTCTCAATCGCTGTTGGTGGCGAGCTAAATACTGATCGTTAGCGCATACGTATTGTCCCGTCGGACGGGCAAAGCGACAAGCGAGATGCCGAGCTTATAATTACCGCTTCAAAGTGAGGATTGGTTTGAAGAATGTTGAGTACGGAATCGACATGAAACACCCGATGCTCTTTTCAGTTTTAAAGGAAAACCTCCTTGCGAAATCTTGCCAGATCACTTGAGACCATATTGCGCTGCCACACGGTTAATAAAGCCCGTGCTTTCCAGTTCTCTAAGAATAGAATGATCCACAAACCGCTCCGGATTTACTTTTAGAACGCTGGCGTCGTTTTTCCCCACCTCCTGGATTGGCAGTTCTAGCATTTCGTTGTTGGCATATGGGCGAAGACTGTGGTCATAGGCACGAAAATTCTCCTCGAAGACATCGCGATCCTGCATCCTCAGGTATTTGCTCATAACCTTAAAACTCTCTTCTTTGTGGGTCTTGTAGTAGGCGATGGATTCAATCAGCGCTCGCATGAGATTCAACACGACGGGCCTATTGTTTTGGATAAACGACCGTCGTGCCGCGACTATGGCGCTCGTGTAGGGAATGTTCAATTGCGATCCGTTCACCAGAAGCGGATAGCCTTTCTTGCGAGCGATGAGTGTTAGCGGCGGCGTTACGATCGCTGCATCTGCGCGGCCGGCTTCAAGGGCAATAAGGCGACTTGTTTGGGTTCCAAGTTGAAGTAGGGCAACGTCTGTCTCTGGTTTTAGCCCTTCTCTCTGGAGAAGGTAGCGGCCGATGAAGTCAGACGAGCTGCCGAATCGCCCTATCCCCAGGCTTTTGATCTGTTTGATGCCGGAGAGTCCTCTCCTGCCAAAAATGGCATTGTCCAGGACTTGATTAAAGCTCATGAGTATAACCAGATCCGTCCCTTTCGCATTATTGGCGATGGCAAGCATGGGAGAAAATTGTGCCATTTGAGCGTCATTATTGAGGAGAGCGGAGATGGATACACTGGCTCCCGGGATGAAGATCAGTTGAGTTGAGTTGCCGTATTTCTCAAAAAAACCTGCGTCTTTGGCTACCCATAAAGGCGCTGTATTGCCGCTATCGCTTGCGGTGCTGAAATTTATAGCCGCAGCAGAGGTCGAAATCGGCACGCCAATCAGAATCCACAAGAACATCGAAGTCGCTACGCATCTCACCTAAGCCTCCCCAGTTCAAGAAGTTATGCCGGTCAAACTACCGCCTATTTTTGAAACCCGAAGATCTTGCCGTACTCGGAGGTGAGGCGGTCCACCATCTCGGCCTGCTCCTGTTTCATGTAGATGACCTTTTTCCCCTGTGCATACTTGTAGGCCGGTGTTCCGGGGACGAAGGCTGAAGTTTGCCCGCCGAATTTTTGCAATATTTCCTGAGCCGGCGGCGTCGACAGGAACGCAGAGAACAGATGTCCCGCGTTGGGGTGTGGGGACCCTTTGAGCACGCCGGCGTTGTATGCCGGAGAAATCACCGGCGTCACCTCTTCGGCATGCACAATCGGTGCACCCTTTACTTTGGCCTGGTGCGTGAAGCTATCCGTCATTGTGATCGTGACCAGAATTTCACCCAGCTGCAGACGAGTGTAAAGCGTGCCGAATTCACCCAAGAGAGGTTCTTGTCGCGATAGAAGCTTCACGTACTCGGTGGTTTTGCTCTCGCCCCAGAGCGTCGCCAATCGGGCCAGGTGGTGAGTGGCGGTGCTCATACCCAATTTGGCGCCCTTCCACTTGGGGTCGAGGAGATCCTGCCAACTCTTGGGGACGCCCTGCGGCGGTACAAGCTTGTTGTTGTAAGCCGGCAGCACGAACTGATTGGCTAAAATAACCGTGCCGCTATCGTATTGAATCGCCTGCGGATCGACACCGACCTTGGTGTAGTCGAATGTTTTATGGAGTTTCTTCAGCCACAGAGTTGCATGGCCTCCGTCATGAACCAGCATCACGTCCCATTCTTGGGGCAAACCGGAGGCGGCGATCGCGACAATTTTGCCGACATCTCTGGTCATCGAACCGGAAGGGTTAAAATGCAGCTTGAGGTTCAGGCCGTATTGCTTATTGAAGGCTTCGCCCAACCGCTGGGCTCCTTGAGGAGTCAAGGTGGACGGCGCATAGAGCTCGATGACGCCCTCCTTTTTCGCACCAGCGATGAGTTCGTCAATGGGCACCGCATTGGCCGTCGATATCGAGCCGACAACGAAAAACAGAGCTGCTAAGTACGAGCCATTGAATCTCCATCTTTTCACGGACCACCTCCTGTTGGCGACTTGATGGGCACTTTATTGCGGCTGTAACGGCTTGGCAAGATAAATTGATACTTGATGCATCGTACGATGCTTACGCGCCGTATATCGAGACTAGCCTTGCGGTGTGGGATCAGGTGATTCGAGCGGAGTTGGGGCACCTGGACCCTAAAGAATTTTCCCAAGCGAAGAATGCTAATTCGACAGAATTTTTCGACCATTCATTCCTCGAGAACTTAGACAGGGCAGGTTTCTTGGCGACGATCAGCTTCGGCAGACAAAAGTGACCGCTTGCCACACAATTAAGGAATCGTGAACGCTTGTCACTTGGTGCTAGGGGCGCTTTTCCGATAGCGTGCAGCGCCGATGTGGCCCATTCCGATAACTAGCAAGCCGAGCACCAGATGAAGTATCTGGACAACCCAGTGAAATGGACCAAGCATAAGGGCTGACTGATTCAGGCCGATGATGATCATGGCCGCCCCGACTACCAAAGTACAGGCCGCGAGTAACCAACTGCCACCCTTGGAAAATGCTTGTCCGATACCGATGACCCAGAGGGTGCCCACCGCCAAAAGACCGAGCAACATATGCATTTGAATCAAGTTTAAAGCGTTGTTGGTCCAGAAGAGGAGGCCGAGGATCAACGCCAGCAATCCCGCGAAGCTCAAGACGACGGATGCGATACGGATAACCATAACGGGAAGATTTTCGATCCCAATCTGCTTCGAAGGTCTCCGATAGTTTCTGTGGGTACTGCCGTTGAGACCTTTTCTTTTTCACTCGGTGAAGTGCAGCAACAGTACACTTAGGCTTGCAATAGACACGTAACCATACACGGCTGCCGTGACCATGAACGCTTTGATCGTTAGGGATCGTCGTCTGTTCCTGAGGGCAAAGATCAATAACAGCAAAACACACGCAAATGTTTTCGAATAGAATAAACCCCAGACTACACCCCATTCGGATATGGCATTGTTCACCAAGGGATTTGCTTCCGGCACGCCCGTGGATACGACGTGATAGGTTAACAGCCCGTCGAAGACCTGGAGCAACAGATTTAAGAGGAAATGAAACCAAACAGGAGGAATCAAAGGAGCGGCCATAAGGGTCACTTATGCCCGGAGAATGCTCACTGTCAAGAGCGGCTGCGCGAAAGTTTCCCGATGCGGAGTCAGAGGCTGTCTTCGGCGAGGCATGATCGAGAAACTCGAATGGGCGAGGTGTTCAAGTAGCCGACAGCGCGGGGAGCGGAGCGAGCTTTGTCAGTGGGAGAACAGTCTACGTGTTGGAGTCATCCGCGGCGTAAGGCACTTGGAGAGCCGTTCAGCAGAGATAATATCGATCTAGGGAAGTAGTTCACAAACACGTCCACGATCACTTCTTGGTCTTCTCCCCTAAAGACTCACGGCTCATACTTCACCGCTGACCCCTCTTGGAGAGTCGGTCGCTTGTCAATGAGATTTTGGCCGAAGAGTTTAAGGAAGGGGTGTTAGACTGGCCCACAAGATTGTCTAGAAACAGAAGCCTGATTCTTTTAACTGTCAAGGGGCCGTGTTACGCGGCCCCTCCGTGCAGGAAGGACTGTCTATTAGGTATGAAAAAGGGACATGTGGCATTTCGAGCTTTGCGCTCGAAACGAGCGGCGTGTCCCTTTTCTTTTTCGATTTACGCCGCGAGGCGGCGGGCGTGTAATTGGCGGGCGATGAAGGCCTCGACCATTTCGATGGCGCGGTCGGTCTGTGGTCCCGGATCCTTCACCCACATATGTTCGCAGCCGGCGAAGACCTCCAACTGGCATTCGCCGCCGGCGCCACGATAGGAGGCGGCGAATTTCTCTTGGATCGCCGGCAGCACGTTATCATCCAACTCGCCTTGCATGATGAGCAGCGGTGGTAGCGAAACCGACTCGCCGCGGTCGAGCATCATCTGGGGATTGCCTTCGTGTATGGTTTCCCATGGGTTGAAGTAGACCTTGGAGTTCTGCATCATCTCGTCGCGCTTCATCTTCTCCGCCTGTTGGTAGCGGGCGAAGGGATCGCTTACCGGTGAGCGCGTCGCAACGTAGGTTACAGTTGCATCGAGATGGGGCGCTTCGGGCAAGGGCAGCGCGTTGTAGCGCGGATCATGCGGGCGCATAGCGCACAGTTCGACGACGTGGCCGCCGCTGGAGCTACCCAAGGCACCGACGGTGGCCGGGTCGCCTTTCCATTCCCGTGCCTTTGCCTTGAGCCAACGGACGCCATAGTTTGCGTCCTGTATAGAGGCCGGGTAGGGTGATTCCGGGGCCAGGCGCAGGTCGATGGCTACGACCAGGATGCCGCTGGCCGCCAGGCGCTCGTCCATCCGCGCATTCGACGTGCGGTCTTGATTGTTCCAGGCGCCACCGTGCAGGTCCAATAAGGCAGGGAAGGGACCGTCGCCTTGTGGTTGGTAAATGCGCGCCATCAACGTGCGCGCCGGATCGCGACGGAACTCCACGTCCGAGACTTTGATTTCGTATTGGTTCGCAGGATCGTAAGCAGTTGTCATTGTTATCTCCTCCTATCAGCCAGAGTTTAGTAGACCCTTAAGCGGCCTCGGTTTTCATGCCCTCTTAACTGAAAATCCTTCCTGTTGTCAAAGGAAATAATTCAGAGTCGCATTGACTCCCGTCTCCTCTCCTTGATAGTGATATCAGCCACCGCTAGTGCGTACGCCGTAATCAAAGCTGCTGGCGCGCGGCGTCGGCTAGCGAAAAGGCAAGTAACCCAGCAGCATAAAATCGCGCATTTCATCGAGAGCTTTAGAAGACTGAGAAGATAATTCCATTGAGAACGTGGCGAAATAGTATAAGTCTCTTGGGCTCCGTGACTGCAGTCGTGATGGCGATTGTATTCTTATCTGTTTCAGGATTGGCGCAGACGCCTTTCTATGAAGGCAAGACCATCACCATCATTCAAGGCCGCGACCCCGGGGATGCGGGCGACATGAGAGTCAAGGCGGTTATCCCATTTGTGCAGAAGCACATCCCGGGGAATCCAACGATCATCAGCGAATACATGCCGGGTGGGGGAGGACGGAAAGCCGCCAATCATCTTTTCAAAGTGGCCAAACCCGACGGGCTTAGCATCGGCAACATCGGTGCTGGGTTTCTGGCCAACGCTGTCCTTGGTGAAAGCGGGGTTCAATATGATATCGATAAATTTGTCTATTTGGGGTCGCCCTACAGCGCCAGTCATTATGTGTTCTTAACCAGAAGTGCGCTCCAACTTGGAAGCTTGGAAAAGCTCAGAGGCGCTTCGGGCCTTCGCCTGGGTGCTCAGTCGGTGGGTCACACCATCTATATCGTGGGACGCCTTTTTGCCTGGTTTCTCGGATTGAAGGATCCGAAGTTTATTACGGCCTATGGTGGGAACGAGATTGACGCAGCAATAGCGCAAGGCGAGTTAGATGGCAGGGCCCAGACGCCGGACTGGCTCATTCACAGGAATCGCGAGGTGCTCGAAAAGCGACTTATAGATCTACACGCGATTTTCGAGATACCGAAAGGGGACAAGTATCCTGATCCTCATTTTCAAAATCTACCGGAAATCGAAAGCTTCGCTAAATCGGAACGGGAACGTAAATTACTGGCAATGCAGCGGGGATTTCGCTTGGCCGGCTCGCCATTTTTCCTCCCTCCCGGAGTGCCGAGAGAGCGGGTTGAAATTCTTCAAGAAGCGATGAGAAAGGCGTTCAAGGACCCGGCGTTCACGAAGGAATATACAAAGCTCACTGGAGACGATCCGACACCACTGACGCCGGAGGCAAACGAAAAAGCGGTGCGAGATATTCCGCGAGAGCCAGAGATTATCGCCTTGTTCAAGAAACTAGCAGGCCCTGCTCCGCTTCCCAATCGCTAGAATGTCTAGCAATGTTTTCGCTCGACACCACGAAAGCATTTCTCTGCTCCGTTCGTACTGAGCGCATCGAAGTGCGAACGGACTACCACTAGCGATCGATGGTCACAGTTCACTGGCCGGGTTTATTCACAGAACCGGCGCCCGAGGAGCGAGCCTCTACGGTTGCGGGCAATGGGCCTCTACCTTTGAGGAGGCCTGCAAACTTAGGTGGTGGAGTGCACGGTAAGGAAGAAACGCAAGCTTATGGCCACAGGCACCTTAGAAGTCGGCGCAGCCTTACGCTCCTGTGCCCGCGCCCTTCGAGGCCCACTCCTCGGCCTACACTCTGTCGTGAGCTTTCTTCGGACTATGAAAAATCCGGGCTAGCGCCTCTAGGCGGGCTCCTCGATCATTGCCGGCGATTCGCGAGTTTCTTCACGCACGGCAAGAACGACAAGATTGGCGATGAGAACCGTGCCGGCAAGAAAGTAAAAGGCCGTGAGGATGCCCCAGCGGTCGGCGATGAAACCGCATATCACCGGAGACAGAGAGCTGAGCAAAGACTGGGAGCCGGAAAAGAAACTCACCGTGCTTCCTCCCAACTCCTTCGGGCTGAGGTCCAATACCCAAGCCCAGATGACCGGTCTAACTGCATACAAAAAGAAACCCAAGAAGGCGAGTGCGGTGATGAACAACCAGGTCATTCGAAAGTAAGCGAGAACGAAAAGCACGATGCTGGTAGAGAACAGCCCCGCGGTCAGGACTCGCTTTCTGCCGCTCCGGTCTGAAATGCTCCCGGCAATCGGGGTGCCGATCATGCCGGCGGTCTGGGTAATCGAGAGGTAAAGGCCTGCGAGGGCGCTGGATAGGCCGAGGTCATGAGTAAGATAGATCGGCAGAAACGTGTGTAATCCCTGTTGGGTCATCGAACGCATGCCCGCGACCAGCACCAGCAGCAAGATACTCGGGTTTTGCGCCATCTTTTTCATCCCGCTGAAATACTCTCTGGCGTCGAGACCTTTTTTTGACGGCGCGCGGGATTCCAATTTGCTAAAGAGAAATTTCCAGAGGATGAAAGCAATGACAATGCCGGGAATGAGATTGACGAATAGCACATTGCGCCAGGACAAAAAGAGCAGCAGGACGCCGACTAGCAGAGGGGCGAGGCTTTCACCGATGTTAGGCCCAACGGCGTGAATCGCGATGGCGAAGCCGCGCTTGTCGGGAAATTTCTCGGATAGCGTCGAGATAGCCGCCGGGTGCCAGAGATAATTTCCCACGCCGACGAACGCCATGAACAAGGCTACCCAGAAAAAGCTGTGACTGACGCCGACCAAGAAATAGGGTACGCCGGTAGCAAGCAGCGCCAGAGCCATGAGCAAAGCTTTCTTGCCGATAATGTCCACCAACATTCCGGCTGGAATGTTAACGAGCAGGTTGGCGGCCACTCTGATCGTAATCAGGAAGCCCGCTTGGCTGTAGGTGAGCCCCAATTCTTGAACGAGGTAAGGCAGAAGAAGATAGAAGGTAGCGGGGCACCAATGGGTAAAGGTGTGACCCAAGGCGATGAGCCAAAGCAGAGAATCTGTTTGTCGTATCTGTCGTAGCTGGTCGGTTAATTTATCAACAAGCGGCATTTTTTTTCCTGCTCCAGAGATTTTGAGTTTTCTCCATCTCTTAATCCGCCATTGCTTGATTTGCAAGTCTATGACCCAGGGGACCGCTGCGACTCAGGCGAATGTCGTGTCAGTCGCTCTCATTCAACAGATGAGCGGATTACCGGGATTCGATTTTTTCGTCGCGCAGAATTTTCTCGACCAGCGCCTTCAACTGTTTAACCGCTTGCTCGGACTGAGCGCGCATTAAACGGTTCACTTCGTTGGGATCGGGAGAGATGGACTTGAGATCTTCCACGTTGTACTTCAATTCCGGCGTGTATTCGGTGACGTTCTCGCGTGAATTGAACGAATAGATGATCTGCACCGGCGATGATTCCGATTGCAACACCACGCGACGAGGACGCACGTGCTCCGCGATTTTCCAGGTAACCTCAAAATTGCCTTGTCCGATGCGCCCTCGTTCCACGATGCGATCGCCCAACAGATAAGGCCGTTCGGTTACGCCGCTTACAACGGTCGTCGCCGGGTGCCACTGCGGCCAGAATCGCGCGCGGTGGTCACGAGATCGAATACTGCCTCGGGCGGGTCCTCGATGGTAGCGGCATTGACCACGGAAGCCAGCGTATTTTTGGCTGAGCCCGCGGGCATTCTTTGCTCTGACCGGTTGGTATTGCAGGCGGCAGAAATCATAAATAGCGCCATCGCCAAAACCGTTGTGGTTCGAATTCTCATATACAAGATTCCACGCGTTAGCCTTCGCCGAATCGTGATTAAAGCAGTCGGTGGAGTTCTCGAAGTGGATTTAGAAAAATAATTATCGAACAATTGAAAATCTACGTCTTAACGCGGCTCTGAGACATCTGAGATATTCGTTGCAGTGGCTGAGGATCTCTCCAGATTATAATCGGGTGACTGATTAAAGACGGGCAGACTTTGTTCCCCAAAAAGTTTTCCATCCGAAAACGGGATAATGATCTTTTGTCCGACGTAAAGGGAATGGGGATTTCTCATGGTCTGCTTATTCGCCTCGTAGATCTTTTCCCATTTATATTGATCTCCATAATACTTAGTGCCAGGTAGCTCAGTGTATCTCCCGTCTCCACCGTGTATTGCCCTGACTTGGCGGCAAGCACAGAAACCGATTTAGCCTCTTCCCGGGCTGGTCGTGTTTTCAAATTGTTCTGCACGGCCGTCTCTTGTGGGATAGGCGCAGCTGGCGCGGGACGTTCTTCACGGCTCGCAACCATCGGTTGGGCTTTGTAAAGACGATCGATAAAGCCGGAGTTATCCAACTCTTTAATAAAAGCCAGGTTGACAAACTCGTCGGGCTTCGCTCCTCTGGCCTTGGGATCTCTCGCAGCCAACTCGCGGAGCATGATCTCAATGCCGCGCAGCGTAGGATACGGCTTCTGGGGAGTCAGTCTTAATCCCAAATTCTCGTGAACTTCAGTCAAAACTTCAATATTAGGGGTCTTGAGATACTTTGCGAGAATTCCCAAGGAGCCGGCACGGCGCGTCTTGTAGTAATGAATCCCTTCTACGTAGGCTTTCATAACGTTACGGACGAGATCAGGACGGGCGCGGATCAGCGCCTCAGTCGTCGCCAGGCTCGTGTGTTGATATTCGAGTCCGAGCATCTGCAAATCCGCCAAGGCATGGAAACCGAGGGTTTTTGCCCTGCGCGTTAACGGAATCGCTACCATCGCCGCCTGGATTTTTCCCGACTCGAGAGCAGCAAACCGGGCAGGCTGACTGCCAATCTCCAGGATCGTCACATCCCTGTCCGGCACTAACCCGAATTTATCGAGAGCATAGCGGGTAGCGAAGTCCGACGAAGAACCAAAGCGGCTAACCGCCATGGTTTTCCCCTTGAGCTGATCGGGCCGAGTAATGCTCTTGTCGACCATGAGCTGATAGTCCATGGTGTTGAGAAATCCCGCGATCAGCACTACATCCGATCCCCGGAGCCGGCTTTGAAGCACGCCTGCGCCTGCCATCTGGGCAAAGGCTACTTCCTTGGAGATCAGGCTTTGCACCGTTGTGCTGCCGCTCTCTATAAAAACCAGCTGTACATCAAGACCGTATTTGCGGAAAAACCCACGCTCTTGCGTGATCCACAACGGGGCCATATTGGCTGAAACAGAGCTGTAGGCGATGATGAGTTTTTCCAGCGGACGTTCCGGAGTGTTCTGTGCCGTGGTGGGGCTGACAGGAAGGAAGATTGTAAGCAGAAAAACCGCAATCAATAGTGCAACGTGATTCTTGCCATCCCTATTCATTTTTTAGCTTTCGCAGAACATCGGCGGCTCACGCGGTTTCCCGTTCCAGGCGCATCATGGCTGCTTTAAGACTCGAGCGCATGCGCTCGAGAGAACGGGCCAAGTCACCGATCTCGTCCCGCGATTGTACACACTTTCCACTGACCGACGTTTCCAGGTCGCCTTTAGTGACCTTCTCGGCCACTTCGGTTAATCCGACGATGGGTCGGACAATCCAATGCGCAAGAATAAACGAGAGTAGTGTCCCGACAAAGGGAACGATCGCGATTATTCCGATGAAACGAAAAAGAGCGTTTTGGATTTCCTTTTCGACGGCATCGGCCCAAAAACCCACATGCACCGTACCTACCTGTCCTTCCAATACAGGGACGCTGGTTTCATAGATGGTTTTGTCCCTCAATGATAGTTCTCGACGTCGTGTTTCGCGCTGTCCGCCGGCAGGAAGCCCTTGGCGGACTTCTGGAGGGAAGGTTTCCAAGGTATGGGCGATGATCTCACCTTTATTATCTTCGACAAAAGCGTAAGCCACGCCATCGAGAAGCGAATACTTTCTTAGCAACGCATGAAGCGCGAGAAGATTTCTTCCGACCAAGTGCCCCGCGGTTGCATCACTCAAGTTGGTGGCTACAGCGAGGGCGCGCTTGTCGAGTTGATCCCGCAACATGTTGTTGGTGAGTTGATACATCGCGGCAATCACAAAAACGCTCAAAATCAACATAACGGCGGTATACGTGCCGCCAATCTTCCACTTGAGGCTAACACGGCGCGATTCTTGATCCATTTTGTCTCCTTGGTTAAATGGCGTACAAAGTTTTGAGTGCGGGGACTTCCCGGAACGCTGTGCTCTCCGACCCAGCTTTCATGGTTTTACGTAAAAATCTCACCTTGATCAACTGGCCTTTGCCGGTACGATTCCGGCAAAGTTAATCTCTTTCGGTGTCCGAATGTCGGACAACGATGATGCCTTTTAGTGTCCTACGAGAAGAAAAGTCTTTGCCGAAGGTATATGAAGAAAAACTCATATTCTGTTTCATTTCAATTTGTCAAGCGGAAAACCGCCCGCGGCGAACAATTCAACAATCTGGAACAGTTACCGAGACGAAGGACGTAGCGCCGGGAAAACGGCTGATTGACGAACCAATTCCGTAGGGCTTTGATGGGCGGAATAGACGATCAGCGCTGCTCATTCGAGTTCAGAATGGCCAGGATGTTGCGGGAGAACAGCGAGCGCAGGTCGGTCTCCGTCAATTTGGCGGCGCGGGCGGCGTGCCGAGCGATTTTTTCTACTTCCATCGGCAGCGGGTTATAAGGATGATCCGAGCCGTAAAGCATCTTACTCGTTCCCACGCGGTTGAACGCCTCCATGATCAGCGGCATCCAACCGACCACCGAAGTCTCCAAGTAAATATTGTCACTTTGCCGCGCAGCCGCGACGGCTTGTTTGACGTATTCGGACACGCCCATGTGTCCCAAAATGACGGGAACATCTCGGTACTTTGAGGCAAGCTCGGCAATCACGGCGGGCGCAGCCTTGCTCGACATGCCGGTATGGAAGATGACGGGCACATGGTAACGGCGGGCGGCCTCGTACACCGGTTCCATCAGCTCTTCTTCATTGGGATCGAAGAACTCGATCTCCGGGTGAAGCTTGATGCCGCTCAACTTCAACCTGCCTAGACAGTGGTCCAAAGCTTTGGCGGTGGCCTGCGGGCCGAAGTTTGGATTGATCCGGCAGAAGCCGATGATTCTTTGCGGAAACTTCTCGACTTCGGCGGCGATTGTCGCATTGGACTCGGAGTAATCCGTGTACGGCGCGCCGAGAGGGAATGCTACGGCCTTGTCGATCCCAAGCTCATCCATGTCACGCACCAGGTCTTCACCCAGAAAGCTGGCGACACCATGGCCCAGGGGGGTGTTGCGGCGTCCCATGTGCGTGTGGGAGTCAATGGCAAACAATTCCTTGTCATCGATTTTTAGCGGCATGATCGCTCCTATAGCCGACCCCAGCGCTGGCCTTTTTCGATGCGCCGCTCGTAATAACGCCACTCCAGCTCGAAGGGAACGCAGATGCACTCTTCGTCTGCGAGTTGCATGGGTCCTTTTATCTGCGCGTTGGGGTCGGGTGCAGGCCTAACATGTGAATCTCCGAAGATCAAGTTCACATGGACGAGGCCAAGCCGACCCCTGCATTATATTTGGATTCGAGAGATTGGCTGATTTCGGCACCAGCCATTGGCGATCGGCCTTGGTCAAGACATGATCCGCAGTCTGAAGACATTGTTTTGACGCTACAGACTATGTTATGGCGGTAACGCGAACGCTCTCTGAGTCTGGCACCGCAGCAAGATAAGGAGATTTCTAATGCGTATGAAGAGAACGACAATTGATCGAAGAGAGTTCTTAAAACGCGGCGCTACCTTAGGCGTGGGAACTTTGATTGCGCCGGCTTTTCTGCGGAGGGGATGGGCGGCATCAAAAGATCGCGTGGTTATTTTCCAAGGAGTCGGCTTGGATTCACTGCATCCCTACGCCTACAGCGGCGGCGGCATCGTTGGTATTTGGCTACACATGATCGAGCCGTTGGTCCAGATGGACTTTGGGCGGAATGAATATGTCGGGGTTCTGGCTGAGTCTTGGGAGTTTCAAGGCAAGAAATGGGTATTCCGCCTCAGGAAAGGCATCCGTTTTCACACCGGATCGCTTTTTACCTCGAAGGATGTGGTTTTTTCCTTAAATAGAATGAAGAGTGACAAGAGGAGTCTGCAGGGAGCTGACGTTGCGGATGTGGACGTGGAGGCTGCGGACGACTTCACTGTCGTGATGACGACTAAGAATCCTAGCGCTATCCTGCTTGATCGGCTGGACACTCGCTTCATCATAAGCAAGGCAGCCGCCGACAAATTCGGAGACCAGGTGGACAATTATGCGATAGGCACCGGCCCATATAAGTTTGTGAGCTGGCAACGGGGCGGAAATTTGGCGTTGACGCGGAACGACGATTACTGGGGACCGAAGCCCGAAATCAAGGAAGTGATATTAAAAGGTGTGAAGGAGGAAGCCGCGCGCGTTGCGGGTTTGCTCGCAGGCCAGGCAGATGTCATTAGCAATCTGTCCATCGAAGAAATCCCGCGTGTAGATAAGCATCCACGGACGCGCGTTGAGAAGGTCCCGGGGTTCAGGATGTATTTTTTGGCGATGCATGTGACGTACAAGCCCTTCGACAATAGGCTTGTGCGCCAGGCCATCAATTGCGCGGTGGATCCCGATGTGATCATGAAGCACATCTTCGACGGCAATGGTTCGGTTCTCAACGGGCCTTTGGCAACGAATATGGTGGGCTATGATCCCAACGTGAAGCGCTATCCCTATGATCCGAAAAGGGCGCGCGAGCTCCTGACTCAGGCGGGTTATCCGAACGGATTTGAGGTCAAGCTGCATTTTTCGCCGGATCGTCATCTCAAGGGCAAAGAGGTTTGCGAGGTGATCGCGAATCAGCTCGCAAAGATCGGTATCAAGGTTGAGCTCATTGGCCAGGAGTATGCGGTCTATTGGGGTAAAGATGGCGTCAATGGCGGCAAGTTGCCCTTCTATTATGCCGGTAGAACGGCCAGCGATGGCGACACGCTCTATGATCAATATTTTCACACCGGCGTCACCAAACGAATCGGTTACAGCAACCCGGAGTTCGACAAGCTCATCGAGGAGGAGCAGAAAACCGGTGATCAGAAGAAGCGTGTGGCCTTTCTGCAGCAAGCGGGGCGGATTCTTATGGAGGACGCTCCTTTTGTCCCGCTCTACACGCTGGCCGAAATTTACGGCCTGGCGCGAAACATTCTCTGGAAAGGCAATCCGGACAACAGAGTCCTTGCGGCGGAAATGAAGATCAAGTCCTAGCGAGACTACTACAGGTATCGCTATGCTCAAGTAATCCTAAGGCGAATTTGTGTGCTCGACCGCATCAATCTGATCGGCCTGAAGGCTCTCCCCCTAACGACCTTTCAGAAATTCATCGAGCGCTTGACCAAACCCTGCGCAATGGATTCCATAGGAGCTCAAATCTCCCGTGAAGGCGCTTAAGCCCCAGAACGCGGCATCACGGTAGCTAGCGTTCCCGGTAGCTTCGGCCAGCGCCATGAAAAATGACGCCGCCGCGCCGTTCTGCTCGATCAACGTGAGGCGAAAGCTGAGGTAAGCGGATCCCGGAACGGCGAGGTCGTAGTAGCCTCCGTCGGGATTCTTGAGCCGCGACAGAATAAACTCGGCCAGTTCTTTAGCCCGCTCGAGATATTTGGCCTCCCCGGTAGATACGTGAGCCTGCATCAGCGCGGTTCCCATGCGCGCCTGATCATTGAGCAGCCCCGGGACATGGGCCGCGCCATCGAAGTAATGAAACATTCCTCCATCCGGGCAGCGGCATTGGTCCCAGAGAAAATCCAGCGCCTTCAACGCGCGCTCTCTGTAACTCGACTTTGCCAAAATCTCAGTGGCTTCGAGATAGGCGCCGATGGCCTGCGCATTGGCATCGGTATAGACACAGTCGTCGATGATCGTAAAATATTCTCCGTCTGAAAGGCCTTGCGGAGTTTCATTGCGAAGGAAATCCTCGCAGCCATAAAAATTCTGGTTTGCGGAATGGGAAAGTTTACGGTCGATATAATCGATGATGTCTTCGGCCATGCGAGCATACTCCAAACGTTGGGTGAGCCGAAAAGTGTGTAGACAGTTTGCCAGCATGCCGGCCTGTTCCACCAGAAGTTTTTCTCGGTGGGGCCGGCTCCAATCCGCGTTGGAGCAAGTGCGAAAATAACCGCCCTCTTCGTGATCGTGGATCTCGCCTTCTCTCATCCGGCGCAGGGTGAGGCAGACGTGATTGAGATAATTAGCGTCCTTTGTCGCCTCATAGCGGCAAAGCAAGAAATCGTTCGCTTCCGGATGAATGAATTTCTGCCCGCGGCCGTAGCCTCCATGAACCCGGTCCGCAAGCTCCATAATGACGATGGTGACCGCCGATAGGCTGGAGTGATTGGGGTGTCCGCGCGTTACTGCAGCCGTTGTGCCGGAAGAAGTTTCGGCCGACGTATTTCGCGCTGACCGGATTTCATCCTTCTTTTCCTGATAAAGCATATAGAGGCGGACCAAGAGACTGCCGAACTCCTCCGGGGGAAGATAATTCGTGGCGCCGAGAAGTTCCCCCTCTGGAGCCATGAAAGCAATTGTCGGCCAGCCGTTTAAATTGTAACGCGTGTTGACATCGGGCCGTTGCGTGTCTTCGACGCGGATGGCGACAAAGTAGGCGTTCAACAAGGCGATGTTTTCGTCGTCCGAAAACGCGCCTTCGTCCATGCGCTGGCAGAAGCGGCACCAAAACGCCGTCAGAAAGAGCATCAGGGGTTTGTCTTGCTCCCGGGCCTTGCGAAAGGCTTCGTCACCCCATTCATGCCAGCGAATGAGATTTGCCCGGTTTGGATTTGGCGAGAAGCGAATCATATAAGCGCAAAGAATTTAGAAACGACTATTCACCGCTTTTATCATCATTCACGTTGCAGAAGAAGCGACGAACCACGTCCAGTCTTGAAGGTTCGCTGAAGAAGTGGGCACCGGTCTATCGTCATTGTGGCGCAGGCATTTGTAGCGGCAGGTTTCAAACCTGCCCCTGTCGCTACGTGCTTGCCGCGCGTTGACAAGACTAGGCAGCCGGCCTTAAGAATATCTTGAGCTCTGAGAGGAGAGAAGAATGCAATTAACTCTCGCATATCACCCCGTCACGGAAATCCATTTTGGAACTCAGACGCACCTGGACGGGACCACGCTAGTGATCGACCCAGGGGAGCTGCGCCGAGTAGTCCTAGAAGACGAAACAGTCGAGAGCGTGAATTTCGAAATCGTCCGCCCCGGCGAGAGCTGTCGTGCCGGGCCGATCTTCGACATTGTCCAACCACGAGCGAAAGAAACTGGATCAAGTCCAGATTTCCCCGGCATTTTGGGTCCTCCAGCCAGCGCTGGCGTCGGGATCACGCACGTACTGGAGGGAGCCGCAGTTTCAGTCTTGGCGGAAAGATCGCCGGGAGAGTCGAGAAGCGTAACGGGACGCGTTCTGGAGATGACCGGGATTGCTGCCGACGCGACGGTGTACGCTTCGCTTCGACACTTGGTGGTTATCCCTCACACGCGAGCCGGGTTGCCGATTCATACCATCGACAAGGCCTACCGTAGAGCGGGCTTAAAAGTCGCCGTTTACCTTGGCCACGCCGCGCTGAAGCAGACTCCGGCGTCTACATACACCTTCGACCCGGTGGGTCCAGGCGAGGCAGGACGCGAGGGGCTGCCCCGCTTCGCCTATGTAGGGCAGATCTTTTCCCGCCAGCGGAAACCCGCGATGGACGAGCCGATTCTCTACGGCGCCAACACGGAAGGGATGCTGCCTATCGTACTTCATCCCGACGAGTGGCTGGATGGAGCCATTGTACCGTCGCTGCAGTCCTGGTTCGGCGGTACCGAAACTTATTTCTACCAAAACCATCCCGTGATCCTGGAGCTCTACCGGTGCCACCAGGCGCGGGAGATTAACTTCGTCGGGACCATTGCCACGATTGCTGGATCCGATAACTTCGACCGGGACCGCCACTGCCGGGCGGCCGCAAATCTGGTGAAGTGGAACTTGAAAGCCGATGCCGTGGCTCTGACAAAATGGGGCGGTGGATTGCCCCACGCCGACTTGGCGGAAACGGCGCGGCTACTGGAAGGCATGGGCATATGTACCGCCGTCATGGTTTCCGACATGTCCAAAGACCGCCGCGTGGAGTCGGCGCTGCTTTTCAACTTTCCGGAAGTGAACGCCATCGTCTACAACGGCGGCAACGGCACTCAGTGGGAGATGCCGCGGGTAGAGCGGATCATCACAGCAACGCCGGCGCTGGCGGAACTGCTGGGAGGACCCCTGATGATCGGGGCCTGGAACGTCGTCGGCGTTACGAACCAGCAGGGAGCCTCGAGAATGCGAGCACTGGTCTACTGATGGAGGCAGGATACAAAACGTAAGGAGTAAAGCGTGAAGCGTGAGGCGATTTTCACCTAACGCTTTACGCCTAACCCTTTCACGCGTTTGCCTAAGGAGGTTTGGAGATGCGAGTCGTGCATTATTTGAATCAATTCTTTGGTGGTATCGGCGCGGAAGAGCAAGCAGGGATGGGCCTCGAAGCGCAAGAAGGTGCAGTGGGTCCCGGCAAGCTCTTGGAACAACTGTTAGGCGAAGGCGCCGAGGTCGTGATGACCCTCGTTTGCGGCGATAACTATGCCGTCGAACATGAGGAAGAGTTGGTTGCCTTCGTTCTAGAAAAAGTTCGCGGCGCAAGTGCCGATCTATTCGTCGCAGGACCTTGCTTCGAAGCAGGCCGTTATGGAATGGCGGCCGGCACCCTCTGTGTTGCCGTGCAATCGCAGCTCGGTAT
>Ga0184612_10000178_pt1 | contig 28746 bp, 25 predicted proteins | sample PLM3_60_coex_FD_133163 | JGI IMG/M metagenome (GOLD analysis project Ga0184612, IMG submission 133163) | Groundwater sediment microbial communities from an aquifer in East River, Colorado, USA - PLM3_60_coex | ecosystem: Environmental > Terrestrial > Soil > Riparian zone | place: USA: East... | reverse complement strand
GTAGATCAACGATGAAGCAGATTGCTATATCGGTTGGTATATCGGTTTTTCTGGCTGTGCTCGGCAGCTTCTTAATTCAGCCATTAGCAAATCGTTTCTGGCAGACCCCTTTTGACCCGAAAGTGGTGTCAGGCCCGTACATCTGGAGTTCCACTCGCGGACGTCTTCTGTCCGACATCGGCTGACCGCATCCTCGAGTGCTGCGAGGCACCTTTCGATGCGGGATCGTTCGAGGTCTTTACGGGTTGGGCGATTGGGACGGTTCATGGTTTGACGCCTTCAATCCTTACACCCAAGCATCTTGCACAGAGAACGCAACTGAGCCAGGGTACTGACTTTTAACTCAAAGCGGTCAATTTCGCGAGGTTCCTCTTTCACAAAAGTCTTCATAAAAGCGCCGAGGGGCATGATGTGCGGGTGCTTCAAAAAACTCACTCTATCTTCTGATTGGCTGTCTTCTGCCTCCGTTTGCTCTTCGATGATTTTCAGATAGACACCGTTAAAGCTGTAACTAAAGTTTTCGCTAGTCCGCACAAAGGGATCGTCGCTGATGGACAGCTCAAATTCCACTTGGACAACTAACCTAACCTGAGATGCAACTGAGTCAACCGTCTTTTCAAACCAAACCCATCGCACAGTATCCGTTGTGTGCTGCTCTCTCTCTATGAAACCTGCTTTCTCCAGGAAGGAAGGATATCTTGTGATTTCGCGAAGATCGTTCATCTGTTGTCCGCAAGGAGAGGATAATTCTACTCCCACGGGAAAGGGGCCAAAATGTAGTCGTGTTTAATGAAGTCACAGGTAGGCTCAAACCTATTCTCATTTGCAGCGCGCCATACCGTCGGCTCCTTCGCCTCTTCACGGATAGATTTGCATACACCCGGAGGAAATTCAGGGACGCCGCTTTTTGCCCCGCCTACTGTAAGCACGGTGTTCTTTACGGTGTCCACGACGAAACCAAGTATTTCAGAAACCTCCATCTCCCAAATTGACACAACATTACATAATCCCTGCGGCTCAGAACCGGTCAACCATTTTCCTTTTCCAGTTCGTTTAAAATCGAGTGCGAAGGTATCAACCCAGATGCCACATGTGCGACTGTTTTGGGTGTTCACATTGTCAAACAAAGTCTTAAAATCCTTGGACAGGCAAGCATTTATCAGCGTTTGATAATCCCCTTTCATCTTAGGACCCATCGGAATTTCTCGCATTTGCTTTTGCAGATGAGCGGCGGCTTCCTTGGAGCATAATAATTCATCGATCGCCTTGTTCCATTCTTCTCGAGCTTTTTTGGTAGCGAGCTGGGGATTTTTCTTCAGCTCTTCGGCAAATTTGGGAATATCTCTTAACCCATATTTGATAAACTCTTCATCGGTGGTTGGCATGAGTGTCTCTTTTGGTCTTTCGTCCGGCGTCAAGTAACGGACACGTATAAATCTGCAGGTAATGTCGTTCACGTTGCTGGGGGCAGGCGGCCGCAATGCAAGGCGACCTGTTTCCGGGTCTTTTGCACTACAATTTCCTGTTAGACTTTGTTTTCCTGTCGGTCACACGATTGGGCGCCAGATGAGCGTATTCTTTCGGTAGCCACTGCACCAAACCGACGTCAGGTTCATAACAGTGGCCGTCAGCATCGATAACCAGATTGGTTGCCATATTGCCTCCTTTTAGGTCGCAACCCTAGGCAATATGAAAAAGAAAAGAAGTCGTCAAGTATGCACGAAAACTTTTTGGCAGGAATGGGGTAGCTACAATTCTCTTTCGGCCATAAAAGCGGCCAGATCGCCCACGCGACAGCTGTAGCCCCACTCATTGTCGTACCAGGATAGAACTTTGGCCATTCTACCTTCCATCACTACGGTGGATGGACCATCAACGATTGAGGACGCAGCATTGCCGCGGAAATCACTGGAAACCAGGGGCTCGTCGCAAAATCCCAAGATGCCGTTTAGAGCGCCGTCCGCGGCGGTTCGCAGTGCGTCGTTAACGGCTTCGGTTGAGGCAGGCTTCTCGAGATCGACCACCAAATCGACAATGGAGACCGTGGAAGTCGGTACTCTTAGAGACAGTCCATGGAGTTTGCCTTTTAGTTCCGGCATGACAAGGCCGATGGCTTTTGCGGCGCCAGTGGTGGTTGGAATGATGTTCATGGCCGCGGTGCGCGCGCGGCGTAGGTCTTTGTGCATCAGGTCTAACGTTCGTTGATCGTTGGTGTAGGAGTGGGTCGTGGTCATGAGCCTGCGCTCGATGCCAAAAATCTCTTGCAGCACTTTTGTCACCGGCGCCAGGCAGTTGGTCGTGCAAGAAGCGTTGGACACGATATGATGTTTGTTTGGATTGTAGGCGGAGTCATTGACCCCCAAGACCAAGGTGATGTCCTCGTTCGTCGCCGGTGCAGTGATGATCACTTTCTTCGCTCCCGCTTCCAAATGGGCGCGCACATGAGCGCCGTCGGTAAAGACGCCGGTGGATTCGATAACGATATCGACGCCGAGCGCTCGCCAAGGCAGGCGCGAGGGGTCTTTTTGATTGAGGACCATGATCTCCCAATTGTCGATTTTTAAGACGCCCTCGCCGGTCTCGATCTGCCCGGGAAAAATCCCGTAAGTCGAATCGTAACGGAAGAGGTGCGCGTTGGTTTGTAAGTCAGCCATGTCGTTCACTGCGACCACAGTGAGTTTTTGCTTGTGGCGTTCGAGCATCGCGCGCAGGGCAAGCCGACCGATTCGACCGAAGCCATTAATGGCGACTTTGGTAGACATATCTCATGGTCTCCCGCATATTACGGTTTGAGGAAACTTTTCGCGGCCGCAGATAAAACTTTCAATCGTAGCGGAAGCAAGTTTTATTCGCGCCGCTACGCATTTCATGAGACGTATTCTTAGAAAGAGTGAACCGCGATATCATAGCTGTGGTGATAATTCAGTCACTGGCTGCATGTTTTTGGTGCAAGCTTGAAAATTGAATCACTCTTGGTTTCAATTTGATTAAATCTATCGGCCAAGGCGGCGCTGAAGGCCATTGTTCCTTTATTGACTTGGCACATGGCACGTCTATTGCGCAAGCACAGGATAACAGCGAAACGAATCGTCAGTCCGATTATCCGGAATTGATCTCATGAGGAAATAGAAAATATGGATGATAAGTCACGTCGTCATGCGCCCGCCGGAGATCGCGTCGGCATAGTCGTTGGCGGAGGGCCGGCTCCGGGGATCAATGGCGCTATCGGTGCCGTCACTCTTGAAGCAGGTAATCGCGGTCATCAGGTAGTCGGAATTTACGACGGCTTTTCCCATCTGATGGAAGGAAGAACCGACCGGACCAAAGTTCTCGACCACGACGACGTTTCCCGCATACACTTCGCCGGCGGCTCGATTCTCAACACATCCCGCGCCAACCCGACCAAAAAAACCGAGGACATGGAACAGGTCGTTGCCGCTCTAAAAACTTTGCAAGTCGGATATCTGGTGACGATCGGCGGTGACGACACGATGTACGCGGCAAGTCAGGTGGCCAAGTTTTCGCCTGGAGAGATTCGAGTGTGTCACGTCCCTAAAACCATCGATAATGATCTGCCCCTTCCGGGAGAGATGCCGACATTCGGATTTGAAACAGCTCGCCAGCACGGTTTCGAAATCGTCCATAACTTGATGGAGGATTCCCGCACCACTCATCGCTGGTATTTTGTTGTGGTCATGGGACGAACCGCAGGGCATCTGGCGCTCGGCGTCGGCAAAGCCGCCGGCGCGACACTTTCCGTGATACCTGAAGAATTTCCCGGCGCGGTTCACCTCGAAACCGTGGGAGATCTCTTGGAGGGAGCCATTCTAAAGCGGCAAGCCTTGTGGCAGCGGCATGATGGGGTTGCGGTCATCGCTGAAGGTCTGCTCGAGCGCATGCCCGTAGAAGAACTTACAAGCATCGAGGGCGTGCAAATTCTGCACGATAGCTACGGCCATCTGCGCCTGGCCGAGCTCGATCTGGCTTATATTCTAAAAAATCTGGTTGAACGGCGCTTCGCGGAGCGCGGCCAGGGTCTTACCATCGTTCACAAAACCATCGGTTATGAATTGCGTTGCGCTCCACCGGTGGCTTTTGATTGCGAGTACGTGAAGACCCTCGGCTATGGCGCGGTGGAATTTCTTTTAAACCCCGATGAATCGACATCAAGAGTCGACGGAGCCCTGGTCTGCATCGTTGACGGCCAGTTGCGTTATCTCAAGTTTGAGGATCTCATGGATTCTAAGACCAAAAAAACTTCCGTGCGCCCCGTCGATATCTTTAAACCGGCCTACAAAGTGGCCCGTGAGTATATGATTCGCTTGGAACGGGAAGATTTCGAAAATCCGGAACGTCTTGGAAAATTGGCGCGCACTGCCTCAAATCAGAAAAAACCGCTAACCACAGAAGCATTCAGAAAAAAATTCGAGCACGTTGTGACCGACCTCGGCGGCGGGTTTTAGGGGAAATGGGGGTGTTGGAATCTTGGAATATTGGAATTTTGGGTTTTAGATGCATCACTCCATTCCGGAACGGATCCCGATAAAAACATTCGCGGGTGACAACTTTAGGATACATTCTCATAAAAGTTTTTTTGATACCCGTCAGCTTGCTGCGGGCAGATTCAATACTCATCACTCCACGTGGTTGTCTCCAAAGGATGATTATGCTTACAAATGAGAAAACCGCAGAGGAGATCTATCCATGCTTTTGCCTTTCCGGGAACATCTCGACTTCGGACCGACGCCTTACGACCAACTACAAGCCAAGGAAGGAATTCCGATCGTCCGCGGGCATGTCGTCAGCGACGTGATGGAATTGGAGCTTGGCCGATGGGAAAGAATGGGAGCCGCGGGTTGCTATCTCAACCTTGCCAACCAACAACAAACGGACGTCTATGTCTGTGAAATCCTGCCGGGCAGCCAAACTCTGCCGCAGCGCCATCTGTTCGAAGAGATCATCTATATCGTTAAAGGGCGGGGCGCCACCTCGGTTTGGCAAGAGGGAACCTCGAAGGTCACTTTCGAATGGGGACCAGGTGCGGTCTTTGCCATTCCCTTGAACTCCTCGTATCAGCACTTCAACGGCTCAAGGGACGAACCGGTCCGTTTGTTCGCTGGAACCACCTGCCCGCGCATGATCAATATTTTTCACAATGAGGAGTTCATCTTTCGCAACCCGTTTAACTTTCGCGACCGTTTTCACGACGGCCAGGAGTTTTTGCGTTTAAATAAACATATGGCGGACCGATATTGGGAAACCAATCTCGTTCCCGACGTGAATCAATTTGCCCTCGACGATTTTCCCATGAAGGGCAAAGGGGTAAAGCACATGCGTTACACCCTGGCGGACACCACCTACGGTTGTCACGTGTCGGAGTTCCCGCCGGGGTCCCGCAGCACCTTTCACCGCCACGGTCCTGGAGCCGTGATCATCATCACCCAGGGTGAGGGCTACGTGATGCTCTGGAAGGACGGCGAGCCGCGGGTACGGCACGAGTTCCGCGTCGGCACGGTCTATTCGCCTGGAGACCTTATGTGGCACGGTCATTTCAATACCGGCAAGGGAACCATGCGCCACTTTGCCATGCGAGGGGACAGTCCGAAATACAGCCACGACCGGTTTCGCAATCCGCTGTGGACGATGATCCCCATGGAGGAAGAACCTCCCGAGATTCACCGCGAGTATTTGCAGGAGCTGGCGAGAAAAGGAGTTGAAGCCGCGGTCTCGGTGGTAGAGGACTAGGACTGGATTACTGGAATAATGGAATGATGGAATAATGGATTCGAAGGGCAAAACTGCAATGCTCTTCGCTCGAAACACGAGAACCAAAGGAGCATCCGCATGGAGATCAAATCTCTTGTCGATCCAGAAGGCGGTCTGGTAAACCGTCGCATTTTTGCTGACCGGGAGATCTACGAACTGGAACGCGAGCGTCTGTTCGCCCGCTGTTGGCTCTATCTTGGCCACGAAAGCGAGGTCCCCCATCCCGGCGATTTCGTTACCGCGTATATGGGGGAAGAGCCGGTTATCTTGTGCCGCGATCTAAGCGGGCGTCTCCGCGCTTTTTTAAACCTCTGCCGCCACCGCGGCAACCGGGTGTGCCGCGCCGACCGCGGTAACGCTAAACTTTTCACCTGTTCCTATCACGGCTGGACCTACGCCACTGACGGCAAGCTCGCCATCGTGCCCATGGCCGAGGCTTTTCGCAACCTTGATCGCGATCAGTGGGGGCTGATCCCCGTCGCGCAACTCGACAGCTACAAAGGACTGATCTTCGCGACCTTCGATCCCGAGGCGCCGACCTTGCTGGAATATCTTGGTGACATGGCTTGGTACCTCGATATTCTGCTGGACCGAAGGGAAGGGGGTACAGAGGTGAGCGGGCCGCACCGTTGGGTAGTTGACGCCAACTGGAAGACCGCAGCGGAAAACTTTGGCGGCGACGGCTATCACATCGCCAGCACCCACGGCTCCGCGCGGGAGCTGGGCATCGATACGACGACGAGTGAGACAAGAAAATGGAACCAGGGCCGGCAGATTTCCTGCGGCGACGGTCACGTTCTGGTGGCCTGGATCTGCCCACCCGATGATGCGGGTCCATGGTTTGCGCAGCCGGTCGTGGAGCTGGTGGATTATATGAAGGAACATGCCCCGGAGATTGAAAGCCGTTTGGGTGCTACTCGCGCGCGCAGGGTGGCGCCTTCCGCGGGAACGGTTTTCCCCAATCTTTCGGTTCACTGGCTCACGCGCACCATTCGCGTTTGGCATCCACGGGGACCGGATAAGATGGAGATTTGGAGTTGGGCGATCGTCGATAAGGCGGCGTCGGCGAAAATCAAGGACGTCATGCGCTTCGTCTCACAGTACCGCTTCAGCCCGACGGGAGTCTTCGAACAGGACGATATGGACAACTGGATCCAGGTGACCGCTGCGGCGCGCAGCGTGATCGGCAGGCGGTTTCCGGCGAATTACCAGATGGGCGTGAGCGAGGAGATCACGGAGACCGATCTGCGGGGGCGGTTAGCCAGCAGATGGAGCGATTCAAACCAGTTGAGCCTCTACATGCATTGGGCCAAGGTGCTCGAGGCGAAGAGCTGGGGCGAGATCAAGAGCGCAAAGCATGGATAGCGAGCTGCGCCATAAGGTCGAAGATTTTTTGTACCTGGAAGCCGAGCTGTTAGACGAGCGCCGGTTGCGGGAATGGCTCGACCTCTTCACTGACGACATTCATTATTGGATGCCCGTCCGCTACAACCCCTTGGACCGGCCCAATGAGCTGAGCGAAGAGTTATCGAGACCGGGCGAGAGCTACTATTTCAACGATAACAAGGAAACTCTCCGGATAAGAGTTGAGAGGTTTTATTCAAAGAACGCCTGGGCTGAAATGCCTCCTTCGCGCACCCGCCATCTGATTTCGAATATTCGGATAAGAAAGGACGACGGTGTCCAATTCGAAGTCGACTCCAACTTCATTGTTTATCGCACCCGCATGGAGAAGGATGAAGATATTTTTGTCGGCACAAGAAAGGATGTCCTGCGGCGCCTAGACGGCGAACTAAAGATCGCCCGGCGAACGATTCTTTTAGATCAAGCGGTTTTGGGAGCAAAAAACATCAGTGTTTTTCTTTGAGAGGTCTAAGGTAAAGATTTATTATCTGCCCCTAACTATTTAATATTGCGGACTCTGCGGAAAATCACGCACCCCGACGAAGCCCATATTCTCTTTCAGACTGCGTTCCATACCTGTTTTATCAGCCAAACTGTGGCCACAAAGGTTCCGATCAACAATAGGACAATTCCGATAATAACCGCGATGACAAATAGCCAGTTGGCAAAGGTTGATGCTTGACCTTCTGCGCTGGCATAGCGCTCGAGTAAGTGGGCGTTTTTAACGTTGCTCCGGAACCAAATGGAAAAGATATCACCAAATACTGGAACGGTACCGATCATCGCATTCACGGCGACATTCAACCCCATACGCGCTATTACGATTTTAGGCAGCCCATACTGCGCGGCGATGAGGAGAATGGTTGAGCCGGCGATGTTGGCAAGCCCATCGCCGATGCCCGGAATCAGTCCAAGGATCGGGTCGAGGCCGATACGGATCGACGTCCCGGGAATAGTGAATCGCTGATCAAGCAGCTCGGCCAAAAATCTTGCAACCAAAACTTTTTGGGAAGGGGGCGAATTTTGTTTTCGCAATCATGTCTCCTGCGATCTTGCCGATAGATCTCCGGAATCGATATCGTGCCGAGAAAATGCCGCACGCTTTGACTTCAGTTGCCAGCTCATCGTACCCGGTTTGCACAGCGAAATTACGACGCGGTCTTGACCCAGCAACGCAATACTTCAGCGACGCTCCAGGCTTGAGAGATGCAACCCCGCGGCACAAAGGGTGCCTCGGCATCGAAAATTTCGCTGATGGATCCGATGCAGGCTTCCCCCAAATGAGGCATCAATCCCTCCAGCAGCGCGCGCGCGGGGGCAACGTCGTCGGGATAAACTTTCAACCATGCATCAATGAAGGGTCCGATCAACCAAACCCAGACGGTTCCTTGATGGTACGCCGCATCACGGGAGCGCAAATCACCAAAATACTTTGCTTTGTAGTTCGGATGTCCAGGAGCCAGTGAGCGTAATCCCACTGGAGTTAAAAGCCGCCGGCGAACGGTTTCCAACACCGGAGGCCATTTGCCAGGGTCGAGCACGGGATGGCGCAGAGAGATGGCGAGCAGCTGATTGGGCCGGCACGCTGCATCATTGCCGTCCTCGCCGTCAATGACGTCGAAGAGATACCCTTCATCGCCGTACCAGAAGCGCTCGTTGAAGCTTGCTTGCGCTCGGTCGGCGTGGGCTTTTAATTCGAGCGCTTTGTCCGCTTGGTCCTCTTCGCTTAGCCATTGTTGCAAGAGTCTCAGCGCGTTGTACCATAGGGCGTTTATTTCCACCGCTTTTCCCCGCCGGGGCGTGACCACCCAGTCGTTCACCTTGGCATCCATCCAGGTCAGCTGATAACCTTCCTGCCCCTGACGTAGGAGTCCATCCTTGGAATCTACGCCGATGCCGAACAAGGTGCCTTCAATATGGCAATTAATAATGTCCAGCAGCTTTGGCAGTAATAGTCTCAAGGTCCAGCGATCGCCCGTCACCTGCAGATAACGGTCGATGGCGTGAAAAAACCACAAGGTCGCATCCGCAGTGTGATAGAGCCCTTCGCGGCTGCCTTCGGGAAAAAGATTTGGAATGAGCCCTTGCCGGATTGCATTGGCGAAATTGCGTAAGATCCAGCCGGCTTCCAGGAAACGGTTGGTGGTGAGTGTCAAACCCTCCAAGCTGATCATCGTGTCGCGACCCCAATCGGTAAACCAATGATAGCCTGCGACCACCGTGCGCATCTCGTCTCCTGTTGCATAGGCCCGCGTGGCGTCGGGCAATCTTCCGGCGGGAGTCACGACGAATTGATCTGCGGCAAGCACCAGTTCAGCGCCCACTCCGGTCTGGGCTTTGGGATCGGCAGAGGCGATCAAACGCGCGCGCCGCTCGCGCTCCGCCTCCCAGGCCTCCGCGGGCGACAACGCCCGCATGACCTCCCAAGACTCCGTGGATGCCGCCAAGGTGATCTCCTGGCCAGGGGAGCAATCGACAACGAAAGAGCCCGGCGTCCAGAGATCTCCTATGGCGGTGTAGCCTCTGGTCTCTTCCAAGATATAGCGGAGCCGCTCGATTTTTCTTCTTTCGATGATGAACTCGCCTTTGCCGTAGAGCAGCAATCGTAGGGGGAGAAAGATGCCGCTGGAAATCTCGTATTGGTCTTCCACAACGGTGAGCACGTAAGGGGCTTGGGGTTGGGAATCAACGGGGGCTTCGTGCTCGCGAAATTGAATCAGAGGACGCAGCCTGATTCCGATCTTGCCGGCGTGTGAAAGCAGTCGATAAGTAATGTGGACTGTATTTTGTCGGTAGGGAAGGTAAAGACGTTTTTCCACTACGACATCGGCCATTTGATAGCGCCAGATAGGTAACCCCATATCGAGGCGAAATTCGCTCAGGACCGGCGGGAGAAGGTTTGACGCATTCCGCTCTTCGCTTTGCATGGCGTTGAGTTCTACAACCCGCCCATCCGATAAGTGAAGCTCTTCCGCGAGCCCGTTCAACATCAGTACCCTACCCAGAGGTGCCGGCAGGGCGGCAATTAAGAGGCCGTGGTAACGCCGCCTAGCCGCTTCGGAAACGGTTCCGGAGGCGTAACCACCGAGGCCATTGGCCACGAGCCATTCGGGTTCCTTTTCTATTTCGTCGGCTACTCCCGGCGAAAAGGTTACGTTCCGAACGATTGGATTCATGAAGCTACGGCTGTGAGCAGGAATGCGGTTTTGCCGGGAATGAACCACCGGCTCTCATCTTCAGTTAGCGCTGCGCCGTGGCCACCGTAGCGCGGATCTTCGCTGGACCACAAGAGCCGCCAGGTCAAACCGGCAGGGGAGGCAAGCAGCGGTTCGGGCGCAGGAGTCAAAGAGCAATCGATGCCAAAATTGACGAGCAGCAGCCGGTCGTTCCCGTCTTCGGTGAAAAATCGCAGAATGAAGACATCATTAGCGAGCACCGCGCCGTCCACAGCGCCGGGACGCTGAGCCTTAATAACCGGGTCATTGCGCCGAAGGCTTAGAAGATCGCGGTGTAGAGCGTAGGTTTCGTGATGGCGCTCGCGTTCAGATAAATCGAGCCGGCACGCGTCAAAAGAGCGTGGATTGGTGGGATTGGCTAGGCGCGTCTGCATCTCCGGATTCGCCAGGCTCGGGAATTGTTTGAGAAAATCAAACCGGCCTTCTTTGACTTTGGACCCCAGCTCGGAATTATGGTCGGCAAAAAAAACAAACGGACTGGACGCAGCAAACTCCTGCCCCTGAAAGAGCATGGGCGTTTGCGGAGATAATAAGAATAGCGCCGTCATGGCTCGGTATACCCCCGGATGGGCCACTTGGTGAATTCGCTGCCCGAGGCCGGAATTGGCGATCTGATCATGATTTTGCAAAAAATGGATGAATGCAGCCGGCTTCAGCCCGCCCGTCCAGCTGCCGCGGCGCTGCTGCTGCCAGGAATAGTATTGCCCTTGGTACAAAAAGCCGCGCTTCGCTGCGGAGATAAACTCCTGCGGCGTACCGCGATGATCGGAATAATAAGCTTCGTTACGGCCGGTTAATGCCACCATGGCGGAATGATGAAAGTCATCGTTCCACAGCGCATCCATTCCATAGCCGCCGCTTTCCAGGGACTGGAGCAGTCGCACGTCCTGAGGTTCGTTCTCCGCCACTATGATCGTAGAGCGACCGGCTGCGGCTTGGCGCACCCGATTTGTGATCTCCGCGAGAATGTGAACCTTGGAAGCGTCGTAAATGTTTTGCGTGGCGTCTAAGCGAAGCCCGTCCAGGTGGAATTCGTCAATCCAATAACCCGCATTGGAGATAAAAAATTCCCGCACCGGCCCGGAATTGGGCCCATCGAAATTTAACGCTTCGCCCCAGTCGGTGGAGTAGCGGTCGGTAAAATAATCCGGCGAAAAATCTTTCAGGTAATTCCCCGCGGGTCCAGCATGATTGTAAACCACGTCCAGGATGACACCCAAACCGAGCCGGTGGGCAGCGTCGATAAAAGCGCGAAAATCATCAGGGCTGCCGTAGAGGCGTGTGGGAGCAAAAAAATCAACCGCGTCATAGCCCCATCCGAAACGGCCATAGAAATCGTGAACCGGCATCAGTTCCAAGACAGTCACACCAAGTTCCTTTAGCGCCACAAGCTGCTGACGCGCCGCCATCCACGTACCCTCGGCGGTGAACGTGCCGACGTGCATTTCGTAAATGACTTGTCCCTCTATCTTAACTCCATTCCAGTTGGCGTCATGCCATGGGAATTGAGCAGGATGGATGATCATGGACGGGCCCAGCGGACCTTCGGGCTGAAAGCGGGACGCGGGGTCCGGTACTAAGTTTGCGCTGCCCTCTAGGCGGTAGCGATAAAGATCGCCGGGTTTTGCCAGCGGACTTCTGACGGAAAAATATCCGTTAGTTTCGGTGTTTAACTCAATGACGGATTGCGCGCGGGCGCCGCCGCCGATAATAACTTTCACTCTTTGACTATGAGGTGCCCAGACTCGAAAATGAACCTCGCCATCGGTGAAAACTTCCGCCCCGATGGGGAGGCGTCTTTGGAGACTTGCAGTGCCAGAATTGCTCACCGTTTGCCTGTACTCGTTGACGCCATCTCTAGGGTCTCCGCTTCGACTGCCTGAACACTCCCTGTGACCTGGCTCATCGAGCAAGATTTCGGTGATTTGTCGGGACGCCAACGTAAAAATCTGGTGCCGTGCCTGAATCGATTGCCGGTGAAGTGATCATACTGTACTTCAACGACTAGTTTAGGTTTCAGGGGCTGCCACTCGGCCGAGCGCTTGGTGCTCCAACGGCTCGGCCCGCCGGGCGCGTTGCCGGTGAAACCGGGGGGTTGGATCAGCGGTTCAACTTTTTGCAGCAGCGTTTTTTTTTCCTGTTGCGAAAAGCTGGACGTAAAGCCGACGTGATGAAGCAACCCATCCTCGTAAAGGCCTAATAGAAGAGAGCCCACCGCTCGCCCCTCTGAGGCATAACGAAAACCGCCAACGACGCAGTCGGCGGTGCGCTGCCGCTTAACCTTTTGCATTCCGGTTCGTTCGCCGGATTGGTAGCCCAGGTCCAAGCGCTTCGCGACAAGGCCATCCAGTTTGCCGCCGGCCATCTGGAGCCAAGTACGGGCCAAGTTGATTTGGTGGGTGACCGGTGAGAGTTGAACGGTTGAATCGTGTGCCAGGTACCGCGCGAAAAAGATTTCTAGGAGCCGGCGGCGTTCTGCAAGCGGCTGGCCGGCCAGCAATTTTCCCTCGGGAGAGACCAGTAAGTCAAAGGCGAGGATATTCGCGGGATACTCTTGAGACAGTTTTCGGATGCGGCTTTCAGCGGGGTGAATTCTCTGCAGCAGATCGTCGAATGAAAAGCTTCCCTGCACTGGAATGACAATCTCGCCGTCCAGGACGAACTTCTTAGCCTTAATCTGCTGCAATGCGGAAATCAGTTCGGGGAAATAGCGTCCTAGAGACTGTCCGCTCTTCGACTGCAGCTCGACGTTCTTCCCGTCTTTGAATGCCAGACAGCGAAAGCCGTCCCATTTGGGCTCGTACTGCCATTCTTTCCCGGCAGGAATGGTTTCGACGAGCAGGGCTTCCATAGGAGGATAGGGCGGACTAATGGGCAGCGCCATAAAGTAACTCCAATTTGGCTCGCCCTTTGTTAGCCAGCAGCGGCGCCCAAAGGTCGCCCACTTTCTTGATCCTCTCGCGCACGTTATCGATGCGAAAATCTTCGATGCGAACACCCTGTTGCAGCTCTTTCCAGGTAATTGGCGTGGATACCGTCGCCTTCGGCTGGGGTCTTACGGAATAGATGGAGGCAAGCGTCCGGCCCCAGGCGTTTTGATTATAGTCCACCAGCACACGCTTGCTCGGTCTTTTGGCGATGCGATATTCCGCCGTGATGAGGTCCGGATACAAGGAAGCCAAAGTGGTGGCAAAGCGTTTGGCAACGGTCCATACCTCTTTTGGGGTCGGCCCGCGAACAATGGGAACGTAAATGTGAAAACCCCTCGAGCCGGTGGTCTTAATAAACGATGGCAGTTTTAGCTCGGCCAACGCGTGGTGCACTATGGCAGCGGTCTCCAACATCTGGTCCCAAGTCGCTCCTTTAACCGGATCGAGATCGAAGTGGAGGTAATCGGGACGGTCGACATCGTCACAGCGCGCATACCACGGGTTCAAGTCTATGCAGCCTAGATTAATCACCCAGAGCAAGGAGCAGACATCCCGGATCACGGGGAAATCGATGACGTTGCCGGAGGCGTGTTCAATGCTACAAGTCTCGATCCAATTGGGTCGAGGCGAGGGGGCGCGCTTCATAAAGAAGAAATCGCCTGAGATGCCGTTGGGATAGCGTTTCATCACCATCGCGCGGTGAGCGAGATGTGGCAGCAGCACGTGAGAGATATCCAAATAGAACTGGATTAGATCGCCTTTGGTAAAACCCGCGTCCGGCCAAAAGACCTTGCGAAGATTGGTTAAGTGAATGCTTTTGTTGCCCAGACGCACTTCCACCGTATCGCGATCCTGCGGGATACGAACTGAAAGAGGGTTTGGGTCCAGGGCTGTCCGACTCTTCTTTTGATACCTTGCCGGATGATAATTCGTTGTCGCCGGTTTCGATCGAGCGCGCACGTCTCCCCCGTAGTGCTCTGCGTTCGTGGTTGACGCAATCCTCGTACCAGCGCTACGATGTATGTCTAGGAAAAAAGGCTTGAATGATCAGAGACTGCCTGATCTATGTAGGCGTTTCGCTTAGGGTAGCAATATCAAGCAGCCCGCGAACGAATTCTTCGCGAACGAGACTGGTCCTGATCCGGAATCTTCGTCCTCCGCGTTGTGAGAGCTTCCCGTACTCTTTGCCGCTAAAAACCTACTCGCGGAAGCCGATGATGCCGTCCATCTGTGGAAGAAGTTACGCCACATCTGTGAAGAGGCGATGAAGCATTTGAAGCTGTTGCAAAGGCTATCGTATGGCGAGTCTGGCTTCTGGAACGGTTAAAGCCCCCATCAGCAGTCGAGCGCGGTTCAGGCTGTTTGGGAGTAGGACAACACCTTGGCCAGGATCTCATTCGCTGTGCAAGGTTTCTGAAGAAAATCCTGCACACCTTCCCTCAACATGTTATCTCTGAGATCGGAATCGAGATACCCGCTGACGCCGATTACCTTCACCCGCGGATTCATTTCCTTCAACTTGCGGAAGACCGCGCTCCCTCCCAGCCGTGGTAGCCCCCAATCCAGCAGCACCGTGTCAATTTCCTTCCAATGTTCTTGATAGACCTCGATTGCCTCTACGCCATCCTTCGCGGCAAACACCCGAAAACCGCGCTTTTCAGCCGTCAATCGGACTAACTCCAGCAGGTGCGTCTCATCTTCTACAACAAGAAGGGTTTCGCCGGTTGAGAAGCGTTCTTTTACTCCGTCCTTTCTAGGCTCTACCGGAAGCGTGGTTTGAGAAGGAATCGGCAGGAAAAGTGTGAACCTGGTCCCCCGCTCTGTTTCATTTTCTACGCCGATAAAACCGCCGTGGGCCTGAACAATTCCATACACGACCGATAGGCCCAAGCCAGTGCCACCTTGCTCTCTTTTGGTGGTGAAGAAGGGTTCAAAAACTCGCTGGCGGGTCTCATCGTCCATTCCTGTGCCGGTGTCGGAGATCTCGATGCGTGCGTACGCCCCGTCCGCTTCAGGAAAGCGCCGGCTCACATGAGCGGCCGTAGTCTGGGAAGTGCGGATCGACAACGTGCCTCCTTCGGGCATCGCATCCCTGGCGTTGAGACAGATATTGATGAGCGCTTGCTGCAGCTGGTTGTGATCGCCCTGGATGACGGGAAGAGTTGGATCAAGGTCGAGTCTGAAGTTCATGGTCTTGGGAAATATTTCCCGGAGAATGTCCAGTGTGTCCCGGGCAAGACTATTGACATCGAGCGGCTTGTGTTCCGTGCCGGTCTTACGGGCAAAAGTCAGCAGCTGCTTCACGACCTTCGCCCCGCGCTCCGCAGCGCCCAAGATCACCCCAACGCTGTGGGCACGTTCCGCGGGATCTTGTCCGTCTTTGTTCAGCAACTCTTGCGTGTAGCCGAGGATGATGCCGAGGATATTGTTGAAGTCATGGGCGATGCCTCCGGCGAGGGTGCCGATGGCTTCCATCTTTTGCGCCTGCCGCAGCTGGTCCTGCAGCTTTTCGCGCTCGGTGAAGCTCTGCAGGAGCTCGGCGTTTGATTTAACCAGATCGTCTGTCCGGTTGACCACGAGCTTTTCTAAGTCCTCGCCAAACCGTCTGAGCGCCGCCTCGGTCTCTTTCTGGGCCGTCACGTCCCGCGAGTGTCCGATGATCCGGCGGACGCGACCATTATCGCTCCGGTCGAAAACCGTCGCGCGGACATGGAACCAGCGATATGTGCCATCGGCATGACGTAATCGAAACTCCCACTCCAGCACCTCGCCGTCGGGGGCCGCGTCAAAGCGACGATACTGCTCACGTACCGGCGCAAGGTCGTCCTGGTGCACGAGCGCGTCCATAGAGTCGCCTGCGATAACCTTGAGTTGGGCGCCGGTATAGCCGAGATGCTCTTCCAGCCGCTTGTTTTCATAAGCGTTGCGGCCCTCGATCAAGTCGTAGATAAATAAAAAGTCCGGGGTGGTAGCCGCCATGCGCTCGAACTGGTCGCGGCTGCGGGCCAGCGCCTGTTCCGCGCGCTTGCGTTCGGTAATGTCGATGTTGACTCCGAGCAAACGGCGCGCCTTGCCCTGTTCGTCGATGAAAACCCGCGCTTGCGCGGTAACCCAACGCTCCACTCCGTCGGGGCGAATGATGCGAAATTCAAGATTGAGCGAACTCTTGTTTTGGGCGGCATGACCCACGGCGGCTTCAACAGCGGCGATGTCATCTGGATGAACTCTTTTTGCCCAGTCCAGGTGCTTGCCGCCGAAGCTTCCAGGCAGTAGGCCGTAAAGCTTCTCCTGGGAGGCCGACCAAGTAATGTCGTTGGTAACGAGGTCTCGTTCAAACGCGCCTATGTTCGCCGCTTCCTGCGCCAGCTCCAAACGCTCGCTCACTTGACGCAAAGCCGCTTCGATTCGCTTTCGTTCACTCAATTCTTTGGACAAATCACGGAAGAGCCCGGCGTTGTCCAGGGCGACTGATGCACGGCGGCTGACTTCCTCGGCGAATTGCACGTCGGCCATCGTGTATTTACGTCCGGAATAGCGCGAGGCGAAGAGCGAGAACGTCCCAACCACCCGGCCCTGTACGCGCAGCGGCACGATAATGACGCTGTTCACTTGTATTTGCTCAAGCAAGAAGCGGTGACGATCGTCTCGGGCGCGCGATCCCACCCATGAGTCATCAGCTTCGAGCGTGTAATCGGATTGGCCGGTTTCTATGGCCTTGAGAATAGGGTGTGGCCGGTTCAGGTCCGGCGCGTAATTGCGAAGAAATTCATCAGCAAACGATTCCAGCTCTTTTCTGCTGGTGCGCACGGCAACGCGGCGGCAGACGTTCGAGCCCTCTTGCAGTAGATCGATAACGCACCAGTCTGCATGATCCGGCACCATCAAATCAGCCAGCCGGTTGAGCGTCTTTTCATAATCGATGGATTCAGCAAGAGCGGCGCCGACTTCGGCAAGACGCCGCATGCGTTGTTCGACAAGACGACCCTCGCGCTCGACGGCGGCTAGTCGGGCGGCCTCTCCCGCGGTAACCAGCGCGGAGTGAAGCTCGATGACCTCTCGGACTCCCGAAGCGTGCAGCTCAACCGGCTCGCCGCGTTGTATCGCGGCGGCCGATTCCGCGAGCGTTGCGATGGGAGTTGAGATGCGCTTGCCGAGGATTGTCGCAGCGGTGAGGCCGAGAAGAAATAGTATTATTGCGCCTATTCCCCATGCGCCGATGGAGCGATTAATGGGGTCAGTGATTACAGCTTGCGACACAGCCACCCAGGTAACCCATCCCGTGAGATCCGATTTTACAAAAGCGTGGTAGACCGGAATGTCCTCGAAGGTCCGCTCGGTGCCCCAGCCCTCCTGCGATTTTGCGATCTGGCTCAGCAGCTCTGCGGTGCCAGCCCGGCCGACAAATCTCTCCGGCGCCTTTGTTCGAGCAATGAAGACGCCCTTTTTGTCTACTAATGCCGCGATCCAGTCGGCGGGTAAGCGCTCCTCAAGCAGCAGCTCGGTTAAGACTCGGGGATGAAAGGCCATCTCGAGCGCATATAGGACTTTGCCGTTTCGAACGACGGGAACGTTAATCCCAATCGTCGGCCGCCTCGAATCGAGAGCGATAAACAAGTCCGACACAGCTAGCTCGCCGGTCTCCGTTGTCTTCTTAACAGGTTCCGGAGCGCCCAGCGGCAGGTGAGGGTAAGTGTCAACCGTTTGAGCTGGTGCAGAATCTCGGAACAGGTTCGGCAGCGGAGTTCCGAGCGGACGAGCCGTGTTCATCAGCTGCTGGCCTGATCGGTCGAACAAAATGAGCCGCGACTCTTTTCGGTTCGCCAGAGCACGTCTACAGATCTCGTAGAAGCTCCTTAAATTGCCGGTGTCGAGGTGGGGTGATTCTGCAAGCGTCTCCAAGATCGCTCGAACAGCGCCGATCTCCCGGTCCAACGCCAGTGACAACGCGCGAGCCGTATCCCGCATGCCCCGCTCGACGGCCTCATGTTGAAGCCGAGCTTTCTGGCGGAACATCTCGAATGTAAAGATCAATACCGGCAGCAACGCGGCTAGCACCAGCACAAATAAATGGGAACGGAGCTTCAATGGACGATTAAAAATACCGCCGGGTCCTCCCCATAACTTCAAGTTTTTCTCCTAAGCGGCGAGCGGAAAAGCGAGTCCGCAACGATCCTCATGAAGCGCTGCCGCTCATGTGCTGACCTTGCCAAAGCGCGCGATTTTAAAGAATGACACATGATAAAGCTCACCAATCTTCAATCAACAATAGATTGGCATCACGGTCACTCGTAGGAACAGTAATTTTTGTTTAAATCATTAAATCACTGGGTTCCTTGCTGTCAAGCTTAAAAAGGAGGTTGGTGCGGAGCAGCTTCAACAAATCTCCAACAAGTTGTCATTAATTCCAGACAAATTCGCGATAGTCCAAGTTAACTATGTCCGCATCTCACGTGGTTTCCTAATTCTCTTTGACTCTGGCACACTTTCTGCGAGCACTCGTTTCGCCCCTTTACGTTGGGCACTGTAAATATGCCGAGACAATCGACTCTCAATCAGATGAGAAGCGGAAATATTAAGCCAAAAGAGGAATGTCATGACCGACCCTGTTTTTCGATCCCGCAAGCAGAGTATATCGTACGGCTCAGTCAAGCTCATCACATTACTGTCCGCCTTGCTGGTGCTGTCAGCGTGCGCTGGTCTGTCGGTACGAGGCACCGTGGGCGGGCAAACGATCGAAACCCGGGTCGATTCGGAAGTGGCGCGTTATTATCTGGGAAGCTACCTGGCGGGAGAACGCAGCGATGCTGCGCTCGATGAGCGTATCAATCGCGTTTACCAGAGTGCCAACGGCAGACTACCCGACCGCAACGAACTGAAACATCTAAGCGATGACTTCTCCGTTGACTTCGCAGCTTTATATTTTGCGGATCAGATCGCTCGTATGCCCGCCAATCGGCGCTTTCGGAGTGACTTCGAGCAAGCCTACGATTACGCCCGCAAAGCCTTCCCCGAAGATCGCGTGAGATTACCGGCCGACTATGAAGTGCTGGTTGTCCCCCTTTTTCTCTACAAGCGGCGTTTTGCCGCTGGTGCTGATTTGGCTGCTCCGCGAGCGGCGTTACAAAAGGTGGGACTCACCTGCTATTTTGTCGAAACCGATGACGACGGCGCGGTTGAAGCGAATGCGGATCTGGTAGCCGCCGCCATCCGTGCTCGCGCGCAGAGCGGCCGCAAGCTGATCGTCCTTAGCGCCAGCAAGTCCGGTCCCGAAGTAGCACTCGCGCTGACGAAATTGGCGCCCTCGGAGGCCCGCCATGTTGCAGCATGGATCAACGCGGTGGGCGCACTTCAGGGCACCCCGCTGGCGGATGAACGCCTTTTCCCGGAGTTAGAATTTATAGTTGGTAAAGTGGACGTCGCCGGCAGGGAAAGTTTAACTACCGCACGCAGTCGCCAACGGTTCGATTCCTTTCGCATCCCCGAACATGTGCTTGTCGTCAACTACTTTGGCATTCCTGTCATCGGCAGCATTTCTTTTTGGATGCGTAGAAGTTTTTCCCCGCTCCGAAAGCACGGACCCAATGACGGGGTTTTGCTGTTGCCGGATATGATTTTTCCCGGCGGCGTGACGCTAACCGAGCTAGACGATGACCATCTCATGCGCGGCAAGCCCGTTGATATTACCACTGTGGCCTTGGCGATTACCGTGATTCGTTGGTTGGAAAATCCTGACGGCGAAATGGGCCAAGGTCCGGGAAGCTAGATAGCTCTTCCTGGTCTCATCCACGAATCAAAGAGTCAGCCAATGTGCGCTTCGCGCCATATCTGTGGACGCTACGGGTGGCGATCACATCGGCTATACAGTCGGACTTCGTGCGATTGGCTTTTCCCGCGTTCTCCAACCGGGACAATCGTCTCCACATTGCGCTGTGTGTCGATCGTCGACGGTACGTGGCTTGGGATAGTCGTTGTGATGCGATTCGGTTTCCGCTTCCATCTCTTTTCTCGTTGTCACTTGAAGTTAACGTCCGCGAACACGTATGTTTTTCGGCGGCGGGGGTTGTCTATCGGATTCGGCCACAGCAGCGATGCTTTCAGCATTTGCCGCTGGAACAACTCCTGAGCCGTACTGGCTTGAATACACTTGTGTGAATTCTGCGCCCCAAAAAAATATCAACGCCGAGTAATAAACCCATAGCAGAATGGTGATCAACGAACCGGCTGCTCCATAGACCGAAGTTACACCGCTGGTTCCCAGATATAATCCTATGAGGAATTTCCCTATGGTAAATAACACTGAAGTCAGCGCAGCTCCGACCCAAACGTCCTTCCATTGAATCTGCACATCAGGCAAAAACTTGTAGATCATCGCGAACAGCAACGTGACAAAACCAAAGGAAATTAGAATGTCCAATAGCTGGGCGATAACTACTGCCCCTCCAAACAAGCTGCCGATGAATTGGGTGAGGCCGCTGATAAAGGCGCTGACGGCAAGGGAGACCAAGAGAAGGAAACCGACACCCAAAACCATTGCGAAGGAAATAAAGCGCGTCCGAATGAAGTCGCGCAGACCGCTATCAGATTGCGCCTTCACTCCCCAAATCTTATTGAGAGATGTCTGCAGCTGGCCGACAACGCCTCCGGCGCCAAATAGTAGAATTATCCCACCCAACAAGGTGGAAATCATTCCAGTCGTAGGCCTATTGCTGGCATTCTGGATCATTGCCTGGACGGCCTGGGCGCTTTCTTGACCGATCAGTCCCTGAATTGTTGAGACAATCTGGTTCTGGGCCGCTTCGCGGCCAAAGACAAAGCCGGCCACGGCTATCGAAATAATCAAAAGGGGAGCCAGCGAGAAAAGCGTGTAATAGGATAGGGCCGCTGCTGACTGGAAAGCATCATCCTCAAGCCATTTAATGAAAATAGTCTTGAGCAATTTCCAAAGAGACTTTGGTTTCATAAATCTAACCGGGGGTCTTAGCATTTCGGCCAGGCCGAGTCAGACTCGCTTCGTGTGTCTAGTCCTGTTGTGACACCTGTCAGCCTTATCTGTCGGTTTTGTGCTTTCACGGCACCCTCTATCCATAAGAGGCGGGAGCTGCGGGGCAGGTTCTTTCTTTTTGATTTCACTGGCAACAAAGGGGGACTTTGCTCCTAGGATCAAAATACCTGCCCCGCAGCGTGGCGGGGTTCACCGACACGGGAAAGAGATTGTTACCTTACCCAGCCTTACGATGCGCTGTGCCTTTTGCCGATTCCAACTCTTTGCCTAATTGTTCGAGTTGTCCCTCGTCGAAAACTTCGCGGACCTTGGGAAACATTTCTCCTTCCTCTTCCGTTACGTGGCCTTCAACACTTTCCATTAGACTCCGAAGCTGCGACTCGAATTCATCGCTCTCCGCGCCTATTCCCTCAATATCTTCGAGCAACGCCTTAACCTCCTGATGTTCCTCGAGGGCTTCAGCCACCATGTCTTTTAATTCGTCGTGCTGTTCCAGAGCGGGGTAAAAGATTGTTTCTTCTATATGCGCGTGAATCTCCAACTCTGTGTCAATCTTATTGAAGAGCTCTTTCGATTTGTTCCGATCATCGGCTTGTGCGACCTCTTGAAATAATCCCTTTACCTTTTGATGATCCTGTTTAAGAATTTCTAAAGCGTTCATATCTTACCTCCTTGTATTTGTAGTCGATTTATAAATGAGCATGTCGCATGCCCGTAATGTTACTTGTTCATGAGCGGAGACTCGCCTGCGCCACCGTATTGTCCCATGCGCCGTTTCGAGTCCTGTTCGAAAGGGCGGTCGGTTTGCCCAGGCGTCTCTCGTTTTCGGCGGCGTTTGGGTGTTTTCTTTTTTGGCTGGGTCCGTTTGCCAGTCTTTTTGCTTTTAGCCATAAATCCTCCTGTTTTCGCTGTGGGGGCTGCCTGCTTACACCTGCCGCATGAAAGCCACCAAATCTTTTTTCTCCTGCTCGTTCAGCTTCAGCCCAAGAACCAAGTTGAAAAACTCCACTGTGTCTTCCAGGGTCAACAGGCGCCCGTCGTGGAGGTAGGGAGGGCTATCTTTGATGCCGCGCAGAGTAAACGTCTTAATGGGTCCGTCAGGCGGTTCATTGAGAAAACGTTCGACTTTGAGATCGTGCATTTTGTTGTCGAGATAAAACGGCGGCACATGGCAAGTGGCGCACTGGGCCTTGCCGAAGAATAGCGCTTCACCCCGCAGCTCGTTTTGCGTTGCTTTAGCGGGATCGAGCCTGCCTAGCACGTTAAGCTTTGGCGTCGGTGGAAAATCGAGCATGTTTTGCATCTGGGCCATATGGCTCACTTCGATCCGATCGAGAATATTCATGCCCTTCTTCATCGCCCTGATGGGATCGCCGTTGAAGTAGGCAGTGCGCTGTTCAAATTCCGTGAAGTCTTCCACCGAGCGCAGGCTGCGCTTTGAGCCGTGGATCTGCTGGTTAAACATGCCGCGAAGGCTCACTGTGTCGAGTCGAAAACGGCGGTGTTGGGGACGATCGTCCGGATTAAGGTGAAACTGCGCCGTCGTGTGGCCGTTGATGTGGCAGTCGAAGCAGGACACCCCAAGGCTCGGCTGCATCGTTTTACGGTCGTCGGTGGCGTTGAACTCCTCTTGTGGGAACGGTGTCACTAGCAGGCGCAAACCATCAAGCTGGACGGGAGTTAAAAGGTCCTTGAACAGTCTGTGGAAATTATTGATGGATACCACTTCCCCGCGAGAAACGTCTCCCAGTTCTGGCCGGTTTTGCAAGAAAATAGCCGGCGGAAACTCCGGTAGGAAAGCGTCGGGAATATCGAACTGAACGTCGAATCGGTCGAGGCGTGGAAACATCTCGATCTGCATAGCGGGGAATACCATTCCACCGGACGCATGTTTTGGGTGCGGCAAGGATGGATAGGGGAAGATGCTTCTTTTGCGAATCTCGTCAGAGGTCATCGTCGCTAAGTTCTGCCATGTGGTACCCTGCAACCGGGCAGTAGGGCCGACCGGCAATGGTTTCCCGCGTGATATTTTGGCTGACGGATCGAGCCTGGGTGTGAGATCGTAGCGCCCCTGCAGGAGCTGCTGCTGGGCGGCCGTAACCTTAGGTTTGTCGGCAATATCATTCTTCATGATCTCTTCCGCCGGTTGCATGGGCTGTTTTGCGTTCAGCGGGTCCCGAGCAAAGTCGAAGCCGAGCATTTTCCCCTGGTCAGGTTGGGTTTCGAACACGGGTGATGACGGAGGTGCGTTTGTAGCGCTGAAAATGTCGGACTGATCGTGGGGCGTCGGTTGTTGTTCGGGACGTGTCACTTGGACTTGTCGCGGCGTTTGCGCCTCTTGAACCGCGTCGGGCGCCGCCGGGGTCCGTTGCTGGCTGATTCCCATCGTAGAATAGAGCAGCACGGTGAATCCAGCGAAACTAACCAAGAATAATATTGCGTATCGTCGAAGCATGCCGGTTCCTTTCTTGCCGCCGATACCAGGCTTCTCATCGAATGACTCAAACAGTGTGCAAAGTTGATGCCCGGAAGAGAACCGCTCGGCTAGTGATCGGTTCGCTGAACAAATCAAGCGTTAATCAGGATATGGAAGATCACTTTCAGTCACCCCGGCCGCGCGGAAGAATCTATCTGTCAGAAATGTTCTGAGTAAGTGTAAGTGAACTAGTACAGAACTTGTTGGTCATTACTTGCAAGGGACTTCACGGGTGACAGGATCAGAGGCGACTACTAATTTGTTTTTTGACGAGATGCCGAATGGACGAAAACATGTTTCGTGCGGAGGGAAAACATTCAGCCACAACCCCCGACGAATGAGAGATATTCTCGCCAGTCGTCAGGGGGATTTTTAAATTGTCACTGACTCTGTTTTTGAGTGCACTTTGTCAGGTGATCCTGGAGCTGCTCTTGCGAATCAAACTTCGCTCCGCACACCGCGCACTTGTAAGGCTGGCTCGCTTCGCGTTCTTCTGACATATCCTTCCTCCTTTCGTAATATTTTGGTTCAGGGCTCGGCTTGTTGTTAATTTGAGATTTGCGGTAAGTTTGATGCGGCTTGAGCACGACTTTTATGCACCCGTCTTCCTTATTGAGGAAAGTTTCATAAGCCTCGGGCGCATCTTCCAAGGGTAGGCCGTGTGTGATCACGAAGCTCGGGTCGATATCTTCGTTTTGAATTTTTTCGAGCAGCGGCTGCATGTAGTGTTGAACGTGCGTCTGGCCGCTTTTGACCGTCAGCGCCTTGTTGACGACCGCGCCGAGAGGAATCTTGTCATCATACCCGCCATAGACGCCAGCGAGGGATACCGTGCCCCCTTTTCGGCAGGCGAGAAGCGCTTGGCGGAAGACATGGGGCCGGTCGCTCTCTAACATCATCGCCTGTTTCACGCGATCGTAGGCGCCGATCACGCCTGGCGTGTGTGCCTCCAAGCCGACCGCATCGATGCAAGAGTCCGGCCCAGTCCTCCGGTTTTTTCCATCAGAGTGTCGTAGACACCGACCTCTTCATAGTTGATTGTCTCCGCGTGACCCTCCTGGGCCATGCGGAGGCGTTGGGGAAAACGGTCGATGGCGAAAACGCGCTCCGTATCGCGAACTGCCCAACGGGCCGGCAACCCCACACGGCGACCGTATCCCCCGGTTGAATATTGCAGTTTTCCGCGGCCATATAACCGGTCGGAAAGATGTCGGATGGAAACAGCACCTGGTCGTCGGTGAATCCGTTTGGAATTTTAATGGTGCCGATATCGGCGAACGGTACCCGAGCGTACTCGGCCTGACCGCCGGCGAAGCCGCCGAGCATGTGAGTATAGCCGTAAAGCCCGGCCGTCGATTGGCCGAATAGCTTCTGCGCCATCCAGGCGTTCGGGTTCGAGTTATCGCAGAGCGAGAACAACTCTCGCGCGCAGAAAAAGCACTTGCCGCAGGAGATAGGGAAGGCCACGACGACCCGATCACCTTGTCTTAATTTCTTTACTTCGCTTCCCACCTCAACGATCTCGCCCATGAACTCGTGCCCGAGAATGTCGCCCTTTTCCATTGTGGGAATAAGCTTATTATACATGGAGATCGGAGCCGCAGATCGCGGTGGTTGTGATTTTTACGACCGCGTCGCCGCGGTTGGTCGGGGACTTCCTCCACCCGCACATCGCGTTTGCCATACCAACAATTGGCTTTCATGGGTTCTCTCCTTTGCGTTATCTGGAAGCGATAGCGCGTCTTATGGTCTGGTCATATTTCCAGGAGGTGCTGCTGCGCCGCCCGGCCGGCTGGCCTTCCGTGGTAATTATTTCTCCGGTTTCCATCACTTGCTTGAAGCGGCGTAAGTCCTCTTCTACCTCTTGTTCCGGCGCTCGGCCGAAGAGCTTAGCGACCGTCGCTCCAACCACGCCCGCCGGCGCGCTATACTGCATCTCGACCCTGACCACGGTGCCGCGGCCGCCCGGCGCGGGCTCAAAGCGCACCGAACCGGAGTTATCGATATCGGCGCCATCGAGCGAGCGCCACGCGATACATTCGGCTAGGGCGGTCTTCGATAATCTCAGCGTCCCACTTCACCCTAGCGCCGGCGGGCCCCTTCGCTGTCCATCGCGAGCGTTTGTCTGTGATGAGTTCTACCGATTCAAGGTTTTTCATGAACCGCGGCAAATTCTGCAAATCGCGCCAATATCGGTAAAGCTCTGCCGGTGGACGATTGATCAGGATCGTCTTCATGACCTTACCTATGCCATCGGAAACTGTGTCATCCGTTTCAGCGCCATTGCTCCGGCTGAGTTGCTGATCGCAGCGGGCATCTAATGCCGTTATCCCTCCGACCATGATGGTAGCGATTGCAATATTGGCGGGTTTTGCGCGCTCGGAATTAAAAGCCTTTCGCAAGGCAATCAGATCGATGATGTCACCGCCGACCCGAGCCCATAGCCATTCGGCCGGCCGACGCTGGGTGAGAATCCCAATTCCGGTTGCGATCTCGCGCAATCCCATAAGGCGAAATAGAATCCCGTGGTTTCGGATTCCTAGAAACCGCGCGAGACTGTGAGGAACCATGACTTCGGCAAGCCCAAAACCGATGCTAAGCCAGCCGAGGCTGCGCGCATGCTGTTCGGCGTCACCACTATATGTGAGCCACGGTTCTTGCCAGTCTCGATCGAACGAATCTCCATGCCGGAATGGTGATCCTGGCTCTTGTTCTTCGTATCCTTGCTCTCGTCCCCCCTAGACCCGCCCGTCCGATGACGATTTGTTCTTGTCTGGCTTCCATAAGGTCCTCCCAATCTCTTATCGATCAAACTCGTTCACCAGCGGGTAAAAGTCCCGCCGAGAAGTTATAAAGTTACGTAGTTAACTTCGCTTGTGTCTGTGAAAGCCGCCTTGGCAGCTTCCAGCCGAACCACCTCGACGCGCCAGCGTTGCTCCTCGGCGCGTTGGGCCAGACGCTCATAGTCGAAGCCCTGGAGCGCAGGAGAAGATTCTGCGGCGGCACCTAAGGCGCGCCACAGGGCTAACTTTCCATGAATTCCAAGTCCCACCACCTCAAGGCTTTCAAGCAGGTGCAGGGGCCCACGCGCGCTGTCGTCCAATCGAAGCTTTAATTCAGTGAACTTCGCTGTGAGCCACGCGCTTACCTTTCGCGGGCGGCTTTTAGTAACCCGCACACGATCGATAAGGCATTGAAGGTCCTTGCGATCCGCCGAAATCTCTCTTCGCAGTTCCACGAAGAAGCGTGCGAGGTCCGTGTCTGCATAGGCGGCCTCGAGATGCTCCAAAAGCTCGACGGCGGCAACAGAGCCCGCTAAATGGTCATTGAGATAAGTTGCCAGATATTCGGTGGCCATATTTTCGCCTCCACGGGTACTAAGGGTTCTGGCCGCTTGTCCTTGACGCTAAGAACGCTCTCCTCCCGCCGCAGTTGTCTGCAATTACACTAACGGACCAGAGTGTTCGTGCCCGGCTAGCTCTTCTTTTGTGTGCAGCTTTTCAAGTGATTCTGAAGTTGAGCTTGCGAATCAAACTTCGCGCCGCAAACGGCGCACTTATAAGTTGGCGCGGTTCATGTTCTTCTGACATATGATTGACCCCCTTTGGCACCTAAAAAGATCGATACTAAAAAAGAATACCCGCAACATTAATGCCAGTGTCACGTCATTGCTTTAGCGGGGACTTAATTGATCACGACACAGAAATTGTTTCGTTTTACCTCACATCGAATCCGGTCGTGTATGAATTTCGGAAACAAAAAATGGAATGGGTTCTTCGTGCGGAAGTTTACTGTCGTCGCCGATCTAATACCGGGCGTCACGTGCGGCGAACTGTGGGTCAGGTGTTCGAGATCGCCGACGAGCCGTAGTGTATTTCGATACTTCTAAGTGAGCCAGTAATTGAACTACAAGTCGATGATGCTAAAGCTCGGCCAATCATTTTGGGCATAAGCTTTGCGTCATGTGCGAGAGAGGTTCGACATCTGTGAGATACTTCCATTCAGAAATCCTTCCTTGGATCGTGCGCCACAAACACCACGGGAGCGGTCGGGTGGCAACGGCAAAATGCCTTAAGGAAGAATTCGTAAGGGCGGCGGTGGAAGAGCCCACCGCGCGTGCTAAAGCCGGTTCTAAGTAGTTATTAGTCACCGAGGTTGCAAACCAATGACTTCATTCTGCGTCTGGGCGCCAAGAGCAAAGCGGGCCGAACCAGACATCCGCGGTAAGCGGGAGCCGATGACGACCGGTAAAGATGGTTTGTTCGCCGAAGTGTCTTCTACCGGCGCGAATACCCAAGATGGGATCCAGTTGCCCGCCGATTCGGTAGCCATCGTTCGCATAGCGGAGGTTGGCCGATGATGACCCATGGCGGCGATGCTGCCATAGCGAGTCTTGATGCTTTCGGCGTTGAGGAAGGCTACGAAGACGCTTCGGGCAAGTGGCGTCAAGCGCCGCCGGAAACCTGCCGCGCCATCGTTGACGCAATGGGTCAACCAGAACCGGACGCGGAGCCAACCGTGCTGGTAATGCGACGGGGTACTGCCCAGCGACTGTCCGGCCCAGCCGAAATAACTCTAGAAGACGGCGCCGTTCTGCGGATCGACGCCGCGTTGCCACCGGATTTGCCGCTTGGCTATCACATGCTCCGATATCGGGATAGCGTACGCGCTATACGGCTGATTGTTAGCCCTGGTCGCTGTTATCTTCCCGACCCTTTGCGGATTTGGGGATGGTCAGCTCAGCTCTATGCGCTCCGGTCTTCTCGAAGTTGGGGCATGGGTGACTTTGGCGACCTGCGGCGTCTCGCCCAATGGTCGGCAAAGAAGCTAGGGGCCGGTATACTCTTGATCAATCCACTCCAAGCCTCATCACCCGTTCTGCCTCAGGAGTCGAGCCCCTATTTTCCCAGCAGCCGGCGCTATCGGAATCTC
>Ga0184612_10000177_pt1 | contig 28834 bp, 28 predicted proteins | sample PLM3_60_coex_FD_133163 | JGI IMG/M metagenome (GOLD analysis project Ga0184612, IMG submission 133163) | Groundwater sediment microbial communities from an aquifer in East River, Colorado, USA - PLM3_60_coex | ecosystem: Environmental > Terrestrial > Soil > Riparian zone | place: USA: East... | reverse complement strand
CGGGAGAAACGGGAATTCATCGGCATGACGGACTCCTTAGAGTCGCACCGCGCGCAACCGCAGCGCATTGGCAATCACCGAAACGGAACTCAGACTCATGGCGGCGGCGGCGATGATGGGGCTGAGCAGCAAACCGAAGACCGGATAGAGCACACCGGCGGCGATCGGCACGCCGAGCGCATTGTAGACGAAGGCGAGGAACAGGTTCTGGCGGATATTCGCCATGGTGGCGCGCGACAGATGCCGGGCGCGCACCAGCGCCGCGAGATCGCCCTTCACCAGGGTGATCCCGGCGCTCTCGATGGCGACATCGGTGCCGGTGCCCATGGCGACGCCCACATCTGCCTCGGCCAGGGCCGGTGCGTCGTTGACGCCGTCGCCGGCCATGGCGACGACCTGGCCTTCCGTGCGCAGCTTGCGGACATGGGCGCCCTTATCCTGGGGCAATACCCCGGCCTGCACATCGGCGATGCCGAGCTGGCGCGCCACCGCTTCCGCCGTGGTGCGATGATCGCCGGTCAGCATGACCAGCCGGATGCCTTCGGCGCGGAGGGCGTTCACGGCCGCCGCGGCCGATGGCTTGATCGGGTCGGCGACCGCGATCAGGCCGGCGAACGCGCCGTCGATGGCGACATAGACCACCGAGGCGCCTTGCCCGCGCAGCGCCTCGGCCTTGGCCGCCGCCGCACTGATATCAGCGCCGACGGTCTGCATCAGCGCGGCGTTGCCGATGGCCACCGGGCGGCCGCCGGCTAGGCCGGTAACGCCCTGCCCGGTCACGCTGTTGAAGTCCGCGGCGACGGCGCGCGGAAGATTGCGCGCCTTGGCCTCGGCGATGATGGCGGCAGCCAGCGGGTGTTCGCTGCCCTGCTCCAGCGCCGCGGCAAAGCGCAGCAGCGTGGTTTCGTCGGTGCCGGGCTGCGCGGCGGTCTCGACCACGCGCGGGCGGCCATCCGTCAGGGTCCCGGTCTTGTCCACCACCAGCGTCGTCACCTTCTCCAGTCGCTCCAGCGCCTCGGCGCTGCGCACCAGCACGCCCGCCTGGGCGCCGCGGCCGACGCCGACCATGATCGACATCGGCGTGGCGAGGCCGAGCGCGCAGGGACAGGCGATGATCAGCACGCTGACGGCGGCGACCAGCGCATGGGCGAGCCGCGGCTCCGGCCCGACCGTCAGCCAGGCGAGGAACGCAATCACCGCGACGGCGATCACCGTGGGCACGAACCAGCCGGAGACTTTGTCGGCGAGGCCCTGGATCGGCGCGCGGCTGCGCTGGGCCTCGCCCACCATCTGCACGATGCGGGCCAACAACGTGTCGCTGCCGACCTTCTCCGCGCGCATGATCAGCGTGCCCGTGCCGTTGAGCGTGCCGCCGATGACTTTGTCGCCGGGCCCCTTGGCGACCGGCACGGACTCGCCTGTCACCATGGATTCATCGACCAGGCCCTGGCCTTCGAGCACGACGCCGTCGACCGGCACTTTCTCGCCGGGCCGCAGGCGCAGGCGATCGCCGACCGTCACGGATTCCAGCGGGACGTCGGCTTCGCTGCCGTCGGCGGCGATGCGCCGCGCCTGCTTCGGCGCCAGGTCCAGCAGCGCGCGAATGGCGCTGCCGGTGCGCGCCCGCGCCCGCAGCTCGAGCACCTGGCCCAGCAATACGAGAACGACGATCACCGCGGCGGCTTCGTAGTAGACGCCGATGGCGCCGCTATGGTCGCGCATCGATGGTGGGAACAGCTGCGGCAATACCGTGGCCGCCAGGCTGTAGAGAAAGGCGGCGCCCGTCCCGATGGCGATGAGGGTGAACATGTTGAGCCGGCGCGTGACCAGCGAACGCCAGCCGCGCTCGAAGAACGGCCAGCCCGCCCACAGCACCACCGGCGTCGCCAGCAGCAACTGCAGCCAGTTGGACAGGCCGGGGGTGAGATGGTCGAGTGTCGGGAAGCCGATGAGGTGCGGCCCCATCGCGAGCAGCAGGATCGGCAGCGTCAGTACGCCGCCGATCCAGAAGCGCCTGGTCATATCCGCCAGTTCCGCATTGGGAGCATCCACGCCGATATCCACCGGCTCCAGCGCCATGCCGCAGAACGGGCAGCTGCCGGGGCCGATCTGGCGGATTTCCGGATGCATGGGGCAGGTGTAGATCGCGTCGGCAGCACCGGTCGGAGTGGCGGGCGCAGCGGCCGCGGCGTTCTTACCCGCCAGATAGCGGGCGGGATCGGCGCTGAAACGCTTCAGGCAGGACGGACTGCAGAAGTAGTATTCCCGGCCATCGTGGCTGTACCGATGCGCCGTTGCGGCGGGATCGACTGTCATGCCGCAGATGGGATCGATGGCAGTTGCCGGCTCGACGGGGTGCGGAACGTTCATGCTTGTTTCCGGAAATGCGGATGGCCTGCTCGGCGGGCGCCGATTGCTCTTGCCGAATATACCCTACCAGGGTATAGTTTCAAGATGAAAACGAAAACCCAGCAAGCGTGCCGCAGCCGGCTGAACCGCATCGAGGGCCAGGTGCGGGGCATTTCGCGGATGATCGACGACGATCGCTATTGCATTGATGTGCTGATGCAGATCCAGGCGGTCCGCGCCGCGCTGCGCAAGGTAGAAGACGAGATCCTGCGCGACCATGTACAGCATTGCGTCCACGGCGCAATCGAGAGCGGCAGCCGCGACGCACAGATCGAAAAGGTGGATGAACTGTTGCGCGTGCTGGAGAAGCGCACGCCGTAGCGACGGCTACCCCAGATATCCGTTCTTTGCCGCCAACTCGTGCCAGCGGTGGGCTTCCGCCGCGTCCTTCTTGACGCCCAAGCCCTTCTCATAGAGCTCGCCTAGTTCAAACATCGCGCGCGCATGGCCGCGTTCCGCCGCCTTGCGGAGATAGGCAGCCGCCTTGCCGTAGTCCTTCTTTACGCCGAACCCATTGCGATACATCACGCCGATACGGTAGGCGGCGGTATTGCTGCCCTCGGCCTCGGCCTTTTGGAACCAGGCGAGCGCCTTTGCATAGTCCTTCGGCCCGCCGTCTTCGCCGCTGTAGATCTCGCCGAGCGAGATTTGAGCTTCGCGATGCCCGTCGCTGCCGGCGAGCTCAAGATTCGCGATCGCCTTGGCCAAGTCCCGCGTCACGCCGCGGCCCTTGAGATACATCCGGCCGAGGTAGTACTGGCCGTTCTTGTTGCCATTGCCGGCCGCCAGCGTGAACCATTTCACGGCTTCGGCGTCGTCCCTGGTCACGCCGATGCCGTGGCGATAGAGCAGCCCGAGCCGCTGGGCGCCGGGGGCGCTACCATCCTCCGCCGATTTTCGATACCACTCGGCGGCCTGCTTCTCGTCCTTGGCGACGCCGCGGCCCTCGAGATAGAGGTCCCCGAGCTGGTACATGGCGCGGTCATTGCCCTTGTTCGCGGCGAGCTTCAGCCATTTCGCGCCTTGCGCCGGATCCGCTTTTACGCCGCGGCCCCTGACATAGACATTTCCCAGCTCGGCGGCGGCGCGCGTGTATTGCTGTTCGGCGGATTTCGTCAGCCACAAAAGCGCCTTTGCGGGATTACGCACCGTGCCCTTGCCATTCAGAAGCATCCAGCCGACGCGATACTGACTGCGGCGATCGCCGCCTTGAGCCGCCGGCAGGAGTTCCATGAAGGCGGTGGCGTAGTTGGCGGCATCGAACGCGTCGTCGCCCGCATCCTTGTCGGCAGTAGCCGGCGTGGCTGCCGCGCATATCAACAGCAGCGACAGCGCCGCCAGGCGCGAAATGGGCATGAGACGCGGCATTTCCATTCTTTCCCAATCCACAACGAGGCTTCTTGTTTTCACGCGGGCGCTGCGTTCACAACGCCACAAAGATCTTAGCACAGCGGTGGCGTCGGCGCTGCGACTCCCCGCAACCGTTCCCTTGATGTTCTGGATAGTCGTGACGCTATTGAGATAGCCCGGCGACGGTTCCTCGCAAATGCTGTCAGTGATTTGACCGTCCGTAGCAAGAAGATCGTGTGCTGTTGCACGCCCTACTGACCGCGTCGAAGGTAGCGTAGACCGGCAAGAGCAATGCGCCGCCGTCAATCGGCGATGGCGGAACGGTTCCACAGCAATGCACCGCTGCCGGGCCGGTGCGACGCGGCCTCGCATTCGGCCGGCGGCGTCGTTGCGAGACGGGGACAGGCGGCAAGCAGATTTTCCAGAGTCGACAAGCCGGGCACGCGGGTTCTGGCAAGGCACAGGGCGCCGTCCGCGCGCCATGCCGCTTCGAACGGCATATCGGTCTGCGCCGTCTGCACCCCGGCGCTGTCCCACAAATCGACGCGAATGCCCGGCCGGGTATAGGAGCGGCCGTCGCCACAATAGTCCGCTCGCATCATCCGGACGCAGGCATCGAAGTACGGTCGCAAGGACTCGCCGCCCGCGCCTGCCGTCCAGGGCCGGTAGCCCAGCATCACGCATTTGCCCCGGGCGCCAGCAGTGCAGGCGATGGAGAAGCTCTCGCTGCCCGCTTCTGCATCGTCATCCGACGCATCCACGCCCGGCAACGGGAAGCCGAGGGCGCGGCCATCGGCGCCGGGCTTGCAGAGCGGCTGCCATTCGCCCCGGGCATCCCGGCGCGACATGCCATAAAGCTCAATACCGGAATCTGAATTTCCCGCCGCCAGAGTCATCGAGTCGATGCGGACTTCGATGGGATCGCCGGACCGGTTCCGCAGATGCAGGATCACGCCGACGACGTCCCGGCCCTGCAATATCCGACCGTCGCCGAGGACGATCTTGAACTTCGCCTCCGTAACCTCGACGCGCGGCGTGGAGTCGGCGATGGCGATCCCCCGCCAACCGGCAAACAGCGAGACGATGAGGATAACAGAATTGCGAAAATTCATCATGCGAGGCCGGCGATTGTGTGCCCGGCACCGCCGGAAAGCAAAAGGAGCCCGATTGCGGGCTCCCCTGCGGATCTCAATGAAGGTTGGCCGCGCTTAGTCTTGCGCCGCGCCCGACCGCTCATCGTCCGGCAGTTCGATCGCTTCGAGAACGAGACCCTCGAGATTGATTTCAGCGCCGCTCGAGTCCGGCCCGTTGGCATCCCAGCCGCCGCGGCCGCTTCGATACAATAGCCGCGTGCCCCGGTCTTCCTCGGCGGTGCCGAACAGATCCGGCCCATTGCCGTCCCAGCCGCCGCGGCTGAGATATACGATTCGCGTGTCCCGATCATTCTGGAGGCGCGTGCCGCGATCTTCGTGATCCCGGTCGAGGGCCATCGCCGGCGCGGTCAGCGCAACGACGGCAAGTGCCAAGGCGACTGCAACTGTCTTCGACATGATTCCCATCTCCCGATCCCAGCGCTCCGCAAGACGTTTTCCCTTGATCGAAGCGCCGCGTCCTTGCGTAACCCGCGGGGCGTGTCCAACCGACACCATGGCAGCATGAACGGCTTAAGAAATAGTGTCGCCGGGCCTGCCGCGATGTGACACCGGCCTCATTTGCCGAGGATTTCCGGGCGATTCCGCGTTTTGCTGCGGCGATCATGGTTTACGCCGCCGACATTTGCCTTTCCGTAGGGCCAGCTTTGGTTAATGCTGCTGCCAACGAGAAAGGAAGGCGCGTGGACCTGGACAGCGAAGCCATACGGCGCGCGGCGCTGATTATCCGCTCCTGCTGGGAAGAGCGGCGGCGCATCGCTGCGTTGCCGGAGGATTGCCGGCCAAAGCGGCTGCGCGACGGCTATGAGATTCAAGCAGCACTGGAGCCGCTGCACGGCCCGACCATCGGCTGGAAAATCGCCGCCACCAGCAAGGCCGGACAGCAGCATATCGGCGTCGACGCACCACTGGCAGGGCGGCTGTTCAAGCGGTTTTCCCAAGGCGAAGGCGCGCGCCTGCCGGCGAGGCATCTGCATATGCGCGTGGCCGAGGCCGAGTTTGCCTTCAAGATGGGCCGCGACCTGCCGCCACGGACCGAGCCTTATGATCTTGACGAAGTCATGGCCGCCGTCGACACGCTGCATCTCGCCATCGAGGTGCCGGATTCCCGCTACGAGGATTTCGTCACCATCGGCGCGCCGAGCCTGGTGGCGGACGATAGCTGCGCCGCCTATTTCGTGCTAGGCCCCGAGGCAAAGAAGTGGCCCTCGGTGGATCTCCCCTCGCACAAGGTGACGGCGCGAAAGAACGGCGCTGCGGTGGCCGAGGGATCGGGCGCCAATGTCCTCGGCGATCCCCGCGCGGCGCTCGCCTGGATCGCCAACGATCTTCTCAGTCGCGGCGATTTCCTGCGCGCGGGCGAAATCGTCACCACCGGCACCTGCGTGAAGCCGGTGGCGATCGCGCCCGGCGATTCCGTCATCATGGATTTCGGCACGCTCGGCACCGTCAGCGCGTCGTTCACCGAATAACGCTCAGCGGCGCTTCGACTTCGGTTTGCCGGAAACCGGCACGACAAGCTTTTCCGGATAGGTCCTGTAGTCGCCATGCTTGCGGTAGTCGGCGTGATACTTCGCGACTTTGTCCTCATCCACCTCAACGCCGAGGCCCGGCTTCTCGATGCGGCCCCAGCGGGGCTTGTCGATGATGGGGATGCGCTCGGTCAGGATATCGTCCGCCATGATTTGCGCTGTCTGCTGATGCCCCATGCAGGCATTGGGAATTGTCAGCATGATGTGTTGGCCGGCGGCAGCCGTCAGGCCGTATTCGCCATGGGTGTGCTTGCAGACCAGCCAGCCTTCCTGATGGGCGGCGTGGCAGAGCATATGCCAGCGCGCCAGCGAGCCGACCCAGTATTGCGAGAAGCAGAGATAGTGGCCGCAGCGGGACTTGATGATGCGCCAGGCATCGGCTTCGCGCCACAGTCCCTCATTGACGCAGATCGGCACGTCGAGAATCTTCATCAGCTCCAGATTGTTCTCGATGGGATCGATGCGTACCGGCGCTTCGGCAAAATCGATCGTAAACTTCTCATGCCAGCGCTTCAGCAGGCGCAGCGCCGTCGGCCGGTCCCAGGCCTGGTTGATGTCGATGCGGATGCGGCCCTCGGGGCCGATGCCGTCGCGCAGCGCCTCCAGCATCGCCTCTTCGCGCTTTTCGTCGACGCCGGCCTTCATGTAATAGCAGCTATAGCCGCGCTTGCGTCCGTCGCGGCCCTGGCGCGCCACTTCCGCCGGCGTGCCCCATTCCATGTAGTAATAGTAATCGACCTCTTCGCGCACAGCACCGCCGAACAGGCGATAAAGCGGTTGACCCGCCGCCTTGCCGCAGACATCCCAGAGCGCCATATCGATGCCCGCATAAGCGAAGTTGCCCGTCATCGGCTGGAAGGCCCAGAGCGCGGGGATGGCGAGATCGCGATGAATTTGCTCCTTGTCCCAGGCGCTGCGGCCCACCACCAGGGGCGCCATCGCATTCACTGCACTCTCGATGCCGGCTGTGTCGGCGGCGCGGGAGCATTCGCCCCAGCCCACCAGCCCGTCCTCCGTCGTGACCTTCACCAGCACGTCGGCCACGCCGCCGCGGGCGATCAGTGACGAAGCCTCCACGCGCTTATAGGGGATGCGGACGGGTATGGCTTCGAGCTTGACGATTTTCATGTTCCTGCCTTTGTGGTTGAAAACTACCGGCCGACGCTCATGCGCGCTTCCATATAGCGTACGCCGAGCGAAAGCGGATAGCTCATGGCAAAATAGATGGCCGCGACGAGCACGAACACAGCCATCGGCTGATAGTCGGCGAAGGCGATACTCTTGGCATCGTTCATCAGCTCATTGGCGCCGATGAGAGAGCAGAGCGCCGTGTCCTTCAACAGGCCAATGGTATAGTTCCCGACCGGCGGCAACACGATGCGCATTGCCTGCGGCAGGATGATGTACATCATCGCCTTTGCCGGCGTCATGCCGAGGGTGAGGGCCGCTTCCCGCTGCCCCTTGTGCAAAGCCTCGATGCCGGAGCGAAAGACTTCCGCCAGGATCGCGCCGCCGTGAATACCGAGTCCGATGACGGCCCCGAGAAATGTTGTGAACCACTTCCAGTCGCCGGGCCAGATCTGCGGCGGCGCAAAATAGACGATGTAGAGGATGACGACGATGGGCAGGCCGCGCGCAATCTCGATATAGACGATGGCGATGGTTTGCAGAAGCCGGTAGCGCGACGTCCGGCATAGGGCGAAGAAGAGGCCGATAGCGACCGCCAGAATGAACGAGACGCCGGTGATCGCCAGGGTGGCAAGGCAGTAGTAGAGCAGCTCCGGCAGCCAGCGATGGATATACTCGGCATAGATGCTCGGAAGCTGCAGCATGACTGATAATTTCCGCGCCTACTGCCAAGCCTGCTTGGAGCGCTCGAGACGGGCGGCGATCCGGGCCATCGGGATGGTCATGCAGAGATAGATGACGCCGACCATGACATAGACGACGGCGCTCTGCAGTGTCTCCGTGACGAGCTCCCGCGCGTTGGACATGAGTTCGGAGACGCCGACGGCGAAGATGATCGCCGTGTCCTTGAGCAGGACGATGGCGAAGTTGGTCATCGGCGGCAGCATGGTGCGGATCGCCTGCGGCAGGATGATATAGCGCATCGCCCGCGCCGGCGTCATGCCCAGAGACAGCGAAGCTTCCATCTGGCCCCGATGAATGGCCTCGATGCCGGCGCGGTAGATCTCGGAAAGATAAGCGGCGCCATTCAGGCCGAGGCCGACGACCGCCGCCTGAAACGGCGAAGGCTGAAAGCCGATGTCCGGAAGGCCGAAATAGATCACGAACACCTGGACCAGCGCCGGGGTGCCGCGAAAGAACTCTATATAGGTGACGGCGGGAATCCGCAGCAGCCGCCATGGCGATAATCGCAGCAAGGCGACGAAGAGGCCGAAGACAAGGGCGAATGCGAGGGAGCAGACAAAACTGGCAACCGTCCAGGGCAACCCTTCGAGCAGTCTGCCGAGGAAGTACCAGCCCTTCGCGTTCAACACCTCCAGGAAACTCACAATCAGCGCTCCTGCAGGTGCTTGAGAAACTCGCGGGTCCGCGGTTGCCGTGGATTGAGCAGCACGTCGCGCGGCGGGCCCTGCTCGACGATCCTGCCCTGATCCATGAACACGACCCGGTCGGAGACCTCGCCCGCGAACTGGATCTCGTGGGTGACGATCACCATGGTGCTGCCTTCCTCGGCCAGCTGACGCATCACCCGCAAGACCTCGCCGATCAGTTCGGGATCGAGCGCCGAGGTGGCTTCGTCGAACAGCATCAGCTTCGGCTGCATCGCCAGCACGCGGGCAATGGCCACGCGTTGTTGCTGCCCGCCAGAGAGCCGTTCGGGGTACTCGTTGATCTTGTGACTGAGGCCTACCTTCTCGAGCATCTCGCGGCCGCGGCGCTCGGCCTCGTCCTTCGACAGGCCCAATACCTTCTGCGGGGCGATGGTCACGTTCCCAAGAGCGGTCAAATGGGGAAACAGGTTGAACCGCTGGAAGACGAAGCCGATTTCCTGCCGTTCCTTGGCCAACTCGCGGTCGCTGAGGTGCACATAGCCGCCATTGGTCTGCTTCTCGCCGATCAGATTGCCGTCGATATATATGTGCCCGGAACTCGGCTTCTCCAGGTAGTTGATGCAACGGAGCAAGGTCGTCTTGCCGGAGCCGCTGGGCCCGATGATCGACACCTTCTCGCCACGGGCAACATTGAGGTCGATGCCGGACAGCACCTCGAGAGACACGAAGCGCTTATGCAGATCGACGATGCGGAGAAGCGGATTCATCGGTATGCAGCGATACGGGTAGGGGCGGGTTTGAAACCCGCCCCTACAGGTTCGAACTTATGTTGTCGACAGCGCTCAGGTGAAGCAGTGCGCCGCTGTCGGCGACTTGTATTCAGCCGGCCGATCCACGCCCGAGCGTGGATTGACATCCGGCGGTATGAACCATGACTTGTCGCCCATGCCGTAGTTGGACATGGTCTTCACATTGATGCAGTTCGGCCAGATATCCTCGAGGATGATCTTGCTCATCGCCTCTTCGAGCGCCTTCTCTTCCTTGGTGACGCCGAAGATCACGTTATATTTGGTCGACATGATCGGATACTTTTCCGTGTTCGGCTGCAGCTCGACCTGCTTGATGTCCCATTCGGGATGCTGGACGATGCCCCACTGCACCAGCGGCGGATCGAGGATCGCCATGTCGAGCCGGCCGGCGACGAGATCCTGCAGCACGCCATCGGATGTATCGTACAGCTTTACCTCGCCGATCCCTTCCACGCCCTTCAATTCCGGCACCAGCGTGAAACCGGTGACCGTGCCGACGGACCGGCCCTGCATATCGGCAAAAGTGCTGAAGTTGTTGGCGGACTTCTGCGCGAGCAATGTGCCGAAATAATAAATCGCCTCGCTGAGATTCATGATCTTGGTGCGCGGCTCGATCCAGCCCATGGCGCCGTGCATCACATCGACCTTGCCCTGTTTGGTCGCCTCGATCAGCGCGGCCCAGTCCATCTGCACGATGCTCGGCTCGAGGCCCAGCTTCTCGGCCACATAGATCATCAGTTCGCCGTCGGTGCCGCTGAGCTTTCCATCCTTCAGCTGCGTCATCGGCATATCGCCATTCATGCCGATGGTGAGCTTGCCGGCTTCGATCGTCTTGATGTCCTGCGCCGAGCCGCGCCGCGAATGCACGCCGATGATCGTGGCGGCGGCAACGCCGCTGGCCAGGAACCTGCGCCGCGATACCCCGCGAGGCATTGCCCCGCGGATTGTGATTTTTGCCATTTGCCTCTCCCTTTTCCCGCTGTCCGCATGGGATTTGGTTTTACGCAACTGGACAGCCGGGCAACTGTTGGGCATTTGTAGAGGGGAGTCAAGAAAGCGCGATAAATCGGTGCTCGGCGCACGCGTAGGAATGTGGCCAGCATTTCGCGATTGCGAACAATCAAGGGGGAACCAATGCGCGAACCAGTGAAGACACATCTGCCGGCGGTCAATGCCCCGCTGGAATGGGCGACGACAGCGGATGGCATTCTCTATACCGCCCAGATTCCGAACCGCGAGGATGGCTCGATCGAGCAAGGCGACATCACGGCGCAAGCCGAATTGACCCTCAGCAATCTGCGCCGCACGGTGGAAGCGGCCGGGGGAACAATGGACGACGTGACGCAAGTCGTCGTCTATCTACCCGATCCCGCTGACTTTCCGGGCATGAATGCGGTCTATGCCAAGGCCTTCAATAAGCCCTACCCAAACCGAGCGACGATTGTCGCCAAACTGATGGTTCCGGGGGCGCGGATCGAGATCCTGGCCTATGCCCATGTCGGCCGGCGCAGTGCAGCGCCAGCGCGAAAGCGTGCCGGGGCCAAGAAAGCCACACCGAAGGTCAAAGCGCGCGCAAAGTCGAAGCCGGCCCGGACTCGGTCACGCCGGCGATAGGGACTATCCCCTTGCGCATCGTCATTATCGGCGCCGGCATCATCGGCGCAACGACCGCCTATTATCTCAGCCGCGAAGGTCATGAGGTCACCGTGGTCGAGCGGCAGCCGGAACCCGGTATGGAAACCAGCTTCGCCAATGGCGGGCTGGTGACACCCAGCATGGCCGATCCCTGGGCGGCGCCGGGCGTGCCGATGATGCTTCTGAAGGGCCTTGGGCGGGCCGATGCGCCCTTCGTCCTGCGGCCCGCCGCGATACCCGGCATGATCGGCTGGGGCATGCGCTTCCTGCGTAATTGCGGGGAATCGCGGTGGCGGGAAAACACCGAAGCAGTGTTCAAACTCGCGGCCTACAGCCGCGACGCGTTGGATAGACTCACCGATGAAACGACTCTCGCTTACGACCGCTTTGGAAAGGGCACAATGCGGGTCTACCGGTCAGCCGAAGACTTTGCCCATGCACTGGAGAACGCCGAGATCTATCGCCGGTTAGGTGTCGAGTTCCAGAGTCTCGATGGTGCCGGTGCCGTAGGTATGGAGCCAAGCTTGAAGCCGGTCGAGGGGCAGATTGCCGGGGCCCTCTATTTTCCGGGCGATCGCAGCGGCGACGCCTTCAAGTTCACCCAGGGTGTCGCGGCCCTGGCGGTCAAGCAAGGCGCTCTGTTTCGCTATGGCACCCTTGCGACCGGCTGGGACGCCGCCGGCGACAGGATCGCCGCACTCATCACCGATAAGGGCCGCATCGATGGTGACGGCTTCGTTCTCGCCGGCGCCAGCTACAGTCCGGCCCTGGCGCGGCCGCTCGGCCTGACCTTGCCGGTTCAACCGGTGAAGGGCTACTCCGCGACCTTCCCGATCGGCGGCTGGAACAATGCGCCGGTCATACCGGTGGTGGATTACAGCCTCAAGGCCGCGGTGACTCGGCTCGGCGATCGGATCCGCGTGGCGGGAACCGTGGAATTCACCGGATTCGACCGGCGGCCCAACGCGGCGCGCAGCGCGACGCTGCTGAAGGCCTTCCGCGAATTGTTCCCTGACTATGAGCCGCGAGGCGTCAAACATTGGAACGGCCTGCGGCCGATGACGCCCGATGGAAGGCCGATCCTGGGCGCACCACGCCACCGTAATCTCTGGCTCAATACCGGCCACGGACCCTTGGGTTGGACGTTGGCCTGTGGTTCGGCGCTGGTAACCGCTGCGCTTATTGACGGGCGCAAGGCCGATATCGATGAAAGGCCATTCCTGTTAGACCGCGGGTGATCACGTCGCCGTACTGCGATCCAGCGTGAAGAGCTCCTGCGGCCGGCCGACGCCGCGCAGGGCATAGCGCCCGAGCGATATAAGCTGCTGCCGGGCGTCGCCCGCCGCGTCGGCGAAGGCCGACGACAAAAGGATATCCTGCTCGAGTGAGCGGCTCATGCCGGCGATGCGCGACACTTCGTTCACTGCCGGCCCGATAACCGTGAAGTCCAGACGGTCGGCGCTGCCGATATTGCCGTAGAAAACTTCGCCCACATGGAGCGCGAGATAGAAGCCGGTGACTGGCAGCTCCCGCCCCGCCCGCCCGGTATTGAGTTCATCGACCCGCCGCAATGCCGCTCGCGCCGCATCCAGCGCCCGCTCGCAGGCAGCCGCCGGCTCGTGCGCCTCGAACGTGGCCAGCACACCATCGCCAATGAATTTCAGCACTTGACCTTCATTCTCATGGACCGAAGACACGATCGCTTCGGCGTAGTCATTGAGCAGCGGTACGATCTGTTCCGGGGCCACCGTATCCACGAGACGCGTGAAGCCTTTGAGGTCGCTGAACCACAGAATGGTATGGACCCTTTCGGCGACGCCGCGCTCGATGGAACCGCGGAGCACGCGGCGGCCGGCATCGCGGCCCAGATATGTTTCCACCAAAGTTCCGGCGATACGGCCGAGCGAACTGCCCAGCACCGCGCTGGCGATCGAGGGCATGATGTAGTCGAGTATCGCCAAATCGGAATCTGAAAAGCCGTCCGGACGATCCGTGGTCCAGGAAGAGAAGATGCAATCCATCTCGCCGATGACCAGGGCGCCGCCGAGCCGGTTGCAGTAGGCGACGTAATCCGTCGTGCCGTTAGCGGCAAGGTCGGTCAGCACGGGGAAAATCGGTTCGCCTTGCGGGTCTTGCGGCAGGCGCCGGCGCATCTGTGTCTGGCCGCTACTGAACAGATAGTGGAAGGGGCTGCGGAGCCAGCTTTCCTCCCCCCCTATCGCCCGTTGCCGCCCATATTCCACTTCCTTCACGAGCTGCAGATGACTGTGCCACTCGAAAACGCGCCCCTCGAGCACAGGATGCAGCGTGTCGGCGCCGATCAGCACCCGCTTCAGGCCGATGCCGAGGCTTGAGAGTTTCTCGCAGACGCCGTCCAGAATTCGGGTTTCGGTGTCACCCGCGATCATGCGCTCGGCGATCCAGCGGCTGAGTTCGGCCAGGGCTAGGGCATTCGGCGTTTCGGTTTTCATGGCGCGCACATAGCATATCGCGGCGCGGGCTACCATTGGGGCCGAGTGCTTACGCCGCAATTCTTGACGATCTATCCCGCGAATTCGCCGTCGGGCAGGCCCTTGACGCCGACATCGAGAGCAAAGATGCCGCCGGCGTTCTTCTGTTCCGCGAGCTGCACAGGGTTGAAACCGTAGGTGGCGGTCGTGACATAGAGCGTGCCGAGATCAGGCCCGCCGAAGATGCAGCTGGTAACGCGGCGGCAGGGCATCTTGATCACCTGGTCAACCTTGCCATCGGGCGTCCAGCGGATGATGCAGCCGCCATCCCAGCGGCAATTCCAGAGACAGCCGTCGGCATCGATGGTGGAGCCGTCGCCGAAGCCGTAGGTCGCCGTGTCGGCCTTGGCGAAGACGCGCCGATTGGAAACGCGCCCGGCCACGGCATCGAAATCATAGGCGTAGATCGCATCGAAGGTATCGCCGAAATACATGGTCCGGTTGTCCGGCGACCAGGCGAAAGTATTGGCGATGCCCAGCGCATCCTCGAATTGCGTGACGCGGCCATCGGGATCGACGCGATAGAGGCCGCCGGTGTTGCCGGTGATCGGCCGTTCGCTGCCATCGTCCGCCAGATTGTTCATCATGGTGCCGTACCAGAAACGACCCTGGCGGTCGCATTTTCCGTCATTGGAACGGTTCTGGGGTTTGTCTTTCTCCGGCGCGGCGAAGCGCCTCAAGGCGCCGGACTGAGTATCGAAGAAATCAATGCCGGTCAGGCTCGCGACGATCAGGCCGCCCTTCCGGCGTACGCCGATGGCGGTCACCATTTCCGGAGTCGGCCAGCTGTTGTGCGTGTTGGAGGCAGGATGCCAGCGATGCAGCTTTTTCGCGGGAACATCGGTCCAATAGAGCGCCTGCTCGCTTCCGCGCCAGGTCGGCCCCTCGCCGAGCCAGCATTTGCTGTCCAACACGCATTCGACCTTGGCCATGGGACCTCCCCCGTCGAGGGCCGGCCGATCGCCCGGCGGCCCTTCTTCAATTCATACTGTCATCGGCAGGCAACGACAAACAAGCCGCCAACCTCGGCGCCTGGACAATCCGGTCCCCCTCGCCGATGATCCCAGAGGGCTGAAAACGAGAAGCGCCCGAGCAAGAGAGACGAGACCGCGTGCAGAACAGCGTGTCGAACGAAGCGGCCGGACAGAAGCCGCTGGTGCGGCTGAAAGGCGTTTCCAAGCGCTACGGCCCCATCGCGGCCGTGAAGGAACTGGATCTGGATATCCAGCGCCGCGATTTCCTCGCCATCCTCGGTCCCTCCGGCTGCGGCAAGACCACGCTGCTGCGCATCATCGGTGGCTTCGTGGCGCCGACCACCGGCCGGATCGAAATCGAGGGGCAGGACGTCACGGCGCTGTCGCCCGAAAAGCGGCCGACGAACACCGTGTTTCAGGGTTACGGCCTGTTTCCCCACATGTCCGTCCGGCAGAACATCGCCTATGGTTTGAAGACCGCGAAGCGTCCAAAGGATGAGATCGTGCGCCGGGTCGAAGAAGCGATCGGGCTGGTGCGGCTGCAGGATTTCGTCGACCGCGCGATCGAACAATTGTCAGGCGGCCAACAGCAGCGCGTCGCCCTGGCGCGGGCGCTGATCATGCGGCCGCGGGTGTTGCTGCTCGACGAACCGCTGGCGGCGCTGGATCTGAAGTTGCGCCAGGCGATGCAGGATGAACTGCGGCGTATTCACAGCGAAATTGGCGGCACCTTCGTCTTCGTCACCCACGACCAGGGTGAAGCGCTGGGCCTCGCCAACCGCATTGCGGTAATGGACCAGGGCGCGATCGTTCAACAGGGTACGCCGGAAGAGATCTATGCCGCGCCGCGGACTCGCTTCGTCTCTACCTTCATCGGCGAAGCCAATGTCTTTGCCGGCCGGCGCGCCGGAGGCGTGATCCGCCTGGAAGCTGGCGCATCAATCCAATCCGCCGGCCCCGATGGCGCTGTGACCGTCGTCGTGCGGCCCGAAGCGATGCGCCTTGGCCCCGCCACGGACAGCGCAGCCGCGATCGACGGCGTGCTGGCCGACGCGATCTATCTCGGTTCGTTCGTCAAATATGTGGTGAAGCTTAGAGGCGGACAGCGTGTGGTCCTGCATAGCGGCGACATCGCCGCACGCAGCGCCGTGGCCATCGACCAGCCCGTGAATGTCAGTTGGTCGGCAAGCGACCAGCGCGTTCTCGAAGAGTAGGCGCCGCCGCCTATCGCCGGCGCATCTTCGAAGCCGCCTTCCAAACGTCGGCATTGACGGGTATGGAACGCGACAGCGTCTCGAGCAGGGCGTCGAAATTCAGCGGTTTGTAAAGCACTGCCGACACGTTGTATTCGCCGAGGAAGCGCCGCTCCATGGCGAAATCCCGGGTACCGGCGCCGGTCAGCAGGATTGCCGGGAGGTCCTTGAGCGACGGCACGGCGCGCAGCCGCGAGATCAAATACTCGCCCGAACCCTGGGGCATATAGTAGTCGGTGACGACGATATCGGGCGCATCATTCACCGCCATCCATAGCGCCTGCATCGCGTTGCCCGCCACGACGACGTCCACTTCGCAGGCGCGCAGACGAATTTGCATTGCCCGCCGCAAATCAGGATCGTCGTCCACAAAGAGAAGCCGCGGCAGGGTCTTTGGCTTATGGGGCTCCGGAACGGGAGCGGGAGTTGGAACCAAAGCAGGAGCGGGAATGGGCGTGCCAACGGCTATGTCGGCGGTCAACCCGAGAATGCGGCATATGACCGGAAGGAGCTTCGACCAGGTATCGCCGTCCTTGACGACACAGATCGCGCCGAGTGAGCGGCAGCGTTCTAAAGTCTCCGGATCCGAGCGGCCGGTGCAGAAGATAACGGGAACCGGCGGAATCTTCGGATCTTGAAGCAGCCTTTCCGCCACATCCAGGCCATTGCCCGAAGGCATGTTGATATCGAGAATCATCAGGTCTGGCCGATCCTGCGAGACAGATTGCATCGCCTGCGCCCCGTCAGCGGCCGTTAGTACCTGCGACACCAATGTACGGCAACGTTTGACCATTGCTAGCCGGAACGTCGCGTCGTCATCCGCGATAAGAATTGATTTCTTTGACATAGCTCACCTCATTGTACGTCGATTGCCGCTTCGGAGGAGCGCATCTGTGCTGAACAGGCGCGCTCCACGGCGATCATCAGCTTGCGAAAATCGAATGGTTTTTCCACAACGGAATGGGCGCCGAGCAGAAGGGCTTCCCGCTTCGCCCGCTCCGCGGCATTGGCGGAAACGATAATCACGGGCACCGTCTTCGTCAGGTCGTGCTGCTGCAATTGCCGCAGCACGACGTATCCGTCCATGTCCGGCAATCGCAGGTCGAGAAGGATCACGTCCGGCGGGCTGGCGAGCGCCGCGGACACGCCGCTGGCGCCGTCATGCAGGGCCGTCGTCTGATGGCCGGCGGCGGTCAGCCGCACCAGCAAACCCCGGGCGATCTCGCGATCGTCTTCGATAAGGATGATTTTCAGCGGATTGGCCATTGGCGCCTCACGCCCGCCGCCGCAGGCGCTTGGAATTGTCGGCCCGCTTGAAGCGGGCCAGGAGCGCCGCCGTCTGTCCGGGCAACCGCCAAATCCCCATCGGCAGCACCTCGAGAGTCGGCGATCCGTCGCTGATCTCGCCATAGATCTCGGTCATCTTCTCGTGCAGGATTCGCGCCCGTTTGCGTACTTCCGCGTCCTGCTTGTCCGGCGTCAGCAGTATCCAGGACTGCGGACAGACCTGCAGCAGCAACTCCTCGCGCTGCATCTGCTGCTGCAGGATGGCATCGAAGTCGTGGGCGATCGCTTCGTCCATTTCGGCGGCAACGTCGATTCGGACATCCGAAACGAAGAACAGATTCGACCGCTGGCGCGCCATCCTGCCGATGTACTGCGAGACGATGCTGACGGGATCGAACACGGGCACGGTGAAGGAGAATGTCGAACCCTTGCCCAAACTACTCTCGCAGGAGACATCGCCGAGATTGAGATCGACGAGTTCGCGGACGATGTTGAGTCCCAGTCCGAATCCCTTTGCGGTATCGCGCAGCCGGCCGGTCTGTTTGAAGCGTTCGAAGATCATCTCCACCTTGTCCGGCGGGATCCCGGGCCCATTGTCGGAGACGCCCATCATGATCTGAGATGTGGCGGGCAGATTGCGTATCCAGAGGGTCACGCCGCCTTTGTCCCCGCCATACTTGAAGGCGTTGATCGCGAGATTGATCAGCACGCGGCCGATCTTTTCTGCATCGCAGTAGATCGCCGGCAGGTCCTTTTCGATTTCGACGTTGAATTCGACTCGGCTGGCCTGTGCCCGCCGCGTCAGTACAGTTTCCACGCGCTCGACGATCTCCTGCACGGTGCATTCGCGCCGCGCCGCGCTCATCAACCCGGCCTCGAGACGGCTCAGATCGAGCATGTCGTTCACCAGCCCGTTCAGATCGTCGACACGGGCGCAGATGACCCGCAGATAGTGCCGTTGGTCGTCGTTGAGATCGCCGACCAACCCTTCGTTCATGATGGCCGCGAATTCACGGATCACCGTCAGGGGCGTGCGAAATTCGTGGGCGACATCGTCGACGAACTGGTGGGCATCGTCGTACATTTTCGCCAGACGCTCATTGGTCATGGTCAGCAGACCATTGGCGACGCTGAGAGCCATTTCCGCCGTCTTGCGCTCCGTTTCGTCGGTCACGAAGCCGTCCCAGACCACGTCGCCGTTCTCGCGCCGATGGGCGACCGCCTTGGCATGCAACCACCGGGTGGAGCGATCCTTGTGCAGGACGCGGTATTCATGGGACCAAACGCTCAAATCCCGCGCCGACGCCACGATGGAGGCGCGCATCCCTTCGACGTCCTCGGGATGAACCGCATCCAGAAGCTTCGAAGAATCGGCCATCACTTCCTCGGCGCTCACGCCGAAGAGATCGATCAACCCGGCGCTGAGAAACGGGTAGCGGATTTCACCTGAAGTCGTCAGCACCCGCTGATAGACAACGCCGGGCATGTTGTCGGTGATGGTGTGAAAGCGGCGCTCACTTTCGGCCACGCGCTCTTCGAATTCCCGGCGTCGCTGCTCCTGGATCAGCAGCGTGCCGAGAAACAGCGTGCCGAGCGGCAATGCAATGGTGACCGGCGGCAGCGCCGCGGCGATCATCGAACTGGCGAGCTCCAGGGTCGGCAGCGACCACATGCCCAGAAGGGCGCACAGCACAAGCAGCCCGCCGAGCAGCAGGAGATGGCTGTAGCTGAGGCGCTTTTGGCGCGCACGCAGCAGACCATGCACGAGCAAGCCGGCGGCCGCGGCCGCAACGATCCCGATCATGCCGGCATATCCGCCCGCACCTCCGAGGCTGAACCGGTAGACCATCGCCAGCAGAGCGGCAATCACGCCCGCGATCGGCCCGCCCATCGGCGCAGCGAGTCCGATCGGCACCGCGCTGCCGTCGACGAAGACGCCTGGGGCGACCGCCAGCGGCAGAGTCATGGCCAACACTGCGGCAAATCCGAGCGCCAGGCCGATCAGCCACGGTTCGAACCGGCCGGGAACGCGACGGAAGATCACGGTGACGCGGGTGAAAGTCTTGATCTGCGTATAGGTGATGACGGCCAGCGCCAGCAGCGCCAGATTGGCCGCGAGAGCCACCAGAATATCCTGGAACGTGAAGATCATGCGCGCCGCCGGACGGTTTCAAAGCGGGCCGCAACGGCCCGATCCTACGGCTTAGGATATTGATCCGGCGCGGTTAAGCTGGAGTCTCGTTTTGCCGCGGCGTGGGTTTGGCAAAAGTACATAAGTGATTGATAATGTTCAATTCGTGGTCGTAAATCGAGGCATGAACGCCGGCCCGTCAGCTTGGCGCCGCAGCCAGTGCGGCGCCGACGATGCCGGCTTCGAGGCCGAGCACCGCGGGCAGCACCGGCAGATCGCGCGCGTCCGGGGCAAACACATGGTCGCGGATCTCCGCTATTAAGCGACGGCCATAAATTCCTCCCGCCAGCCCCAGACCACCACCGATCACCAGGGCATCGGGATCCAACATATTCATCATCTGGCCGATGACAGCGCCGAGTTCTGCCGCCGCATCTGCCAGTACGGACAGCGCGTCTTGATCGCCGGCAGCGGCGGCGGCAAAGACATCCTCGGCGCCCGTCACCTGCCGCTTGCAACGCGTGCTATAGGCCGCCGCGATGCCGGGTCCAGCAGCACCCTCTTCCAGCGTCGCGGTATGGACGGCGCCGCAGGCGCGGCAGCGTGTCCATTGCGGCGCTGATCCAAAGTGAATCGCATAGCCGCGCGCACCAGCAAAGGGACGGCCATTCACGACCAGGCAGTAGCTGACACCTGTGCCAATGGTGACGTAGCAGAAGATGTCATAGCCCCGCCCGGCGCCGAAGCGCGCCTCGGCCCACGCCGCCGCGCGCACATCGGATTCGAGCCGCGCTGGTGCGATAGCGCCGAGCAACCGCGCCGCCGGCAGTTCGCGCCAATCGAAGAGATGATCGCTGCGGACGCGGCCATCGGGCGTGACAAGCTGCGGCAGGCCCACGCCGACGCCGGCAATCGCCAAGCCGAGCCCTTTCGCCTCCGCCGCCAATTCGCCCGCCTGGTGCAGCACATCATCGAGAACCGCCCCGCCGCCGCGCCGCGGTAATGTCGGCCGATGGCGCCGGGCCAGGATCGTTCCCGCCGCAAGATCCACCACGCCGCCGGCGATCTTGGTGCCGCCGACATCGATGCCGATAGCGTGCGTTGCGGCGGATTTCATCGGCGACGAGGCACGCGGCTAGGCCTTGTCCGGAGATCTTCACGCGCCGGCGGCGGCGCGATCGAGAAACACCCGGCTGTTTTTGCAGGCATGGACGACCGTTGCCGGCCAGGCCGGATCGAATTCCTTGGCCGACCAGACGCGCCGCGCGGTTACCCGCTTATGCGAGCCATGGATCACCAGCACGGTTTCCTTGCAATTTTTTCTGATCGTGCCGAGCCCGATGGTGACGCCGTGACTGGGCACCATGTCCAGCGAACCGAACTCGGGGAAGGTTTCGAGATTGTCGCGGCGGGTTGCATCTCCCAGTTCCTGAATGTGGCAGCCATCATCCAGTGCCGCGCCCGGCGGATTAAACGCGACATGGCCGTCAGAAGCGCCGCTGGCCAACAGGAACAGATCGACGCCACCGCTGGATTCGATGCGCGTGTCATAGGCGGCGGGATCGGCAGGGTCCGGAACCCAGATGTTGCCTTCGGGCACCCAGAACTCCGGGGGAAGCTCGTCGTTGAGCGGCCCGCGAATTTCCTGCCGGGCGAAATTGGCGCAGCCAAAGGGCGCGTCGACCGGACAATTCTCGAAGCTGCCGTCGGCAAGCCGGCGGAGATATTCGTCCATCATGACGATCACCAGATGGGACATATCCTGCCGCGTCTTGCCCGCGAGCTGTGCCAGCGATTGGTAGGTGCTGCGCAGGCTGCGCCCGCCGGGGCAGCCGAGGAGGTAAGGCTTTCCCTGGCCGCGCGCCAGCCGGATACGCTCCAGCACTTCGGCTGCCAGAACCCGGCCCAGCACCTGGGGGTTATCGAAGACTGTGACGGAGGCAACCATTGAGGTCGAAGATAGCTGATTGGGACAAGCGTTAGACCCTTTACATGAAAACGCAGGGGGCGCAAACGGGCCGGGCGCAGCCATCGGCGCCGTCCCGGCGACGCGCTCTCGCGTTGTTGAATATCAATGATTTGCCGGCCGGTTTCCGCCCTGCGGAAGAAGGAGTCTCGAAGCTGACGGCTGGCATCTTCTATCCCCGGTAGCGCGTGAGTCGCAGGGCGATCAGTGTCGTGCCCACCGTCATGATGAGAATGAGCGTGCCAACGGCATTGGCTGCCGGGGTCAACGATGTGCGAATCATGCCGAAGACGAATGTCGGCAGCGTGACGCCGCCACCGATGGTGAAATTGGTGATGATGAAGTCATCGATCGACAGCGATACCGCGATCAGCGCGGCGCCCACCACAGTCGGCCGGATGATCGGAAGCGTCACGGTGAAGAACGCATGGAGCGGCGACGCCCCGAGATCCCGCGCGCTCTCCACCACCCGATAGTCGAAATTGCGCATCCGTGCGTAGACCACGAGGACGACGAAAGGCAGCGTGAACAGCAGATGGCTGAGGATGACCGTTCCCAGGGTCAGGGGAATGCCGGCGGACTGCGTATAGAAAGTGCGCAACGATACCGCCAGCAGCAGTGGCGGCAGCATCAGGGGTAGACAGAGAATGGCCGTGAGCGTTTGGGCGCGGCGCGGTTCGATGCGAGAAAGTCCCATCGCCGCCATGGTGCCAACAATCGCCGAGATCACTCCGACCGTCGAGCCAATCGTCAAACTGTTCTTCAGGGCAGGCAGGAACTGCGGATGCTCCAGCATCGCCCGCCACCAATGCAGCGACAGATGCTCGATGGGAAAGGCGGCAATGCCGCGATTGGTGAAGGAAAACAACACGACCAGAAATAGCGGCAGCAGCAGGAACACGACGTAGAAGCCGCCGACGCAGCGCCAGACGATGTCGCCAATCTTAGTCATCGCGGCCGCCACGATTTTATCAAGGCGCTGACGGCGAGAACGATCAGAAAGGATGCGAAGAGCATGATGAACGACGTCGCGGCGCCCAGCGGCGGGTTCAAGGCACGGCCGAACATGTCCTGAATGTTGCTGCCGATCATGCTGATCGTCCCGCCCACAAATGCCGGCGTCACATAATCGCCAACCGACACAAGAAAGCAGAGAGCGAAGGCCGCAATCAGGCCGGTATGGCAGCGCGGGATGACAATATCGCTCAGGGTCCGCCAGGCGCTGGCGCCAAGATCCCTGGCGGATTCCATCTCGATATCGGTGATGCCACGCATGCTGGAATAGATCGGCAGCACCGCCAGCGGCAGCAGGAAATGGATCAGCGTTACGATGACCGAACCGGGATTGTAGAACAGAAAGGTCAACGGCGCATCGATCAGCCGCAGACTTTCGAGGGCCGTATTCAGAACGCCTTCGTTGCCCAGTATGGTTTTCCAGGCGTAGATCTTCATGAGATAGCCGCCAAACAATGTAATGATCGCCACGAACAGCAATGTCGGACCATAGCGGCCGGCCTTGAACCGTACGATATAGGCGAAGACGAATCCGAGAACGGTGGTGATCGCGCCGACAGCCAGCGCCAATTCCAGGGTGAACAGCAGAACGCTCCATTGCTGCTCGAACGCCTTTGCATAGTTGGCGAAGGTGAAGTCCGGTCGAAGCTTGTAGAGCTTCACGCTCCAGAAGCTGACGATGAAATAGAAAACCGACGAGGCGACAAACAGGCCGAAGAAGATCACCGCGGCCGGTGCCAACTGAATGGCAGTGCCGCGGCCCTCGCGCATCTCAGCTCGCCACCGTGGCCTTGATATCCATCTTGCCTTTGAACGCCGTATAGCCGGCATCCACCACATGGATGCCGCCGGTCATGCGCTTGGCCCTGTCGCTGGCAAGGTAGACGGCGAAATCGGCGATCTCCTCGGGTTGCAGGATGCCCATGAGGTGCAGATCCTCGATCTTCTTGCGCTCGACGGGATTGCCTAGAAACGGCGCCTGATGCGGCGTCTCGACAAAGCCCGGACAGATCGCGTTGACGCGCACGCCTTCCGGCGATACGCCTGCGGCGAACGAGCGTGTCAGCGCCACGATGCCGCCCTTGGCCGCCGTGTAGGCGTCGATCCCCGCCTGGCCGATCAGGGCGTCGGTCGTCGCGGTCAAGATGATGGAGCCGGATTTCTGCCGCAGCATCTGCTGGCCGACATATTTGCAACAGTAGAACGTGCCGTTGAGCACGAGATTGATGATCTCGAGCCAGGTCTCTTCCGGCAATTCCGTTGCGCGGCCGTCGCCGCGATTCACCAGCGGCACGTTCATGGCGTTGTGGAACAGGGCATCGATGCGGCCGAACTTCGCCACCGCATTCGCCGCCATGCGCTGCACCGACTGGCTATCCCGCACATCGACCTTTTGAAACATCGCCTTGCCGGCGCCGATTTCCTCGGCCGCCGCTTGGCCGTTCTTTTCGTTGATGTCGGCCACAACCACTTGCGCGCCGGCGCTGGCAAAGGCCCGGGCGCCGGCACGGCCGATGCCGGACGCCGCCCCGGTGACGATAGCAATCTTGCCCGAAAGGTCTGACATTAGCCGAAACGGGAGCGGGCCTTCCGCCCGCTCCCGCGATGCCAAGATAAGGTCAGGCCGCCTTGAAACGCTGATAGGCTTCCTGCCATTCGGTCCAGGAGGCGAACTCGCCGCCGGACTCCATCGGCGGCATCGGATAGAACGCCGCCTTCTTCTGGAACTCGTCCAGATTGTCGTAGGGGTAGATCTTCAGTTCCGGCGGCAGCTTGGCGATGGCATCGGGATTGACGATACCTTGCAGCGTGCTCGTGGTGAAGGCGATCTGCGCATCCACTTCCAGCACTTGGTTGGCGCATTTGTGCGCGGCTTCTCGATTCGGCGCGTTCTTGCCGATGCAATAGCTGTCGAGCCAGCCGAAGGTGCCTTCCTCCGGATAGGTAAACTCGATCTGCTTGCCCTTGTCGGCCACGAATTTCTTCAGGAATTCGCCGCCGCTGAAGGTAACGACGATCTCATTGCGCGCCAGTGCGTCCGCGAGCTCGCCCCACGATGCCGACAGCGTGCGCACATGATCCTTCTTCAACTTGATCAGGAACTCCGTCGCCTGGTCGAGTTGATCCTTGGTCAGCTGCGTCGCCACTTTCGCATCGGTGGCGATGATCGCCGCCAGCATCTGGTTGCCGATCGGATCGTCCATCATGCCGACCTTGCCCTTGTACTGATCCTCGAGAATGACCTTCCAGGAGGTGGGCGCCGTCGGGAATGCGGCGGGGTCATAGGCCATCGGGCCGGAGCCCCAGGTGAACGGAACGGCATAGCGCGTGCCGCCGACCACCACGTTGGGATCGTTGCGGAACACTTCCGGCACCTTCGCCAGATTCGGCACCAGCGACTCATCGACGGGATCGAGCAGTTCCGCCGCCACCATGAGCGGAATGTAGCCCATGTAAGGCGTGACCAGATCCATCTGGCCGACGCCGCCACTCGCCAAGCGGGTGACGATCTCGTCATTGTTACCGATCGGCGTGAAGTTCACTTCGATATCGTTCTTGGCGAGGAAGTCGCCGACCCGCAGGCCTTCGTCATAGCCCTGCCAGCCGAACAGCGACACGGTGCTCTTCGCCGACGCCGCGTCCGCACCGAGGCCGGTGGCGGCCACGACGCCCATGGCGGCGGCGCCCTTCATCAGATCGCGCCGCGACACCGGCCCGAACGACCGGACGCGAATCAAGCCATTGTTCTTCATGTGTTTTCTCTCCCTGGTTATGCGCTTATCGCGCTTCTCAATATTCTGGCCAGCAGTAGACCGCAGGCGGCAGAGAGCGTCAACCGGCGCCCCTGTTAGCGGGATTCCCGACCGGCGGATGCTAAGCAGTCGTCTCCTCCGTCAGTCCCAGCTCCCGCTTCATCTGCTCGCGCATCAGATATTTCTGGATCTTGCCGGTGACGGTCATGGGGAAGCCGTCGACGAACTTTACATAGCGCGGGATTTTGTAGTGGGCGATCTGGCCCTTGCAGAACTCGCGGATGTCCTCGGGGGTTGCCGACTGTTCCGGCTTCAGGCGAATCCAGGCGCAGAGCTCTTCGCCATACTTCGCATCGGGCACGCCGATGACCTGCACGTCCTGCACCTTGGGATGGCGGTAGAGGAACTCTTCGATTTCCCGGGGATAGATGTTCTCGCCGCCGCGGATAACCATGTCCTTGATCCGGCCGACGATATTGCAATAGCCGTCGGCATCCAGCGTGGCGAGATCGCCGGTATGCATCCAGCGGCCGGCATCGATCGCCTCGGTGGTTTTCTCCGCATCGTTCCAATAGCCCTGCATCACGGAATAGCCACGGGTGCAGAGTTCGCCCGGCTCGCCCGGCGGCACGATGCGTCCCTCGGCATCGACGATCTTCACCTCCACATGGGGATGAATGCGGCCGACGGAACCGACCCGCTTCTCCAGCGGATCGTCGGCCGCCGTCTGGAAGCTCACCGGGCTGGTCTCGGTCATGCCGTAGCAGATGGTCACTTCGTTCATATGCATCTCGTTGACCACGCGTTTCATGACCTCTGTCGGACAGGGCGATCCCGCCATGATGCCAGTGCGCAGCGACTCGAGATCGAAGCGCTTGAACTCCGGATGCCCAAGCTCGGCGATGAACATCGTCGGCACGCCATAGAGGCCGGTGCAGCGTTCCGCCTGCACGGTCTCCAACACCGCCAGCGGATCGAACGCCTCGCCGGGATAGACCATGGCAGCGCCATGGGTGACGCAGGCCAGATTGCCCAGCACCATGCCGAAACAGTGATAGAGCGGCACCGGGATGCAGATGCGATCCCTTTCGGTCAGCCGCATCGTCTCGCCGATGAAATAGCCGTTGTTGAGGATATTGTGATGGGTGAGCGTGGCGCCCTTGGGAAAACCCGTGGTGCCGCTGGTGAATTGGATGTTGATGGGATCGTCGAATTGCAGATTGGCGGCGATCTCGCTCAGTCGCTTGCGCTCGCTATCCGAGCCGAGCGCCGGAATCTCGTCGAACCCGTACATGCCCGGCGATTTGCCGCCGATGCGGATGACGATGCGCAGATCCGGCAACCTGGCGGCGCGGAGTTCTCCGGGCCGGCAACGGGACAGTTCCGGCGCCAGTTCGTTGAGCATGGCGATATAGTCGCTGCTCTTCAGCGCGGTCGCCGCGATCAGCGCCTTGCAGCCGACTTTGTTCAGTGCGTATTCCAGCTCCGCCAGGCGGTAGGACGGGTTGATGTTGACGAGGATGAGGCCGGCTTTCGCCGTGGCGAACTGAGTGACGACCCATTCGGAATTGTTCGGTGACCAGATGCCGATGCGGTCTCCCGGCTGCAATCCCAACGCCAGGAGACCCGCGGCGAAGGCATCGACTCTTTCCTTCAGCTCCCGGTAGGTCCAGCGAGCCTTTTGAGGGCGCACGATCAGTGCATCGCCCTCCGGCCAGTGGGCCGCGGCGCCGTCGAAATACTCGCCCAAGGTTTGTCCGATCAGCGGTTTGTCGCTGCTGCCATGCACATAGCTGCGATTGAGCTTGGACATGACGTTTGCCTCCGGGCTGGGCGGGACGCCCATACGGTTCAGGAGATCATGGCGCCGATGCCATTGGCAAGCCGCGCCCTCAGCCGGCGGTCTCGCCCGCCGCCCGGCTGACTTTGATCTCGTCGATACCCTCGATGAGCCCGGCGCCGACGATTAGGATGCAGCCGACGATCTCGCGCCAGCCGAACGGCTCGTCGGTCAGGATGGCCGCGCTTACGGCAGCGCCAACGACTTCCAGCAGAAGCAGAACGGTAACGCGCCCGGGTTCGACGAACCCGCTGCCCCACATGACCAGCCAAGCGAGCAGCACCTGCCATAACATGCAGATCAGCAGATAGGGAGCAGCCGAACCGATGACGTCCGGCGACGGCGGCGTCCCCGCCGCGATCGGCAGTGCCAGCAGAGGAACGGCAAACAGCGCGCCCATGGCTCCCGACACGAATGTCTTCTGCCAGCCGGTGATGCTGCCTCCCAGCTTGCGCGAATATGTCGCCATCAGGGCGAACGCGATGCTGGATATGAGCGCCGCGCCGTCGGCCAGGGAAAGCGGTGCCGAACCCAACCCCTCCAGCCCCAGCAGGATGACGGCGCCAGCAAAGCCAAAGGCGATGGTCAAAACGCGGAGGCCGCGCAAGGGCAGATGGAAGAACAAGAATCCGAACAGCGTTCCCCAGACCGGCGCCAGATAGAACAGCAGGGTGACGCGCACCACGCTGCCGGTCAGCAGCGCAAAATTCCAGAGCGCCAGCGTAACGCCGGACATCACACCCATGATCAGGAGGTTGCGTGCCTCGGCGCGGTTCGGCCGGCGGCCGAGCCAAGCCAGCGGCAGGGTCAGCAGCGCGCAAAGACCGAAGATGACGATACTGGACCACGCACCCTGCAGTCCGGCGGCCTCAACCTGCCGCAGCGGAATCCACCAGAGGCCCCAGAGCAGGCCGCTGGCGGCGATGGCAAGCGACGGAAGCGTTGCGGAATGACGGGAAGAAGCGGCCATGGCGCCCGCAATCTAGCGGGCCCACCTTGAGCCGCACAACCGCCGCGGCGCTTAGAGGGAGATGATGCCGGAGGCGTAGAGCGTGCCGAGAACGGCGACGACCTCAGCGAACATCGTACCCACGCCGATCGCCAGGCCCCAGCCGATGGCCGAAGCTGCGCGCTTCAGCGACGGGCCGAAAGCAAAATGTTGATGAACGCTGTTCCAGGCGTATGCGGGCTTATGCCCGATTGAAGCCAACATGTTTCCCACTCCGCGACGTTCCGGTCTGTTGCGAGCCCCAATGGGCTGCCGGAACTTGAGTAAAATCTTACACAAATATTCGGCCAAAGCGAAGAGCCGATATGCAGAGAATAGGCATCAATCATTGTTAACGCGTTAATTCTTAATTTCGAAATTCTTCAACAGCTTCAATGACCGGGGCCACGGTCGGCGAAGGGACCTCACTGTGCGGTTGCAGCAAAATGCGGTCGACGATCAACTTCGCCCATTGCCGGGTGCAAATTGTCCGATTTCGGGAATGCTGTCGGCGCGCAGAACCGGCTGCCTTCATCCAAAAAATTGCCCCGCCAATCGGCGGGGCAGAGGAGGCTTGGGACCGGGGACTATTTGATAGGACAGAACTCAGAGTTCGAAGACACCGGCGTAAATCAGAAGAACGCCGAACAACAACAGATCGCCGACGATGGTTGCGCTGGCGACCAGCAGGGTCCGGCTCGCAGTCCGTATCG
>Ga0184612_10000176_pt1 | contig 28946 bp, 33 predicted proteins | sample PLM3_60_coex_FD_133163 | JGI IMG/M metagenome (GOLD analysis project Ga0184612, IMG submission 133163) | Groundwater sediment microbial communities from an aquifer in East River, Colorado, USA - PLM3_60_coex | ecosystem: Environmental > Terrestrial > Soil > Riparian zone | place: USA: East... | reverse complement strand
GACGGAGTTCAACGCCCAGGGTAAATTGTTGGAGGCGCAACGGCTCGAACAGCGCACCATGTTCGACCTGGAGATGATCGAGGCGACGGGTTCCTGCGCCGGCATCGAGAACTATTCCCGCTACCTCACGGGCCGCAAGCCGGGCGAGCCGCCGCCGACCCTGTTCGAATATCTGCCTGAAAATGCGCTGCTGATCGTCGATGAGAGTCACGTCACCGTGCCGCAGATCGGCGGCATGTATAAAGGCGACTATGCGCGCAAATCCGTGCTGGCGGAGTTCGGCTTTCGCCTGCCCTCCTGCATCGACAACCGGCCGCTGAAATTCGAGGAATGGAACGTGATGCGGCCGCACACGGTCTACGTCTCGGCGACGCCCGGCCCGTGGGAGATGCAGCAGACCGGCGGCGTGTTCGCCGAGCAGGTGATCCGGCCCACCGGACTGATCGATCCGGTCTGCATCATCCGGCCCACCGAAACCCAGGTGGACGACTGCATCAGCGAATGCCGGGAGATCGCCAAGAAAGGCCAGCGGGTGCTGGTGACGACCCTGACCAAGCGCATGGCCGAGGACCTGACCGAATACATGCACGAGGCAGGCATCCGCGTGCGCTACATCCATTCCGATGTGGAGACGCTGGAGCGCATCGAGATCATCCGCGATCTGCGCCTGGGCGCATTCGATGTGCTGGTGGGGATCAATCTGTTGCGCGAAGGCCTGGATATTCCGGAATGCGCGCTGGTCTGCATCCTCGACGCCGACAAGGAAGGCTATCTGCGCTCCCAGACCTCCCTGGTGCAAACCATCGGCCGTGCCGCGCGAAACATCGACGGACGCGTGCTGCTCTACGCCGATAAAATGACGGACTCGCTGAAGTACGCGCTGGCCGAGACGTCGCGCCGCCGTGAGAAACAACAGGCCTACAACGTCGCCAACGGCATCACGCCGGAAAGCGTGCGCAAAGGCATCTCCGACATCATGCAGAGCGTCTATGAGCGCGACCATGTGACCGTCGATACCGGTGTTGCCGGCGAGGCGGCGCTGGTGGGCCACAACCTCAAGGCTGTGATCGCCGATCTCGAGGCCAAGATGCGCGCCGCGGCGGCCGACCTGGAGTTCGAGGACGCCGCGCGCTTCCGCGACGAGATCAAGCGGCTCGAATCATTGGAACTGGAAATCCCCACCGGCGGCTTCGCCGAGAGCGGGACGTCATACAAAGGCGGCGACAGCGCCCGCCCCCGCGCCCGCTCCAAGGGCGGCCTGCCCGGCACCACCAAGGGCAAAGGCTTCGGCGGCAAGAGCGCGGGCAAGGAGCGCGGCTATGGCGGCGGACCGAGCGGCCGGCGGCGACGGGGGCCGTGATCGCCCCGTAAGAACCACACCTTTCCCGCTTTTTACCCCCTTAAATCGCGCTATTTCCTGTCTACGTCTTATGACAGAATAGATGGCATTGCGCGTCCCCGCTTGTTGGCGTCGAGGCAACTCCGTTTCACAGGAGGGAGGGACAGATGGCTGACACATCCAGCCGCGAAGTCGTTGGCATCTTTCACGATGAGAAGAGCCTGAGATCGGCGGCCGATGCGCTGATGATCTCCGGGTTCGACCGATCGTATCTCAGCTTGCTGGCGAGCGACCGGGCGGTCGACGAGAAGCTCGGCCACCACGTACAGCGCGTCGCCGAGCTGGAGGACGATCCGGACGTGCCGACCCAGGCCTATGTCGGCAGCGACTCCCGCGTGGAAGGCCAGGCCGCCATCATCGGCGGGTTGATCTATGTGGGTGCCATTGCTTCCATCGGCGCGATGGTCGCATCGGGAGGCACGGCGACACCGATACTGATCGGTGCGGCAGTGGCCGGCGGCGCCGGCGGCGGCGCGCTTGGTGCCCTGCTGGCGCGCGTCGTTGGCAAGTCCCATGCCGCCCGCCTGGAGACGCAGCTCGGTCGCGGCGGGCTGCTGCTGTGGGTGCGAACGCCCGATCGGGAGCATGAGCAGCGCGCCATCGACATCCTGAAGCAGCATGGCGCCGAGGATGTGCATGTGCATACGCTGCCCGGCGAGACAGTGCATCGCACCGACGGCGTGTCCCGTGAACTCAGCTTCATGAAGGCGCTGGGATTGTAGCGGGGGCGCAGACGCCGGCAACTGCCGGGTATTTTCGATAAATGCCAATCGCAACCTGTGGAAAATCCCGTGGGGCTAGACTTCCGGCTAACCATCGGAAAGTCAGGCATACAAATGATTGGCAACCCTCCCTTCCGCTCGCCGCTGGCGGTGTCGCCCTCCGCGGTCATGTTCACGCCGGTGTTGAACCGGCGGAACGAGCCCGATCTCCAGCTCCAGTCGCCGGATCCCGATCCCGCCATGATCGAGGAAAGCCACCGCGGCCTGTGGAGCGACACGCTGTGCTACGTCGTTAACTATTGGTGCGCAAAGCGGAACGGGCGGCAGATGCCGGCCCGGAACGACATCGACCCCCTGGAGCTGCGGCGCCTGCTACCGAACGTCTATCTCATCGATGTGATTCAGCCCTCGCTCTACCGCTATCGCCTTGTCGGAACGACGATATCGGAGCGCCTGCGCTCCGACACGACGGGGCGCTTCGCGGATCAGAGCCTGTTCGGGGAGAACGCACCGCTGATCGTCGAGATGTACGATTATGTGGCGAACAACTGTTCGCCCGTCATCAACCGCGGCCGTAGTTTCTGGACCGAAGTGGATTGGCTGAGCTACACAAGCGCAGTCCTGCCGCTGTCGACGGATGGCGAAGCCGTGACGATGATGCTCGGCGTCATGGATTTCTGGCTTACGCCGCGCCTGCTCCTCGCGCCGCAGATGTCGAAGCGTCCGGTCGATTGGGAGCCGCTTGCCGTTCCGGCCCCCTGACCGACCTCAGATCTAGCGCGCGCTGATTCGGTAGCTGCGCTTTTCCGGAATGAAGATGCGGTTGGGAATGCGGTCGGGCGGCATCCCCGCCAGAACCTGCCGGACATCGGCGACCACCTCGGGCCGCTTCCTGTAGTACTGGTGGCGGGAGTCCGAAAGTTCGGGCTTGGTCTCGTCCACATTGCGGCAATCCACCAACGTGATCTTGTGGGGCAGATTGGTCAGGGTACGGGGACCGGTGCTGCCGAGACGATCGGGATTGCCTTTGGTGGTGTCGCTGATCGTGAGAGCGCGATCGCTGCTGGAGTAATAGACCTGCACAGCCTCCGCCAGCTCCGGCAGTCGCGCCATCTTATGGTCCAGCTCCAGCGTGTCGTTGTCCTCGTCCGCGGCCATCAGGAAGATGTTCTGAAACACCCGCGGCAGCGTCCGGCCCGGATACTGCCCGATGATCTCTTGCAGCGCGTGGCGCAGGGTGTAGTTGCCCATGCTATGGGCGACCATATGCAGATGCTGCCAGCAGAACTGCGACGGGCCGATAACGCGGAAATAGTCGAGCATCTTCAGGAAGGCGCGGGCGATGGCGGTGGCCGAGGCCTTGGCGTCGTCGCGGTCCTGATAATACGAGACCTCTGGGATCATCTCGCCATCGGCCGGCCAGGAGAACACGGCCACTTCCAGCGGGCGGCCGGCGGTGCCGTAGTCCTGCTTGAGCTGGGCAGCGCGCTCCAACGCGGCGGTAAATTCACAAGCGAAGCCGTGGATGAGTAGCAGCAGGTCGCTCTTATCCGCCTTCATATTCTTCCGCAGCTCGTCGAAGATCTCGCGGCTGCCGAGCACGGATTTCTTCGCCTTCGAACCGGCCCCGGGAAGGCTCTCGGGCGCGAGGTAGACGGATTTCACTTTGTAGTCGCCGCTCGGTTTCGTTGGCGGCTCCACATCGGCCGAGCCGAAGCGCAGATAGTGCGGGCCCTTGGCATGAAAATTCGGGCCGAAGCTGGGCTTCGCCGCCGTGCCGGTCTCGTTGCGATTGGTGGCGTAATAGACGGTGATGGGCATTGCCTGGACCTCCCCTTGCTGGACATGGGCCGCCGGCCGAGCGCGCGATGGCCATCCTGCGCCGCAACTTGCGCCGCCGCGAGGGTGCGGACAGTGACGGAGCGCACAGTTTGCCCGGCCTGCTCCGGGCTTGTAGCTTGCCGCCATGACACAGACCATCCTTATCACCGGCGGTGGCCGGGGTATCGGCGCGGCGACGGCTATAGCGGCAGCTCGCGCCGGTTATGACGTGGCTCTTTCATACAAAAGAGATAGCGGGCGCGCCGACACGGTCGTGGCGGAAATCAAGGGGCTGGGCCGGAAGGCTTTTGCCCTGCAGTCCGATGTGGCGCAGGAGAACGACGTTGTGGCGCTGTTCGCCCGGGTTGACCGGGAACTCGGGCCGCTGAACGCCCTGGTCAACAATGCGGGCATCACCGGCCGCGCCGTTCGCGTCCAGGACGTGGATGCCGCGACCGTCAACGAGGTGCTCGCCGCCAACGTCACCGGCAGCTTCCTCTGCGCCCGCGAGGCGGTGAAACGCATGTCGACCCGCCAGGGCGGCCGCGGCGGTGCCATCGTGAACATCTCCTCGGCGGCCTCGCGCCATGGCAGCCCCGGCGAATATGTGCACTACGCCGCCTCCAAGGGCGCCATCGATACATTCACGGTCGGCCTGGCCAAGGAAGTGGCCGATGACGGCATCCGCGTGAACGCGATCCGGCCGGGACTGATCGATACGGAGATTCATGCTTCATCCGGCATTCCGGATCGCGTGACCCGCATCGTGCCGACCGTTCCGCTGAAACGGATCGGCACGGGGGACGAAGTGGCGGCGGCGGTGCTGTGGCTGCTGTCGGACGCCGCGTCCTATGTCACGGGCGCGATCCTGGATGTGTCGGGGGGAAGATAGCCTATTCGGACCTCAAGTAGCTGATGAATATCCCCGCCAAGTCCAAACCAGCAGGCTCCGCAGTGCCCAGTAGGTCGCCGTGCCGGCGAAACTGACGACAAACGCCAATGGCGCGACAACGATCACCGCGATCATCGTGATTCCCGCGGTCCACGATTCTCTGTAAAGGAAGTGAACGAGGCTGGGATCAACCCAGATCGACACCAGGCGAACAATGTTCCACACCGGCAGCGGCGAAATGATGAAGAGCATGACCGTGGAACAGCTAACGATCAGCATTCGCACCAGATTGCTGCGTTCCTTCTGACAAGCAAAAAGAAGCCACGCGATGGCGGCTGACACTGCTGCGCCCAGTGTGCAGATGAGAACGGCCGTGGTCATCGGAAACAATAGCAGTGTGGTAGCAAGCGCCATCGCGGCCGCCAGCAGCGAGTAAAATCCAGCTTCCCACAGTTTAGGGGTTCCGGCTTGTTCGGGTGAACGCAGCCGCGCTGTGATGTCGAACGCAGGCGAATGCTGTGACATGACGCTCGCTCCGTCTCATAAACTAATATCGCGGCGCGGCGGCGGCCGGCTGCGCGCCTGAAGCAAACGCTGCCTCGGTCGCCCGGATCTGTTCGCGCTGGCGGGCGCGATGCCGGAAGCGGGCGATGACATAGATGTTGAAGAAGTGCATGGCGCCCAGCACCACCAGCACCAGGCCGACCTTGGTGCTGAGATATTCCATCACCTCGGCCGTATCGGTGGGCTGTGCGCCGTAGCGCAGCGCCAAGGTCACATAGCCGATATTGATGAGATAGAAGCCGACCACCAGCGGGTGATTGACCGAGTCCGCCAGGGCTTCGTTGCCGCCGAAGCTATCCACCAGGAAGAGCCGGCCATTCTTGCTGAGGGTGCGGGCGACCCAGACGGTCAGGGCAATGCTGATGGCGAGATAGAGCGAGTAGGTGATGACCATGGTCATGACGAAATCTCCTCGGATTTTGCACGGCCGATTCAGGGCGCGTGACAGTAAGTGTTTTCGGAACAGGTGTTGCGACTCTCTCTGGCAAGTCGCCGCCGGAGATCACGCACATAGATGGCGCTATAGAGGGCGTCGGCGATCTGCAGAATGCCGGGCAGGCCGACGATGATTCCGAGCCCGCGATAGCCCGGCAGCTCGCGCCACAGCCGTGCAAAGGCCGCCGCGCCGCTCAGCAGTCGGCCATCGTCGGTTACTGCGTAGAGCCGCCGCTGCGTCGGCCCAGGCGATGAGTCGCGAGCGGCCGGCGCTGGCTTTCTGAAAGCGGCCGATATGCTTACGGCAGACCGGGCAGGCGCCGTTGTAGAAGACCGTCAGCGCCACATGATCGCCGCCGGCGCCGGCGCCGGTGATGGGGGCAAGGCGGGCGGCGGCGGCTTCGGGCAATGCATCGCCGCCCGCCCCGCCCACGTTCCGCGAGCCAAGAGCAGGAGCGGTTTCCGCCGTCCGCCAGCGTCCCGAGCGGTGCTTGCGGCCATTGTCCCAACCGCGCAAAAAGGCTTCCATGATTTGTCTCCATTTCTATCTGTTATTTCTGTATACACAGAAATAAAGGGACAAAAAAATAGGGCGCGGCTTTACGCGACCTTGGCGACGAACTTCGCCACGCGGGCGCCCATCTTGATCAAGGTAATCAGTGTCGATTTCGGCAGTGCCCTGACCTGCTCGTACCAACTGATAAGACCCTCGAGGAACAACATCATTGATTCGATGCGCGCCTTGACCTCGGCGTCCGTTTTCGAGTCCGCCGCCGCCTCGGCGGCGCATTGGCGCAGCATGGCGATGGTGGGATCGATCTCGCGCCGCTTCCGCTCTTCGACGATGATGCGGCACATCTCCCAATTATCCTTGATGCTCTCGAAATGATCGCGACGGTCGCCCAGCACATGGGTGACGCGAATCAGACCGAGACTCTGCAGCTCCCGCAGACTGGTGCTGACATTGGAGCGGGCGATGGACAGGGTGTCGGCGATCTCCTCCGCCGTCAGCGGCGCAGGCGAGAGATAAAGCAGCGCATGGGCCTGGGCGATCGAGCGGTTGACGCCCCAGCGGGTCCCCATCTCGCCCCAGTGGAGGATGTAGCGTTCCATGACCGGTGTCAGTTTCATCACTGCCTTCATATATTTCTGTTGTGACTGAAATGTACGACATTCCGAGAAAAAAGTCAAGAGCTGGAAAACTCCCGTTGTCTCAATAAGTTACTTTGGAGATCGCGAATCTTGTCCGATGGCGCCAAGGGGCCCGGCCGAGCGACTTGACCGGCGGCGCGCCATCAAGCACCAATGAGACGGACTCGGCAGTTCGCCGCGATAACGACCCTCTCGCGAAATCGTGTGCTGCCTGGACTTCGTCCGATACCCATATGATCGCCATCAACCGAGGATGGATGACATGGACACCAAGACAACAAACAAGACCGATACCCGAAATCCGGCCAAGTCCAATGCGGATTGGCGGCAGAAGCTGACGCCGGAGCAGTATCGCGTTGCCCGTGAGCATGGCACCGAGCGCGCCTTCAGCGGCGAGTACTGGGACAACCATGACGACGGCATGTACAAATGCGTCTGCTGCGGGGAGCCGCTGTTCGATTCCGGGACCAAGTACGAATCCGGCACCGGCTGGCCCAGTTTCTATGAGCCGGTCGCGGCCGAGGCCGTGGGCACCCATGAGGACCGCGGCTTCTTCATGCGCCGCACCGAAGTCCATTGCGCCAAATGCGCCGCGCATTTGGGTCACGTCTTCCCTGACGGCCCGAAGCCGACAGGTCTGCGCTATTGCATCAACTCGGCGTCGCTGGATTTCGAACCGAAGAAAACGAAGTAGCCAGCCGTTTTCCGGCGGTGGCGCGCAGTAAATCCCTCGCCGCGCTCGGCCCCTTGCCCTGACGCCCCCACTCCCGCAAAGTCCGGCGAATGACGGATTCGCCGCCAACGACCTTGCGCCCGGGTAACGCACTCGTGACGGGCGCCGCCAAACGCATCGGTCGCGCCGTCGCGCTCGATCTTGCGGCCGCGGGATGGAACGTGGCGATCCACTATCACAACTCCGCGGACGAGGCGGCGAGCGCTGTGCGGGAAATCGAAGCGCTGAGCCGCGGCGCCGTCGCCATCAAGGCCGACCTCACCCGCGAAGCCGAGGTTGCGCAGATCGTACCGCAAGCGGTCGCCGCGCTCGGCCCCCTCACCTGCCTGGTCAACAGCGCCTCCGTCTTCGTCATGGACGATATCCGCAGCATGACCAGGGCGAACTGGGACAGACATATCGAGACCAATCTGCGAGCGCCGCTGGTGTTGAGCCAGGCGTTCGCGGCGCAGCTGCCGGAAAAGCAGCAGGGCGCAATCGTCAATATGCTGGATGAGCGGGTGTGGAAGCTGACGCCCTATTTCCTGTCCTATACGGTGGCCAAAAGCGGACTTTGGACCCTGACCCAGACCCTGGCGCTGGCGCTGGCGCCGCGCATCCGCGTCAACGGCATCGGCCCCGGCCCGACCTTGCCGAGCCCCCGTCAGAGCGAGGCGCAGTTCAGGGCGCAGTGGGATTCCATGCCTCTCAAGCGCGGCACGACGCCGGCGGAGATTTGCCGGGCGGTGCGCTTCATCCTCGAGTCCCCCGCCTTGACCGGCCAGATGATCGCCCTGGATGGGGGGCAGCATCTGGGCTGGGCGGTGCCCGGAAGGGGATTTGTTCCGGAGGAATAGAATCGGCCCATGGCCTTACGCAGGTGGCCGGTAACAGGGGGCGCCTCGCGTTGCAGTTGTGCACACCGGACGGCCGAGAATTTTTCTATTCGGATTGTCAAGAGATAAGGCTGTTACGTTGCGCACCTATGGACCTTTGGTGACAGAGTGCGAATCGGGAATCATGTAATTTCAGGGAGTTACAGATTCATGCCCAAAATTTGGGCAATCCGCCCAAAGCCGCGCATTTACTTTGTTTCAACCATTCCGAGGAGGCCTTACCAACAGAGTTATCCACAGCCGGCGTGGAAAGCCGGATAAAATGCTATGTATTGCCGCGGCAGCGTCCGATGGCTGCGATTTGCCCAGCAAGCGAGCCGATGAATAACCAGATGATTGGGCGGTTTCGCTGGTGGAGAATGGCGTCGATGTCTGATCCGAAGAAACATCTCGAGGCGACCCAGGCGCCGGCGCACGATAGCGCTGCGGCCGAAGGCTTCGATATTGATTCCCCTAGCGAATCCAACGCAGGGGCCAGGGGCCTGCGGCGCGGCGTCGAGATCATCGAGGCACAGCTCAAGAACCTGCCGGCCGGTCCCGGCGTCTATCGCATGCTCAATGCGAAGGGCGATCCGCTCTATGTCGGCAAAGCCAGAAGCCTGCGCAAGCGCGTCTGCACCTACACGCAGATCGACCGATTGCCGAACCGGCTGCAGCGCATGGTGGCGGAGACGGCGACGCTGGAAGTAATCGCAACTCACACGGAGGTCGAGGCGCTGCTGCTCGAGAGCAATCTCATCAAGCGTCTCGTGCCGCGCTACAACGTACAATTGCGGGACGATAAGTCGTTCCCCTATATCCTGATCGCCCGCGACCATGCCGCGCCGCAGATCCTGAAGCATCGCGGCGCGCGCGACCGCAAGGGCGACTATTTCGGACCCTTCGCCTCCGCTGGCGCCGTGAACAACACCATCACGGCGCTGCAGCGCGCATTTCTGCTGCGCTCCTGTTCCGACCCCGTCTATGCCAGCCGCACCCGACCCTGCCTGCAATATCAGATCAAGCGCTGCTCGGCGCCTTGCGTGGGGCGGATCGCCGCCGAGGACTATGGGCGGCTGGTGGATGAGGCCGAGGATTTTCTGTCGGGACACAGCCGGGAGGTGCAGGACCGGCTCGCGAGGGAGATGCAATCCGCCAGCGATGCCCTGGAATTCGAGCGGGCGGCGCGGCTGCGGGATCGCGTGCGGGCGCTGGCCCAAATCCAATCCCATCAGGGTGTGAATGTCGCCGGCCTGGAGGAGGCCGATATCATCGCGGCGCACCAGGCGGGCGGCCGGACGTGCATCCAGGTGTTTTTCTTCCGCGGCGGCAGCAACTACGGCAACCGTGCCTATTTCCCGAGCCACGACCGGGAAATGGAAATCCAGCAGGTGCTGAGCTCTTTCATCGGCCAGTTCTATGACAACAAGGAACCGCCGAAGCTGGTGCTGCTCAGCCACGTCCCGGCGCAATCGGCGCTGCTGCAGGAAGCGCTGAGCACGAAAGCCGGGCACAAAGTGGAGCTGACCGCGCCCCGCCAGGGCGCCAAGCGCAAGCTGATCGACCAGGCGCTGATCAATGCGCGGGAGGCGTTGGAACGTCGCCTGGCGGAGAACGCCACCCAGCGGCAATTGCTTGAGGGTGTGGCGCAATGCCTCGGCCTGGAGAGCCCGCCGCAGCGGATCGAGGTGTATGACAACAGCCATATCTCCGGCCGCAATGCCTATGGCGCGATGATCGTGGCCGGGCCGGAAGGATTCCAGAAGAACGCCTACCGCAAGTTTTCGATCGATCCCCAGGGCCTGGCGCCCGGCGACGACTACGCAATGATGCGCCAGGTGCTGACCCGCCGCTTCTCCCGCGCCCTCAAGGAGGATCCGGAACGGGAGCGGGGCAGCTGGCCCGATCTGGTGCTGATCGATGGCGGCGCCGGGCAGCTGGGCGTCGCACAGGAGGTATTCGCCGAACTGGGCATTACCGACGTGGCGCTGGTCGGCGTCGCGAAGGGACCGGACCGTGACGCCGGGCGTGAGCGATTCTTCCTGCCGGACCGCGACCCCTTCAGCCTGGAGCTGCGGGATCCCGTGCTCTATTTCCTGCAGCGCCTTCGAGACGAGGCGCACCGGTTCGCGATCGGCGCCCATCGCAACAAGCGGTCAGCGCAGATCTCCCAATCGCCGCTGGACGAGATTCCGGGCATCGGCGCCAAACGCAAGAAGGCCTTGCTGCATCGCTTCGGCTCGGCCAAGGCCGTCGCTCGCGCGGGTCTGGAAGACCTTCAGACGGTCGACGGTATCAGCGGCGCCGTCGCCAAGAAGATTTATGACTACTTCAACACCAGCAGCTAGAATGCCGGCACTGCGGCCAGGACTGTAAACAGTATGCTGTTCAATATTCCCAATCTTCTGACGCTGTCGCGAATCTTCGTCATCCCCGTCATCGTCGGCCTGCTCTATCTCGATGGCGACGGCCCGCGCTGGCTGGCGCTGGCGCTGTTCATCCTGGCGGGCGTGACGGATTATTTCGACGGCTATTTCGCGCGGCGCTGGGCGCAGATATCGCCGTTCGGCCGCTTCCTCGATCCCATCGCCGACAAGCTGCTGGTCGCCGCCGTCATCCTTATCCTGGTGGATGTGGATCAGATCACCGGCTGGGTCGTGCTGCCGGCGCTGATCATCCTTTGCCGCGAGGTGCTCGTTTCCGGCCTGCGGGAGTTCCTGGCCCAGGCCAATGTGGGCGTGCCGGTCAGCCGCATGGCGAAGTGGAAGACCATGCTGCAACTGGTGGCACTGGGTTTTCTCCTAATCGGCAATACCGCTGATCCCTGGGTGGCTCTGGTGGGCGAAGTGGGATTATGGGTCGCCGCGGCGCTGACGATCATCACGGGATATGACTATCTCCATGCCGGGCTGAAACACATTGTCGCCGAACCGCCGCCCGCGCCAACCGTCAAAGCCAAGCCGGCGCCCGCTCCGCTGGCCGAGCCAAGCCGGCCGGGCCGCTGACCACCGCCCTGCGCCACGGGAGAATTGGCATGAAGCTGTTCGGACTGGCCGGGTGGAGTGGCAGCGGCAAGACGACGTTGACGGCGAAGCTGCTGCCGGAACTGATTGCCCGCGGAATTTCGGTCTCCACCATGAAGCATGCGCATCACAATTTCGATATCGACCAGCCGGGCAAGGACTCCTATGTCCATCGCATGGCCGGCGCGAGCGAAGTGCTGGTGGCCTCGGCCAACCGCTGGGCGCTGATGCATGAGCATCGCGGGGCGTCCGAGCCGACGGCGGCCGAACTGATCGCCCATATGACGCCGGTCGATCTGCTGCTGATCGAGGGGTTCAAGCGGGAGCCCCATGACAAGCTGGAAATCTACCGCGCCGCCAACGGCAAGCCGCTGCTCCACCCCGACGACCGCTATATCGTCGCGGTGGCGAGCGACGCACCCCTGCCGGATTGCAAGCTGCCGCAACTGGCCATCGACGATGTCTCGGCCATCGCCGAATTCATCATCGGCAATTGCAACCTAAAACCATCGCGCCAGACATTGGTGCGGGCCACATAGACACGGCGCGGCTGCGCGCTTATGTCAGAGATGCTAGCAAATCGGGAAGTTGGAAGAATGCGGGTTCTCTATTTCGCCTGGGTGAAGAGCAAGGTCGGCATCGGCGAAGAGCAGGTCGAGCCGCCCGCGGGCGTGGGTACGGTCGGCGCGCTGCTGGATTGGCTCTCCGACCGCAGCCCAAAGCATGCCGCCGCGCTCGCCAACCGCTCGGTGGTGCGCATTGCGGTAAACCAGGAATATGTCGGCGCCGATCATCCGGTGAAGCCGGGCGACGAAGTCGCGCTGTTCCCGCCGGTGACCGGAGGGTGAGGCTACTGTGATCCGCGTACAACGCGAAGACTTCGACCTCGGCGCCGAGGTCGTGGCGCTGACCCAGGGCCGCACCGATATCGGCGGCGTTGCCAGCTTTATCGGATTGGTGCGCGATGTGGCCGGGGGCGAATCCGTCGGCGCCATGACGCTGGAACATTATCCCGGCATGACCGAGAAGAAACTACAGGAAATCGATGCTGAGGCCAATCGACGCTGGCCGCTGTCGGCGAGCCTGATCATCCACCGCTTCGGGCGGCTGGAACCGGGCGATCGGATCGTGCTGGTCATCACCGCTTCGTCTCACCGGCAGGCGGCACTCGAATCCTGCGCTTTCCTGATCGACTGGCTCAAGACCAAGGCGCCGTTCTGGAAACAGGAAGAGACCGCCGCCGGCCCGCAATGGGTGGAGGCGCGGGAGAGCGACGACAAGGCCGCGGAGCGGTGGGTTGCCCGACCTGGCGGCGGCGAATAACAATAGGCGCGACGAGATCCCGGGCGGACGTCAGTTCCGACCTTTTTTATGAGAAAAGACAAACAGGGGGAACGCATGTCCGATCTGGAGCTTTGCTATCTGCCGGCGACCGAGGCACTGGCTCGCTTCAAGGCCAAGACCTTGTCGCCAGTGGAACTGATGAAAGCGGTGATCGACCGCGCCGAGAAGGTGGAACGCAAGATCAACGCCTTCCCGCTGAAATACTATGACCGGGCGCTGGATCAGGCGAAGAAAGCCGAGGACAAATACGCGAAAACCGACGGCCGCACGCGTCCGCTGGAGGGCCTGTCCGTTGCCATCAAGGACGAGGCGCTGATCAAGGGGGAGCGGGTCACGTTCGGTTCCCTGATTTACAAGGATTTCATCGCAGAGGAGACCAATCCCTCCATCGGCCGGCTACTCAAAGCTGGCGCGATCATGCATGCGCGCTCGGCGGCACCGGAGTTTTCCTGCGCGCCCTATACCCATTCGCGAATCAACGGCGTAACCAGCACACCCTGGAACACCAAGTACTCCTGCGGCGGTTCCTCCGGTGGATCGGGCGCCAGCCTGGCGGCCGGCACATCGCAGCTCGCCAGCGGTTCCGACATCGGCGGCTCTATCCGCATTCCCGCCTCCATGTGCGGCGTGGTCGGATTCAAGCCGCCCTTCGGGCGCAATCCCGATACCCCGCCCTTCAATCTGGACCAGTACTGCCATGTGGGTCCGATGGCGCGCACGGTCGCCGATGCGGCGCTGATGCAGAACCTCATGTGCGGCCCCCATCCGGAAGACGTGGCCTCGCTGCGGCCGAAGCTGCGCATCCCCACGACGCTCGGCGACATCAAGGGCTGGCGTATCGCGCTTTGCGTCAATCCGGCGCAGTACGATCTCGACCCTGATGTGGTGAAGAATACAAGAGCCGCAGCCGATCTGTTCCGCGCCGCCGGCGCGATCGTGGAGGAAGTCGACCTCGGGTGGCAGCGCGAGGATGTGGTGCGCGCCGCCGAAGCCCATTTCGGCACCATCTTCGGGCCGTGGATCGGCACCTACGCGAAGAAGCACGGCAAGATCATGACCGACTATGCGCTTGCCTTCGCCCGGGAGTCGAAGCGGACCAAGAAGGAGGACTTCCTCAAAGGGCTGGAGATCGAGACGAATATGTACAAGTCGCTCGGCCCGATTCTGGAAAAGTACCGCATCCTGCTCTGCCCGACCCTGCCGCTGCCGGCGACCAAGGCCGGCGAGTCATATGTGAAGAAGAAGCTGATCATCAACCGCAAGCCGCAGGCCACCATCGCCCACTGGCTGATGACAATCTGCTTCAACATCATGAGCCGCTGCCCTGTCATGAGCATGCCGTCGGGGCTTGCCGCCAACGGCGTGCCCACGGGGCTCTCCATCGTCGGTCGCACCTATGACGATGTCAGCGTGTTCCGCGCCGCCGCTGCCTTCGAGCGGGAGCGGCCCTGGTACCGGACGGCGGAGCTGCGGCCGAAGCTGTAAGCGGCATACGTGGCACAGGCGGCGGCAAATCTCCCTCGCCTGTGCCTAAGTGTGTCGCCCAAAGAAATTCAACAGCTTTGCCGCCGTCTCTTGTGGCGCCTCTTCCGGCAGATAGTGGCTGCAGGGCAGCGCTTGGCCTTGTAGATCTTCGGTGAAGTCGCGCCAGACGCTCAGCACATCGAAATTGCGGCCGACCACGCCCTTCTCGCCCCATAGCACCATCGCCGGGCATGACAGCTTGCGGCCGCGGTCGGCGCGGTCATGCTCCAGGTCGATCGAAGCGCCGGCGCGATAATCCTCCATCATCGCATGCAGGCGCGCGGGATCGCGGAACGCACGAGCATAGCAATCCATCGCCTGGGGATCGATGACGCCTTTGCGGCCGATGCGGTCGAAGATCTTCTCTAGGAAATAGTCGGAATCGGCGCCGATCATCCGCTCGGGAATGTCGAAGGGCTGGATGAAAAAGAACCAGTGGTAGTACCCGGTGGCGAAGGCGCGGCTGACATTCTCGTAGTGGTAGAGCGTCGGCAGAATATCGAGGATCGCCGCAGCGATGACGCGCTGCGGATGATCCAGCGCCATCCGGTGGGTGGTGCGGGCGCCACGATCATGACCGCAGACCAAGAATCTCTCGAAGCCAAGCGACGACATCAGCGCCACTTGATCCGCCGCCATGGCGCGGAAAGAGTAAGCCGCATGATCTGGCGTGCTCGTCGGCACGGAGCTTTCGCCATAGCCCCGAAGGTCCGCCGCGATCACGGTGAAACGCCCGGCCAATGCCGGGGCCACGCGCTGCCACATCGCCAGGCTTTCGGGGAACCCGTGCAACAGCAGCAGCGGTGGGCCACTGCCGCCGATGACGGCAGCGATCTCCGCGCCGGGAACGGCGACTCGCTTACGCTCAAACCCCGGGAAGAAATCCGGTGGAGCCGCCACAGGTGCCGGCGCTAGCTGCGCACGAGCGCGGCGTAGTCGTCCATCATCTGGCGGGTGACGTGGCCGACCTGGAAGTTGTACTGGCCGATCTCGCCCACGGGCGTGACTTCCGCCGCCGTGCCGGTAATGAAGACCTCATCGGTCTTGGCCAGCTCCTCCGGCATGATCGCCCGCTCCACCACGTCATGGCCGCGCTTCCGCAGCAGGTCGATCACGGTGCGGCGGGTAATGCCATCAAGGAAACAGTCCGGTTTCGGCGTATGCACCTTGCTGCCTTGCACCAGGAAGACATTCGCCCCGGTGGCCTCGGCGATCTGGCCGCGATAGTCCAGCATCAGGGCGTCAGCATAGCCCTCATTCTCCGCCGCATGCTTTGACAGCGTGCAGATCATGTAAAGACCGGCGGCCTTTGCATTTGTCGGCGCCGTGTCCGGCGCGGGGCGGCGCCATTTCGAAAAGGTCATGCGGATGCCCCGCGACTTAAGCTCCGGCGAAAAATAGGACGGCCATTCCCAGGTGGCGACGGCAAGATGGATGGTGTTCTTTTGCGCGGAGACTCCCATCATCTCGCTGCCGCGCCAGGCCACGGGACGCAGGTAACAGTCCTTGAGCTTGTTGGCCTCCATGGCGGCTTTCTTGGCGGCGTCGACCTCGGCCACGCTGAAGGGAATCTTAAAGCCGAGGATTTCCGCCGAGTAATGCAGCCGCTCGCTATGCTCGGTCGATTTGAACACCTTGCCGTTATAGGCGCGCTCGCCTTCGAAGACGCAGCTCGCATAATGCAGGGCATGGGTCAGCACATGGACCTTGGCATCGCGCCAGGGTACCAGCTTGCCGTCGAACCAGATGACGCCGTCGCGGTCGTCGAAAGGCAGCACGCTCATGGGGTCCAGCCTTGTTGCAAATTATCGTCCGACTATTATGTCCGACGCTACCGGAAGTCAGTACAGGATTTCCGAAAATATGTCAACATAGCTGACGTAAATTATGGCTGATGTAAAACCCCTGGCCAACCCCCTGTTCCTGCGCGAGGAAGAGTTGCGCCAGGGCATCGAGATGCTGTTTTACGCCTACCGCGATTTCACTGCGGAAGCAGATGCGATGCTGGCCCAGTATGGGTTTGGCCGTGCCCATCACCGGGTGATCTATTTTGTCGGCCGCAATCCCGGCATGACGGTGTCAGCGCTGCTGGCCATCCTGAAAATCACCAAGCAGAGCCTGAGCCGCGTGCTGAGCCAGCTGGTCAAGAAAGGGTTGATCACCCAGCGACCAGGCCCGCGCGACCGGCGACAGCGGCTGCTGGAACTGACGCCCGCGGGCGCGGAATTGGAGCGCCGCCTGACGGAGGCCCAGCGGGCGCTTGTGGCCCGCGCCTATCGCGCCGCCGGCGCCGAGGCCGTCGACGGATTCCGCAAGGTGCTGCTAGGCCTGATCAACGACTCCGATCGCGGCAAGTTCGCCAGGCCCGGACCCGTGCGCCGCTGACGAGAGACATCCGGGGTGAACGCCAACGCCGAACCGCAGGAACCGTCCCATATCCTTGTCGTCGACGATGACAAGCGGCTGCGCGAGCTGTTGCGCCGGTTCCTTAGCGAGCAGGGATTCCGTGTCACCATCGCCACCGATGCCGGCGATGCGCGCCGCAAGCTGGCCGGACTCGATTTCGATCTCCTGGTCCTGGATATCATGATGCCCGGCGAAAGCGGGTTGGACCTGACCCGTGCCCTGCGGGCGCAGAAGGCCGTGCCGATCCTGCTGCTGACGGCGATGGGAGAGCCCGACGACCGCATCACCGGGCTGGATAGCGGCGCCGATGACTATCTCGCCAAGCCTTTCGAGCCACGGGAACTGGTATCGCGCATCCGCGCCATCCTGCGCCGCATGCCCAAGGACGCAGAGGCCGCGCGGCGCACTGTGCGCTTCGGCCCCTTCCTGTTCGACCTGGACCGGCGCAGCCTGCGGCAGGGAGCAGCCGATGTGCGGCTGACCGGCGCGGAGGCCGATCTCCTGGCGCAGCTTGCAGCGACGCCCGGCAGTGCGGTGAGTCGCGATGCCCTGGGACAGGGCACCAGTGCCGAAAGCCGCATGGTGGATGTGCAGGTCACCCGGCTGCGCCGCAAGATCGAGGCCGATCCCCGCTTCCCCCGCTACCTGCTGACGGTGCGCGGCCGGGGCTATATGCTGCAGACCGATTAGCCGGAAGCAACCGAGGCAACCCAATGGCTGTGATCGCAGACAGGCTGAAGCAGGCGGGCATGCTGAAGGGCATATTGCCCCGCTCCCTGCTGGGCCGTTCGGTCATGATCATCGTGACGCCATTGATCCTGCTGCAGCTGGTGACGACCTCCGTCTTCTATGACAGCCACTGGGATACGGTGACCAAGCGGCTGGCGCGCGGCGTTGCCGGCGATATCGCGGCCGTCATCAATATGATGGAGCAGGACCCGAATGCCGAAGCCTGGCCGCGCCTGTTCGACTTGGCGCAGCAGAACATGCAGCTGCGCATGTCATTCGATCCGGGCGCCAGATTGCCCGACATTTCGTTCACCCTGAGGCAGACCCTGGTCGACCGCAATCTCGGCACCGCGCTGGCCGAATTGGTGAAGCGGCCGTTCCTGATCGATACGCGGACGCTGGAGACCGAAGTCGAGATCCATGTGCAGATGGATGAAGGCGTGCTGCAGATCGTCGCGCCCCGCCGGCGCCTGTTCACCTCTACCACCTATGTGGTGATCCTCTGGATGGTCGGTACTTCGCTGGCCCTATTCGCGGTGGCGGCGTTGTTCATGCGCAGCCAGGTGAAGCCGATACGTCGTCTCGCCGCCGCGGCTGAAGCATTCGGCAAAGGTCGGGACAGCGACGAGTTCACTGTCGAGGGCGCCAGCGAAGTGCGCCAGGCCGCGACAGCCTTCACCGTCATGCGCGACCGCATCCGCCGGCAGATCACCCAGCGCACCGATATGCTCGCCGGTGTATCCCACGACCTGCGCACGCCACTGACACGCATGAAGCTGGCGTTGGCGATGATGGGCAACGGCCCGGAAGTCAGCGATCTCAAGGCCGATGTGGCGGAGATGGAAAAAATGGTCGGCGGCTATCTGACCTTTGCCCGCGGCGAGGGCCGCGAGGCGATGGCGGTCATCGATCTGGGTGAACTGATGCAGGACGTCGCAGCAGCAGCCCGGCGCGAAGGGGCGGCCATCACGTTGGAAGTCCCGGCGGATTTGACCGCCACGGTGCGCCCGCAGGCGATGCGGCGCGCCCTTGCCAATCTCATCGGCAATGCCCAGCGCTATGCTCAGAATATCCGGGTCAGCGGGCAGCGTCGGGCCGAGGCAGTCGAGATCATCGTCGACGATGACGGTCCCGGCGTGCCGGCGGAGAAGCGGGAAGAGGTGTTCCGGCCGTTCTATCGCTTGGAGGAATCGCGCAATCCGGAAACCGGCGGCATCGGCCTGGGACTCACCATCGCCCGTGACGTCACGCGCGGCCATGGCGGCGACGTTATCCTAGCGGACTCGCCGATGGGCGGCTTGCGGGTGATGCTGCGGCTGCCGATCTAAAAACGGAAACGATCAAGGAAATCTTCATGCAGCAGGTCACATTGCCGTCGGGCGAAAAAGTTGCGGCGCTGGGTCTGGGCACTTGGCAGATGGCCGAGGACCGCAACAAGCGAGCCGACGAAATCGCCACCGTGCGGCTCGCCCTCGACCTCGGCATGACCTTGCTTGATACAGCGGAAATGTATGGCGAGGGCCGGGCCGAGGAGCTCTTGGCAGAAGCACTGGCCGGACAGCGCGACCGGGCCTTTATCGTCAGCAAAGTCTATCCGCACAACGCGACCCGGAAGGGCACGATCGCCGCCTGCGAGCGCAGCCTGAAACGGCTGAAGACCGATCGCATCGATCTTTATCTTCTCCATTGGCGCGGGAACGCTCGGTTAGCGGAGACGCTGGAGGCGTTCACGGAATTGCAGGAAGCCGGTAAGATCCGCCATCACGGCGTCAGCAATCTGGATGTCGCCGATATGGAGGAGCTGTGGGCGCTGCCGGGCGGCAAGGCCTGCGCCACGGATCAGGTGATGTACAATCTGGCGCGGCGCGGTATCGAATGGGGTCTGCTGCCCTGGTGCCGCAAGCGGAAGTTGCCGGTAATGGCCTACTGTCCGATCGAACGCGCCGATCTGCAGAAAGACCGCAAGCTGGCGGATTTCTCGAAGCGGCATGACATGACCTGGGCGCAGGCGGCGCTGGCCTGGCTGCTGAGCAAGCCGGATGTCATCGTCATCCCCAAGACCAGCCGGCCGGAGCGCTTGCGGGAAAATCACGGCGCACTGAAATTCAAGCTGGACGCGGCGCAGCTGGCAGAACTGGACGGCCTGTTTCCGCCGCCAAAAGACGAGCGGCCGCTGGAAACAACTTAGCGAGCATTGTGTTCTTGTTTCGTCGACATTGCCCGCACGGGATTGTGCTGTGCAAATGACACGTGCGCCGAATACATTTTCGAGCCATTCCGGCCGACCACACCGATGAACAGCCGAGGAACCATGCCGCGTACCAGCCTGATCATCATCCTGTCCCTCTGCCTTGCCGCCTGCCAGTCGTCCGGCGGCGCGAAGTCCACGGCGGCGCAGGATGGCTCGGCGGGAACCGTAGCCTCGGCCGAGCCCGCGGCCGGCACCACGACGGACGTCCCGGAGAAACCGAGCTTTGCCGAATGGCTTGAGGATCTGCGCGAGGAGGCGCTGGCGGCCGGCGTTTCGGGAGATACCTTTGATCGCGCCTTTGCGGCGGTTCGGGTCAATCCGGAGATCGTCGCCAAGGACCGCGACCAATCGGAGTTCACCAAGCCCGTCTGGAGCTATCTGGATTCGGCAGTGTCGCCGGAGCGTGTGGCCAACGGCCGTTTCAAGCAGACGGAATATCGGCCCGAACTCAACGCGGCGGCCAAGCGCTTCGGCGTGCCGGCCGAGATTATTCTCGCCATCTGGGGCCTGGAGAGCGCCTATGGCACGAATACCGGCGGCTACAACGTGATCGAGGCGCTGGCGACGCTGGCCTATGACGGAAGGCGGCCCGGCATGTTCCGGGAACAGCTCATCGATGCGCTCCTGATCCTGGAAGCAGGCGATATCGATCCGATTGCCATGCGCGGGTCCTGGGCCGGCGCCATGGGCCAGACCCAGTTCATGCCTTCGGCATTCCGGAAATACGCTGTCGACGGAGACAAGGACGGCCGGCGCGACATCTGGGGCGATCCGGCCGACGTCTTCGATTCAACGGCGAACTACCTCACGGGTTTTGGCTGGACACCTGGCAGCCCCTGGGGCACCGAGGTCAAGCTGCCGCGGGATTTCCCCTGGGAGCAGGCCGAGATCGACATCAAGAAGCCGGTCACCGAATGGCGAAAACTCGGTGTGCGTCTCGCCAATGGGGGGGAATTGCCGGCGGTTTCATCGCTGGCATCGATCATCACGCCGGCCGGCCATCGCGGGCCGGCATTCATCGTGTTCAAGAACTTCCATACCATTCTGCGCTACAACTACTCCTCCGCCTATGCGTTGGCGGTCGGTCACCTCGCCGACCGCATCGCCGGCGGCCCGCCGCTGATCGCAACTTGGCCGCGGGACGATCAACCGCTGACCAAGGACGAGCGGGTAGCGCTGCAGGAGCTGCTGTCTGATCTAGGCTACGATCCTGGCGGCGTCGATGGTGTGGTCGGACCGAAGACGCGCACGGCCCTGCGCCAGTTCCAGCGTTCGATCGGCGAAGTTCCGGACGGCTATCCGACATCGCAACTGCTGCAGCAACTGAAGGAGAACGCGACGTCATAGAGCGTCGCCGGCCGCGCGTCAGTAGAGCCGGCGGCCGTTCGGCACCAGCTTATCCGGGCGAACCAGCGTGACATTGCCGGCCTCGTCCTCGAAGCCGAGGGCGAGGACTTCGGATATAAACGGCCCGATCTGCTTCGGCGGGAAATTGATGACGGCGGCAATCTGCCGACCGACCAGCTCTTCGAGGCGATAGTTCGGCACGATCTGCACTGAGGAGCGGCGCAGGCCGATGACTTCGCCGAAATCGATCTTCAGCTTGTAGGCCGGGCGGCGCGCCTGGGGAAAAGGCTCGGCTTCGATAATCGTGCCGACCCGGATATCGGTCTTGCGAAAATCATCATAGGTGATCGCCGGCGCGACCGGTTCGAGCTTGCTCACAACATCTCCCCTTTTCCCCATTCATCCGGGCGGCGCTGGCTATAGCCGCAGACGCCGTATGCCGGCAAGGGCGGCTGTTGGCGAATGCCTGCATGCCGTCGCAAAACAAGACCGCCCCGGCCTTTCGGCACGGGGCGGTTCGTAAAACAATCCCGAAAATGGGGGAACGGGAGCGTTAGTTCTTGACGGCCTTCGGCTTGAGAGCGGCCTTCACTTCGTCAAAGTTGGCGGCGACGCGCTTGCTGATGACTTCCATCGCGTCTTCGCTGGTCTTCTGCACCAGTTCGCCAATCTCGCGGGCATTGGCGAGGGCGGACTCGAAGGCGGCCTTGCCGAGCTCAGCCTGCTTCGCCAGCTTGTCCTCGGTGGAACCGGGGGTGGTGAAGTCCTTGGAAACGGAGCCGAACTTGTCGAACGCTTCGCGAACGATTTCGACCTGCCGACGGAAAACAGCCTGCGCGCCCTGGAAGGCGAGCTGGTTGGCGGCGGTCAGCGCCTCGACATTCTTGCGCTGCGAAGAAATGGCAGCCTCGAAATCGAACGCCGGCGCCTTGCCGTTCACGAACAGCTTGCTGTAGTCGGCGGCAATCTTGTTGAAGTCCGCGTAAGCCTTTGTAAAGTCGCCGAATTTAAAGCCTTCGCTGGTGAAATCATAGGCGGTGCCTTTAGCCATGGGTATCTCCTCAGTGTCTCGGTGTGGGTCGATTTATGCTGCACTGCACAATCTTGGCCTGAATATGCTTAAATCAAGGGCGGCGGTCAAGATTATTTTGCACTGCAACATAAAGGAAATGGATCGAGCCCATCGAAAAGGTGGGTCAACCCGGCCCTAGGCCCGCGTCGTGCCGGGTGCCCTGCGGCCAAATGGCATGGATTTCAATGAATTAGCCCAGCCCTCGGCGCGCCGCAGCCGGGCGTCCAGCGCCGCCATGGTCCGGCTCTTATCCGCTGTGTCATCCTTGAGCCAATCCCGCAGAGTACCGGCATAGACAGCGGCGAGACCCTTGCGCCTGATCGCACCGCGCAGGCCCTCGCTGGAGACGCCGGCAGCCTCCAGCATCAGGCCCATGGAGCGGAACAACGACGCGCCCGCGGCAATTCCGATCAGCGGATCCCGGCAGGCTGTACCCGCGATGCGCCCGATCGCAGCTTTGTGGGGCTCTAGAACGTCGAACCTGCGCATCAGCACATCAAACAGGCGGTCCCGTGCCGACCCGCTGTCGCTCTCCGGCTCGAACCCCGTCAGCACGCGTCGATCGATCTCGCGCGTGAATCCATCGAGAATTGCCAGCTTCGATGGATATTCCACGAGCAGTTCGGCCAGGGTCAATCCGGCGGCGGCCGCGATTTCGGCCAGGCCGATTTCGCGCCAATCCCGTTCCGCCGCCAACGCCATGGCGGCCGCCACAACGGCATCGAGATTCTTGTCCTTCGCGGCTTTCTTCGCCTGCGCGGGTTTTTTCGCCATGCTGTCTCCGCAGTGATCGAAGCAGGGTTATCATTCAGGCTAGCAGGAATCTGGGCATCGGCTAGGACCAGTTGAAGGCGATTGTTTGACGTTCGCACCCTTCGCAAGCGTTAAGGCGTGGGCGTTTCCCTAAGGTCGATCACGCGGCCCCCGGTGATGCGCTGCAGCTCCACGGGCGTGAGCCGGAATACCGAATTCGGCGTGCCCGCCGATGCCCAGATTTCGGCGTATTGCAGCAGATCCTGGTCGATGAAAATGACCGGCCGTTCGGTGTGACCGACCGGCGCGACGCCACCGATGGCAAAGCCTGTCTTGTCGCGGACGAAGGTCGCATCGGCCTTGCCGATGCCCTCGCCCAGCGCGGCTGCCATCTTGGCCTCGTTGACCCGGTTGATGCCGCTGGCGATGACCAGCAGCGCACGGCCGGAGGTCTTCGCCTTGAAAACGAGGGACTTGGCGATTTGGGCCACCTGGCAACCGATCGCCGCTGCGGCATCGGCCGATGTGCGGGTCGAGGCGCCGAACTCGCGGACCTCCGTTTGCACGCCAAGTTGAGCGAGTGCATTCCGAACGCGCTCTGCGCTTGACCCCGATGCGTCGGCCACCGCTGTCTAGCTCGCCAGTTCCCGCGACCGTTGCGTGGCGGCGGCGATGGCTTTCGTCATCATTGGCTGCAGCCCATCGGGCGCCATCAGAATCTTCAGCGCCTCGTATGTCGTGCCCTTGGGGCTGGTGACATTCTGTCGCAAGACCGAGACCGGTTCGGGAGAGAGCCGCGCCAATTCGCCGGCGCCCGACACTGTTACCCGCGCCAGGCGCATCGCAAGATCCGCAGGCAGTCCGGCGGCGACGCCGGCTTCCGCCAGGCACTCGATCAGCAGGAAGACATAGGCCGGCCCGCCGCCGCTGAGCGCGGTTACGGGATCGATCAACCCTTCATCCTCCACCCAGGCCACCTCGCCCACCGCTTCCAGCAGACTGTGGCAAAGGTCGCGCTGCGCCTTGGTCGCCTTGCCGCCAGCGCAGGCCACGGTGATCCCGCGGCCGACCGCGGCCGGCGTGTTGGGCATGGCGCGCACGAGGACAGCTTCGTCGCCGAGCATGCGGCGGAAATAGGCGATGGTCTTGCCGGCAGCGATCGAGAGAAACACCGTGCCCGGACGGACGAAGCGTCGATAGGGCGGCAGCGCGCCATCCATCATCTGCGGCTTCACCGCCAGCAGCACCAGCGTTGGATCGAAGCCGGCGGGCAGGCCCGCGGTATCGGCCAGGATCGAAACGCCACGCGCTTTGAATTCTGCCAGCGGCGCCGCATTTGGCTCGATCACCGTCACATCGGCCGGCTCTACGCCGCGGCCGAGCCAGCCGCTCAACAGCGCACCGCCCATCTTGCCGCAGCCGACAAGAAGCAGTCGGCCTTCGATAGTCATTGCCGGCTATGCCTCGCCGATCGGATCCAGCATAGCCGCGTCAAGCGCTTCGCGCGGGGACTTGCCGCCCCAGAGCACGAACTGGAAAGCGGGAAAAAACCGCTCGCATTCATTGAGCGCGATATCCACCAGATCCTCCAGTGGCTCGATCGACGCCGGGCCGCCGCGCATCAGCATGGTGTGACGGAACATCGGCACCAGATCCTCCGAGCAGAGGTCGAAATGGCCGAGCCAGAGTTTTTCGTTGATCAGGGCCACCAGATCGGTGGCCTGCGGTCGCTTCTGCGCGGGGATGCGGACGTCGAAGAGACAGGAAAAATAGACAGCGGCGAGGTCCTCCTGCCAGGAGAAGTACATACGGTAGTCGCACCAGTTGCCGCCGATTTCGACGACCATCTCGCCGTCGTTGGTGCGGTCAAAACGCCATTCGTTTGCGCTTACCAGTTCTTCCAGAAGATCGATGGGATTTGTGTTGTTGTCCTGCCGACCCGTGGAAAGTGAGGCCATGCCTTCTCCACTCAGCGAGTGGACCCTACGGCCGGGAACTGTCTCCGGTGTGGACTGGCCGGACCCCCGATATATGGTCCACCTGTTATGTACGCCCACTATAGGTAGCGTGCCAAAGAACCGGAGTCGGCGCAAGAAGAAATTTCGCCATCACCCTGTGGATAAATGGAGATTCGCGATTCCCCGTCTGCCGGTCTATTTCGTCGCTTTGAGCCGCTTTTCCAGCTCTGCCAGCCGCTCGGCCAGCAACTCCTGTTCCTCGCGCGCCTTCGCCGCCATAGCTTTCACGGCCTCGAACTCCTCGCGCTTGACCAGATCCATGCGCGCGAGAATGCGCTCGATCTGTTCGCGCCCACGCATTTCGATCTCATGGCGCAGGCCCGACAGGCCGCTCATAGCGCCCGAGGCCATCTTGGCGAGGTCATCCAGGATTCGATTCTGCGTCTGCATCTAATTTTCTCCTAGAGAAGCGGCCCGCGTCCGGCGGCCGGCTTCGCTTGTTCCCCATCCGCACCGCCTCTATATAGGGTCGCAGAACCCTCCACGCACCCCACATATGTACGGTTTCGAAAAAGTCGCCTTCGCAATCGGGCCCATTGCAATCCGTTGGTACGCGCTGGCCTACATCGTCAGCCTGCTCATCGGCTGGCGCTACTGCCTGTGGCATGCCAAGCGCACGCCACGGCTGGTTTCCCGGGATCAACTCGACGATTTTTTCATGTGGGCAATCCTGGGCGTCATTCTCGGCGGCCGCCTGGGTTATGTTTTCTTCTACAAACCCCTCGTTTACCTCAAGGATCCGCTTCAGGTGTTCATGGTATGGGAGGGCGGCATGTCGTTCCATGGCGGCCTGGTGGGCGTCATCCTGGCCATGGTGCTGTTCGCCCGCAGCCGCAAGCTGCCGTTCTTTGCGCTGGCGGACATCGTCGCCACGGCGACGCCGATCGGCTTGTTCTTCGGCCGCCTCGCTAACTTTCAAAATGGCGAACTCTACGGCCGAATCACCGATGGCCCCTGGGGTATGCGGTTCCCCGACGATCCCGAGCATTTCCGGCATCCGAGCCAGTTGTACGAGGCCGCGCTCGAAGGGTTCATTCTTTTCGCCCTCTTGTTCCTACTGTCCTGTTCGGAGTCCGTCCGCAAGAAAGTGGGTACGCTGTCGGGCGTGTTTCTCGCAGGCTATGCGCTGTCCCGGATCGCCGTCGAGTTCGTTCGCGAACCCGATTCATTTCTCGCAAACCTGCCCCAGGCCACATTCTTGAGCATGGGCCAATGGCTCTGCGTCCCCATGCTGCTCTACGGACTCTATGTGATCGCGACGGCGAAAAAGGTCCCGTAGCGATGACGCCGCTGGGCGAGGTCCTTGCCAAGCGCATCCGCCTGGCAGGTCCGATGACCGTGGCCGAATTCATGGCCGATGCGGTGAACCATCCGCAGCTCGGCTATTACAAGCAGGGCGATGTGTTCGGCCTGTCCGGCGACTTCATCACCTCACCGGAAATCAGCCAGGTCTTCGGCGAACTCATCGGCGCCTGGTGCGCCGATTGCTGGGACAAGATGGGCCGGCCGCGCCGAGTCGTGCTGACGGAGATCGGTCCCGGCCGCGGCACGCTGATGGCCGATCTGCTGCGGGGCACGCGCGGCGTATCCGGCTTTCACGAAGCGATCGAATTGCATCTGGTGGAAACGAGTCCGGCACTGCGGGAATTGCAGAAGGCATCTGTTGCGAAGGTAGCGCCGGAAATAGTCCCCCATTGGCATGACCTTTTCGACGAAGTCCCCCACGGTCCCCTGCTCCAAGTCAGCAACGAATTCTTCGACGCCCTGCCGATCCATCAATTCGAGCTGCAAGGCGGGCGCTGGCATGAACGGATGGTGACGCTGGATGAGAGCGGCGGTTTTGCTTTCGCGCTGCGCGCCCCCGGACCTGCGTTCGCCTTGGCGACGCCGCCTGTGGCGGCGGCGGAGGGAACTGTGCTGGAGGTCTGCCCCGCCGCGATCGCCGTTGCCGGCGCGATCTCGCGGCGGCTGGTGACATTCGGCGGCGCGGCACTCAATTTCGATTACGCCATCGGTGAGGGTGGCATCGGCGACAGCCTGCAAGCGGTGCGCCGTCACGGTAAGCATGGCGTGCTGGAGGATCCCGGCCTGGCCGACCTTTCCGCCCATGTGGATTTCAGCGCCATCGCCCGCGCCGCCCGCGAGGCCGGCGCCACCGTCCACGGCCCGGTGCCGCAGGGCGAACTGCTGGAGCGGCTGGGCATCCATCTGCGCGTGCAGGCCTTGCAAAAGCGCGCGACGGCGGAGCAATCGGCGGAGATCGCCAAGGCGATGGAGCGCTTGCTCGACCTGCAGCAAATGGGCACCTTATTCAAGGCGCTGGCCATGACTGCGCCGAACCTCGCCACGCCCGCAGGCTTTGCATGACCGCGCTGTCGCCGCTGCAATCGCCCACGCTCGCGCCCCTGTCAGGCGTGCGTCATGCCTTCTATACGCGGCGCGGCGGGGTCAGCGAAGGCATCTACGATTCTCTGAATTGCGGCCTGGGATCCGGCGATGCGCGGGAGGCCGTGATCGAGAACCGTCGCCGCGCCATGGCGTTTCTCGAACTGCCGGAGGAAGCGCTCGCCACGAATTTTCAGATTCACAGCCCCGACGTGGTGGTTGTCGACAAGGTCTGGCCGCGGGACGAGCGGCCGCGCGCCGATGCCATGGTGACGCGCACGCCCGGTATGGCGCTGGGTATCCTGACGGCCGATTGCGCACCGATCCTGTTCGCCGATGAGTCAGCCCGGGTGATCGGCGCCGCCCATGCCGGCTGGCGTGGCGCGGTGACCGGCGTCGCGGAAGCTACGGTCGCCGCCATGGCGAAGCTGGGCGCCGATGTCAGGCGCGTCCGCGCCGCCATTGGACCTTGCATCGCCCAAGCGTCCTATGAGGTCGGCCCGGAATTTCCCCGTCCGTTCCTGGAACAGGACAAAGGGCAGGAGCGGTTTTTCCGCCCGTCGCGGCGGTCGGGCCATTTCATGTTCGACCTCGCCGGCTATCTCCGGGCACGACTCCAGGCCATCGGCATCGCCGGGATCGAAATCGTTCCGCGCGATACTTGCGCAGAGGACGACGCGTTCTTCAGCTATCGCCGCACGACGCTGGAAGGCGGCAAGGACTATGGCCGTGGCCTGTCGGCCATCGCGCTGGACGGCTAGCGCCCACGCCCAGACCGCCGGCCGTCATGCCTCATATGCTGTATTTTCTGGTGTTTGCCGCAATCGGCCTGATCGCGCTGATCATACTGCTCTAGGTCAAAAACAAACCCGGCGCCGCAAAATTGCCGGCGCCGGGTCTGCATCGTGGAAGCTTAAACTTGTCGAAGCGAGAGGTTCGACCTCACCGGCGTAGCAGCAGTTGAGCGCTGCGCCGGCGCAGAAGAGACGAGCTACTTGCGCTTGCCGCGCTTCGCCGTCTTCTTCACCGAACGCTTCTTGGCAGCCACGGACTTGCGCTTCGTGGCCTTCTTCCGCTTCTTTGCCTTCATAGCCATATCAGACTCCTACGTCTTGATTGTGGTCCTGGGCGGCGACAGTCGCCGCAACCACCGGGCCACTCCTACGGGAATAAAGTTAACAAATCTTTATCAAGAATCTTTTCTTTCGCTGCTGCCGGACCGTGCCGGTGCTTCTGCGGATGGCGCATGAGGTTCCCTTCCCCAAGCCCTAGGGATCATTGCCAGGGCCCCTGCAAAGCCATGATTCGGCGCGCTGAAGGCGCCGGGCTGCTGCGGTTTACAGGCTAATGACAGGTTGTTATATGTCCGCGCGCCCGAATTCCCGCCGATTCGAAGCGAATGAGGGGCAAGGGGAAGCGTCAGGGTCGGTCACATGAAGCTCATTACCGGCAACAGCAATCGTCCGTTGGCCGAGGCCGTCGCGGCCTACCTCAGTCTGCCTCTCACCCAAGCCCATGTCCG
>Ga0184612_10000175_pt1 | contig 28950 bp, 23 predicted proteins | sample PLM3_60_coex_FD_133163 | JGI IMG/M metagenome (GOLD analysis project Ga0184612, IMG submission 133163) | Groundwater sediment microbial communities from an aquifer in East River, Colorado, USA - PLM3_60_coex | ecosystem: Environmental > Terrestrial > Soil > Riparian zone | place: USA: East... | reverse complement strand
GTCACGGGCGCCGTCCTGTCCGTGCTGCTGATCGTGCTCAGCCCGACGGTCTGGGTCGATCTCTTCCACAACGCGCGCGCGATCTTCCCCTTACGCAATCCAGCCATCGTCTCGATGCCCGCGGCGTTTCTCGTAGGAATCGTCGCGTCCCTGATCTCACGCGAACCCACGGCCGAGGCGATGTTCGATGACGAGAAGATCAGGACCTACCTGGGCGTGGGAGCGGAGTAGGTCCGCAGGTAACCCGAACCACAGACAATCCGAGCCCCGGACAACACGGACAACACGGCGCGGCGTCGTCACGCGCGGGCAGACGCCCGCCGGAGGGGGCCGGTCGGATCGGGCCGACCTCTGAGCCGCGTGAGCGGCGCAGGTCCTAAAACGCCCCCACAGCGGTCCCGAGCGGCGGCGGCGTCGATTTGTCCCAAGCGGTCAGACTGCCCGGTTGCCGAACCGATGCGGCACGGTCGTGCGGATCGCCCACAACGCTCGCGCGGGTCACCGCGGGTTCGGCAGAAACTCCACTGCGATCACGCGCCGGGCGCTCGCGGGTGACTCGACCTGACGCCACGTGAGATACACGCGATCGGGCGGCGTTCGCCGGACGCAGGCGATGTCGCCGCGCAGGTCGTCGCGGTGGCTGATGAACGCGACGCCGCTCATGGACGGCGCGCCGAAGCGTTCGATCGTTCCTTCCACGCTCACGTGCAGGACGATGCCCGTCGTCGAGCACTCGATGCGTTCCAGGAGCCCTTCGACTCTGTGGTCGCCTGGCTCGAGCTTCCGGTAGACGGGCACCATTCGGCCCTGACCCGCAGGGCGTTCCGAGGCAGGCTTTCGCCCCTCGAGTCCAGACACATAGTCCGCTGCCGATCGCTCGAGGTTCGTCACCTGCTCGAGGACTGCCTGCGCGTTCTCGCGGACATCAGGCGGGTACTTCGGACCAGTCAGCGGTGCGAGCAGCCGACGCGCAGCGACGTACTCTCCGCGGCGCATGAGGATGAACGACTCGAGCAGAATGTAGTCCTCCCGGCCGGGCGAGATCGCGCGCGCCCGACGGATGGCCTGGAGCGCTGCGCCCGTCGTGTCGGTGTCCTCTGCCGTATCGAGCCGCGCGCGGAGCGCATGGGCATTGGCGAGGTCCGGACGCGCGGAGTGGACCAGAGCGAGCGCGCCTCGCGCCGTGGCGATCGAGCGGGCGTCGCGGTTGTCGGTGGTCGCCACGATCCGGGTGAGGCCCGTGGCAACGTGGTACTGGACCAGCCAGTCGGTCGTGTCCTTTGCCGCCTCCAGCAGGAGCGGACCCGCCTTGTCGGGTTGCGCCTCGTCGAGCATCAGCAGCCCATAGAGCGCACGCGCACGGGCCGAAGGTGGCTGGAGCGCGATGGCCATCTCGAAACGGGCAGCTGTTTCTCCCGCGGGCGCGACGCGCCTCAGGAGATCGCCAGCACGGCCTGCGCATCCCCCTCGGACACTTTGGACGAGTAGCTCTTCACCTGCGGGATGTTCTCGTTGAAGCGATAGAGGAGCCCTTTCATCACGTCCTGTCCGACGTACCGCTCGAGCTCCCGCGTGATGTTCTGATCCTTGAAAACCAGTTGCCACGCATCGAGCGATGGCGTGCCGTCGGAGACGAGGCGGCTGTAGCGTGCGAGGAGCGCCGCGCGATTCGGTGTGCCGGAGACGAGCATGTGTACGAGCGCCCAGGACTGCGCGTAGAAGAGCGACTGGCGCTCGCCTTCGTTATAGGAGGACGAGTTGCGCTCGACCGCCAGCAGCTCTGGAATCGGCAAGTGACGGCGGTGGGTCAGAAGGTCAAGGTGCGACGGAATCACCTGGCCGATGAGGGCGCGTCGGCCGCCGTCTTCCACCTGAAACGTACTGTAGTACTCGGCCAGCCCCTCATTGAGCCAGATCGGCATGCCCTGGGACACGTTGTCGATCACGAGATGCACGTACTCGTGAAAGATCGTGCGCAGCGAGTTGGTGCGGTCCCCATCCGCGAGCGCGACGATGTTCATGTCCTCGCTCGAGAAGAAGTAGCCCCCGAGCTTGACCGGCTTGCCATTGAAGCGGGGAACGTAAGGCTCGAAGGACCGCGCCGATCCAAACACGACGACGACCGTCGGCACCGCGGCGGGCGTCGCGGCGCCGGGGATCACGCGCGCGAGCGTTTCGCGGAAACGCTCGAACTCGTCGGCCACCTCACGAACGCGGCGCTCGCCGGGTTCGCCGTAGACGATGAAGTTGGGCGTCTCGACGCGCACCCATTCGGCGGCCCCGGACGGGGTCGCGAGCAGCACGCACGTGACGAAGGCGCCCAACCGCACGCGCCTATGGTAGCTCCAGTCAGGAGGCCAGAGGCCGGGGGCCAGATGTCGGGAAAGACTGGGAATAAGGAGTCCGCGGTCTTACCTGATCCCTGGCCCTCTGGCCTCCGGCCTCTGTCACTTCAGTGCGCCCGCGAGAAGCGAGGCGACCTCTTTGCCGCCGCTCTTGGTGACGTAGTCGGTGAGCACCGGAACGGCCTTCGTGGCCATCTCGGGCTTGAGGCCGAGCTTCTCGAAGGCCGGGGCGACGGCAGCCAGACCGCCCAGCGTTCCGGCGCCGCCGGTTGCCTTCGCGAGGGCGCCGGCGGCCCCGGTGCCGGCCGTGCCGGCCACCGCTGGCGCGGCGGCGAGCAGCGTGTCAATGCCGGGAACGGCGCTGGCGACCTTGGTGAACTCTTCCGGCTTGAGCCGGGTCTTCGCGAGGCCGAGCAGCGCGCCCGCGGCTCCGCTCGCCTGTGGGACGGTGGCGCCCATTTCCTTCGTCAGCGCGCCAATCAGGTCAGGGTTCGCACTCTTCTTGATTTGATCGGCGAGCGCGGCGGGATCCTGCGCGGCCGCCGGACCGGCGAGCAGCAGAGCGACGACACCGAGCGACACACAGCGGGCAACCTTCAACATGATCGACCTCACTCTCTTGCCGAACCACCAGTCGCAGTTTCCGGGAGTCGGACGAAGAGCGTGACACTCAAGACCGGTGCCAGGGCGACGGCTGTGCGTTCTCTTTCGATCTTGTGGGGTTCACAGTTGAAGCGGGCTGGGGACCGGTCCGTTGCCAGAAAGATCCGCGACATGTCGTGGGGGTTGGGAGAACCCGGAGAGACGGCGCCAACCGCGCGGTTTGCACCGTCCAAGAGCCTCTCACCGCCGAGTACGCAGAGGCCGCGGAGCCATGGACACTGCGATCTGCTTGCGCGCCGGCCTCCGGCAGCCGAAGGCCGGCGCTGGGGTCGGTCCGAGAGCCAGGATCACGAGCACGGGTGAGTTGAGGGTGCTCGTGATCCCGGCTCTCGAACCGACCCCGCCGCGCTTCGCGCGGCGCAAGCAGCGGTGACGCGAATGGTTCTCTGCGTTGCTCCGCGCTCTCCGCGGTGAGGGGCTTTTGGACAGTACCGTCGATGTATGGCGAGACTAGAACCGCCACAGCATCCGCACAGACGTGCGGAGGGCATTGTTGATCTCGTCTCCGATCGAGCCGTAGTCGTAACGGACGTCCGGGACGATCGAGAGTCGGGGCGTGAGCGCGATGGCGAGATTTGCGCCGACCGTCAGCCCACCGAGGTTGCGCGAATGGACCTCCGTGTGGCCGACGACCGAGGGATGCTGCGGATCGACGCCCTCCGGTATCGTGACGGGCGTGTAGATCGTGCGGTCCCGCACGTGCTGGTTCGCGACGCCGACGATGAAGCCTGGCGTCCACCGGGTATCGGCTGGTGGGTGAATGATGACGACGGCAGAAAGGAGCGCGTTGACCTCGCGATCCTTGTCGAAACGCGTGACCACGCCTAGGCGCTCGATCTCCGCCCGTGACGAACCCGGCGGTGCGAACGACTCGCTGATCCCGGTGTACGACCGTGTAAACGGGTCGGCCGGGAGCACGAGCTCGGCCTCGGCGTCGACATACTTCGAGAGCGCCACGCCGCCAAAGAGTCCCGCGGCGACCGAGCGACCGTCGACGTCATCGGCGCTGACCGAGAAGTTGCTGATGCTCCCGCCGGCGTAGGGGCGAAGGCGCGTTTGGGCGCTGGCGGGCGTGTCAGCGGCCAGGATTGCGGTCAGGAGAGCGGCAAAGACGGCTGAAGCATGTATTGTCATCGAGTGGGCTCCTTTTTCAACGCTCGCGGGGCCCCACCCCCGCTCGCTCTCGCGCGGCGACTGCGCGCCGCGCTCAGGCTGTAGGCACTCGGAACGTCTCACTGATGGAATGTGAGAAAACCTGCGCGCGCGGCTCACGTCCGGCCGACGGGCAGCCGCCGTCGTCTGAGGAACGGGATCACCGAATGGTGAGGGGTTGGAGAGACTTCCCGATAATGGTGTCTAATACTCGACACTGTTATTGGACCACCAGCAGGAGCGTGGCCATGGATCGCCTGACCAGCCGGCGGGTTTGCCGTCACGTGGGGTTTCTAGCTGCAATCGTCGCGTTCGTCCCCGCGTGGGGTACCGGACAGACACCGACGCGGCCTGTGCCAGCTATCCCGGGGGTCTTGCCGCAACCACCGGAAATACAGGGCCAGCCGCCACGGGACCGGGTCCCACAGCCTCCGCGCGTGGGAACCGCCGTCCTCAAGGGGCGCGTCGTCGACGGCGTGACCGGAAACCCCGTGGCGCGCGCGCGTGTGCGGGTAATGAGCGGTCCTGCCGGACCGAAACCTCCGGTCCTGACCGATGCCTTGGGCGCGTTCGAGTTTACCGCGCTACCTCAGGGCGTCTACAACGTGATGGTCGAGAAGTCCACCTACCTGGCCGGTCGATATCCCGAGCCGGCTGGGACCATACGGGCCCGGATGCGGCCCGCCCTGCTGCGCGACGGCCAGGTCCTTGAACTCACGATTCCGATCTTTCACGGGGCGGCGATCGCGGGTCGCGTTCTCGATGCGTACGGCGATCCGGTTGACGCGGCCCAGGTGCGCGCGTTGAGAGTGCCCCGCGGCGGCCGACCGACGTCGGTCGGGCAGACGCAGACGAACGACTTGGGCGAGTTCCGTGTGCCGCGGCTGCAACCCGGACGCTACCTTATTCAGGTGCGGCCGCAGATGGCGCAGATGTTCCAAGGCAATCAGGACCCGTCCGTGGTCGAGCCGCCGCTGCCGCAGCCGCTCCCGACCTACCATCCCAATGCTCTGGCGATGTCGCAGGCACAGCCGATCACGGTGAACCGCGGCGAGACGATTTCGGGCGTCGACATGACGCTCGCCGAGGGGACGCCCACGGTCGTCACCGGGACGGTTCTCAGAAGCGATGGACAGGTCGTCAACGGCGGGTCGGTGAACGCGCGGGTCGTTGGCAATGATTCCTCCTTTGGGTACGACAGCGGCGGCGGCACCGGCCTTCGTCCGGGTGGCTCGTTTCGCCTGACGCTCGCGCCGGGCGAATATGCGCTCGAGGCCAACGTGATGACGCGACAGGGGCCCGGCCCCATGGGACCTGATGACCAGCTGTTCGGTACCACACGGATCAGCGTGGCCGGCGGCACCGTCGAGGAAGTGACGATCATGGCCGGCCGTGGCGCAACGGCGTCGGGCCGGGTTGTGTTCGAAGGCGCGACGACTCCGCCCCCGAGCCCCGGACAGGCGAATATCCCGTTCTACAATCCCGATGGTCCGGGTTGTCGAGGTGGACGGGCCACGATCGCCGCCGACTGGACGTTCAAGATCGAGGGGCTGACCGGCACCTGCGGGGCACCACCGCAGGGGATGTTCGGGCGCTGGACGCTCAAAGCGGTGATGTTCCGCGACAAGAACCTGATGGATCAACAGGTGACCTTCGAGACCGGCCAGCAGTACACCAACGTGCAGGTGGTCGTCACCGACAAACGCACGCAGATGGATCTGCTCGTCAGCGGCGACGACGGACAGCCAACGCGCGAGTATGTCGCCATCGCCTTTCCTCTCGACAAGGCGAAGTGGAACCCGCAGCTGAGGCAGGTCCGCACGTATGCGCCGACGCAGATGACATCGATCACCACGAGCCGGCTGCCCGTGCCGCCCGGCTCGGTCACTGGTGCGACGGTCACGACCTCGATGGGCATGACCGTCGGGATGGGGGGACCGCAGGAGCGCTTCGTCGGCCTGCCGCCCGGCGAGTACTACGTGATCGCGGTCGACGACATCGAGGTCGAGGATTCACAGGACCCCGGGGTGCTCGAGCGCCTCACGTCGAACGCGATCCGCGTGGTGCTGACCGACGAGGCCCCGCTCGAGGTGCCCTTACGGCGATTTACTTTCGCCGACGTGATCCGCTAGCGCGCACCGGACGTGTCTGCTGATCGCAAAGGAACAGGAGATCAGAAGATCACGAGTTATTTTGGTTTTCAAAATGTATCTCCTGATCTCCTGTAAGAAACTCGAAGGTTAGGTGTGGATTCTGGGCTGGGGATCTGGACGTCGGATGAGACACGATGAAAACAAGGCTTCTGTTGTGGTGCGTTGTGGCTGCTGCGGTGGCCGTGGGGGGCGCATTGACGGCTGAGCAGCGCGGATCGGCGCCCGATGTCCGCTTGATGACGCTCGACCCGGGACACTTTCACGCTGCGCTCATTCAGAAGGAGATGTATCCGGGGGTGGCGTCCCGCGTGGACGTGTACGCGCCGCTCGGGCCGGATCTCTTCGAGCACCTCAACCGCGTGGCCGGATTCAACCGCCGGCCCGATCGCCCGACCGCGTGGGAGCTGGAGGTGCACACGAGCGCGGACTACTTCGAGCGCATGCTCAAGGAGCGTCCGGGCAACGTGGTCGTCCTCTCGGGCCGGAACGGCGTGAAGATGGATCGCATCCTGGCGTCGGTCAAGGGCGGTCTCCACGTCCTTGCCGACAAGCCCTGGATCCTGAAGTCGGCCGACCTCCCTGAAGTCGAGGCCGCCCTGGCCGAGGCCGACGCCCGGAAGCTCGTCGCCTACGACATCATGACCGAGCGATTCGAGGTGACGAGCATGCTCCAGCGCGCGCTCGTCAACGATCGCGCCACCTTCGGCGGGATCGTGCCGGGGAGCGAGGCCGAGCCCTCGGTCTACATGGAGAGCGTGCACCACCTGATGAAGGTTGTCGCCGGCGCGCCCAACATCAGGCCGCCGTGGTTCTTCGACACGAACGAACAGGGCGAAGCCGCAAGCGACATCGGCACCCATCTCGTCGACCTGGTGCAGTGGACGCTCGTTCCCGACCGTGCGATCGACTACCGCGCCGACATCAAGGTGCTCGCCGCGCAGCGCTGGCCGACGTGGATTCCCGAGGCCGACTTCCGCCGCGTGACCAACGCGCCGGGTTTCCCGAAGGACCTGGCGGCGCTCGTCAAGGACGGTCGCCTCGAGTACTACTGCAACACGCTCGTCTCGTACTCGCTCAAAGGGATTCACACGAAGCTGAACATCATCTGGGATTGGGAAGCGCCCACAGGCTCCGGCGACACGCACTTTGCGTTCTACCGCGGCACCCGCGCCCGCATCGAGGTTCGTCAGACGAAAGCGGACCGCTACCTACCGGAGCTGTATATCGTTCCGATCAGCGCGGCGGTGAAAGCAGAGGTGCTCGCGGCAGTGCAGGCGAAGATCAAGGCGGTGCAGGCCGAGTACCCCGGCGTCGGCGTCGAGGATCGCGGCAGCGAGATCAAGGTCACCGTTCCCGACGCCCTGCGCGTCGGCCACGAGGCGCATTTCGCCCAGGTGGCGTCGCGGTTCCTGAATTACGTGCGGGATCGGAGCGCGCTGCCCGCGTGGGAACGTCCGAACATGCTCGCGAAGTATTACGTGACGACAACCGCGGCGGAGTTGAGCCGGCAGAGCGCCCCGCAGCCGGCGCCACGTATCGCTCCACGGTAGGTTCAGACTGATTGCAGTGATCGCGGGGTGGGCGGGGGCAAGGGCTCGGCGGTATAGAATCCAGGCGACACGCCCCGTCGCATGACGGGCTCGTCTTCGTCGCCTCGTCTCACGGCCGGCCCATGCTCTGGCTGCGTTCCCTGGTGACGGGTGAGGCGCGACCTCTCGCGGGCACCGACGGCCCGTCCTTCCCCTTCTGGTCGCCGGACAGCCGGTCGATTGGATTCTTTGCCAACGAGCGGGTCAATCGCATCGACGTCGATGGCGGGTCACTCCAGGCACTCGCACCGGCTACCGTGGGCGCCGGCGGGACATGGAGCCGCGAGGGCGTCATTCTTTTCACGGGCGTGCCCGACGCCCCGATCTCTCGCGTGTCCGCCGCCGGTGGGGAGACGGCACTCGTGCCGGGATCCGATCGAGGCAAAGGAGGTAACCGATTTCCGCAGTTCCTGCCTGACGGTGGTCGGTATCTCTACTACATGGCCGACACGGCTGTCCGCGGCGTGTATGTCGGCACGTTGGACGGGCCCGAACGGAGGCGCCTGTTCGACGCCGACGCCGCGGCGGTCTTCGTCCCGCCGGCGCAGATGCTCTTTCTGCGCGCGGGAACGCTGTTTGGTCAGCGCGTTGACCCGGCCACCCTGGCGCTCGAAGGCAATGCGGGCCAGCTCGCCGAGGGCGTTGCCGTCGATACCAATGGCGCCGCGGCCGCGTCCGGCTCCTCGGTGGGTTCACTCGTCTACCGAACCGGCGCTGGCAATCGGCTGCGACAACTCATGTGGGTCGATCGGTCGGGGACGCAGATCGGCGAAGCATTCACTCTTGATTCGGCGATTCCCGTGAATCCGGCCCTTTCACCGAACGGCCGGCAGCTTGCGGTGAATCGCGCCGTCGCTGGGAACGCCGACATCTGGGTCCTCGATCTGGGGCGACGCGGCGCGTCCACGAAGCTCACCAACGCACCGACGCCTGACATCTCCCCTGTCTGGTAGCCGAAGGGGAACCGCATCGTCTATGCCGGAGCGGGCCGAGGGAGTTTTGACTTGTGGGAGACCGACGAGCACCGGGAAAGAGTCCCTGCTCCTCGAGCTGCCGCTCGGCCAAGTGCCGGTGGACTGGTCGCGCGTTGGGCGTTTCCTTCTCTATAAATCCATGAGGGATCCAGCAACGGGGGTTGACCTCTGGGCGCTTCCGCTGGAAGGCGATCGCACGCCCATACCGGTGGCGCGGACGAATGCCGACGAGACGTCCGGCGCGTTCTCGCCCGACGGCAAGTGGATCGCGATCGAGTCAGACGAAACGGGCCGCCGCGAGATCTACGTCCAGGGATTTCCACATCCCTCGGCGAGCGCCCGCCTCGACCGGTGGCGGGCGGCAGCCAAGATGGAGACCGGACGGCAAGGAACTGTTCTACGTCGCGCTGGATGGCCGGCTGATGGCCGTTTCGCTGCGCTTCGCATCCGACGGTCAGACCGCGACTCCGTCGTCGCCCCTGCCCCTCTTCGTCACGCGCGTGAGCAGCACTCCCACCGGCGGAAGCCGGCAGGAATATTTCGTGTCTCCCGATGGCCAGCGGCTTCTGATGAACACGCTGGTCGAACAGACGGGCTCACCGATCACGCTGATTTTTCGTCGATCGTCTATTTCTTCTCCGGGAACAGCGTCACGATGACGCGGTTCTTTCCGTCCCGGTACGTCCGCGCCGCCTGCGGAATCATCGGTCTGTCGACCTTCTTGTAGTACTCGGGGTACTCGGGCTGGGGGATCTTCCGGTCGGCTTATGCCGATGCTGTAGGTGCCGCCCAGATCCTCACGAATCCTCCATGACGTCGTAAAATGCTGTGTAAAAGCAGACAAATATATTTTATCTAAAGCATAATATATCGTATCGCGTGACAACAAGAGGGAGGGCTAGCTAATGCGGAGAGAAAATCACTTCCAGCGAGTACAAGGGAGGCGGTGGTCGCTCGGTTTGGTCTTCGCTTTGACGGGTCTTTTCTGCCCCTCCGCATTGCACGCCCAGGTGGTCGGCACGATCAGCGGTTACGTGCAGGACCAGGCTGGGGGCGCACTGCCAGGTGCGACGGTGACCGTGGAGTCGCCGGCGCAGCAGCTCGTTCGCTCGACCCGCACGAATGCGACCGGGTTCTTCGACCTGCAGGCCTTGCCGCGAGGCAGGTACGTGGTCAAGGTCGACATGGCCAGCTTCGAAACGCAGATTCACAAAGATGTGGAGGTTACGGCCGGCGCGAACGTCCGCGTGGATTTTGTGCTCCGCATCGGTGGTTTGGCTGAGCAGGTCGAGGTCTCAGGCCGGCAGACGTTGGTCGAGACCCGAACTGCGACGCAATCAAATCTGATCGATGACCAGCGGGTACAGGATCTGCCGATGAACGGCCGCAACGTGGTCGCGCTCGCCGGAACGTACGCGGGCGTGACGGCCATCCGCGCGAATCAGGATACGTCGGACGGACGCCAGGGGCCGATCATGTCGGTCAACGGCGGAAACCAGAACCACAACCTGTTCACGCTGAACGGCGCGGTGTTCACGCACTTCAATCAGACGACCGGCTTCAATCCGCCACCGCCTGACGCGGTGCAGGAGATTCGGATTCAAACCCACAACTTCTCCGCCGAGTACGGGCATACCGCCGGCGGCCAGGTGAGCATCGTGTCGAAGGCGGGAACGAATGCCTTCCACGGCACCGCGTGGGAGTTCCACCGCAACTCCGCGCTCAACGCTCGGAGCTTCTTCCAGACGCGGAAGCCTCAGCAGAAACAGAATCAGACGGGCGCAAGCGCCGGAGGCGCCGTCATCCAGAACAAACTGTTCTGGTTCGGCTCCTTCCAGCGGCTCTGGGATCGGAGCGAGGCCGGTTCCACGCAGACGGTCGTACCGACCGATGCGCAGCGGGCGGGCGACTTCACCGCGCTCAGCACGCAATTGAGGAACCCGGTGAACCCGCTTACGAACGCGCCCTTCACCGACAGCTCAGGCGCGGCGTGTGTTGCCGGGAACATCATTCGTGCCGGTTGCCTCAGCCAGGTTTCGCGAGGCCTGCTGACCGAGCACGTTCCGACGTCGGCGGGCGGCACGGTCGTGACATTGTCCCCGGCCCCGCGGGACCACGCCGTCTACATGGTTCGCGGCGACTACCATTTCTCGAGCAGGAATCAGCTCAACGCCCACTTCTTCGCCGACCGAAGCGACAACTCGTCGTGGCCGGGGAACGTGAACTACGTGCAGCAGGGGCTCTTCAGCGATGTGACGCAGTTCAGCGTCAGCGATGCCCACATCTTCAGTCCCCGGCTCGTGAACGAAATTACGTTCTCCTATCTCACGTCGCGATCGGGCGGCGGCGCGCTGACGCAGATCGCTCCGCGTGACCAGGGCGTCAACGTCGATGTGGGAAATGACGGGCGAGGCATGAGCTACACCGTGTCTGGATCCGTCAACCTGAACTACCCGGGTGTGAATGCACAGGACTACGTGAGCTGGCAGGTGAAGGATACGATGACCTTCAACGTAGGCAACCACACCCTCAAGTGGGGGTACGAGTTCATCAGACCGGTCTTCGAGTTCAATCTGGCTCTCACACGCTCGGCCAGCTTCACCGGGACCCGGACGGGAAATGCCATCGCCGACTTCATGATCGGCGCATTCGACACTTCCACCATCGAATTCGGGATTGCGGACCACAGTCCGTCCACGGTGAAAAACCAGTTTTTCGTCGAAGACTCGTACAGGGTTCATCCAAAGCTCACGCTAAACTATGGCCTGCGGTATGAACCTTTCATCCCGGTTGACCAGAAGGGTGGACGCCACACCAGTTGGTCGCCCGGCGTGCAATCGACGATCGTGCCCGACGCGCCAGGGGGAATTCTGTTCCCAGGCGATGCGGGTCTGCCGTCCCGGCTCACCTACAGCGACCTCAATAACGTCGCGCCGCGTCTCGGCGTGGCGTGGGACCTGCGCGGCGATGGCCGGACCGTGATTCGCGGAGGGTACGGCGTCTTCTTCCAGCAGGTCAACGGTGAAACAACGCACGCGGCTGAGGCGCCGTGGCGGGGGACTACTCAGCTTCGCCAGGGCAGGATTGAAGACCCCTTTGGCTCGCTTGGCCAGGTGGAGCCGCCGCCCGAATCGCCGGGCAGGTTCGGGTGCTCGCCGATCAGCACGTATCCTGGATTGAGCTGCACGCAGTATCCGCTGCCGATCCGGACCGTGTACACGGATCCACGCCTCAGGACGACCTACACACAGCACTTCAGTGTGTCGCTCCAGCGCCAGGTCGGCGCGCGTCTGGCGGTCGAGGGTGCGTACGTCGGCAAGCTCGGCGACGACATCGTGGGGCACAACTATTTCAATGCGGCACCGTTCATCAACTCGCCGATCACCGGGCAGCCCCCCTCCCTCCAGAATGTCGAGCAGCGGGCGCCGTTCAGCCCGGGAATCATCAGCGCCCAATCGCGCGTCCTTGGCAACTTTTTCCGCAGCTCGTATCACAGCATGCAGTTGCGCGTTGACCGACGCATGGCCCAGGGCTTCTCGTTCTCGGCGTCGTATGCGCTGTCGAAGAACATGACGAACCAGCCGGAGAACACGACCGGGCTCATCAGCAGTATTCCCAATCCGTTCGATCTGGATTCGCTCTGGGCCCCGTCCATCCTGGATCGCCGCCATGTTTTCGCGGCCTCCGGAGTGTGGAGCCCGGAGAGTGACGTCAGCAACCGAGTATTCCGAGCGTTGTTGAACGGCTGGACGATGACGGGATTCGTCCGGATGCAGTCCGGGAGCCCTCTGGTGTTCACCATGGGCACCGACGTCGCACAGAACGGGATTCTGCAGCCCAACGGGCAATACGCGCTGCTCGTGCCCGGAGCCACAGCAGCGGACGTGCGAAGGACGCATGAGAGCACCGACGACATGATCGCGATGTACTTCAACACCTCGGCGTTCGTGCCCCTCAACAGCGTTCCGCGCGGCATCTATGGCGACGCGCGCCGGGGACTCATCTACGGGCCGGGTGACGTGAACACAGATTTCGCCGTTCTGCGTTACGTGAACCTTGGGCCGGATCTGCGACTGCAACTGCGTGGCGAGTTCTTCAACGCGTTCAATCACCCGAATTTCGGCAACCCGAACACGACGCTCTCGTCCAGCACGTTCGGTCGCATTCAAGGCGCGGGCGCCGGGCGTGTCATCCAGCTCGCGGCAAAGGTCATCTGGTGAAGCGCCTGCGGCCGGCGCGAGGCGCGGAGTCGCCGAGCGCGAGCGAGCGGGGGTGGGGCCCCGCGAGCACTGAGAATGGAGGCGGTGACGCTTATGTGTGGACGAAAGACAATCCTTCTACTGTCGGTGACTGCGACCCTGTTCATGTCCGGGCAGCCGTCGGCACAACAGCCCGCGGAAACTACGATTCCCGACAAGGTCAGGCTGTTCATCCCCTTCAAGGACTACTCGCAGGAAGACAACAAGCGAATCCTCGATGAATACAAGTATCTTCGCGTCGCAGATGTTTCCGACGGCATGGACGTCGTGGGCCTGCAGAATATCGGCCTCGTCGATCCCGAGATTCACGCGCTGTGGAAGGACACGGAGAAGTTCACCCACCGCGTCGTCGGCATTGCGGTAACGGCTCGCTACGTGCCTACGAACAAACGCGAGCCCAAAATGGACCAGAAGACAATCGGCCGCTGGTACAGCACCATCACCTCCGAGGCGTTCATGAAGGTGCTCACGCCCGGCTCTATCCTGGTCATCGACGCTATGGATGATGGTGAATCCAGAAGCATCGGCTCGACGAACATCCTGAGCTGGAAAAAGCTCGGCATGGTCGGTTTGGTGACGGGCGGGGGGCTCGCGGACACCGACGAGATCATCTATCACAAGGTGCCGACCTATTTCCGGCGGCTGGCGCGCGGCATTCGACCCGGTCGGAACGAGCTCGAATCGGTGAATCGGCCGGTGACGATCGGCGGCGTGCTCGTTCGGCCGGGCGACGTGGTGGTTGCGGACGGCGACGGCGTCGTCGTCGTTCCGCGTGAGCGAGCCGAAGAGGTGGCGACGGCCGCACTGGGATTCCTGGACAACGTCGGGCGTGAGCGTTACATCAAGGAGACCGGCAAGAATCCGTGGGCAAAGAAGCCGGGGTAAGGACGTCAACCTGGCCCTGGCCTCAGGCCAGGCGCCCAGGCGCTGAACGTGCCGCTGCTCCTCACGTCCACCGTCGGCCAGCTCTTTTCCGCGGCGAGCGCCGCAGGCAGAGGGGCTGCTGATTTTTCGGCTGCCGCACAGTATGTGGCCGATCTGGCAGGAGTGCGGCTCAGTGAGACAATTGCAGGTCCCGAATGAAACCCAGTCTTGCCAAAACCTTTGATACCGTCGAACGGTTCGTTGACTTCGATCCAGCGACGCTTTACGAAGCGGCTGGCCGAAAAGGGAATGTCGATCCGGCCATACGGCCCGCGTGGCGTGGCGCAAAGGTGTGCGGCCGGGCGATCACCGTCGAATGTCCTCCGTGCGATAACTTGATGCTGCACATCGCCGTCGCGAACGCCAAGCCTGGCGCCATTATCGTCGCGACCGTGGGCGGCTATCTTCTGGCCGGGGCCTGGGGCGAGATTCTCACCGAGGCTGCTCTGGCGCGTGGAGTCGCAGGTCTGGTCATCGATGGCGCCGTTCGCGACATCGACGCGATCGAAGCATTGGGATTTCCCGTTTTCAGCCGCGGCCTTGCGATTGCGTCGTGTAGCAAAGAGAGACCCGGCAAGCTCGATGTGCCCATTCAGCTTGGAGGCACAGCGGTCCGCCCTGGCGACTTGGTCTTCGGCAACGCCGACGGGTTGGTCGTCATCGAGCAAGGCCGGATCGAGGAGGTCTACCAGGCGGCTGTCGAGCGGCGCAAGCGAGAGTCGGAGATCATCACGAAGCTTCGTCAGGGGCGGACCACGCTGGAGCTGCTAGGGCTTGCTGATCCTCGCGACGGCAAGCCTCCTCTGGGGTCCGCCTAAAGGCGGACTACCGCTCCCCGTTAATGTAGTGTCCGGCTTGAGCCGAACCAGGTTTGGCCGGTCCTGTGCTGGAGGTCTCCGGCCAAAGGACTCTGTGGAATCACGACGCTACCGGCACGAGGACCTGTTTGATTTCGGCTGCCGCATTCTGGAACGCCTCGACGTCCCCGCGGCGCATGCCCGCGAAGTCACGGGGTGTCTGATCAAGGCCGAGCTGCGCGGGGTGGATTCCCATGGCATGGTACGGCTTCCTGTCTACGCACGGCGCGTCCAAGCTGGCGTGGTGAACGCCAGACCAGACATCCGGTTGCTTTCGGGGGGAACCGCGGCGGCGCTGATCGAGGGCGACAACGGTCTCGGCCCTGTCGTTGCCGCCCGTGCCATGGACGCCGCGCTGGATCTCGCGCGGATCCACGGAACTGGCTTCGTCGGCGTCCGGCACAGCAATCACTTCGGTCCTGCCGCCTACTATGTCGAGAAAGCCGTCAGCCAGGCGTGTATTGGATTGGCGATTTCCAACGCGCCGCCCAATATGGCCCCGTTCGGAGGAAAGACGCGGTTCCTGGGAACCAACCCCGTTGCGATAGGCATACCCGCTGGACGGGAACATCCGCTGATCTTCGACGCGTCGACGAGCGTGGTCGCCCGCGGCAAGATCATCGTGGCCGCCCACACCAACAAGCGGATTCCCGAGGGATGGGCGATCGACCCCGAGGGCTACCCCACAACAGACCCTGAACAAGCGCTGGCTGGCGCCATGCTGCCGTTCGGCGGGCCGAAGGGCTCGGCAATCTCATTCATCATCGATATCTTCTGCGGCGTCTTGACGGGAGCCGCGTTCGCGAGTCATCTGAACACGCTCGAGGACCTTGGGACCGTGCAGAACGTCGGCCATGTTCTGGCGGCCGTGCGGACCGATCTATTCGGTACGGAAGGCCAGTTCGGGGAGCGCGTGGATGCGATCCTGAAGATGCTCAGAGCCTCGCCTCCCGCGCCGGGGACCGAGCGAGTGCTGGTGCCCGGTGAGATCGAGCTCGCCAACGAATCAAGAGCCCGACAGGAGGGAATCGAGTTCCCCGCGACGATTGCCGGGCAACTGGCACGCCTTGGCGAAGAGCTCGGCGCGCCCTTGCCTTCTCCTTTGGAGGTTCCCCTTCGCTCGGAGTCGGCTCGATCATGACCGTCGACGTCAGTCAGACTTTCAATGTGTTGCCGATTCCGACAGACGTTCATTTCGGATTCGGGTCGGTCGGCTCGTTGGCGAACCATGTGCGAGCCCTGGCGACGCAACAGGCACTCGTGGTGACGGACCCGGGGGTTCGCGGCTCGGGGATCGTCGACAAGGTCACGAGTGTCCTCGCGCAGGCGTCGATAGGTTTCACGATCTACGACCAGGTCACCGCTGATTCCGGTTCGAACCTTATCTGTGAGGCCGTCGAGCAACTGAGGATCGACGGCGCAGACGTGGTGGTCGGCGTCGGAGGTGGGAGTGCGTTGGACACCGCGAAGACCGTCGCGGCCCTGGCGACGAATCCAGGCTCGCCGCTCGATTATGTCGGTTGGCATCGGGTCAAGAACCGGCCGCTTCCTACCATAGCCATTCCAACCACCGCGGGCACCGGCAGCGAGGTCAGTGTCTGGGCGGTGTTTACCGATGACGACAGGAAGCTGAAGGTCGCGATCGGTGGCGTGCTGCTTTACCCGACCGTGGCCATCTGCGACCCTGAGTTGACGATGGAGTTGCCGCCGGCGCTGACCGCCTCGACCGGGATGGACGCGCTGGCACACGCGATCGAGTGCTACACCAACACAGCGTGCCAGCCGATCTCGGCTGCTCTTGCGCTCTCGGCGATCGAGCTGATTGGCACACACTTGCGGAACGCCGCGCTGAACGGGCGCGACCGGCAGTCGCGCTACGCCATGATGCTGGCCAGCACGATGGCCGGGATGGCCATGAACTCGACTCGGCTCGGGCTGGCGCACGCGCTGGCTATGCCCCTTGGAAGCTGGAGCCTGAAGATTCCGCACAGCATCGCCATTGCCGTGACTCTGCCGCTGGTCATGCAGTTCAACTGCTCCGCGGCGCCGGAACGCTTCGTGAGAGTAGCCCGAGCGCTTGGCCAGCCGGTCGCGCGCGGATCCATGCTCGAGGCGGCTACGTGTGCGGCGTCAGCCGTCAGCAGCCTTGCCGACGCGATCGGCATCCCGAAGGGTCTCCGAGCGTACGGTCTCGGCGAGCAGCACGTGACCGACGTGGTCGACGAGGCCATGAAGAGCGGCAACGTGGCGGTCAACCCTCGGCGCACGAGCAAGGACGAATTGGCGGAGATACTTCGGCAGGCTCTTTGACAGCTGTCAGCTCTCAGCCGTCAGCTTTCAGAACAGTCTGGTGTCCGGGCGCGATCGCTGAGAGCTGATAGCTGGTAGCTGAGCTGAGAGCTGAGAGCTGGTAGCCAAAATGCAGCAGCATCACAACCTGATCGGCGGCGAATGGGTCCGCTCTTCCGGCGGCGCGCGCTATGCGATTCACAATCCGGCGCGACCGGAAGAGTGCCTCGGAGAGTTTGCCGATTCCACGGAAGCCGACGCCGCGGCGGCAGTTGACGCGGCCGCATCCGCGGCGGCGGCGTGGGCGAACGTTCCGGCCCCCCAGCGTGGCGCGGCGCTCTTCCGGTTTGCCCAGCTCCTGGACGATTCGAAAAGCGAGCTCGGGCGGATCGTCACGCTCGAACAGGGCAAGGCTCTGAGTGAAGCCGTGGGTGAAGTGGGGCGCGCAGCGGCGGAGGCTCGATTCATGGCGGGCGAAACCAGCCGCCCGGCAGGCCACACGTTCCCGAGTGAGCGCCCCGGGTTTTCCTGCTACACCGTTTCGGAACCGCTCGGTGTCGTCGCCGCGATCTGCCCGTGGAATTTTCCCGTCGTAACACCCGTGCGAAAGATCGCGCCGGCGCTGGCATGGGGGAATGCAATTGTCTTCAAGCCATCGTCGCTGACTCCCTGGTCCGCCATCTATCTGATGGAGCTGTTCGACAAGGCGGGTGTGCCGCCTCGGGTGATCAACGTGGTGACTGGCCAGGGCTCGGTGATCGGGGAAGCGTTGATTCACGCTGCGCGCGTGCGAGGGATCAGCTTTACGGGATCAACCAAGGTCGGCATGCACATCTACGAAGCCGCAGCACGCCGTTTGGCGAGAGTACAGCTCGAAATGGGCGGCAAGAACCCCGCGGTCGTCGTGGATTACGAGGATCTCGATGGCGCCGCGCGAGAGATCGTGGCCGCCGCGTTCTTGTGCAGCGGCCAGCGGTGTACTGCGATCAGTCGTGTCGTCGTCGGCGAGTCGCAGGCGGACGCCCTGGTGGAGCGTATCCTGTCCCACGTCGCCCGCATCAAGGTCGGCGACGGGTTGGAGCCGGGCACGACCATGGGTCCCCTCGTGAGTCAGGGCCAGTTACGCAGCGTCGACCGATATGTTCGTCAGGGTGTCGACGGCGGGTGCGATCTGCTGACGGGAGGAGAACCCCTGAGCGAGAACCCAGAGCGGCAGGGATACTACTATGCGCCGACCGTCTTCGACCGGGTACCGGCCGATTCTCCCCTGGCTCAGGAGGAGATCTTTGGTCCGGTGCTGCCGGTGTTGAGGGTGCGCGATCTCGACGAGGCCATCACGATTGCCAACAGCACACCGTACGGCCTCGCCGCGTCCTTGTTCACGTCGCGTCTGAGCTACGTTCACGAATTCACAAGGCGAGTGGAGGCCGGCATGGTTCACGTCAATCATGGCACGGCCAGCCAGGCGCACGTTCCGTTTGGCGGCGTCAAAGATTCCGGGCAAGGGGCGTACTCGATCGGTTCGACCGCCAGAGAGTTTTTCACTAATGTCAAGACGGTCTATGTCAAGTGGTAAGCCCATAAGAAACGTCAAAGGGCCGTTGCTCGAGCCGCTGTCTGAGACGCTCCTGGGTTCGCGCGCCTACCGTGCCCTGTGGAGTGGCATTGTGGATGGCCGGATAGAGTCGGGCACGCAGCTTCGTCCCGACATGCTCGCCGAACAGCTCGATATCAGCACGACGCCGGTTCGCGAGGCGCTGCACCGAATGGAAAGGGACGGCCTTGTCGTCAAGCTGCCCTATCGTGGCTGGTTTGTGCGCGAGTTTACCGAGCAAGAAGTGCGGGAGCTCTACGAAATGCGCGCGGCTCTCGAGTGCTTCAGCGTGCGGTGGGCGTGCGAACGCATTGCCGACGATGAGCTGGCGTGGCTTCGTCAGCATCAATCGGTTGGGGAAGCCGCGCTCAGAACAGGGGATATGGATGCCTACCGCATTTACAACCGCGATCTGCACGCCGCGATCATGAAAGCCGCCAGGAACTCCTACCTTTCAACGGCGATGGGCCAGCTCAACCTGCAGAGCCAGGTGTTGATGGCCAAGACAATCCGGCTCGCAGGACGTCCTTCGCGAGCGATCGAAGAGCACCGCGAGCTGATCGACCTGATGGCCAAGCGGGAAGACAAGGCGGCACAAGAACTGATGGAGCGGCATATTCTCAGCGCGCTCGAAGACATCTTGCGTTTTGCCATCCCGAAATCCGTCAATAACCCTGAGACACCGATAGCCAAGTGATGAGCGCCGCCCCGGATTCTCAGAACCGGCACGGGCGGCGCCACGGGGTGGTCGCGGCGCTGTTCATCCTTTCGTTGATCACCTACATCGATCGGGCAGCGATCTCCACGGCAAAGGGCCCGATGGCGGGCGAGCTCCAGCTGTCGGACGCCCACATGGGACTCGTGTTCAGTGCGTTCGCGCTTGGCTACGCCGCGGCGCAGATTCCATCCGGCTGGTTCGCAGACCGCATCGGTCCGCGCCGCGCGCTTGCGATCGTGGTCATCCTTTGGAGCCTGCTGACATCGCTGACCGGCGCGATGACCCGGCTGGTCCCGCTGCTCGCCGTTCGATTTCTGTTCGGCGTGGCCGAAGCGGGGGCGTTTCCGGGGTCCGCGCGCGTCTTCTACAACTGGCTGCCAGCGGCGGAGCGGGGCATCGCCAACGGCATCCTGTTCTCAGGCGCCCTGCTGGGCGGAGCTGTGGCCTTTCCCTTCTATAGTTGGCTGCTCGACAACTACAGTTGGCGAGGCGCGTTTTACATTCTGGGTGTCCCGGGGGTCGTCTGGGCGCTCTGCTGGTTGACGTGGTTTCGCGACTATCCGCGTGAGCGGATCGTGCATGAACCCACGGCCGGACCCGAGCGGAACCTGGGAACGTTGCTGCGTTCCCGCGGGATGGTGCTCGCGATGGCGCAGTACTTCGCTGGAAACTTCACCTTTTATATCTGCATTTCCTGGATGCACCCGTATCTGATCGAGCAGTACGGCCTGGCGCAACGCGAGGCGGCTCGTTACGCCATGGTCCCGTTGTTGTGCGGGGCGTCGTCGAACTGGGTTGCCGGTCTGTTGGTGGACGCCCTCTACAAATCTCGTTTCCGCGCTTGGTCCCGTCGCATCCCCGGCATGGCCGGTTTCGTGCTCGCGACCGCCGGCGTCTTGTGGGTGTCGGTGGCAGGCGATGCCACGAGCGCCATCGTGGGTTTCGCCGTGGCCACGTTTGGCGTGGAAATGACGATCAGTCCCAGTTGGGCGTTCTGTCTCGACATCGGCGGGAAAAGCGCTGGAACCGTCTCGGCGACGATGAACATGGCGGGCAATTTCGGGGGCTTCGTCAGCACCAATGCCTTCCCGCTGCTTCGACGGCTGGCTGGCAGTCCGACAGCTTACTTCCAGACTGCCGCGCTTTTGAACCTGGCGGCCATCTTCTGTTGGTGGGCAATGCGATCGACCGGTACGGTAAAACCGGCGAGCCCGCAAGAACGCGAGCTGTAGCCGGTCTCGAGCGCGACTGCGAGGATGTCACGACTGGCCTTAATCAACATGTCTGAGATGCTATCTCGCCTTTTTTGCATCCTTCAGAATCGGGTCATCGATACTCTCTTGCCATTCAATCAACCGCCGCTGCAATGTTTCGCGCGCCTCGCGGTGCTTCTGGTCGTTGTAGAGATTGCGCCGATCGTCGGGATCATTTTTCAAATCGTACAGCTCATCGAGCCCGTCGGTGAAGTGATGCCGCACGAGTTTCCATTCGGGCGTGCGGATCATTCGCATGTACGCCAGTCCGAGATTGTGCAGATCATATTGACCGAAGAAGGTATCGCGCCACATCGCGATCTTCTGCCCACGCAGCAACGGCGAAAAATCAATGCCGCTCTGGTTCACGCCGTCTGGCACTGGCAGCCCGAGCATCCCTAATACGGAAGCGAACGTGTCGAGTTGGATAACCGTTTCGGTGATCTCGAGTCCCGGCGTGACCACGCCCGGCCACCGGACGATGAGCGGCATTCTCAGCGAGGTGTCAAACATGTTCGGGCGTTTCGGCCCGACCACGCCGCCCGCGATCCACATCCCGTTGCCCTTCGTGTGGATGCCGTGGTGGCCGATGTTGTACCCGTGGTCGCTCGCGAACATCACGATCGTATTCTCCGCAAGCTTCAACTCATCGAGCTTCGCGAGCAGCCGACCCAGGTTGCGATCGACGGCGTGAACCGCGGCGTAATAGCCACGATGCCATTGCTTCACCTGCTGCTGGTCAAGGCCTGGCCACGCGGGAATCGTCGGGTCCAGATCCGTGAACAGCGTCGCGTCCTCTTCGGGCATCGGGCCGTAAGGAATGTGCGGTTCCCGAAAGTGGATGAGCGCGGCGAATGGTCTGTCTTTATTCAGTTCGATAAAGCGCAGTGCATCGTCCATCAGCAGATTCGATCCGGCACCTTCAACCGTTACCGATCTGCCTTTGAACTCGAGCACTGGATTCATCGGCGCGAAACTGCCCGCGAGCGAGCCGACAAAATAGTCGAGGCCGTGCCTGGTGGGGTGGAATTGGGGCTGTGTGCCGAGGTGCCATTTGCCAAAGAGCCCGGTGCGCCAGCCGTTGCGCTGCAGGACTTCGGGCCACGTGGTCGTTGATTCCGGCAGTCCCACGCCCTCTTCCGCCTCACGCGGCGTGATGTAGTCGGTGATGCCGACTTGGGTACCGTACAGCCCGGTAAAAAACCCCGCGCGGCTGGGGCTGCAGACCGGCGTGGTGACGAAGGCGTTGAGGAACCTTGCGCCTTCCCGCGCGAGTCGATCCATATTGTGCGTGCGCGACTCCCGATTGCCGTACGCGCCGATCGACCAGAGAGCCTGATCGTCAGTGACGATGGAAATGAGGTTGAAGCGCTTCTGATAGTGGCCAGCCGCGGATCGTGAATATGGCGGTGTCGTGCTAATCGCTGGACAGCAGTGCGAGCGCAACGAAGATTCTTCGGCCTCTCATATCGATCTCCACGGCCAACGCGGTCTGAGCAGCACACCAGCGACAGACAATCAGAGAATACGGGCGATCGACAGAAACTCAGGTGGGTATGCGCGTCAGCAGCACGCCCACGGGGCGACACCGACAGGAGTATGTCGTGTCTCCAAATGGCAAGCGGTTCCTGATGAACACGCTCGTCGAACAGACAGGCTCGCCCATCACGCTGATTCTTCGACGCGCGCCTATTTCTTCTCCGGGAAGAGCGTCACCGTGACGCGGTTCGTCGAGCTCAGATACGTCTTCGCCGCCAGCTGAATCATGGGCCCGTCGAGCTTCTTGTAGTACTCCGGGATGCTCCACAGTGTCACGGGATCCTCGCCGAATTGATACTTCACGCCAATCTGCGTGAGCAGGTAGCCGTTCTGCTTCGTGTTGGTCTCGAAGTCACGCAGGAGGGCCTCCCGTTCGTCGGTCAGCTGCTTCTCGGTTGGGCCATTCGCTTTGAACTGGTCGACCTCCTGCAGCACGCGCGCGACGAGCGCGTCGGTGCGCTGCGGGTCGCATCCGAACTGGATGGTGATGGAGTACTCGGGGTTGGGGATCTTGCGGTAGGTCGGGCTGGCACCGATGCTGTAGGTGCCGCCAAGATCCTCGCGAATGGTATCGAGCAACCTCGTTTGCAGTATTTCAGACATGGCGCGGATCGCCACGCGCTGGGTCTGGTCGTAGACGAACGGCCCGCTGAACACCATCGCGACCTGGCTCTTGGGCTCGATGCCTTTCTCGACCTTCTTGTCGATGATGCCGGTCGGCATCCGCACGCCGACATCCTTCCACGTCTCTTTCCGGTTGACGGACGGCAGCGTCGCCAGATACCGCTCGACGAGCGGCTTCATCGTCCCGAGGTCGAAGCTCCCGACGAAGACGAACGTGAAGTCGCCCGCATCGGCGAATCGCTCCTTGTAGAACGCTGCGGACTTGTCGAGACTCCACTGGTCGACGGTAGCGGGCGTGGGGAAACGTCTCCTGAGATGGTTCTGGCTCATGGTCGTGGACAGCGTCTCCCTGAACGCAAACTCAGGGAGCGCCGTCTGGTTCGCCAGCATCGTTTTCATCCGGGACATCTCTACGCCGAACGCTGTTGAATCGATTCTCGGCTGTGTAAACCGGAGGTAGATGAGCTGAAGGAGCGTCTCGAGGTCCTTCCGCGAGCTGCTGCCGCTCAGTCCCTCTTCGAGCTCGCTGATGAACGGAATGGCCACGGCGATCTTCCCGGTCAGGACCCTCCGTAGATCGACCGCGCTGAACTTTCCGATCCCGCCGGCGGTGATTACTTGCGTCGCGGTACTGGCGGTGATGTAGTCCTGATCGCTCGCGAGCGACGTGCCGCCCGGACTCGTCGCCCGGAAGAGGATCTCGTCTTCTTTGAACGTCGTGGGCTTGAGGACGACCTTGACGCCGTTCGACAGCTCCCACTCCGTGATGCCGGCGGCGTCCTTCGTCGTGGTCCTTTCGATCGTGGCCGGCGCGGGGACCGAATCGAGCAGGACCGCTGCGGCGACCGTGTCCACGTACGGTTTCAGGTCCTTTGTCGACGCGGCTTTGACGACTGCCGCCAGTTTCGGTTCGTCCGGGATGGCAAGGCCTGCTTTGTCCGGACCGGCGACGATCACGATCCGGCTGCGGTCGGGAAACCACTCCGTGGCCAGCTTGTTGACCTCGTCGAGCGTCATCTCGGGCAGGAAACGCTGGTGCAGCGCGAACTCGTAGTCGGCGGTCGGCAGGGGCTCCTGTTCGAGGAAGTTGCGGACGTACTCATTGGCCCGGCTCAAGGCCTCGCGGTTGTCCTTTTCAGCGACGATGCGCTCGAAGCTCCGGATCGTCGCTTGCCTCTGCCGGTCCAGTTCCGTTGCGGTGAAGCCGAAGCGCGAGACGCGCTCGACTTCGGCGAGTAACGCCTCCAGCCCCCGCTCCACGCCATCCTCCTTGACGAGCGCGGTGAGGTTCGTGTTTTCCCTCGTGCGCGCCAGGAAAATCCCACGGCCCGCGAACGCCTGGAGGAATGGCGCATCGGGCTTCTGCGTGATCTCGGACAACCGTGCCGAGAGCATCCCCGAGAAGAGGCGGTCGAGCATCTCCTGCCGGTACACGCCCACCGTGCCCGGCTGGCGCGCGGGCAGGAGCGTGCTGACCTGGACGCTTGTCGAGGTCATTTCCTTGTCGGTTGTGATCGCGTACCTGGTGCCTGGCTGTTCCGGGATGTCGTACGTGGGCCGCGACCTGGGCGCTGGCGGTGACTGGAGTGAGGAGAAGTGGGTCTTGATCAGACCCTCGACCGCGGTTTTGTCGAAATCGCCAACAGCGACGACAGCCATGAGGTCCGGCCGGTACCAGTCCGTGTAAAACTTCTTCAACCGATCAGGCGTGAAGCCTTTGAGGACCTCGGGCGTGCCAATCGGAAGGCGCTCCGCGTAGCGCGAGCCCTTGAGCCAGATTGGAAACACCTTGTCCTGCATGCGCGCGCCCGCCCCACGCCGTGCCCGCCACTCTTCCAGAACGACCCCGCGTTCTTTGTCGATCTCCACGGGATCGAAGGAGACAGCCTGCGCCCAGTCTTCGAGGATCAGGAGCGCCCGGTCCATGGTCTCGGGCTTGTCCGTCGGGACCGTGAGCATGTAGACCGTCTCGTCGAAGCTCGTGTAAGCGTTGATGTCCGCCCCGAAGCGCATGCCGAGCGACTCGAGGAAGGCGACGACGTCGTGCTTGGGGAAGTGCCGCGTGCCGTTGAAGGCCATGTGCTCCGCAAAATGCGCCAGGCCTCGCTGGTCGTCGTCCTCGAGAATCGATCCGGCCTTGACGACCAGGCGCAGCTCCGCGCGCTTCTCCGGTTTCTTGTTGGCACGCACGTAGTAGCGAAGGCCGTTCGGAAGCCGGCCCAGCGTGATCTCCGGATCGACCGGTATGGCCTGGGTGAGCGCAGCGGATTGAGCCGAGCTCGACGCCGCCTGTTCGGATGCGCCAACCAGGGACGTGGCGACCAGGCAGGCTGTCGCCAGGAGCAACATCTGCAGGATCTTGCGAATCGTCATGGACTTCTCCCAGACCTTGACTCGAATGGGCAAGGACGCCGGATTATCTGCCCGGGGCTGCGCGGGCGTCAAGCTTGCGCCGCGGTATCATCAGACCCATGAACACCGCGGCTCTGATCGCATTCACCGCCTTCCTGCAGACCGTCGCCGCGCCCGCGCCGCAGGCGGCGGGCCTTGTCGAGGACGCCCGACGCCTGACCGCGGCCACGACAAACGAGGCGCGCTTCGACGCCCTCACGACACTGCTGCGCAGCCGGGGCCTGACGTTCGCGGTGGAGCCATTCACGATCGAGAAGCCCGTCGGCCGTGAGCCTCGCACCGAGGGCCGGAATATCGTGGTGACCCTTGGCGAGGGTTCTGATGAAGTCGTCATCGGGGCGCACTACGATGCGGCGCGGCTGTCGGATGGCTCGCTCAGCCGTGGCGCCGTCGACAACGCGGCATCGAGCGTCATGTTGATCCGTCTCGCGGAGGCGCTGCGAGGCGAGGCGCTGCCGGTCCGCATCAGAGTCGTCTGGTTCGACATGGAGGAGCTCGGGCTCATCGGGTCCGCGCAGTACGTGAAGCAGCACGCCTCCGACCGCATTGCCGCGATGCTCAACTTCGACATCAACGCGTACGGCAACACGATCGTGTTTGGACCGGCCGAATTGAAGGAGAATGCCGCGCTGCGCCGCACGTTCGTGCAGACCTGTGCCACGGAGGATGTCGCGTGCGTGGGGTTCGCACAGATGCCTCCCGGCGACGATCGGTCGTTCGTCAAGGCCGGCCTTCCCACGATCTCAGTCGGGATCATCCCGGCTGTCGAAGCCCACCAACTGTGGCTCATGCTGCATGCCGGCGCGAGCTCCGGCCTGGCTCAGGGAACGGCGCCGTCCATCATGCGGGCCATTCACACGGCCGAAGACACGCCGGAGAAGCTCAGCGAGGAGACGATGCTCCGCATGCAGCGCTTCGCGCTGGCACTCGTGCGGAGTGTGGCGCGCCGCTGAGTGGTCTGTCGCGCCCCGCAGCTAGGAAGGCAGCTCCGGTGCTGACCGCGCGCGCTCCTCGGGAAGTGTGTACCCCGCCACGACCACGGTGACGTTGTCGCGCCCTCCACCATCGAGCGCGAGCTGCATGAGCGCGGTGCAGGCGTCGCTGGATGTCTGCGTCTCGATCAGCGTTTTCGTGATCGTGTCGTCGTCGACGAGGTCGGTCAAGCCGTCGCTGCAGAGCAGCAGGCGATCGCCGTCCTCGAGGTGGAGAAAATCGACGTCGACGTCGACCTTCTCGGTGGACCCACCGAGGGCATTGGTCAGGATGTGACGCACCCCCGAGCTTTCGATGTCACAGGCCTGGAGTTTTCCGGTGTCGACCAGCATTTGCGCATATGTGTGGTCTTTGGTCAGACGATGCAGATGGCCGGCACGGAACAGGTACGCGCGCGAGTCGCCGACGTGGACGATCAGGAGGTCGTGGCCATAGCTGCGAGCGGCCGTCAGCGTCGATCCCATGCCGCGCAACGCGGCGTTCTCACGCCCTCGCTCGACGAGCAACGAGCTGACCTGCTGCACGAGTCGGCGTGCGCGGCGCTCGATCTCGGGCGCACCTTCCTCGTCCACCTTGAAGATCCAGTCGGGCAGGTCCAGTGCCAGGCTGATGAGCGCGCTGATAGCCAGGCGGCTCGCCACTTCGCCGGCGGCGTGGCCGCCCATGCCATCGGCGACCACCATCACATAGTTGACTTCCTCCGCGCGCGCGGGCACGTCGCCAGGCGGGAGGCTGCTGAGCATCGTCTCCAGCGAGCGCGCCAGCTTTGTGACGAAGAACTGATCTTCGTTGTTCGCCCGGGCGTGGCCCGGATGCGACAGCGCGCTCACGTCGATGCGGACCAGTGATGAATATGGACGCCGGCGCTCTGGGCCTCGCAACAGGCGGTCCGTTGATGCCGGTAAGGTCTCGGTCATGACGCCGCTCCTTGATCAGGCAGGGATGAGGCTGGGCCGACCCTGCGGGTGGCCTGACCGATTGTCGTCCAAAAGAGGACCGTCCGGATAGCGTCATTCCGCTGTGCCGAAGTGCGCGCGGATCGGTAGTGGCCATCAGCGCTACCGCTGGGTTAATATCGCCCTCGCCCGGACCGTCGACGACGTTCGTTGAGGATTCAGCGCAGTCTGAGACATGAACCAGCAGGGGCGGTGTGTGTTTGTCGCAAACGGGCAGATGCAGGCGCATCAGGTACGCGCCTTCCTGGAGGCGTCGGGCGTGACCAGCGTGCTGCGCGGCGAATCGCTGAGCAAAACTCACGGGCTCACACTCGACGGGCTCGGGAAGGTGGAGATTCTCGTCACCGAGGCTGACGAAGAACGCGCTCGCGCCCTGCTCGCCTCTGCTGAGGCCGGCGAATTCCGTCTCGATGAGGATGCCGACGTTCAGTCCCCCTAATGTGGAAACTCCTTTGATGAACGAGTTGTTGCTGCCAGCGCTGCTCCTTGCCGGCGTGGCCGCCATCGTTGTGGCTGCAATCGGCGTGCGCGTAGCCTCGGCGGAACAACGCCTGCTCGCGTTGTCGCGTCTGGAGGGAAAACTCGATGCGCTGCTGAAACACCAGGGGATCCGATTCGACCCGTACGGCGAGGTGCCCCCGCCGGTTCTCGACGCTCTGCGGCGCGGCAAGAAGATCGAGGCTATCAAGGAGTATCGGGCGGCGACGGGCGTGGGCCTCAAGGAGGCCAAAGAGTACGTCGAAGAGATCCAGCGTCGAGCCAGTCCCAAGGTGTGAACGAAGGCCAAGCGATTCAGGCGTGCGCAGCGAACCTTCATATCCGTTTGTGCCGAAGTCGAACGCCCTTCTGCGCCCGGCTCTGTCAGCATTACTCAGTGCTCGCGGGGCCCCACCCCCGCTCGCTCTCGCGCGGCGACTTCGCGCCGCGCGCGGGCCGCGGGCGCTCCAGAGCGCAGGATCGCAATGGGGCGACATGTGAGCGACCCTGAACAATTAAATCGGAGCACGGTCACGCCGACCGCCAGGGTGTACATCGTCCTCGTGATCGTGGCGATCGCGCCCTTCGGTCTGCTGCTATACCTCTATCCCGCGGGCGCGCCGCGGTACTGGGCGTGGACAGTCGCCGAACCGCGCACGGCAATGCTCATCGGCTCGATCTACTTCGTCTCCACCATCTACTACGTGATCCTCTTCCGGCAGCGCGACTGGCTGCGGATCGAGTTGAGCCTGCGCAGCCTCTTCGTCTTCGCCGCGTGGCTGCTGGTGGCTGCGATGTTTCATTGGGCCAGCTTTTCCCCGTACCGGTTGACGACGCTGGCGTGGCTCGTCGCTTACTACTTGCCGCTGTTCTTCGTGCCGATCCTCTTCCGTCTGCAGACCGAGCGGTTCGGCAACGACCTCGACACCGGGGGCCTTCGGATCGCTCGTGGATGGCAGCGCTGGCTGCGGGCGCGCGGTGCCGTGTACCTCGTGGCGGCCGTCGTGCTCTTTGGGATGGCGCCCGCGCTTGCGAGCTCGTGGCCGTGGCCGCTCGAGCCGGTGAACGCGCGGATGTTGAGCGGACAGGTCGCGCTCTTCGGGGCGTTCCACGGGTTCGCCATGAAGGAGGGCTCGTGGCGCCGGATGCAGCTCTTCATGCTGATCACGGCGATGATGG